>ULVO01081796.1_pt1 | contig 64318 bp, 65 predicted proteins | sample 1959521 | NCBI WGS metagenome assembly ULVO01 (sample SAMEA4835788, study PRJEB28245) | human gut metagenome | biome: gut microbiome; material: fecal sample | place: Denmark | collected 2008
TCTCGACATGTCGGACCGGGTTAAGGGTCGTGTGAACACGGCAACAGTACTCAGGAATTATCGTAAACTTAAAAGATAAAGCTATGCTTATTAACAAGATTTGTGACTCAGTCGAACCTGATTCGCGTAAGCTCTCGGACCTGTCCGATAAAGACCTCTATTCCCGAGCCCTCGACCTCCAATCTATCATCGAAGGTGAGTTGTCCGAGGAGGATCGCGCCAAGTACGAGAAGGAGGATTCCGATCTGTTTTCTGAGATCGTTCGTCGTCGGAGGACCAAAGACGGCAAAGTATCTGACTCACTCGATGATATGATCGCCGAGCTGGAGGCCATCCCTTGGTGGGCTACTGATGAAGTCACTGAGCAGGTCAAGAAGATCGTTGCTCAGAACGGCACTAAGACGATCAAGAAAGACGGCAAGGAGATTCTGACCTTTGCTGAATCTCAGAGTGGAACCCCTATGTACTCTTATAAGCAACATGCTTGGACGCCTTATAAGGTGTCAGACGACGGGGTTACTCGTATGTCCGATATAGGATCAAACCGTCCGGGTAAGTTTGGAGACTCTTTCGACATTGCGTCTGCGGTTAAGATTGAAGTCCCTGAAGACTCTATTGATGCGTCCCTCGTTAAACTTGTGAAGGCTGGTATCCGTGTAGCACTTCAAGACAAAACTCTTTACGCTGAATCCTCTCGTGAGGATGCCGAGAAAGCGCTGGAAGGAATCCAGTATAAGATCGCTGATGCTTCGGACCTGTCTAAGTTCAAGGTAAACCTCCGTGATGTGGAAGAGGTCCGTAAGCGGTTCAAAGACGCCGGTGTCGATCTTTACTGGTCGGGCAGATTCCTCTATGCAGACGCTCCTGAAACAAAGGTCGATGAGATTCTCGGGGATATCGAACATACCTTCTTCCTCACCCTTTCGGGAGGTGATGGTATGATGTGGATTAAAATACCTGATGACAAACAGCGTCATGACGCTATGGTCAAACTCATCGCGGCAGGACTTCAGACCCATGCTGCCGGAGACCGTCTTCTCGTAAGAGAGGATCGTGACAAGGTGAAGGAGGTTCTTGAAGGGTTCGACTATCAGATCATGGACTCAGCACAAGCTGACCAGATGTCCTACTCGTGGGAGGAGTTCGCAGATAAAGTGGACTCTGCCGATGATGCTACCTCCTACTCGGATCATGTTGTGGTGTCAGGAGATAAGGCATATCGAGTGTCGATCACTGCTGAGGAGTCTGCTCCCGTTACGGACTCGATCTGGGGTACCGCCAAGGAGGCTACTCGTTTCTCCTCCCGAGATGCAGCCCGTAGGGTCATGGTTTACAATAAGTTACAAGACTCTGCCAAGGTTGTAAAGTCTACCAAAGGGTTCTTTAAGATCGTGGATGCTTCGGGTAAGTCTTACAAAGGCTCCAAGGTGTGCGACTGCTGGATATTCTCGAAACAAGAACTCCTTGAAAAGCGTCCCTCGTGGGTAGCTGATAGCGCTATCTGGGAGAAAGCTGTGGATCGCCTTACGGGTGATTCCGGGGAATATGTTAATGCAAAGTCTGTCGTGATGCTCTATAAGAGACTTGGCGGAACTCGCAAGGTCAAGGATAGCTTCATCCGAGACATTCAGGTTGGTGATACTCTCCGGATCGTTCGAGGAGATCATGTAGGCGAGTTTGGTGAGGTGCTGGCGGTTAATCCTGATGGTACATTCACTCTCAAAAACCTTGTAACTGGTGAAGAGTTCACTGAGCCCGAGACCCTTTTCGGACTGAAAGTGAATGTCGAGGATTCTGAAAACGGACCTAAGATCGAAGACGCTATAGATGCTCCATCACTCAAACGAGCCCTGATAGCAATCCTTGAAACGGAGGACCCAGAAATCCGTGAAAAGTCGGTTCTGTCTAAAATTGCAACGTTCCTTAATTACTACGGCCTTAATGTAGATGTCTCACCTAAGGAAAGTTCTTTCTGGCTCAGTGATGACGATACGAGGGTTCGTGTAGGGGATAATAAGATTTATATCATTCGATCGGGTGAGAAGATGGAAGAGTACGGGCTCCTTGATGATATTGAGACGTGGTTTGCTCGCATTAAGGAACTGTCCTCTCCAGCCCCTGAGGCTTGATCTGAGCTATCTTTGGTTAGTCCGTGAGGTGTTACCTCCGGGCTAACCTTTCTTTCGTCTAATGACCTGAAATTTATTAAAGTTATGTCAAGACTTATCGAATCTCTTTGCGGTGAGTTTCACTACAAGAGAAGTTCTAAGATTAAAGATTCAGCGGCCTCTACTCGTGAGGCAGTTAATCAGTTCTATGTCGATACATTCGGGGAGTCTTATGACGATAGTAAACCTTCGCCTTACGGTTTCTGGTGTGATAAATTCGACGTAGAGGCACTTGGTAAGAAGTGGCCAAACGGGGATAAGAGCAAGTCCGAACTTCTCTATATCCCCAGCACCAACTTGGACGTGGTGTCCTTCCCGGAAACGCTGTCGGGCGACCCTGAATCGCTGATGATTGTAGTCCAATCTACGGCAGACGCTCTCGGATTGGATTATAAGTACATGTTCCCGGGATATTACTATGTCGATTCCGCTAATAACGAGATCACCTACCTCCGGTCTATCGACCAGGTCAAGAAGTGGGTGGCATCTCTCGAACCTCTTGAAGGGGCTACTCCGATCTCTGGTGAAGAGGAGGATAAGATGTGGGATCATCTGCGTAAGTTCCGAAGAAGTCATAACCTCTGAACTGCGTAATACATTTGTGTAAACAGATAAACTTAAAGTCATGACTAAACTTATTGACTCCCTCTGTGTTGAACCCACACGAGGATACGCTGGTAGGATCAAGGATTCTATCGATGATGAGTACCGTCAATTTGATCGATTCAACGACCTGCGTGAGGAGGTGTCCGACAAGGAGATCGTCGATGTCCTTCCGTCTTACATGGGTGGTTATGAGATCAACAAATTCGTCGATAAGGTGCGCAACTTCTACGGCCTCGACCAGAACCCCGATGAGGAGATTGAGGATTCAGCAAGGCAGGGCATTACTGACTCCGTAACCAAATTCAAAGTAAGCCCGAAGGATGTAGAGGCTGTTCGCAAATCCTTTGAAGAGGCCGGGACCCCTTTGAAAGAGTCGAATGCGTGGTTTTACGCTGAGGCTCCAAAGGAGAGGGTTGTAGAACTCCTTCAGGATTACGAGTATGAGATAGAGGATTCAACCTCTAAGGTTTCTGATGCCGCTTACAACCCCAAGTTCGAGAAACTCCGCAGGATTCTCTCCGATACAACGATTGTGGAGGAGTTGTCCCACTACATGTCGTCTGATGAGCTTGAAGAGTTTACTGAAACTCTGTCTCGCAATTACGACATTGATTTAGATTCAGAAGTTCTTGACTCCTCTGATTCCTCTCGTAAGGAAGAAGTTTATTCTTACTTGGAGGAAAATGAAGACGAGGATATTGAGGACAAAATCGAATCGGTTACCAATATTCTTTTTGGGGATACTCCTGATTTCTTTAATAAAGTTAATTGGGTTTCATCATCTTTGCTCCCAAATACGTTAGACCCCTCGGAATACGCAGTCCTTCATGTAGAGCCTGAAGCTGAGGGTAAGGTTGCATTACGCCTTGATACTGTTTATGATGATCCGAAACAGCTTGAATGGATATCTGCTGAGGTAGCGGATATTATAGGGGTGGATGATTCGGTGGTTCCTAAGGCTGGATATTTCCTCATAAATTCTGATGGAGATATTAAATACTTGGGATACTCTGCTAAAGACTTTGATAAGTGGGTGCGCGGAGAAAGCTCTAAAAAGTGATACTCTTTTATATTTAGGATATGCTAAATGACATGGTGAAGGGAATCCTTATATGAAGATAGGGAGGGCTCTTTGTAGCCCTCCCTTTCGTATATGGAGTTATGGAAACAAAAACTATTCAAGAACTAAAACAGGAGTATAAAGACCTGTCGGCCAAACTGTTTGACCTTGATAGCCAGGCTCTTACCCTTAGAAGGCGTCTTGGTACTGTAAAGTTGGAGCTTATTCAGGATAAGCTCTCTACCCTTGTAAAGGATAAGGACCTCTATTATCTGAGGGGTGGAAAGTACATAAAGGTTGAGTATGTGAGGCCCAATGATGGCTCGCGGTGGTACACTGCTACCTTCCGAAACCCTAAATCTGATAAGGAGTACCCTATCTGGTTGAATGATATATTCTATCTGGATGGCGAGGAATATAAACCACTGCTTCCAGGGCGAAGGATTGATCATCTCTACGACCCTTTCAAATAATTTCCTGTAAATTTTGTGGGTTTCTTTGTAGATTAAATTTATTTTCCTATCTTTGTGGTGTGATAGGTTAGGTCTTTGATACATTTAGTGGGACTTAGGAGAGTTGGCAGAGCGGTCGATTGCGGCGGTCTTGAAAACCGTTGAACGCTTACAACGTTCCGGGGGTTCGAATCCCTCACTCTCCGCATAAATAAGTTAGGATATGTCGTTTATCGTTGCAGATGAGAGTTTGATCGCCGCTGAGAAGTGGATAGCTCTCTATGACTTTAATAACATGGATTTTGGGTCGGAAGACCTCAACGAGTTTGCTAAGACCTTGCACAAGAGTTTCTTTGTAAGAGCTTATCTTAATCGTCAGGATCGTCCGAGCTTCTCAAACTCCTCAGATGTTACCTTCAACTTTGACTACCCCAAAGGGGTCACTTATACGATCCTCTACGTGGCAAAGGGTAAAGGTTATTTCAAAGTCAAGAGAGGCTCTACTGTCATGGACGGATGGTGGAAGACCGATGAGGAGTTAGCCCGTGCTTTGAAAGGAATGTTCACTGATAGGATTGTAGCAGTGCATCTACGAGAGGCGGTTAAAGCGGCTTATGCTCGTAAACAGGCTGAGGATGAGAGACTCCGTAAGGAGTCAGAGGCTGACCCCAAGAACTGGACTCCAGATAAGAGAATAGAGGCCTATGTGGATATTTGCTCGTACCTGAGAACTACCACAGATAACAGGTCTGACTACGCTCCTGTGTACAACAGGTATAGCTCGGCAGTTCGTCTTGAACACACTTTAAGGTCAATAATGTCCCCGGAAGAGTTGGACAAGGCAAATGATCTTCTTGATAAACAGTTATGAAGTATTGGAGTTCTGAATTGAAGGAGTTGGTGGATGTTACTCTGACATCTGAAAATACCAACATATCGGACTCTCACCGTATTAAGTCGGTGAAGGGTATGAAGGAATTGCTTCTCGATGTTAGGGGCAGTGTTTCCTCTCCAATGTTCGCAATCCGTCAAAGGACCATGGCGGGTATGATAATTGAGTGGAGGGCCCATAACCTACTGTATGCCTTGGGGATTCATCGTGATAGGACCGGCAGTGTCGATCTTAATTTAGATGTAAAGCCTCTGTATAAGATAGGTTATTTCGTTCTTTCGATGTTATATTTCAGGTTCTGAAGATACCCCCGGAAAGCTCGCTGCTGCATTAAGGATTTGTTGTGGTTTGATGTAGAAATTCAATAAGATACTTGGCAAGGACCGAGTTAAGCAACTGAGTTGCATCCTTGATTGATCTATGGTGTAAAGGCAGCACACCAGACTTTGGTTCTGTGGGTTCTGGTTCGAATCCGGATAGATCAACGATCACCCTCGGCAGCTCGCCCGCGAGGCCTCAATTAGGGAATACCAATAGGAGCGGAGGGTCTTTCTCGTGGTAGCTCAACGGCACAGAGCGTCGGTTTCCTAAACCGAAGGTTGGAGGTTGGAGTCCTCCCTGCGGGACAAATAACCGCCCGGACCTGAGCCCTCCGGGATCACAAAGATGTTCTTTGATATGGGAGTGATATGGCATTTGACTACATTCTGGTGTGTGCTACTTCACGCGGAGATTGGACACTTCTCCTTAATAAGGTTCGACAAATAAACGCTAACAACATCTTCGGCAAGTTGAGCAACAAGGTTGCTGCTCTTGCACTTGGTCAGCGTGCTCAGGTTGCTATGGCAGCCTAAGCGACCCGAGAGGGTTAAATCGGAGTTCCCTGTTAGATAAATAGGGTGGTGGAGCGGAAGGCGAGATGAGATTATCGGCTATCCCCGAGTAAATCCCACTCTGAGAGGATAAGCGTGTAGAAGAGTAGTATGTGCGGCTTGTAGGACACGGGTTCGAGTCCCGTCACTTCCACAATAGTCTATAAAGGACCCTTAGCTCAGCTGGTCAGAGCAGCTTGCTCATTGAAGAAGGTCGTGGGATCATAACCCTCAGTTGTGGTTTGATGTAGAATCTCTATAAGATACAACTTATAGATGCTATGCGGTAGTTCAAGTATAGAAATTGCTCCTCGGAGATAGATGGCAGGTGAGATGCCTGCCCCGCATTATGCCGAAATAGCTCAGTGGTAGAGCAGCTGATTTGTAATCAGCAGGCCGTGGGTTCGAACCCCTCTTTCGGCTCCATACTGGATTGGTAGCTCAGACGGTTAGAGCAACTGACTGTTAATCAGTAGGCCGTGAGTTCGAATCTCACCCTTTCCTCAACCCATCTCTTTAGTGCGTTTTGTATGAAAAAGTTTGTTTTCCTTTGTTTCACCTTGCTGATTGCATCCATGGTGATGTTCTCCTGCAAGGACGTGAAGCCCGAGTTTAAGTTCGATCTCGAACTGACGGGCGACGTGGCGGATGCTCCTACTCAGATCACGTCTGACTTCAACGTGGCTGTTACGAACATCCAAGCCGATTCGGTTCAGAAGGTTGTCTTCTTGGCCGCACCCTGTAAAGCTATCACTGAGCCGGAAGGGGCGGATGCGTTGCAGTGGCTGGACTCTTATATCCAGTCTAATGTAATCTCCGAGATGGGACCTGAGACCGTATATTACATTCACGTTGTAGGCATGGTCCACGAGTCGGTATCTGGAATAACATTCTCCGTAGACAAGGAGTTCAGTAACCGATAGAGGGCCGCAGGGGTTGGTAAGTGGCCTCTACATACAAACACTGCCGGTCCCGTGTGGGTCACGGAGAGTCCGATAAAGCTCTCCAAATAGGGAAGTAACTCAGCCCGGTAAGAGCGCCTGCTTTGGGAGCAGGAGGCCGCAGGTTCGAATCCTGTTTTCCCTACAAACTGCAACTCTTCGGAGGACATTGGGGTCAGTGTTAGCAGATAGGACGACCAAAGGGGTCCCTCGACAGTCAGCTCCCTAAATACACTTTGCAGTACCTATCGCGGGATAGAGCAGAGGCCAGCTCGTCAGGCCCATAACCTGAAGGTCGGAGGTTCGAATCCTCCTCCCGCTACAACTTAAACCGTTTTATGGAACTCGGCGGATTCATTCAGTTTACGTTGGAGGCTGTCGGTCTGGAAGACTTGATCCAGATTCTGTCAGTGCTTCTTGTGGTCGCCGCCAAGACTTTTCGTACTGCCACCGTTGAGCAGGTGGCGCCTATCATAGCCCGTGAGGTGTGGAAGGCCGAGTATGGTTAGGTATGGCTTAGACTCGGAGCGCAGAGTTGATCGGATAGCCGTCGCTGAGGAGTATAAATCTGTGCCTAATAAACTGAATTTATTTTAGTCCGGGAGTAGCTCAATCCCGGGCTTTTTCGTATAGAGTCATGAGATAAAATAAAAACAAATGGAATTTACACGATCGCAAAAGTTTATTCGGGACAATGCCCGAACTATGAGGACTGCAACCGAGTATTTCAACCTCGATACCAATCTGATGACGATGGAGGACTATGAGAAAGCTGACCTGCGTCTTCTCGTGGTGTTCCCCTCACCTGCAACCACTAAGTCGGTGTCTATGACGGCCTCGGTGCTTAACGACTTCGTTATCTCGAAGTGTCCGGGAGTCTTCATCGACTTTGCGTTCGTCCCTGAGCAGGATGATCTTTCGACATTCGATAAGTTCATGATGCCCTATGCTATTGGCAACATAACAGGCCTTGACGCTTCCCATTACGATCTCGTAGGATTCTCTATCTCGATCCTTTTTGAGGCTATGACCACTGCGATGATCGTAAACTCGTTCAGCAGATGTGATCGTCCTATCCCACTTACATGGTCTGAGCGCAAAGACCATAAGTTCGGTGAGACCCCGGCACTGTACCTTGGTGGTATCACGGCATCCGTTACTGATGTTCTCTTCGGAGATGTAGGTGATGGCCGTCAGGCCTTCGTGGACTTCATCCACCTCGGAGAGTTTCATTGCGTGAAGGACTTCTTTGACCACTGCATCGAGAGCAAGAAACTTGGCAGAACCGTTCAGGAGAACCTCGACACCTTCTGGCCACTCTCTCCGGAGCATAACTGGCTCTACCAACCTCAGGCCTACAAGGTTACTTACAACGATCGCAATCAGATCGTGTCCAACATTAAGATCAACTCTAATGCACCTGACATGTGCCAACCTTACTACCCGGATGAGATTCCTCACCTCAACGGTGCGGCGCGTGGTATCATACAGGGCAACGGAGGCAACGCAGGCCTCGGTCAGTTCATGGCAGCTAACGGGTGCTCCCGTTCTGGCTTCTGTAATTTCTCGGTGGCTAAGGGGACGTTAGTGGCCTCTGAGGCCGGGCTGGTTCGGATTGAGGAACTCGAAGGATGTGGTCCTATTCGACTCCAATCAACAGGAGTAGTTACAGCCCAGAATGTGGAGAAGCAACAGCGCGAGAGAGTCTACCGGGTAGTTCTCGAATCTGGAAGTTTCCTTGACTGCTCACTTAATCACAAGTGGGTGCGGGCTGTCGACGTCGGCAAAAGGGAACGCCGTTATACGACCCGTCAGATTCGTAACAGGTTGAAGAAGGGTGAGGAGTTCGTGGTGCTGCGCAAGATCGGCAACCACCTCGGATTCGATCCGCTCCATTATAAAGTGCTGTCACTTATCTCGATGAGTAAGAGGATAGACTTCCGGGCTATGCAGAAATCATGTGGGGAGGTAGAGTGGACTGACAAGGGTTATTGCTATCGCACTGGATTGAACTATGCTCAGAACATGATCGAGATCAATAACTGGATTACTGACTTCAACTTTGCAGGATACGACACCTCGGTAGAGGTCACGAATCGAGGTTATGCAGTGATCTACTTCTGGCCGGTAGCAAATAGTGTAGTGCATGATCGAGTGATGGCCGTCATTAAACTGAATAAGTTTTCGGACATGTATGACGTGGTTGAGACTGATGACCACACAGTCTGCTATAACTCCATCATCACATCGAATTGCCACGAGGGTGCCTTCACAGGTGGCTGGGTTGAGAACACACCTGACCGCTTGGTGGAGCTGGCCAAGATAGCACGACGCTATACAGCGGCTACAACCCTCAAAGCGTATTCTTTCAACCAGAATTACTTGTCAGACTACAAGAGGTCCATTTATGACTGGATGTCTATATTCCCTCACGTGACGTTTAACAACATGCGCTTGGAGGAGCTGGGACTTGATCCTGACGCCTTGAAGATGATGAAGCTCTCGGGCTATAAGCGTATGACCGCACCCCTCGAAGGCGTATCCCAGCGCGTTCGCAATAACTTCCTCAACAAGAACCTGTCGGAGAAGGCTATCGACGCTTACCTCACCTATGGAATGATGATGGGTGCAGTTGAGTGTAAGATCGGAATTGTACTTACCGGATTCGAGGAAGACCAAGACTGGCAGGAGTTTTTCGACTTCAACGAGAAGTGGCAGAAGAAGGCCCGTGAGATGGGTGGCAAGATTCCGTTCCGGTACAATATGACCTACTTGGTCCACTACCCGCATACCCCTGCGGAGTACTGGGAAAGACGATCGGTTCGTACCGCCCTCTATGGCGGGTTCCTGATGCCTTACAAGTGGAATAAGAAGATGACGGATAACAAAATCCGTATTAAGATCAATGGGTTCAAACACTCTACACTGATCGAGCAGGCGCTTATCGACCTTGGGCGGGAACTCACCTCGTGGCTCTACCAGTATCTGATCAAGCCGGGGTATCCGATTTACAGCTTCAAACCTGTGGTCAATCGGAAAGAGGCTTGGGAGGAGTTGGTTTCCCGGATCAATATTGATTACTTCTTCAACGAGCGTAAGTTTGATGAGTACATTTCGGTATCACACCGAATTCATGTTGCGCTCCATGCTAACGTGATCCTCCAAGCTATGCGTACTCTCCAAGGAGGCCTCAATGCTCAGCCTACTATCCGATGCCTCAAAACGTATGACGGCTGCCCGGTAGAGTGCAAGGCCAATGCCTTTGCACGTAACCCGCTGATCACCTACGGGGATGCTTGGATCAATGACAAGGGTAAGCTCGAAGGCGTGGTACGGGAAGAGGTCAAAGGGTGCCAGCGGTGCAAGACGGTTGAGGACCGTAAGAAGGTTCTTACGAGAACTTTGCCTAAGAGCAAAACAGCTAACGATATTCTGTCCTTTAAGGCTCCGGCTCTCCGGCTCCGCCTGCGGTTCCGGGTCGAGCGTAGCGAGCCCTATGATGTGCTCAGTCCGAGGACTACGGCCTTCACCTCCCTGAGTTTGTTCTTGAAGGAATCCCAGGAACTGACGGATATGTTCTGGGAGTTGGAGAACAACTACAATATGTACTGGCAATCCGAGAAGGAGTACTTCTACACGGTCAGCGGTCAGATGATCTATGATGTGACGTTCCGCGACCGTAAGGCGAAGGAGATTGTGGAGTCGCTTATAGATAAGGTGAACGCTAAGGCCAAGACCTTCCGTATTATCTCAGTGTCGGAGGTTCCTTTGACCTCTCAGATAAAGCCTACCGATCTCAATGTCTTTTACTTTGAGTCAACGATCCCGGCTGAGTTGTGGCAATATGCCTCGATGATGTATAAGGGAGAGGTGAAGGCCGAGGATGAGTCGGGTATGATGGCGACCAAGATAGACTCCTCACTGCGTCCTCCTCAGTTCACCCTCGAAGACAAGGTAAAGGGTTACTTCGTGATTCCGTGCCGGTACTCTCCGTGGTGCTACCTGCAAGGTCTTATGTCGTCCAAGCGAGTAGCCCTTCGGAAACTTCTTAAAACAACCAAGGTACGTTGCCTGACAACGGTTCGTGAGACTAACATTTCCTGCGTATGCGGCAAAGAGAATGCCGTCGTAGACATGACTACGGGTCTTTACAAACCGCTGGGTCTGGATTGCTTGGTTAATTGGTTCACAAACAAGATTAAAAAGTAAGCTATGGCTCGTCCTGTTTCAAGAGCGGAGATTACTCTCAAACGTAAGGATGGAACCGAGACGAAAGTCTATATGACACCTCGTCAGGAGAAGTTCTTTGAGTTTCTCTTCCAACACCTTGATAACCCGGTGGATGTGGAGACAGTCCGTCAGCACATGGATATGACTGTCCAGAACCTGCGGGTTACTAAGATGCAAGTTCAGACCCTGATCGAAGGGTACTATGTGATTATGTCTAAGTGGGGTAAGTCCTACACGATGCACCAGTTGTAATGCAGCTAAACTCTCAAAGACTCAAAGCGATAAGTTCCCAGATAGACTGGAACCGACCCCAATGGGCTATCCTTGACCAGATGTTTTCTCTGGTCAAGGATTCCCAGTTATGGGCTCAGAACTTTCGGGTGGGTCGTTTTGAGAGACAGGACGCAGTATCTCTGGTGGAGAAGATACAAGGAACCCCGGTCTTTTGGTTCGAACGTGACGTCATAGGGCCTCGTAGATTCACGTCTATTGATTACTATGGCCTCGTGGGCCTGTCGGCGTTCAACCTCGGCGTAAGGACCGCTATTTTGACCGAAGGAGTCTCAGACTTCTTGACTATGAAGATGTGCTACCCCAATGACAACATTTTAGGGTTCACGACACTGGGAGGCAACATCAAGTCGACTAAGATTCTGCTGACCCTTGCTGACAGGATTTTCTTGATAGGTGATAACGATTCCGGCAAGGAACGGAATACGGGAATGCTGAATGTGATGCACCTGAAAGAGGTTTACGAGTCCTACGGCAAGGAGGTGAAGGTCTGGGTACCCGAGGCTCCCTTCAAAGATGTGACTGAAAAGATTTTTGACACCTTAAAACGATCGTTATGAAGATACCAGATAGGATTTTCATCCGCAACGCCCTGATGTTCATTATTTCCGATGTGTTCACGAACTACGTGACCGAATTCGAAGGGGACATCAAAGACTTGGGCATCCAGTTCAAACATGATGTGAAGTACCACTACAACAACTTCAACCGGGCTATCGAGAGCGCCAAGAAGGAAGCGTCCCTCTTCATGAACGGTATGCTCTCTGAGTCTACCGAGCGAGTCTTGAACAATCTGTTCGAGGACTCGGATGCCTTCAATGCTCTGTTCAAGGTCATTGTGGACCGGATCGTAGGTGAGGATTCAAACGGAGAGGTTATCCGTCAGATACATGCTTATGCTAACAGGTTCCGTTCATCCAACCTGTTCCCCGAGTTGGAGAAGCCTCTCGATGCCATGAAGAAGTTTCAACTCGGTATGTGCTGCGATATGGTCAGGTCATGCCCGCTGGCTAACTCCGACTTCAAAGACGCGAATGGCTACACCTATTCGATCTACTATTGTCGAGGCATGTTCAAGAACTGCGCTCGAAGAAAGATTCGGGTGGTGAAGGGAACGAAGGCTGTTCCTAAGGACTTGTTGCCGGACGGTACCAGCTTAGGCGAAGGGAAGTCAGTTTTCGATCATGAGAATCTACAAAACAAGAGTTAGGGAAACCTACGATTGCATACCCTTTGTGGAGGTCTACTTCAAAGTTGGACCTCTTCATTTCGTTGTGTGGTCCTCGTTATACTTTGACTCTTCATTTAGTCGGCTATCCTTCATGGAGGCCGAGATAGTTACTGGAAACCGAATAGCTAAATGGTTGAATCGATGCCAAAGGAATACAAGATCATAAAGGTACCCCCAGGAGAGACTTCTGCCAAATCTCTTAATGACGCCGCCACGGAGGGCTGGGAGGTCTCCCACTGTGTGGCCACTGTCGGAGTTCTGTGCTATACGCTCGTCCGTGAGGTGGTTGAGGAGGTTAAGCCTAAGAGAGGCCGCAAAAGGAAGGCAAAGTCCCTATCTGAGCCACTTTCAGAAGAAAGTGATCCTCCCACCCCTCCCGAGGAGTTCGTGCGGCCTGAGGGGCTGAGACCCATCCATGAGGGCAAAGTATCTACTGAGGCTGAGGTGGACAAAATCCTCAGTGGTATTCGTAACCGATCCGTTGAAGGAGTCAGAATCTCCAAGAAGACGGGATTGCCTGTGAGAAAGTACACTAAAAAGCTACAATAATGGACCCCTATCAATGTAATGTTAGTCTCCCCTTCTATGCGTCAGATGATAAAGTAGGTGTAACCTATTACGCTGCGGCACCAAAGGGTCTTATTCCTCTGCTTAGAGACGGAGTAGAAGTGGGTAAGGTGGCAGTAGACCGGAGAACAACCGTAGGTTATCTTTATGAGCAAGTCCACCTTGCACTGAAAGTTTATGTCGAAGACAAGACGATAATCGACAAACTGTGTTGCGGTGAGTACGTCCCTCAGCCGGTATCCCGGATTGAAGGTGATACCGAGATTGTCACACACATTATGCTCGTTTAGTATGCAAGAACAGTATTCAGGAAATTTGGCAAACCTCTATCGTCCGCGTAAGTTCTCGGAGGTCGTAGGTCAACCCCTCGCAGTTGAGGCTCTTCGCAAGATTGCTATGGCCGACGGTGTGACGGTTCGGTCCCTATTCCTCCATGGATCATGGGGATCAGGCAAGAGCACACTGGCCAGAATCTTTGGCAGAGCCCTGTCCTGTGAGAAGTTCAAGGAGATCGGTGATGTCTGCAATGAATGCCCTAAGTGCAAGGACGCTATGACCAAGACATCCCAGCTCTATATGGAGCTCGATGCCACGTCTGTGGGTAACGTTGAGGCTATCCGCAACCTCGCGGAGAGATTGTCGATTGTCCCAAATGGGCGACGTCTCGTTGTTCTGGACGAGTGCCATGCGGCCTCGGTTCAGGCGCTCAACGCTTTACTGAAAATTGTGGAGGATGGAGTCCCCAATACGATCTTTATGTTCTGCTCAACTGAGGACATCCTGCCCACGATTAAGTCCCGATCCCTTTGCATCGATATTGGTACAATTCCGGTGAAGGACATGTGCGAGCGGGTTAAGTCGATTGCGGAATCCCGTGGGACTGTGATTTCCGACCAGAACCTCTACATTCTGGCTATGAAGTCCCAGGGCCACATGCGCGACGCTCTCCAACTTCTCCAACTCTATGAGATTGCAGGTGAGAAGGGACTTGAATCCTCCTACTTCAAACTCCGGTCGTTCCTGTTCTCGTGTCTGTCGAGATCGTCGACAATAGACCCGTTGCAGGAGCTCGAAGACGTACTGCGTTACCCAATCTCTGACATAAAGAACTCAATCGGGATGTTCCTCCGGAATATCTTTACCTCGGCTCAGGGAACCCCTGAGTATAAGATGCTGACCTCGGGTCTCGGGAAGTCTCTCTTCGGGTACTTCTTTAACCCAACAGCTCAACAAGCTATGAGGTCCGAGGTGGGCTTGGAAATTCTGTTGAGGGCGTTCTACGAGAAGACTAAGAAACCCCAATCTGTTTAGTGCTATGGCTGAGTACAATCGCTATCGGATAAAGGTCAATAAGCAGTTGATCGATTCATTCTACTCCAAACCGAAGGATCAAGCTACCCAGAAAGAGATCGCGGAGATCTATAAGGTGATTCAGATTGTGCTCAATCACTATTACAGTAAGTATTACTGTAAGTTCAAGGAGTTGCGATCATGGGCCATGCTCGCTATCCTTGAGAGGCACCAGAACTATGATCCCGTTTGGAGTTCCTATAACTTTGTCTACCGAATTGCTCGTAATGAGATCGGAAATAAACTTTCCAAGTATGGAAAGGAAGAGTTCCTCGAAGAACTTCCTGAGGACTCCAAGCAGGCCCTCCCCGAATCCATGTCTTCTGTTGAGCAGATTCTCCCGTACCTATCCGGGGATCGTAACTTTAAGACAATGGAGGTCCCCAAAGAGCTTATCGTCCCTCTGATGGCGTTCATCATGGAGTCTACAACATCCATGACAACGGATGGCATCTACCGCGAGATAGCTAATGCTCTGGTGGATTTGAATTATTAAACCGTATACACAGAAAACCTATAAGTTATGTCGAACGAAACTTTCAAAAAGGAGGATGCCGATAACCTTGTGTCCTTGATTCTCTCGGGACAGGCATCGGAGCAGGAGAAGGGAATGCTCCTTCGTAACATTCAGGTGGCTATGTCCGCCAACCTCGTAGGGCATCTTAACCAGATGCACAGCGTCGTGTCCAAGGCAATGGAACTCTACAAAGACTTGGACTCGGCCTATCTCGACAAAGTCCGTGAGCTCCTTGAGAGCGATGCCCTCGTTAAAGATGAGATTCGCGCTGAACGCGACTCCCTCGAAAAGCGCATGATGGCCGTGCTCAACATGGAGCGCCAGATCATTCAAGGGAAGAGCCTCTTTCCTCAGGACTCACTGTCGGAAGACGAGCAGAAAGTTCTCCGCCTTCTCGCTTCGGTTAAGACTCCGGACGAGAAGACTAAGTTCTTCAAGGCTATCGATAAGTTCTTTCAGGACAGCAATTCCTTCGAGGACCCGGAGTAGCGTTATAGATTGAGTTGTAAAACTTTGATCTATGAACGGTAAGAATGTGTCGCAGGTAATATCTCAGATTGTGGATTCAGTCGGGGAGTCATTACCTGCGTCTTTCGATGTTAACGCGGTCTTGTCCTTGCTTTATCGGGCAGCCGCTGAGGAGGTTCAGGCTTACTACCAGTACATCCTCCCGGCTAAGTTCCTCGTGGGACCTTTCCGCCCTGACGTGGAGAGACTGTTTGTAAAGAACGCCGAAGACGAACTCAACGATCACTTCGATAAGATTCTGACGAGACTTAGCCAGTTTGATGCTTCCATTGAACCTCTGGCTGATCTTTACAAACTCAACTCGGTAGCCGTCGGAGGTTACATCCCTCCCCAGGAACCCTATTCAGTCGAGAAGCTGTTGCAGGACAACATCCAAGCTGAGAAGGATGCGATCAAGACCTACACGGAGTTGTGTAACCTCTGTGCAGGTGTGGATTTCATCACGCTCCGTATGGCGAGGGCTATTCTTGCAGATGAGGTTGAACATCTCACTGAGCTGGAGGACCTCCATAAAGACGTCATGTCACTGCGCCGCTGAGCCCTGTTCCATCCAGTGTAAGGCCGACCGTGGTGTGTTCCTCTGGTCGGCCTTCATTGTCCGTAGAATCCCTTAAAATTAGCTTATGGCTGAGTCACTTCTTTCAACGTTACATAAGACACTCGCTGTCAAGGATGCAGTGGACTTCCGGACCTTCGTGTGTGGGGAGGAGTATCTGAACTTGACAGGAGTCTATGAATATTGGTTGGAGAACCTTAATCCGAGACTTTCGAGGAAGACGTCCCGTGCGATATTCCGTGGGTCTACCGGTGCCGGAAAGAGTACGGTCATGAACTTGGTACTTCTTTATAAGATTTACCTACTTTTCATGCAGGGTAGTGACGTGGCTAAGACTCTGGGTCTGATGAAGGGAACAGACGTTTACTGCTTCTACTTCTCGGTGTCAATGACTCAGGCAAAGAGATCGGGATTCAACCAGCTAAAATCCTTTATCGACGGGTCCGAGTGGTTCAACAAGAACTTCCCTCGGGACAAGTCGATCGACTCGTCCATCCGGTTTCCGAATAATTTTTACATAGAATATGCCTCTGGTGAGCAACACCAGATTTCTCTGAACATCTGGGGATTTATCCTCGATGAGGCTAACTTCCGTAAGACCGGTTCCGCGGGTGAAGGCTCTACGGCAGACTTTGACGAGGTCTACCACTTGGCTAACCAGTTGGAGAACCGTCTATCGCAGCGCTTCCTCCGAGACGGTATAGAAAACTTCTTTGCGGGGTACATCTCCTCGGCATCCTACGAGACGGCCTTTATTCAGGATAAGGGTGACGACTACAAGGATGACCCTACCGCTATTGTTCTCGACCCTGTGCTCTACAAGGTTGATCCCCGCCGTTACACCTCGAATAGGTTTGAGGTGTTCTTTGGGTTTGGGGAGGTATCTCCGTGTATTGTAGAAGACGAGAACCACAAAGAATCCCTGATCCGATCTCTCCGTCAGATGTCATTACCTGACGATAAGATCGAGACCTTCTTTGAGAAGGTGCCCCTTGAATTGCAGAAGCAGTTCAAGAACAACATATACCTCGCAATTCAGAATATCTGTGGTCGTCCTACCGCTCTTCGAGGGTCTTTTGTGACCAATTACGAGATCATTAAGAGCTCCTACGATTCGACTCTTCTGTCTCCATTCTCTCAGGACTCGGTAACGGTTTCGAATAAAGTTGACATTCCAGTAGAGAAGCTACTCGCAATAGACCCGAGCAATTTCCTTTATCCTACAAGACCTCACTCCCTGTTCATGGACATCTCTCTGCAAGGAGACTACGGGTCCTTATCCTGTGTAAGATATGATGGTATATTCGGAGGTGTGAAGTATCACTCTCACGTGTTTACTTTGGAGTTCATTCCTCCAGCCTTCCCCGCGGCGACTGACCTCACCAAGGTTCAGAATTTCATTATCTGGCTGGCTCAATATATCAATGTTGCGGCGTTCGGTAGTGATAACTTCAACTCAGTTCAGATTCGGCAAGAGGTTGTGAAGGCCCTTGAGATTCCGGATGTTCGCGTTTCTCTCGACTCGACCGATCTACCTCACCTTGCATGGCTATCCGCCTGTGTGTCGAGCAGGTTCAAGATGCACTTTTATGAGCGACTCGACAAGGAGATTCGGGAGGCGGTGCATGATCTCAAAAAGAGAAGGGTAGTTAAACGTAAAGGCTCCTCTGACGACCAATTCCAAACTGTGGTGGGAGCGTTCTACCTGTCTGATACGATAGGTTCTACCACGGCTACTATCCCTGAGCGGGTTAATGTCGTGAGCGCCCGGTCGGCCATGCGCCTTGCTCAAAGTTGTGGGTACAATGTAGGAACCGCTATGGACCCACATACTCTACTGTCCAGACTGGGGACCGAAGACCGTTTGCGGGAGCGAGCCCGGGCTAAATTTAGCAAGATGCTCGATGAGATGTAAACGACGATATACATTGCATAAACCCTTGAAGTATGACAAAGGATCAATTCAAGATGTCCGATGAAGACATCCTGCGTGAGGCTCAGGAACAGACCTCAGCGCCCGAAGTTCTGCTCGACTCGAAAGATGAGGTAGTCGAGATTGAATCTGTGAAAGAGGAGCCCGTGGAGCCCTCTGCCCCTGTCGAAGAGCCAGCAGTTGCTGAGGCTCCTGAGTTAGAACAGACTCCCGTCGAAGGAGAGAGTGCATCGATGCCAACTCCGCCGGACTCTGCGTCAAAGGCTAAGGACGCCGTGTCCCCTCTCGACCTGATTAAGCAGCGTAAGTCTGGTTCTCAGCAATCGCTTTTGAAGGTTATCGAATCTCGCAAGAGGGGAGGTAACACACAGATGTCCGTGACCGATCTGATCGCGTCCCGCCGCTCGGGTAAGGAGGTGGGGATGACCGTCCAAGACATGATCTTCCAACGCAAATACTCGAACAAGAAGACGCGCGTTCTGTAATCTCTGAGTTATGATAGGCAATTACCAAGGATTTCTTTTGACTCTTTTGAACTTCCTCCGAATCCCGCCCGGGATTCAGGTGAGGAAGAGTTATGGCGCCAATAAGGACGCCTCTACTGATTGGTATGAGAAGACCTTGGCCTCTCATGACTTCATTAACACGATCGTTGATATAACAGCCGACGATGTCTGCATCGGTAACTCTCCTATCTACATCGAGAACCTCGATAAGGTGATCTCTCCCGAGCAGAAAGAAGCCTACCAGAAAGTCGTAAAGGCTGCAAACAAGATAGCTAAATGGGTAGCGGTCGACCTCCTTAAACGAGGTTACTCCCTCTATACCTTCCGCCAGTTTGAGGTTAAGGTAGATACCTTCGTAGGCGGTCAGAAGTTGGAGACTACGGAAACCCGTCAGCGACTTGTGCCTGTGCTGGAAGAGGCCAGCTTCTACATGGACGAAGACGGTAAGATTTATGTCTACGTGGAAGACGACCTCCGGGATGATCTTTTGGTGTTCCTCAACTTCTCAAAGGAGACCCTTGTCCTTAACAAGGATACTGATTTCAACTCTCAGGACCCTCGGAGTTCCTATAAGTTCATGATAAACCCGGAGCCTGTCCAGCTGAAACACGTTCAAACGGTAGCTACCGATCTTTATATGGTGGAGCGTGCGATGTATCGGTACAGGGTTCAACTGTCTAAGATCGTTAGGTTCGCTGAGGTAGAAGTGGGAATCTCCCAGGGAGGAGAGAACAATGATCTGGTGGTAGACAATGCGTCTGCTGCGGTTAATGCGAACTCCATGTCGCTGGGTATGTCCTCCGCAGACCCCGTCATGAACTTCGATGATAACCTTCCGATAAACGCTATCCGTAAAGGTGCAGGTCATATCGATGTTATCTCCGACATTCCCAATTTCGATCAGATAAAGGAGCTCCCTGATCTCGATTACACGATAAACCGTCTGTTCCTCGCTATGCGTTTCCCTAAGTCTTACGCAGACTTCGGAACTGCATTAAACGAGACAGCGGTATCTCTTATCCGAGGTGACATCCGGTACTCGCGTATGGTAGCGAACTGCCGATCCATTATGCAGGACACCCTGAACGCTTGGATATTCGGAGACGACTATGACCCGATGGATGATGCAGTTCAGGTGAAACTCACAGCTCTGCCAACATCTGAGGACGATGACGTAATCGAGGCTCTGAGCAAACAGTCTGATTTCACTCAGGAGGTGTTCCAGTTCCTTGGTGACTCTGAATCCAAGGAAGAGGCCAATGCGAAACTGCAAAGTATCTCGATCCTCCTTGGAGACTCCACGAGTCAGAAGTCGATCCAGAAGTGGATTCAGTTCATGAAAGACTACATCAACGATAAGTGGAGTGAGGATGAGCAGGAAGAGGACATCCCTGCTGAGTCTGACGAAGACCCCTTTGATCTCTCCTCCGTTGGTGAACCCAAAGAGACTGCTTCGAGTGAATCTGAGGGCGGAAGGTCAGAAGGTTCGGAGCAGGCCCCTAAGCCAGCTCAGACTGGTGAACCCCCTGAGGCCTTTGGCTTACCTCCTATCAATGAGTAATTCAATTCTACCCCTGCCGTAGCGCTTGCTACGGCAGGGCACTGTTATGCGACAGCCTAAGAAACGATACCAGAAACTGTCCGCGGTTCGTAAGTCGTCAGCGGACTACCGGAAGCTGATCTCTGAGAAGAGTTTTCTCAAAGTTCAGCAACGTGCTCGTGGTATTGGGGTAGACCTCGTGTCCGTGGATTTCGATGGCATGGAGCTACGGTTTAGGACTCAGTCTACTACGGTAAAGGGTAAGTTCTACACTGAGATTATTCAATTCTCTGAGTTGGAGCCGTCCCAGATAGTTGAAGGGCGCAATCTCGCTCAGATTCTCAGGTCGGCTAAGTTGAAGGTGTACTCGAATGACCCGGCATATCTTTATTGGGGCTACGCTTACAAGTGTTGGAGATATGGATGTGGATTGTACCCTGAGACCCGTTTCCCAAAGGTCCGTAACCCCAGACTAAGAGGTTGGGTAAGCAAACACCTCTACGCAGTTCTGATGACGTTCCCCTTTATTGCTCCTCAGATTGCAAAGCAGTTGCGGAAGTATTGGACTGAGAAACAAGAGAAGGAGTTTTCAGAAAAGCTACAGAAGATTTCGAAGGATATCAAACTGGATGACCTTCTCGATGCTTGATTCCTACGAATTTCTTTTTCGATAAACATCTGTTGTCATATATTTGCATAGAGAACACAATGATCTATGTCAAACCTCTGTAAGATAAGCTCAACGATTACCTCTTCTTTCCGGATCGTGGACTCTGTGGAGTCCCCTACTGGAGAGAAAATGCCCGTTATTCAGGGGAAGGCCTCTCACTCGGAGGTCATTTCTCAGAAGGGGTACAGGTATCGTGCCGGATTCTGGCCGCGTGTTGTAGGCAATCCGGAGTTTCAGGAGAGAGTATCGGCCCGTGACGTTCTGGGTATGATCGAACATCCGACGAACGACATGGACTTCTTGCATACTCCCTACGACAAAGCAGCCGTCGTTTGTCTGAGGGCATGGTGTGAGCAGGATGAGCCTGTTATCATGCTGGGCCTCCTCAATAATACATACGGCAACGCGATCAAAGCTCTGATCGAAGTCGGCCACCGTCCGGGTGTATCTACCCGAGCCTTCGGTGACATGGACAAAGACAGGGTCTCAACCTATATCGATGAGGAAGGCTTTAAGCTGATAGGCTGGGACGTTGTGAGAGCTCCTAACTTTGAAGATATTAGAATGGACCGGGTATCGGACTCACTGGAATCCTTACCAGAATTTCGTGAGTTGATGCAGATGACGCAGTTGCGGGATTCTGTAAACGAGGATTACAACCGTGCACATTTGAAGTCTGATATCGAGCTTGTGGTAAGCACGCTCAAACGAATTTCTGATCATCTAAAAATGTAAAGTGTTATGGCACATTCACAAGACCTTTTGAAAGAGAGGATGAGCCGCATCACGGACTCGATCGTTGCGGTCAACCGTCATCCTCGCCTGTCGAAGATGTACGACAAGGTAGAGAAGAGCGCTGTGCTCGATTCGATTGCCGAGAAGGGCATCGAGGCACAAATCCTGCTCAACTTCAAGAACACCGTTATGGACAAGATCACCGACTCGACCGAGGGTGCAACCCGTGGTCAGCAGGTGAACATGATGTCCGACTTCGGCCCCTATGTTCCCGAGGTGCTGCCCGTGATCACGGCATGGTATCCAGAGTTCCCGCTCAAAGACCTGATTTCGGTTCAGTCGATGAGTCAGGACCTCGCTTACCTCCTCTTCTCGAAGCTGATCACCGGAACGAACAAGGCGCCTACGCTCGTCGGCCAAGTCGTTGAGACCCCGCTGGGTCAGCGCAAGATCAACGGTTACTACCCGACCGGCGTTGTATACGGGGAGCAGATCCCCGGCAGCCAGATGGTCATCGAGAACGAGAAACTCGTCGGTGCCGTGGTGTACTACGCTCTGAAAACGAGCGAAGACTACATCAAGAAGTTCAAGATCACCGTGATCAAGGACTCGGCCAAGACAGTGTACCGTGCTTTTGCGGTGACTGGCGACAAGATCCAGCTCTGTCTGGAATCGAACCCCAACGAGGCCGTCGAGGGTGCATACTGGGACATCCAGTCGGGCGCCTTCTACATTCCTACGGAGGAGTCTGATACGACTCAGCTCAACGTGGTGGCCAACTACGTGTGGGACCTCGACTACGCAGTAGACGAGAACATCCCGAAGGTGAAGGAGCAGGTCGAGAAGGTCGAGATGCGGGCAGAACCTCGTGTACTGGCTATGCAGTGGACGATCTTTGCTGAGGCCTTGAAAAAGGCTCAGTTCGGAAAGGACATCCGTGTCGAGAACACGACTCGTGTCCTGAACGTCCTCTACCAGTACCAAGTCCGCTACATCCTCGACGAGATGTACGAAGACGCCGCCGGTCAGGAGGCTACGATCACGATTCCGCGGAACGGTATCTACAGCATCGACGTTGCATACAACAACGTTATGAACCAGCTGAAGAACCAGGCTACCAACATCGAGTACGCATCGGGCCGTATGGAGGGCAACCGCATCGTCTGCGGTCGTGACTTCAAGAACTGGTGCGAGTCCCTGCCTAACACGATGTTCCAGTCGGTTGCGGCTCCCGCCGGATTCTCGTCGCCCCGCAAGATCGGTAAGCTCGGAACCTTCGAAGTCTACTTCGACCAGCGCCGCAAGGATGATGAGGCCTTCATGACCTATCGCGGCTCGGAGTGGTATGACGCAGCCTACTACATGGGCGTCTTCCTGCCTCTGGTACCGACGGATGCTATCGGCATCAACGTTACGGTCCGTCAGGCATTTGCATCTATGGAAGCGTATAAGTATCACAAACCCGGTTGTGTGATCCCGCTTAAGATTGCATTCGCTGAATAAGGCCTGTTATGCAGCTTGTAGAGGGTGGCTAATGAATTGGCCACCCTCTTTGTTTATGGAGAGTGCTATCGTATACATATGGACAAACTTGTATCATATGAACTCTCCTGTCGAAAGCCGTTGGACTAAATCTCCAGGCAAGATAGTGTCTCGCCTTAGAGCTGAATACCCTGATCCGTTAGAGGACTGGAAGAGATTCTTCGTGGGGTCAACTTCTATTAAAGAAGCATTGTTTAAGAACGGTTTCCCTGTGGACAGACCAGCTACTGTTATAAGGTATTTTTCCGTAAGTGAAGAGTTCCTTGTGTGGAAGAGTAACTTGCACGGCAGATCAAGACATCGTACAAAAGAGTCTACTACCTCTAAACCTCCGAAGCCTCCTAAAGAGATGTCATCTTTGGAGAAGGCCAAATGGGCTATGAAGTTTAGGAACCTGACACCTTTGTTCGGTGATGATGAGTGGGTTGGATGTCTACAAAAGGGAAGTACTCGTGCTAAATACTATAAGGTCCGTTGTAACTTATGTGGTACCGAGTACGAGACATGGTTCTCCGCAGGTAACTGTTCAAAATGTCCGGGATGTTCTAAGGGAGCGATTAATTCTAACAAGACAAAGCTTCTTAGAGTACAGAAGTACTGTAAAGATGCAAATGTTACCCCTTTGTTTGATAGTTTGGACAAGCCTCTTTCGAAAGGTAGAGGTAACTATTTCCCTGTGAGATGCAATGTATGTGGAACTGAGTTCGAGACCATGTTTTATGGTAGAGTGTCAAATCATTGTCCGGTATGTCATAAGTATAGTAATTCTTCAAGCAGAGTAAATAAGGCTATACGAATCCGTAAGACTTTTCAAAGTAAAGGACTGTCTTTAACTTCTGGACAGGATATTGTTAATCAAACCTCTCCATCCGGTCATAGGAATTTCTATAAAGTAGTCTGCGACACTTGTGGATATGTCTTTTCAACTTACGCCGGTGGAGGTTGTCCGAGATGCCAATCCGGGTCGTTCCGTAGTCATAGGGAAGAGGTTGTCTGTAAGTTCCTGCAAGACCGAGGAGTAGTTTTTGTTTCTAATACAAAGGAAGTAGTGTCCTCAACAACCGGTAATAGACAGGAAATTGACTTATTGATCCCAAGTTTAGGGGTAGCTTTTGAGTTTAACGGAATGTATTATCATAACAGTTCCCCTACAGGAGCCAAAAAGGATAGAACTTATCACTCTAATAAGACAATCTCGTGCCTCTCTCAGGGTATAAAGTTGCATCACATATGGGAGGACTGTCCAGATGATTTGATGTTCTCTATCATAGAATCTAAATTGGGCCTATCGAAAAAGCTATTTGCGAGGAAGCTAATTATTTGGGATAATGCTGATAAACGAGAGTGTAGTGAGTTCTTTGAACAGAATCACATTGATGGGGATAATCGACACGCCGATAGGTATTTTGCCTTGCGAGATGAGATGGGAGTAATCTACTGCTGCTTATCTCTCCTTCGTAGACGAATCCAAGTATCAGGTGATACTCATTGGGAGATTGGACGATTTGCTAATAAGAAACACTTTACAGTTGTGGGAGGTTACTCTCGACTCCTCAAGTGTGCTGTTAAGTTTCTGAAGACGTTAGAGGTTACTGAGTTAATATCATATTGTAATAGGGACATCTCCCCTGATCCTGAGTCAACATTCTATTCTAAGTTTGGGTTCGAATACTTGGGAGATTCTGGTCCCATATACTGGTACTGGTCCGATAAAGTTGTGGAGATAAATGGGAAATACTATAAGGGTAGAATTAGCAGGCAAGTAGTTCAAAAACAGAAACTCCTTGAGCACTTTTTACGAAACCATTTAGAAGTTGATCCCTCCGATACGGAGAGAACCCTATGTAGCAAACTTGGTCTGGTGCCAGTTTATAATTCCGGTAACTTCAAATATAGACTTCTATTGTAATAAGTCTCTGTGTACACTGGATTATAGATATTGGTAGGTTTAACAAATTCTTACAATTATGGCAAATGTACTTCGCCCTTATAACAGGGCACAAAACAATTACGCTTCGGGCGTGGCTGAGACCAATGCCAAGAACGCGCTCGCTGCGGGTGCTGAGGCAGGACTGGCGGTGAAGTGCCAGGTTCGAGTAGTCCCCGTGGACATTTTCGGCAATGTCCTCGACAAGGCTAAGGTTACGATCAACGCGGGCAGCGGTCTGGTAGAGGACTGCGCCAACATCGCTGAGGTTGACCAGTATTCGGACGTAACCTACAAAGCCGAGCTGGAAGGTTATGGCACGGTGGAGGGCTCCATCTCTGAGATCGTCAACGATGCTCTGGTTGAGGTTGTCCTCCCTTTCGACCCAGCGTCAGTGGGCCAGTGATCCCGGCTACCGGGATTTCTGTCACCCCGGATTCGCTCGAAATTTCAGAAGGAGCAACAGCTCAACTGTCGGTTGAGCTGACTCCTCCTGATTCGACTGACGCTATTTCCTACGAATCTGACGCCCCGTCTATCGCGTCTGTGTCTGAGTCGGGGCTTGTCACTGCGGTAGCCCAAGGATCGGCCAATATCACGGTATCTGCCGGGGACCAGTCGGCGGTATGTGCTGTAACCGTAGCAGCTCCTGAGATGGTTACGATTACGATCAACCCGACTCCGGCTGAGGCCGTCGTTAAGATCAATGGATCGGAGCAGAAGTCGATCGAAGTAGTTAAGGGAAGTCAGGTATCCTATGAGGTGTCCAAGGAAGGCTACATCTCAAAATCGGGATCGGTAACTGCCACGTCTGACCAGACCGTAGAGGTATCTCTCGAAGCTGTTGTTCTGACTCAGTACCAGATGTCCTCTGATGCACCCTCGACAGCAACTGTGAACGAAGAGGTTTCCACCAACGTGAGCATCTCGGTTAAGACTGCGGGTAACACGGGCTATAACAAGGTTCAGTTCCAGTTCGACAGTCAGCGACCTGAGGGCGCGAACATGACGTTCAAGGCAACTGATTCCCAGCAGCAAGAGTTCACCTTCCAGAACAGTGGAACATGGGGACCTCCTGAGGGATTCGCAATCTCAGCGGATTATTCAGCAACCACCCTGTTTAAGGTGTCAGCGGATAAGCCCGGAACCTACACGGTAAACTACAAACTGGTTAACCTCGAAGACTCGTCCACAATCTGTGAGGCATCCGAGTCTATCGAGATCACCGAGTAGGTTATCCTCTTCGTGTTGAAGGAGCGGCGATGCGCCGCTCCTTCCCGTTATATATTTGTAAAAAGTCTATTATGGCACTGTCACTGAAACAAAGGATTTTCTCACAATATCCTATCCCCTATGCTATTTCGATCTGGGGAGGGGATGGTATCTCCACGTTTCCCTTGGAGGACTTCAACGTGTTTCTGGAAACGTGCATAGATGAACTTGCCTCTGACTTGTGCATAACTGATTACATGCGCATAAACTCTATGCAGACTTTTCTCCCGTCGGATACGGTAGGAGTAGTCTCGGCTAAGTTGGACTTTCCCTTCCAAGGTAATCGGAACGTGAAAGTAACTTACAATGCCTACAACAAGTCAGTTAACTGTCGCTATTACCCGGCAGTGGTGACTTATCGCCGGAGGCTGTCAATGGCTAATGTGGGTAAACTCGTAGGAGACCAGTTGCAGTACCTTCTCGACTTTTGTCTTTATAAGATGGCCGATAAAGAGATCACTACTCTGGGAAGCGTTCAGCTCAATGCCGACAATGGAGCTATCAACTTGGAAGCCCTGACCCAATTCAGGGACGCCCGTGAGAAGAGGTACGAAGAGCGCAAGGCTGAGATTCTTATTTACTCTGTTGGTAATTAAAGTTATGGACAAAAGAGCTACTGAGTCTTCAACTATAAAGGCGGGGCAGACGGGTAAGAAAATATCCAAGAGTCTCGTCCGGTTTCATTTGAAACCAAAGAAGAAGAGCCTCGTTCAGTTGAAGCAAGACTTCAAAAAGAAACGAGAAAAGGAAGAGGAGGATAACTGATGGATTTTCGATCAAAGTACATTAAGCGGTTTCAACAAGGGATGGCCGACATCCTGATCTCCCGTCACAACCTTAGGAGGCAGGTTCTGGTGTCCCTTCGGGATGTGGATCACGACATCTATTTGGATGAGCAGGATTCCCAAGAGGAAGCTCGCGTGGCCAAGTATGCGATCATCGAGATGAACCCTGATATGTTCTTTGTTCAAGAGCAGTTTGATAACTTCGATATACCGGATGACATCCTTCCCTTCATTGTAACTATTACTATGTCAGGTATGCCTCGCCCTCTGAGGCTCAATGACTGGGTTATAGTTGACGGTAAGATTTATGTGGTGTCTAAGGTCAAGCCAACAAATCGAGAGCTTGGAGGGGTTATCCAGTGCCTTGTATATCCTATGCGGGATTCAAGGCTTATCGACGATCCTCTGGCAATCTACCGGATACGGTTTCGACAAGGTCTTGTTGAGGTGCCTTGGAGAGAGGCACTTGGTACAACCGTCGTGATGGAACTTATCTATGGAGGATGTCCTCACTGGATGTCATTCGACGGGGTGAAGTGGGCTCAGTTCTTTTTTCAAAGTAGACTTGAACTTCCGAGTGATGCCAAGCGGTTATACCTTATGGATGCCGATAAGAAGGTGTGCAGCCTCGGATTTAGTGAATCCCCGACTCAGGATGTTGAAGAGCAATCCCGGTCGTTTATTCCAACTATTTGATTATGATAGAGCAGTATGAAAGGGCCGTACTGGAATGGTTCCATGAGGTGTGGCCAGACATAACCGATATGGTGTACGCGGAGTCAAAAGACGCTCTTCTGGCAAAGAAGCCGCACCTCGTTTACCCGACTCTGATCTACAAGAGGGAAGCCGAAGACTTCTCCCTGATCAAAGCGGTCGAGGTGAAGGAACCGGCGGAGGATGGCAAGGCGCATAAACATACGATGTACCAGATCCCTCAGGACTATGAGGCTCAGCTGTTTCTGAACAACGAGAAAGACCTTTACTTGGTGGCTAACCTTATACGCCAAAAATGGGGCCGGGAATCCTATGCTACGCTGCGCTATCCAAATGACGATACCCAGATGCGGGTGGCCCTCCGCCTGATAAGTTTTAGACTGTCGTCAGAACGTTCTGGGATCGACACGAAAGGACCTGAGCGGGTACTGGTTATGCGGTGGCGTTCGGTTTTGATTCTGGAAGCAATTCAGATTGTTCCTCGTTATACAGGGTACCGAGTAACCCTTACAGGGTCGGAAACTCTGCAAGTCATGTCAACCTGTAAAGAAGGTCAATGCGGAGTTTAACTTGCATGACTCTGGATATACATTAAATCAGTTAGACTTAAATCGTTATGGAGACAAGTAACACAACTAACCCATTGGTTAACGTCGAGTTCGTAGACGAAACCAATTATGTCAATCCGGCATCGACGGACGATATAGTGGGTGCTGTCGTTGAATCGGTTTGGGGTGTCCCTGATACTCCAACGGTTCTTACTTCTGAGAGTTGGAGGTCCTTTGCATCGCTGATGGATTCTCCTCGGGTGAACCAGTCGTTCGCTACGATTCAGCGCTTGTTCGATGCAGGTGCTGATTATGTTGCAGTGGTTCGACCTTCGGTAAATGAAAAGTACCTTCTGGCTGTCGGAACCGTGGCCGACTCTGCGCTTACGATAGAGGCGTCCCAGCATGAGACTGCTGAGGAAGACGATATTCCAATTGAGGAATCCGCAATCTCAGATGACCCTACGGCACTGTTTGCCGTGAGGTATAAGTACCCGGGAGGTGTGCCGTTCAAACTTGAGGTTACTCCTCTTGCATCGACGGCCCGTAAACCGAATGACTTGAAGGACGTCCCCCTGTTCACGATGGCGTTCTACCTCAATGGAGCAACCGCCCCTACGGAGTCGTTCCTCGTGGCATTTACTGAGGCGTCAGCCCAGGGTGAATCGTACTTCTACGCGGACGTTATTAACTCGTCCTCCCTGTACTTCGTGGCAAGTTCTGCCGTGGAGACTCAGCTCTCTGCGGGCGCGATATCCGGACTTTCGGCTCCCGGCGTCCTTGAGATCAATGAGGCGAAGAACAAAACGTTCTTTGATCCGGGAGGAATCTTTAATCCCAACCATCTGACAGCTCAGGACTATATCAACGCCTACGAAAAGTTCCGTGACAGGTCCCAATCCTCGATCACCCTTCTGGTATCGACATATGACCCCAACGCGGCTGACGATACAGGAGGTGAACAGCTGGGCCCGGAGGATGTGTATGCTACGATAAGCGACATCGCCAACACCCGTAAGGATTGCAACGCCCTTATCGGGTGTCCTAAATCTCGGTTCAACAACGCAGATGAAACTACTGTCAAGGAGAATATCCGGGATTACTTCACGAATAACCCGAACTCGTCCTTCATGGACTCTCTGGACATGTTCACGGATGCGATTGCGGCAGTCGAGAAAGTCACGGTCCGTAACAAGTCGTTCTTCCTCGACGGTACAGCGACATGGGCGGCTCGAACCGCGGTAGTCGCCAAGACCTACAAGAACCGCAACCGCCTTGCGTCTTATCTGGCTACGGGTCAGACCTCTGCGGTTCTGGTGAAGTCCCTCCAATTTGCAACAGTGGTGGAGCTTATGTCGGATTACGGAATCGGCTCTATCTACAAAGCAACGACGGGCAACTACATCTTCAATATCCGCTCTCAGTACGCTAACCAGTCGTCCTACTTCGGTAAGATGAACGTGATGCGTGTTACTGCCGCCCTGCTGTCGTGGCTGCTTACGGACGTTGAATACGTGATCCACACTGAGGTAACATCTGACGCTACCGAACGGCTCTCTTTCCAAGAGCAGTGCAACTCGAAACTCGGTCAGATGATTGCCCGCGGGGAGCTCAAATCTGAATCGTTTATCTCGTGCGGAGACGATATCAATACCGACGCGCTCACCCAAGGTGGCGAGTGTCTCAACATTGAAGCCGATCTCTGGTTTAAGAAACTCACTGAGCGGGTTAAGATCAAGATCACCGCTACCGATTCCTCGGTTACAGTGACCGACATCAGTCAGGAATAATCTAAAATCTTTGAGGTATGTCAAGAAAAGTTGATGCCTTTCGGCAACAGATAGCCAACCCGATGAATATCCACAACTTCCTCGTGGATATTCCGGAGTTGGGCGAGTACGCTATGACGATTCAGTCAACGTCGTACCCGTCAGAGCAGACGAGGGTGACGACTCTGGCTGTTGCAGGTGAGCTGGTTAGCTACCCGACGGTTCCGGAAAACTCACACTCGTGGAGCTTCATGATCCCTGAGAATGATGATGGTCGTGCTTACGCGCTCTGTGAGGGGCTTCGTCGTAAGTACTGGGACCAGATGACTGGTGCGATCACTGCCGGAGTCGCTGGCCCTTACCAAGACATCATAGTCTATGCTCGTGATCTTAACAGCAATGTGAAGTTCCGAGTCAAGTTGCACAACGCATGGTGCGTGGGTCGTCAGGATGTGAACCTCGACCAGAACGATCCGACTCAAAACTGGAAATGGAACTACCAGTTCCGGTTCGATTATATCGAGGATTTGCTCCCTCGCTAAGTAGTTGGTTAGGTAAGTTGGTGGCAGGTAGGGATACATCAGTAGTCCCTACCTGTTTTATTAAATCCGTATATGAGTCGTAAGATTGATATTTTCCGTCTGGCCATCCCTCACCCTTTGACCCAGAAGGACGTCACTGTGATATGCCCTCGCATATTGCAAATGGCTATCGTGGGCCAATCGTCTACGTTCCCCACTGAGGAACTGCAAGGAGTGACGATCCCTGTTAGAGGACAAGAGGTGGAGCTCCCTACCCGGTTTAAGGTAAGTTCCGATTGGACATTTACCGTTCCAGATAGTATCTTCACTCAGGTAAGGCTCAACCTTATGACGGTGATGTATAAGAAGGTGCTGTTCGATACTTACCTACTCCTCGGAGATTACGGTAGTGTCCTGAATCCAGAGAATGCTTGGGGAACACTTCTATCTACTATTGGGACTACCTTCTCCACTCTTACTACGGCCCAGATGCTGTGCAAGTGCTGGATTCGGAGGATCGAGCCGGTACAGTTTTCAGCAGATGCCCCAGACAAACCCGTCCTGTGGTCGGTTACGGTTCACTACAATTACATCAAAGCGCTTAAAGGGATAATCTGACATGGGAAGCCTTGGAACAAGGATGGAGCAGCAAGTGAAGGCCCGTATGGACCTTTTGTCGAGCAAGGGCCCGCTCTCTATTAAGAGGGTCCAGTTGTCGTCGTCTCTTAAAGACGACGAGGACGACAGGTCTAAACTGCTCGAAAAACTTGAAGGGTCTGATGAGGTGCCTCTGGCTCCTCAGCTTCAATGTGATTACTGCCTTCAATTCAATTTGGAAGGGGCAGACTCGACTAATAAACAATACTTCTCTAAGTACGGTCTTGATAAGTTCTTATCGACTAACTGGGTTATGACCGAGTCAGTACTGCCTACTTCATCTTTGTCTTGGTCCTACCACCAACAGGCTATTGGACTGCCTATACCGTCTGTGGCTAACGATCAAGCTAAGATAACTTTGATGATGCCTACCAACCCTAACATTGGAGGGCTGAACGGTCCCTTTGATTACTTTAATGCTCTGATGTACCTTTATGAACGTCAATTCAATAGGACAACGGGGCTACTTAGGGCTCCGGACCCGAGTAGGGGTCGCATATCCCTTAAAGTGGGGTTGTACCTTCTGAAAACAGGATTGAGATGGGATGAGGAGTTCATGGTGGTTAATCTGTTCGAGTACCAAAGGGTTGTGTTCGGTACCCCTCAATTCCAGTTTGATCCTAAGACAGCACAACCCTTGCTCGTGTCACTGCCTATGTGGTACACCAATACCAAATGGGTAAATCTGTCTACAATAGAGCGGGAGCTCGTCAATTTCTCAGTAAAACGCTCTGAGTTTCTGATGCCAGATACTGTAATGAATGTTTAGTATGAAAGTTGTATTGCCTTCTCTTGGAGTCCTTGGATGCAGGGAGGTTGACTTCAAGGTTCCAGTGTACGCAAACCTCCGGGAGCTGTCTCTCCATAATTACGGTGAAGACGAAATAGGGTATGAGTTCGTTAAGATGCTCTTGTCCGATCCGTCAGACCTGGATAGGATGACCTTTCAGGATAAGGACTACCTGTTGACTATTGCAGTGGCAGCCCTTCACATGAATAATATATCCCTCGATGTTAAGTGCCCCTGTGGTCACTCTTTTAAGGTATCATACGCTCTCGAAAACCAAGAGGTCAAAGAATTGGAAGAGGGAACTCCTAAGACGATCACTAAGTCATGTATGGGTAAGGAGTACTCCTACTCGTTCCTGTCAGCGTCAGAGGAGCGTGATGTTGCGAAGTGGGCGATGGATAGATCCTCCGATGACCCTTCGAAGTTTCGGGAGCTGTATTCGGAGGCCTTCGTCTGCAAGACCTTCGGATTCCCTTTGACCACTGAGGCACTTCGGGAAGTATCAAACTACAACTTCCATATCTATATGTCGGCTCTTCTGTTCAGGGAGATGTGTTTCCATGGGGTCACTAATTTGGTTCAGACCGTGTGTCCGAAGTGTGGAGCTCACTTGAACGTGATCGTCCCCTTTGAGAAGTCTTTGATGAGTTGGTCAACTCAGAAGGTGGTGTCCGAGTTTATGAGGGTTTCCAACTTCATCGGAGGATTTGATGCGTTCCTCAACCTGACTATTTCAGAACTTGAACAAATGTCGGCTGATGTAGAAGCGGGAATGTAGGCCTACGATTGAGGAAGTGGCCCTATCTTCTTTGATCACTGTGTTTATGTGTGGTTGTTTGGGTTGTTTACTTGTGCGGTGTAATAGGCTAAATTATGGCTGGTGCAAAGTTACTTGAGATTAACAAGATGATGGACGACTTCTTGGAGAAAGCTGATAGGGTTTCCTTCAAGAAGCAGGACCTCACGGATAACCTCGGTCAGTTGAAAGAAGCGATCAAGATGTTCGAGCGACTTCTTGAACTTCGGGATGCTGTGGGTGATCCGGATTCTCCGCGGGCGGTCCAGTACTATAAACTGGCTCAGCAGATAGCATCTATCAATGAGGGGTGGCGCAACGCTCAGGCTCAGCTGTCACGAGAGGCGACCCTTGCAGACAGAGACCCAGGCCACCCAGATAGATTGTCTGAGGATGAGCGCAATAAACTGAAATCCCTGATGCTGTCCTCGAAGTTGAAGAACTTCGTGGAGTATCTGGATGTGGACAACCCTGAGAACTTTGCTCTGTTGAAGTCGATGGTTCAGTCACAGGAGATGACCGTAAATCGTCAGGCTCCTACTCTGGATGATGTTAAGAGTCCTACCCCTCCCTTTGATCCAGCTAAATTCAAGGAGGACGTTCATAAATCTATGGAGGCCATTATGAAGGAGTATGCTGATGCTCGAGAGGTCAAAGCCCGGCTTCGTGATAGTGATCTGAGGATTTACATCTCCGGATTGTTTTTTAACTATTTCAATGCCCTTTACAAGACTCTTGGTCTGGATAAGGAACCAGTAAGTAAGGATAAACCAGAAGACCGTAAAGACCTGATTGAGCAAGAAGAGGAGAGGCAGCAAACCGTTGTAGAGGAACAAGTCTATGCGGAGGTGGTTAAAACCTCCGAGGAGGTTTCGGCCTACATTGCAGAATCAAGACTGACAAATCCCAAGCAGACCAGATGGAAGTTGTCAGAGGAGTCTAAGAAGAAGCCCAAAGGTCCCTCTTGGTGGGATGACATTCAGGAGGTACTGAAATGGGGTATGCTCCTTGCTGGTGGTATGGCTGCGGTGGCTGGTGTAGCGTCTGTGCTGAGTAAGTCCTTTGAGTCATTCAAGGAGAGAGGCGCCCAAGCACGAGCAGACTTGGAGAAGGCTCTGAAAGACTATATGGACCGTAAGGCCGAAGGTCTTGAAGCCTCTATTTCGAGACTCGATAAAGACGGAGTGTCCGATGCAGCAGCCGATATGAAGGCCCGGATAGAGGCGTTGCAAAGTAATCCAAACATGGCGGGGATGGCTCCTAAGTTGGATGCTGAGACTATCACACTTATGGGTGCTATCCGGGCCACAGGTAATACTAAAATGATGGACCACTTCATCAAGGTATTTGCCGGGGATAATACTAAGGGAGAGGTAGCTGTGATGCGTGCCCTACTCGAAGGGAAAGACACAGCAGAATGGAGAGACCATGGTAGAACGTTCTCAGTTCCGCTGTCCCCTCGTGTAAATGTAGATGACCTTACGGAAGAGCAACTCGCTCAGCGGTACGTGAACACGGTTGATGAGGCCCGAAAGAATGTGATACAAGCCTCTACTTACCGAGGTCTTCGAGGTATGCTTACCCCTGAGGAGAGCGATGCTTGGTATGAAGCTCAGGCTGCAAAGGGTAGAGAACTACCAACCGCTTTTGAGCGGTTCATGTACCAAGGTAATCTTATCGATGATAGGTTCTCTCAGGTCTTGAACTATGCTTACCGTGATCTGGTAGCGGGCCGCCAGATGAAGCTCCCCGATAACTGGGACTCGATGTCACCCTCTGAGCAAGAGAAATACTTGCTGTCCTCTAACAGGTTCGTCCGAGAGATGGACCGGAAGCTGTCTCAGCGGGCCTCCCTCCTATGGGACCCTGCAAACGTTGAGGGAATCCCTGCTGAATCCCTTAGTGACTTACAGGTAGGAGAGATCATAACTCACCCAAACGCGACCAGATCAAGGAAGCAGTTCCCCGGACTCGCTGAGGCTATAAAGTCTGGAAATGTGGAGTCCGTGATAGGGGCTTTGAACCGAACATCTTTTGCGGGTAAGTCTTGGAGTATGCAGAACCCGGAAGACGTTTACCGTGCAAAAGTGATAATGAACACGAAAGACTGGGGTGGCTCCGAAGAGGCTTACTTCAAGTCGGTTAATGAGGGTATGCAGTACTTTGGCCGACAGCCTGTTCAGCCGCCAGTGCAGCAAACGATCATAAACAACTACACTCAGGAAAACTCACAAGATACGAAACCCGGGTCTAATTGATTATGATACCTTTGGCCATACTTAAACTGGTCCTCCGCTTCAATGAAGCGAAGAAGGATAAACCGGAAGAGTCCGAGGAAACCACCTCGGCCTCTCCTCGTGTGGTTGAAGAAGTAGAAGACCAAGAAGGTAGCACCCCCAAGAAGCCAGAGTACTCTCCAATACGATCTTCGGGTTATAAGTCGTTCATAGCGTTATCTGATGAGGCTTTGAAGATGTGGAGTTCCGCGTTGCTCGCAAAGGACTATCGTCAGGATGCTGAGTCCCCTGACGTGTCCTTCTCCTCCCTTCAAGCTATGCCAAGTGGAATTAACGTCCCTATTGATTTGCCCGATTCTGCAAAGGGTGAATCTACCTCTGAGGGGACCTCTCTATGGGGCTTTCTACTCCTTGGTCTCGCCCTTGCGGTCTCTCGGTTCGGGTTGCGGCGTAAGGTCATGGAAGGTCACGAGACGCTTATTGCTGAGGATTATTCTAAACCGATGGAAGAGATATCCCAGTTGCGAGAGTTTCGTGAGGCTGTTATTCAACAAGGGATTATCTCAGGTGATAGAATAGGTGAAGTGTCATTCCCGGAGGGTACCTTGTTCGATAAGATGCAGCTAACAGGCTATCGAATAACATCTCAGTATGGGGAGGCTCGGGATGGTTACGTCCATCGAGGTATTGACTTGGCTACCCCTATGGGTACCCCTGTTCGATCCCCGTTCTCGGGTTACGTGGTCTACACGGCTAAGGATAGACCTAAGGCGGGAAACTATGTGGAGATCGTTTCGGAAGACGGCAAGACCGGATTCCGGTTCCTTCACTTGTCCGAGATTCTCGTGAACCCAGGAGACAAGATTTCGCAAGGACAGGTTATCGCGCTATCGGGTAACTCTTATGGTGGAGCAAAGCGCAAGGATGGCTCCGACTGGGGAACCGGAGCCCACCTACACATAGAAGCGAGAGAATTTTCCTCCAAACCTGCGGTCGGTGAGTCAATCTTTCAGAAAGGGAAGGTGGTTAACCCGATGCTTTTCGGAGGGACGATCTCTGATTTTACAGTTGAATCTAATCCTTCCAGTGAATCTATGTCTTCTATGTCCTTTGTCCCGATTAAGAATGAACGCGCGATGGGAGCTCCTATCGTGCGGGTGTCCTCGACGTCAAACTCTGAGATCGGAATAAAGGGCAAGAATCTTATGTCCGTGACTACAACACCGGAGAAGTCTAAGAAGGACCCATGGGTAGGTCAGATCGGCTACACCTTTGGAGTTAACTCTTTGGTGTTCCCCGTCTATCAAGACTATGCTACGGCTATTCGAGCAGGTGCTATTAACCTCGGTAAGTACCAGACCGTTTATGATGTGTCACAGTCGGGAGGAACCTATACGACTATCGCTGACATTGCCCATAACGCGAAAGGTCATAACTATGTTACCACCTCCAACGGTGATCGTATAAATGACTGGGTACGTGTAGTTTCGGACGTGTCAGGATTCGCTCCTGATGAGAAGATAGACCTCACCGATTCAGATGTGATGGCCCGGATGGTTCGAGGAATCTCTATGATGGAGCACTCAGCAGATGTCAATTTGGAGGATGTTCAGAATGTCCTCAGATTTTATAAAGTGTCAAACATCCTTGCGTCAAATAAGCAATGAATAATGAAGTGGATAAAGAGATGAAGCGATGTCTTCTCCTTCTTGTGTGTGCCGTGCTGGTATTCGCCCTCGGGTGGGTCTTCATTCGATGCTCTACCGTAGGGATCATGTCGTTCAAGAGTCGGGGTATCTATCCGGTAGAAAAGCTCGACTCTATTTGTGAGGCTAATTCAATACCTCGTGATCTCGAACTTTGGCGTCAGACCAACTTCCAGTTGGACGATGGTACGATCCTGAGAAGGTACACCTTCATTGAGACACTTTCGGGAGACTCCATCAAGGAGTCGATATTTACGAAAGATAAGCGGGAAAGCCCACGACTTCAGTCGTGGGATGAAAGCGCCTCAATGTTTTTCTGATTCTCGATATATCTGATTATGGTATCAGCCGAAATACATCCGACAGACTCGCAGAAATACGACCGCGTCCACAAAGACGGCAGACGGGAGTGCAGCTCTGCAAATTCCTCACGCAAACTCGCGATGAATACCCCTTAAACTGCTGCACAAGAAAATGTGGAGCGTATGTGGGCTTTGACTTGACAAAGATATAACAAAAGATGATAGCATACAAATATAAATTGTATCAGACCAAGCGGACAAAGCATTTAGACGCGATGCTCCGTGAGGCATCTTTTGTCTGGAATCACGCTCTTGCGTTGCAGAAAAGGTACTATTCGCTCTTTGGTAAGTATATCTCAAAGAATGCGATGCAAAAACACTACGCGAAGAGAATTAAGCGAACTCTGCTTCATTCACAGACCACGCAAGAAATTATCGAACGCCTTGATACTGCATATCAGAGGTTTTTTAAGAAATTAGCGAAGCGGCCTCCTAAATTCAGAAGAGCAATAGACTTCTACTCTATTGTCTACAAACAGGGTGGTTTCTCTCTAAATGGAAATGTCTTGACGGTCAATACGATTAAGAAGCGTTTCAAATTTTCTTATTCGCGACCTTATGAAGGCAGGGTTAAGCGAATAGCAATCAAGCGTTCACGACTCGGGGAATACTATCTGATAATCACAACGGACGCAGAGCCGAAAGCGTATGGAAAGACACATGATGGTGCATCCGTAGGCATTGACTTCGGCTTAAAGACCTATATGACCTTATCGGACGGTACGACCGTGAGGAATCCACTGTTCTTGAAATCCGACCTTGACAACGTTAGGCGCAAATCCTGCTCGCTATCCAAGTGTAAGAAAGGTTCAAACAATCGACAGCGCAGACGCAAGGATGTGTGTCGCGAGTTTGAGAACATCACTCACAAACGCGAGGATTTTCAGTGGAAGCTCTCACATGAGTTGTGCCGCAAATATGATTATATCTTCATTGAAGATTTATCGTTGCACGGCATGACGCGGATGTGGGGACGCAAGATGTCGGATTTGGCTCATGCGGAGTTTGTCGGCAAACTTGAATGTGTCGCACGGAAGTATAGCGTGATAGTTCACAAGATAGACCGATTCTATCCGTCCTCAAAGACTTGCGAGTGTGGATACGTGAACAGAGAATTGAAACTTAGTGACCGCGAATGGGTATGTCCCGAATGCGGTAAGGTAAACGACCGCGACCTCAATGCGGCTGAGAATATACTTCGGAGGGGCATCTCCGAATTGTGGAGCGGAAGTAAGACCGTATCCGATACGGCATCCCGCGCTTGCACACAAGAATCCCACGCGCTTTAGTCGTGGGAGTATGTCAAGATTGATTTGTTTGATTCAACGATGGTTTTCCATCATAAACAGGTAAAGTGATGCTGGGTTTAACTCTGTCTAAGATAACGGGTGATGAACCCGTCTATGCGTCCCCTGCGAAGGGTGCGTCATTGCAGTTACCGGGGAGTTATTCTTACTCCTCCTACATTCGTGAGGTTAAAGACCAAGGGGCCACTAACAAGTGCGTCCCTTTGGCTATTTCTCAGGTGGTAGAATGGTATTGGAGATCGTGCGGCATGTCCAAGGCAGATATGGATGTGGATGCCGTATTCTCAGCCCGAGAATCGGATGATGGTATGTCCTTCAAACAAGCCCTCGACTTCATGAAGCTGATAGGTTATCGGTTGAATGGAGTTAATGAGGTCATTAAAGGGTACTACATGATCCCTTCCCGTCTGCTTATGCAGGAACATCTGGTGTCCTCGGCACCCTTTGTGATAGGGCTACCCGTTTACGACTCCCAGGCTACGTCCTTTTGGAGAGGTCCATCCCTTGAAGGGTTCCATGCTGTGGCTGCGGTAGGATATACTCCTGAGGGTCTTGTATTTGTAAACTCGTGGGGATTGTCCTACGGAGATGCAGGATTTGGCACTCTCCCGTGGGATGATGTGTCCCTGATTAAAGAGGCATGGGGAATTAACTGTTAGATAATCTTTATAATTATTTATAAAATTCTGTAAGAAATATTTGTAAGTATAGATAATTCTGCTTACCTTTACATCCATGAAACGATTACTTACCATAGGAGAAGCAGCGGAAGCGTTGGGTGTGACTACCACAACTTTTCGTAATTGGGACAAGAGCGGAGTGCTCCATCCCGATGAGAGGACTCGTGGGGAGACCGCAGATATAGGATTGAGTCACTGCGTAACCTCAAACCATCGGCAAGCATCGCAGAGGATAGAAAAACCATTGCCTACGCCCGTGTATCTTCACACGACCAGAAGCAGGACTTGGTGCGTCAGGTGCAGGTTCTGGAGAACTATTGCTCGTCAAAAGGCTTTCAGTATGAGATTATCCAAGACCTCGGTTCTGGCATGAACTACTACAAAAAGGCTTGACAAAACTGCTCAACCAGATTCTTGACGACAAGGTACAGAGGCTTGTGCTCACCCACAATGACCGTCTGCTTCGTTTTGGTGCTGAACTTGTGTTCAGCATCTGCGAGGCAAGAATGTGGAGGTTGTCATCATCAACAAAGGTGAGGAGAACGTCAACTTTGAAGAAGAGCTCGCCAAAGATGTACTTGAGATAATCACTGTCTTCTCGGCTCGTCTATATGGCAGAAGAAGCAACAAGAATAAGAAATTACTCGAAGACCTCGATAAGGTTGTGAAGGATAATGTAGAATGAGCATCAGCATCACACATAGGATAGAACTCAAGCCGAACAACAAGCAGAAGACCTACTTCCGCAAGGCGTTCGGTTGTGCTCGTCTTGCTTGGAACTGGGGTCTTGCCGAATGGCAGCGTCAGTACAAGGAAGGCGGCAAGCCATCGGCATTCTCCATAAAGAATCAGTTCAACGCTATCAAGGGAGAGCAGTATCCTTTTGTGTACGAGGTGACGAAATATGCCTCTCAACAGCCATTTATTAACTTGGAGAAGGCTTTTAAGAAGTTCTTCAAGGAGCACACTGGCTATCCTCGCTTCAAGAGAAAGAAGGATAATGAAGGCTCGTTCTATATAGGCGGTGATCAATGTAAACTCTCTTTCTTGAACACCAACTCCAAGGCGTTCAAGAAAATGTCATACAACGAGAAGATGAAGCACCAATATCTCAAAGTGCCGAATTTAGGCTGTGTCCGCATGACTGAATGCGTCCGATTTAACGGTAAGATAAATGGTGTGGTAATATCTCAGGAAGGTGGCAGGTTTTATGCCTCATTCTCCATGGGGATAAGCGAGAATGAGTACAAGCGCACACATCCGCATTCCATAGAAGAGAAGCATGGTGCCGTGGGCATCGACCTTGGCATCAAAAATGCAATGGTGCTCTCTAATGGTGTGACTATCTGCAATCCTAAACCACTTGCAAAATTTCAAAGAACGATAACAAGACTGAGTCGCCAGCTTGACAAGCGAGTCCATGCGAGAACCAAGCAGGAACGCTTGAAGGGTGTGGCGAAATCAAACAATTACCGCAAGATGTCAGTGCGATTGGCAAAGGCGCACGCCAGAGTTGCCAACATTCGCCGTGACTATCTACACAAGGTCACTACGGCTCTCACTTGCACATACAGTGAGGTTGTGATGGAAGACCTTAACACAAGGGGCATGATGAAGAATCATAAGTTAGCAAAGGCTGTTGCCGATGTTTCCTTTGGCAAGGTCAAGGAACTGTTGAAATACAAGGCTGCATACAATGACAGCAAGATTGTGACAGCAGACAGGTTCTACGCTTCATCACAACTGTGCAGTACTTGCGGCTATCAGAACGAAGCCGTGAAGAATCTCTCTGTCAGAAGATGGATTTGCCCTCAATGCGGTGCAGTGCATGACCGAGACCATAATGCGACAAAGAATCTCCTCAGTCTTGTCGACCATAATTCAGTAGGGACAGATTATCCCGAATTTACGCCTGCGGACTTGACGGCTCTGCTATCGACGCTTATGAGGTGTCGGATAGCAACCAGCAAGGTTGAACCAGGAAGACAACAGAAGTTGTAGGATTTTCTAACATATTCTATAATTTTATAAGTTTGTTAAATCGGAATGCTGTTGTAGTATGCCACTGAATCTGGAATCAATACGGGAACTTAATAAGTTCTGGCTGGAAGGGGTCAGGCTCCCTAACCGTGAGACTGTGGAGGGTACTCTTAACCCTTTCCCCAAGACAGGCTCGGCCATCTACGTCTCTCTGTATGCCGGGGCATCTAACCTGAGTCTCGGAGGACAGGTAGAGTCGACTGACCCACTGGCGGGGCTATTCAACAGCGTGTTCAATAACAAGGTCATGAGCCTTGCCAGAACAATAGCCAGCGTGGGGTACGGAATCCCGACACAACTTGACTACGCTAAGAAGTTCCAGTTTACCGGAGTAAACTCCTTGAAGTTCTCCGTGTCAGGAGTGCTGGCCCTTCAAGACTCTATCGAGACTGACTTCCTGCAACCCCTTGCGAATCTTGCCTACCTGACTTTCCCTTCAAGGTCTTACAAGATAAGCGCGGATGCGATTCTGGATAAGTTTGAAGGGTTCTTCAAGAATACAGGAGTAAACTTCTTGGCCAACTTCCGATCTAACGTGGGCTCGGTCCTTAATATGGTAACGGGTGATTTTAAGTCAGACGGTGAACAAGGATGGACCAAGCTGAGGAATCTTATAAACGGGATTACGGGAACCGCGTACCTTCTGCGGGTTCCTCCTACGTTTGAGATGATGGATGCAGGGTCAGGTTTGGACTTTCGGTACGGAAAGATTCTTATCTCAGATGTGTTCATCCGCTCGATGCAAGTGTCGATCCCGACATTGTACTACTCGGAAGGAGTGCCCTCCGTCATTGAAGTAAAGCTCGATCTGGAGACATTCCGACCTATAACCGCCGACTTGTTCGACAAGATCATGCGAGGTCAGGCTCAACAATGGGTACCTGATGCTCCTGAGATGGATGTGAAGAAAGACAATGAAACGTGGAGTGATTCCCAAAATCAATAAGCTATGACTGTTGAAGAGGCATATCAATCCTACGGGTCCAAGCGGTATATCACCTCGGAGGGTGAGAACCTCGCTTACATCGTCAGGATTATCTACAATTCTGATGATGATCGCTACCTCCGTATTTTGGAGGTGCTGAACCCTCGTGTAAACTGGACATCTATCCCTGCCGGAGTGTCGATCCAGTATCTGGACCCTTCGGTGGTGAACAGCTTTTTGTATTGAGATGAGGATATTTGCAGGAGATACTGAATTGTTTGCTCAGTCTGTCACGGTAAGCGAGAGCCTTTTCGATTACTGTGCTACTCTGGTGTTTACTTTGTCTTATCCGATGATCTATGACAAAGTGTCCCTCGAAGTGGCAGGTCAGTATGAGTTCGTTCCGGTGGCGGTTGAGCGGGTCAATGTTCAGGAGTACCAGTACACATGCTACCCGAAGGCCTACATGGACTTTCTGCAAAGAGTGACGACGCCTATCAACATGACGGGGACACTCCCAGAGGTCCTTGAGGCACTTGCGGTATGTGAGTTCGAAGTCGTGAACAAGACTCAGAAAGTTCATTATGTACTTCCTTCGATGGGTGGGAAGACTCTTATTGATACGCTTATCGCTGAGTCCTGTGCCGTGAACGGTGGATGCCCGACTATTCATTTCGGCCTTAATGGTACTATGTACTTCATCGATGTTCTGGCTCAGCAGAATGCAGAAGTGTCCACTTCCTTCTCGGGTAACATGGTAGAGCAACGATCGGGTGCGTCATTTATCAACCGGGAAGCCGGTTCCATGAGGTTCCTGTTCTTTGATGACGATACCCAGACCGAACAGATAGCTAAGTTCCAAGAGGGTTCCGGTATGAGGAATATGTACAAGCTGATAACAACGGAAGACCGTAAGTCCGTAGAGGTTGGAAAGTTCCAAGCGGCCTTTTGGCGTCGGTTCGTTAATAACACGTTCGTGAAATACGACTCGGTGTTTACGCTTCCTTCCTCTCCCGGGTGCCGGTGTACCGAGATCGGGACGGATAAGACCTTTATTCTTATAAGCCGTCAGGACATTGCTCAGGATGCTCAGTCAACGACTTATGTGTTATTCCCCTACGGAGAAACAGACCAGATTCTATGATAGTAAAGGCGAAAGTGGTTACGAACTCTTCGGAAGACTCGAAGGGTCGGGTGAAGATAGAGGCTGCCGGTATCTGGGAGAACTCCAAGGAAGTAGGCGACCTCTATCCGGTATGTAATGCGATACCTCTTAACGAAGGAGACGTGGTTTACGTCTACCTGTTCGATGGAGACTATTCCAATCCGCTGGTGCTTGGTAAAGCCAGGGACAACAACTTCGATCCCTCTATCTCGGTGCCGTCTTCGTTCAGTGTGCTGTGGGACTCTGTGTCGAAGGATGGTAGCTATTGGAGTATAGCCTACACCGAAGGTGAGGAACTCTACATCGAGAATAGCAAGGGGATGGTTATGGCCGTGTCCGGAGGTGACGTTATGTTTCACGATGGGGCCAATGGTGGTATGGTCAACATCCAGTATCTCAACACGATGGTCCAAGCAATCCTGAAAGACCTCGCCGTTCTGGGCTCTGGTTCTAACCTGTCGTCATGGATGGCGACTGATGCAATGAAACTTGAAGACACAACAATACTTCATTGATTATGACAGTAACCCCAGTTGATCCCGGTATCTCTGTTCCCGATCTGGGTAGTTTCCCGCTCAACTCCGAGCAGGTCTACAACATCTCGTTCTCTTCTCTGGATGAAGAGGAAGAGGACCCGACGCCCGATCCTTCGACTGACGGTGAATCGAGTAACTCGTCTAAGATAAAGGAGAAGAAGCTCGAAGCTAAGAAGAAAGCCAAGGAGCAGCGGAAGCAGACGAGAGAGCAAGCCAAGGAGGAGATAAAGAAGTCAATTGATGAGAAACTGCAAGACGTGGGTAATGCTGTAACTCAGATTTCTACGTCCTCCGCCGAGGTGGTGGCTAACACTCCAAACCTTTTGGGCCAGAAAGTGTACTTGACCCAGTATGAGGCTACAAATATAGCTCCTCTGGAAGTTCAGTTGGCTACTATGACAGCTCAGGCGGCCCTTGGAGCGCTGCCGGGAACCGCACCTGCTTTGGCTGCGGCAGATGCAGCCGCTCTAACTCAGCAGATTGCTACGCTTCGTGACGACCTCGCCTATAAGGAGATGATCTACCAGCAGAAAGTTGCTGCATACAAGACTTCCGTGGCTACTGTGACAGTTACGGCGGCGGTTATTACAACATTTTGCACTCTTTTCAAGCTGACAGAAGAGCCCTCAGTGGCGGCCTTCTTGGCGACGCTTAACTCTGTTGTAGTGGCCTTGAATGCTCTGGTGGCCGTTTTGTAATACATTCTATGTAAGAATAGCACTATGGATTTCCCGTTGGAACTTAGACCAAACCCGAAAGAGGACCTGACCCCGCCGGTATTTGTTGCCGGTGCAGGGTCTGACCTTGAATTTGTATATGGGTCTACTGAGTTGCGGAATGACCTGTACCTTCTGTTGAAGACCACCGTGGGGAGTTTCTTGCAGGATAAGTCCCTCGGGACTACCGCAGTACCCCACTCTCCGGAAGACTCTTATCTGACCTCAGCAGTTCAGAGATGCTGCGAGCAGATTTCGGGTCTGTCCTGCCGCTCGGTTGAGATGGTGAATGACACAATCCAAGTTGTCGTTGTTTACCAGAATGATGTAAAGAACTTTAGTTTTAGTGTAGCTTCATTGTCTTATGCCTCGTACTCGTCAGCAGATTATTGACACGCTTTTTGCGCAAGCCGAGACTGATCCTATCCTGAGCTCGGTCTCTCGCTCTCTCGTCGGAAAGGAGTTGACCTACTTTGCCGGTAACGTGATTTACCAGGTGGAGAGTATGGGTAACGCCGTATCTCGATTCTCCGATGTTTCCCGAGCTGACTTTCAACAGCTTATCGCCTACGCCTACACAAATGACGTCCCTTGCGACACAGTGAAGCCCGCTACGGTCAGGATCACAATTAAGACCTCGAAGGTTCAGGTGTTCGCCCCGTTTGCGATCCGCCTTGAAGTAGGAAACCTGAGTTTCTACAACATAGACTTCGTAAGGTCTGATCAGCAGATAACCCTGTACCAAGGAACCCCGAAAGCTGTCACCTCTGTCAGCAGATCAACCGAAGGGGCTACCCTCGATGCACTGGGTATTGACTCCGGCGTTCTTACTGATAGCTCCTACCAGTCGTGGATGCTCTACAAGGAATTTCAGAAGGGCACCTACCAGTCGTCCTACATTAAACTCGGAGTAAATGCGGTATCGGACTCGGTTCGGGTGTTTGCCCGCCAGATGGGAACCAACCCAACGGCGGGAATCCTCGTAGATGAGAGTCAGATAGTGTTCCCTTACACTGAGTTCAATCAGTCGCTGGTATCTCCCGAGGCTAAGCTGTACAAAGTGAGAACAGGATGGGACTTGTCAGTGAACGTTTTGTTCGGAGATGACAACTGGGCCATGCAGGTCAATCAAGACCAATTCCAATATGAGGTCTATTGGCTGGAGGCCGGTGTTACCAACTTCAACCTGAAAGCAACCAACAAACTTTACCTCGGCTATGATAACGATCCATCTCAGAAGACTCTGCTGCGCGATTCGGGCGGCTCTGAGTATTATTCGGTTACGTCTTACTCTCTTGGTGAATCCCAATCCATTGCATACGCCCGTTCCTATGTTCAAACGAAGAAGTTTGCACAGCAGGGCCTTGTCACAGAACAGCAAATCCTCGCATACCTTGGAAGCCTCCCGTCGGTCAACTCCTCGCGGGTTGATACGGACTCGGAGAATAACACGATAACTGTTACCCTCAAACCTTCGGACCCTGACGACACCTATTTCCAATTCATCGAGGATTACCTATACCAGTACGGAGTAATCGGAAACAAGTACTCGGTGGTAGTGGCCACCCCGCTTGACTTCTATGTTCAACTCAGTGCGATCTCCCAGTCAGGTCTGTCAGAAATGAGCAGAGCCCGTCAGGCGATAGAGGAGTATTGCGCTTATGATACGCTGTCGATCAATACCCCGATCTCGTCTGCGATTCTTAACCAGAAACTGCAACAAGCAGGGATAAATAATGTGTCGGCTACTATCGTGGTGGAGGGTGAGCCAGTATCTCCGGGTGTAGATCAATCTCAGAAGTTACAAGCCCAACCTGCCATTAACACGATTCGCCAATATTCCGGGTTAGGTGAACTTGTGGGCTTCGACTCTGATGGAACTTATCGTCAGATACAGTCAGGGACGCTTGTAGTCCCTGAATCTCCGGTTCTCTCGGTGGTGGGTGACTTCTTCTTCCTCTCGGGCATTTCGGCGGGTAGCGTCGTCTCCTATTTGCTTAATAAGCAAGACGCTCGATCCCTCTGCGTCGATGCTCGTAATATCCTGACGGACTCTGAGGGGAATCCGATATACGGCAAATTCTTTGAGTACAACGAAGACGCTATCCAGTTCTTGCAGATGGACGGAGGAGTTTACCGGGTTCTCAACTATTCGAGCTCCCCGATTTTCCAAGAAGGTGATACGTCCATCTTCAACAGGATTTCTACGATTCGTCCTTATGGTGAATCCTTCCCGCTGTCTCTGTATGACTTGACTGGGGCATCTATTAAGCTGGTGGAGTCAGGGACATTCGCAATCGTGAACTCTCTCCTTTACTGCGCGGTGAATGTGTCGACGACATCTACCCCTCAGTACCGGATAGCCCAGTTCCAGCTCCAAACGAAAGATGGCGTGACCTCGTGGACTCTTCAAAGGTTCGTCAGCACTGCTACATCCTCGGATGTCAGGATGACTCGCTTCTTGGTCTATGAGGGTAACGTTCTGGTACCCACCGCATTTGATCCTTCCTCGGGAGTCTGGACGGGTTATGATGTATTCAACACGTTGACGACACGAACCTATGTGGGTACTGTTTCTCTTCAAGGGACTACGACATTTGCGCCTCAGTACATGAGGTTCTCCGATGGTTATCTTTATGCCTTGCAAGACGGAGACACTCCGGCGCTTATGCAGTGCTCCTTCCGATTCTCCTCCAACCTGCAACTCCTGCAACTGAATTTGCAGAGTAAACTGGACTTCTCGGATTCAGTGCCTACTGTCCTTAACGCGATAGACTCCGACGGGGTGATCTTCCTGAGTAATGCGGACTCTATCTGGAAGAGCACGATTCAGTCAGAAGGGGCTGCTGTCCTGATTGCAGACTCACAGCAGTTCATGTCGACAGGGTCTGTGGATTACGAGAGCGGAATAATCTATGGAATCGACATTGTAGGTTCAGACAACTACCTCAACTACTCCGTAGCAGGTACCCTTCAAGGAAGTTCGGTTTACCCAAGATACGTGAACAATGAGTAATTATAATACGATCCGTGAGAAGTTCAAGAGCTTGTTCTTGAATGAGTTGCTTGTCGATGATGGCTGGTCGGCCTTCATCGACTTGCTTCTGCGTAACATCGATGTGACCTTCTTACAGTTTTGCAGAACTAACGGATTCCCCTATGAGGTCCACTTCTCCGATTATGTTAAACGTCAGGAGGGCACACCTCCTACGTTTTCAAGTGAGGTATTCGACGTTGAGTACCTCAATGGGGTTGTGACCTTGACCTACCCCAAGTCTGCAACGTCCCCGAGATTGGATTTCGGAGATGTTACGGTGGCCCTCAATACCGAAGGACTTATCCGAATGTCGGTAAAGGATGGAGAGGCTTGGCAGGAGTTGTACTTCTATGACGCCTCCTCAGATCATACGGTCGGGCAACCTGTTATTGAACTCACTCCTGACACGTCATTCCAGATTGAATACGAAGACCTGCTCGAAGACGGTACCGTCTTCGACCTCTATACAACCCTACTGTATCTGCCTGAGCAGATAAACCCTGCCAGCATCCAGTATTACAAGAACTACAATCTGATGCTGGTAAACGAAGACACGTCAGTAACTTCACCTCAGGCTCTATTCGGGGCTGTTGCTCAGTTGCTCCAAGGGTTGCGATTCTACATGGTGTTCAACACCGCAGATGGAGGAGGCGATCGCCAGAAAGCGTTTCCTCGGTATGTGACGTTGTACGATGTGGTGAAGAACCCGGCGATTAATGAGGTACCTGCCCATATTTCTGCGATCACCTCGGCGAAGGTCCCTTTGGATGCGCTCCGTGACAAGTTCGGCTACGGGGCTCAACAGGCCCAAATTTTGGGTTATGATAAGAATGTCCTTGTGGTTCTTGATAACAACAAAGACGGAACACTTATTGCTCTGCAAGCAGACCCGCCCCAGACGGCTGATTCTGATATTATAGTTTCGCCTTCGTTAATAGAGTTTCCCCAACATACTGATCCAGTAGATCTTCAATCACCCACGATTTCTGTTGAGAATGTTTCGAAGCTGTCCGTTGGGTGGAGGTTTGAACTTTCAGTATCTACGGAAGACCCTAACGCTGAGGAAACACAGGTAGGGTATATTTTAGATGGGGAGTACATTCTTATTCAGTCCTTACCTCCGACAACTACGTCGTTTACGTTTGATTGTGCTGATGCACGAGCGGGAAATACTCTATTGTTCTGGGCAAAGTCATTGACTTCGGATTCTTCAACTTACCTTGATTCTGCTGTGGTGGAGGCTCAGGCAGTAGTACCAAATGAGATGTTCCCTCCTACTCTTACACTGGAAGGTATCGTTCAAGATACGTTTTCGATCAAGGCGACATGGACGAGCGTCGAGAGCGCTGCGACTTATGAGGTGTACTTCAAAAAGTCGGATGGGGAGTTCTCACTTCAAGGGTCCTATGGGGATTCAACTACGACGGTAACATTTGAAGTCCCCGAAGCAGGAACTTATGAGGTTTACGTGCGGGCTCTGGCAGACGGGATTCCCACGGTGCAGTCTACGACTGAGACTGTGATTCTCGCTGAAAACCAGCTTGATTCTCCGATTATATCGTGGAACCTGTTGGGGTTCCCCCAGACAACCCTGACTATCTATGGGGTTCCGAATGCAACGGCTTACCGCTATCGGATTACTTGGGATGGAGGATCGTCCGAGTGGATTGAAACTGCTTACGGCGAGATTCAGAATGCCGGTGAGATTCATGAGGGGATCAACACTGTTGAGGTCTATGCTGTGGGGAGCGCTACCTATGGAGACTCTCCGGTAGTTTCAGCCCAGATCACCGGAACTAAACTGCAAACTCCGGAGGTGTCCACCTCTCTGGACCTCGAAGCGCTGTCCGTTGTGGTGTCTTGGCCTGCCGTGTCAGGAGCTACCTCCTATCTCGTTCAGATAGACTCCGAGGAACCAATCTCTACGTCTGAGACGTCCTACGAGACAGAAGTTGGACTCGGTCTGCACTCTGTGTCCGTTGTAGCTCAGTCAGAGTCGGCCTTTGATTCCGATCCCGGTACAGCTGAGTTCACAATGGTTAGCTCTGGATTTACTCTGTCCAACCCCTCCTTGGAGCTCCTTCAAAGAGCTACCTCGGGAGTTGTTGGAGTTGAAGTGTCAGGAGCTTACGAGGGCGCTTGGAACATGGAAGGAGCCTCAGATGTGCAAGCCCGTATGAGGGCAGCCCAAAGGGTAGCCGCAAGGTCAACCACCCCTGAATCTACGGCTCAGGTGCTCGTGATAACTAAACCACCACAAGGGTTTACTCCGATTCTCTCGGAGGTCACTCACCCAAAACCTGATCACAAATACCTTGTGGCTCAGCTCGGAGATGGTTATGCTCTCCTGTGCTCCCCTGAGTCAATCCTCTATGAAACACTCTACGGGATCACGAAGAACTACGACATGCTCTCCCTCGATAAGGGGAGACTGTTGTCGGTTGATCTCTATATCGAGGAGCTCAGGAGCAATGTGCAACAGATCTATGGCGATAGGTTCGAGGCTCTGTTGAAGGCTCTCGAAGACCTCCTTGCAAAGTTCGTGCCTATCGGGGTAGGCTTCTCGGTTAACTTCGTTTACCCGATGATCGAGTCTAAACTGAGTATCTCGGACAACTACCTCGGGATTTCCGATGCAATCTACATAAACGGAAAGTCCGGAACGACTACAGTATCTCTCCCGAATAGGAAGAGTACCTACCAGTTCAATATTGATACAAACCCGGCCACCTTGGGATGGTCAATACAAGATTCTGTCGATGAGAATTAAAGGAAAGGTTACATTCAAGGAGTTCTCCAAGAGTAACCACGTAACAATTGAAGGAGCCCGTGCCCTGATGGGTTGTCTCACTAACAACTCTATGGCGTACCTGAGCAACATCCTGTTTATAACGGATTTCAGCAAAATGTCTGCCCTCAAATCCGCAGTGGCTAACGACCTCAGCGCGGTGACTTGGGATGATCTTTATAATGGAGGCGACCCCTACTACAACCCTCAGGTGTGTCTCGGGGTCACGAAAGATGAGGACAACAAGAAGGGAACAATATTTCTCAAACAGGGTGATAACGTAGACGGTACAATAACGCTTCGTGCAAGTTGCGAGATAGAGGCCGGGGTCGCTCCCCAGGGAGGCTTCACAATCTATGGCATGGCCTTCATCCTGAACGGGCGTTACACTACAATGGAGGAGGCAACTCAGTCTGGCTACCAGCCTACCGAAGGAGGTGAAGAGCTTGTCTTCTGCTTCGTGGAGGCCAACACTCAGATCTACTCCGAACTCGATAATGAGTTCCGTTGGGATATCACGTTCGATGTCAACCAATGACCTATCGTATAGGATGCTATGAGCACTCTCTACATAGTGGACTACTCTAACTGGGTCTACAAGTTCAAGTATATGTTTGATCTGGGCATCCTCGATGATCGAGGGGCCCGGATCAATACTTCTGTCCTCCATGGGTTTAACCAAGCGATTCGAAGTAACCGATTCTCCGATATTATAATCGCCCTCGATGGGTATCCTTCTCGGTCTCTGTCGATTTACCCTCAGTATAAGATGAACCGGGAGCACGGTAAGTCTGATACTCTGTTCGTCTCTAAGAAGGAGGTCTTCCAGTTCCTGACTAAGATCGGGGACTTCTACGGCAAGAGAGTGCGAGTAGTAGCGTCCTATGGCCAAGAGGCAGATCAAGTCATTGCCTCCCTTGTTCACATGGCGCTGGGGACAAAGGACTCAAAAGATGCCCTGTTTTCGAGTATTGCAGCCCTTGATGACATCCATACGGACCCTTACATCGGTTCCTGCATAGAAGAGGTTCAACCCCTTACTCTGGGAACGTATGACTCGGTTGTGGTGGGTACAACTGATTCTGATATGGCGCAGCTTAAGGCGTTGGGAGATGTATTTATGGACTCATCTTGGACCGGCTCCAAGATCAACTACACGGACACGACCCCGAAGGCGGTTCATGGCATGCCTCCATCTCTGATTGCGATTTATAAAGCGTTCCTCGGTGATACGTCGGATAATATCCCGGCGGTGGTCCCGTCCAGAAGAGCAACTGCGGTCCGTGATCTTATCCGCCGTTACCTTAATACTGAGGAGGCCTTCCTCAACTTCTGTACGGCCCTTCGTTTGGGCTTGCAGGTGCCGGATGAGCTGTTATCCCTCCGGTCATGGGTCCTCGAAGTAGGAGGCCCTGAGGCCCTTCGTAGAAACTACTCGGTAGTGAAGCTCAGGTTTGAAGGGTTCCCGAAGCAGTTAGTTTACCCTTCGTATTCAGTGGAGGAAACGATCAAGAAGTATAAACTCAAAGTACCCTAAAATGAAGGCTCTGAAAGATGACTTCCATCTGCTGCCGGATCAAATGGTCAACGCAAAGGCCCTCGTCCAAAAGAAGAGGGCCTTGCTTGTCGATTCTACTGGCTCGGGTAAAACTCCGGTAGTCCTGTACTCGTTCGCCTACCTGTTTTCAAAGGGGTTCGTGGATGCCCTTATCGTGTTCACCCCATTGAACGCCCATAAGAAACGAGTCTGGAAACCTCAGATCGAGAAGTTCACAAACTTCCGCTGCATCTCTTTCGAAGAGATCGAATCTCAGGTGAATAAGGGATGTCAGCTCTCTAACATCCTCAGGGGTTTTCAGATAATCTATGCAAAGCACACGTCATTCAAGAACAATTACCCTCTGTGTGTTTCTTTGCTGGATCACTTTAAGAGACCTTTGGCTCTGGTGGATGAGGTTCACCAGTTCCGATCGACTCGGAGTCTACTCTCTGCGAAGGCCTCCATGGCCTTGACCCATACTTTCGCACTATGGGGTATCACTGCGACGGACTTGTCAAAGAACACGCTGGACACCTACAACATCATAAACTTCGTGAAGCCGGGAAAGCTCGGATCGACCCAGGAGTTCATTTCCCGATTCTGTGCCACTCGGGAGAAGGTTATCGGACGTAACCCGGATAACACGCTGCGCAAGGTCAAAGAGGTGGTGGGGTTTAAGAACATCTCCGACTTTAAGAATTACTTGGTGGATATGCTGGTGGTGGGCTCCCGGTCGGTGGAGATTAACCTTCATGAGCTGGAGTACACTCTATCTGAAAGGGAACATGCTCTTTACTCCAAAATAGCCAAGGGATTTTGCCTCGACTCTGATCTGTCAGATGAGGACTGGATTCGTAAGATGCTTACCCGGGACTCTTCCAACGAGGGAGTAGTTAGGTCTATAAAGTCAGTAGAGCGACATTCGTCCCGTTACATTTACCTACAATCTGTGGTGGATGGGTCCTTAAATGATGATGGAACATTCGGACTTAATCCGAGCAGCAAGTCCCAAGTTCTGCTCGAACTTGTGGAGAAGATAGTGTCCCGGGGCGAGTCAGCCTTGATCTACTTCGACTACTACTCGTCTCTGGATAACATCATGTATCTACTCAAAGTAAGCGGAATCAAGAACCAGAAGGGAATTCCTGTTCGTCTACTTGAGACATCGGGCCGTAAGCAACAGAAGGAAGGGTTCATCACTAAGGCAATGTGCGACCAAGCGTCCTACTGTGTTCTGTGTAGTAGGGCAGCGTCGGAGTCTGAGAATTACCCCTTTATAAACAATGTGATCCTGTATGACATCCCGACAACCCCTGTAACCTACCTGCAATTTATAGGCCGGATCACCAGACGTAACACCCTGTTCCCAGGCAACCTTCATGCCTACTTGATCCTCTCGGACAACATCGATCGTTATAAGATGATGGTTATCGGCAATAAGCTATACCAGATGCAAGCAACGTCCTACGACTTCTCGGGAGCGTTCCCTCAGGAGTACATGCAGGATGCAGATGACGCAAGTAGACTTGACTGGGCTAAGCGTCTACTCCTCTGGAAGGGCCGATCCTGATCGTATACAGGATTAAACGATTGTAAAATGGTTGAAAGATTTTGTGCATACGGGGCTAAGGCGGGATGCAAAGAGTGCTCACATATTGTCTATGCTCGATGCCCGATTTATTCCAAATTCCATCTGCGTCACCTCGTGGGTGGGCTGGCCCCCTTCCGATTCCAGTGGGATAAAACCTTCAAGCCGTATAAGACCTCTTCGGTGATGTACGTCGCCGGAAACGTTACCCCTCAGGTTATTGGTAAGTTGAAGTCAGCCGCGATCAACTGGGCGATCGAAACTAACCAAGTGGTGATGCGCCTCGACACTAACAAGTTGCTCGATAGGATTCTCGAAACAAGAGTCCCCGAACCTTTTTCTTATAGAGGCTACTTTCTGGACTTGGACCGAGTTAAGAACGGGAAAGACGAGGAGACCAAATCCTGTATTCGATCCTTCGTCTCTGTCGTCGAGGACCTCGGAGGTGTGGTTTTCATGATAGACCGCTACCTTATTAAAGATCAACACTGGACTCAGATTCAATAATGATTGACGTTGTTTTCTTTTCAGTTGCTGGAAACCAAGACCTCCCCGAGATCACGGAACTCTTCCAGCGTTGGTACGACTCCCCACTGGTTCCTAAGAAATACAAGGAACCTCTGAAATACACGTTGGATATTGTCCATGAGGCCGGATATTATCCGGCTAAGGATTACTACGATACCTTCTTTTCAGACTCGGGGCAGTATTACGCCTCCGTGGCCGAGTTGTTACACTATGCCAAGATAGCGGATGATTTCTTCGAGAGGATGGACCTGCAAGAGAAGGTCACTCAGTCGATGAACTCGTCCAGAACGTCCAGTGAGTTGAAGGCTCAGTTGTCCGAACTTCTGGACCAGAACAACACCCCAACGGCGTCAGCCGATTATGGACCAAAGTTGTACTCGGCAATCTGCGAGCAACCGCACACTGAGGGAATCAAGTCAGGGATTACACCTATCGACCAACTTACTAATGGATTCCTCCCGTCTACTGTGGCGACAATAGCTGCGTTTACAGGTCACGGCAAGACGACCGCATGGCTGTCGATCTTAGCTAAGGCAGCCTTAGCAGGAAAGAAGTGCGTGTATCTGTCTTTGGAGCTGGCTCCTGAACTTATCTGGATGATGCTCGAAGCCCGGTATATGTATGAAGTTCACAACTTGAACATCACAACGACCGATCTGATTCAGAGGAAGTTGACAAAGGAGATGCTGGCCAAGGTTAAATCCTTTGAGCCCGAGTACCAAGAGAAGTTTGCAAAGAACATCATTGTAACGGATTCGGCGGAGATAACCAAGGAAACCCGTAAGTCTTCTACGGCATGGATACACCTATTTCGGAAGTGGGAAAGCGTCCTCGGTGATCTCGATCTGGTCGTTCATGACCACGTGGGTCAGTACGAGAGACTCTTCCCCGAAGAGGGTAACACTATAATAAAGCTGATCACCGACGCCACGGTACGTTACCGCTCCCGGCTGGGGACCAAGGTGGTGACGGGCTGGGCCTGTCAGGCAAACCGTCAGGGTCTTACTCGTGCGGATAAACGTAACGGAATCTATGACCTTGCGGCCATATCCGATCTTAATGAGGTTGAACGTTCCTCGACTTATGTGGTGTTTCTCTATACTCCGGATGATCGCAAACTTGCTCAGGAGACTCTCGTCACAATGGCCAAGCACCGACTGGGCTCGGTCCTCCCGGAGCCTACCCCGGTGGCGTTTCTCCCCGCTGTGTGCATCGTAGGTTCGAGCGTTGAGCAGATTTCCTATGATGGGGACCTCGGGGCTCTTGGAGGCGACTTTGGAGATTTCAGCTCGGGTGATTTTGGTGATGATTTCTAATGCGACTTTTAAGCTATACATTTAGTTAGCAGATGCCATCCCGGCTATTTCCGTGGATTTGAGGGCTCTTGTGATTCAAGTGGTCCTCTTCTCCGTTTAGCGGGGATTGTTCGATTCTATGGCCTCCGCTGCGATGCTCAGAAGGTCTGATCATAACATATTGCAATATGAGTAAACTTATTGAATCCCTTTGTGACAAGGCGACGGTCTCTACTCCCGCCCAAAGGTCGAAAGTTCAGGATTCCGCAGGTATGAAGATGTCAGAGTTCCTGCGGAGGAACTCTACCGCGGGGAGGGCTAAGATTCTCGACTCAGCCGACTGCACAAAGGTTGCCTGCTCTCTGTTTACTATGCAGAGGTCGGAGCGGAGGAAGTTCCTCCAAGGTGTTACGGAGTCTGTCCGTAGGCAGCTTATTAACGAAGGTCAGCGCATCCGTAAGAGGATCGTTGATGATGGTATAACCTATGATCCTGAACTCTGCTGGGCTCTGGAAAACCTGACGTCAGGTTATGACGAGTCAGCAGAGGAGATTCTCCGTGAGCGCGAGAAGAACGGGTCTCTCCCGTCTGAGGTGCTTCGTTGGTTCAGGTCATGGAAGATAAACGAGTCGAGCCAGGCTACAAGACGGCTTGAAAAGCTGCTCAAACCGTTTAACATCACCCGGATCAATCGAGTTAAGGATGACTCCAACCTCGATGAGTTCATGGAGGAACCTCGTAGAAAGGAGAGTATCTACACCTCTATCGTGGAGGAGGGAGCAGACTCTTACGACGCTCTGTCCGAGGGTGCCACTGAGCAACTCGAAGAGTTCAAAGAGGGACTCCAAGACCGCGTAACCTCGTTCATCGAGAGTCTCGTTGATGAGGTGACGAGTATCATTCCTAACGTGGCCTCCGAGAATGCTATCGAGAACGCAGAGCAGGCCGCTGAACAGACTCTGGATGAGAGTGAGGAGGCTGAGGAAGAGAAGCTCGATGAAGAGGATGCCGACAAAGACCCCTTCGATCTTGAATACGCAGAAGACAAAGAGGATGACAAAGAGGAAGAGGCTAAGGTAGGTGACTCTGTTGATGAGAATCCGCCGGTTCCAGCCCCTGCGCCTACTACCCCTGTCGTTGCTCCGTCTATATCTGTTTCGTGCGCAGAAGGGGTTACGAACGTGGCCGTAGGGTCTGCTGTTCAGGTTACTATCAATAACGACCAGTATCCCGGGGTGGTGGCTTCGATTGAGAACGGCAAAGTTAAGATCGAAGGACTCCCTGAGGACCTTATCCAAGGAGATGTTGAGGTCCCGCAGGAGTCGATCACCTTTGAGGAAACTGTCGAAGAGGACCCCGAGGAAACCGTCGAAGAGGACCCTGAGGATGCAGACCTCGAAGCTATGGGTGAGTCGTGGGACACTCTCGAAGAGGAGTTCCCCGAGGAGGCTCAGGTCGTAGACTCCGTGATGATGAAGGACGCTCCTGAGAAGGATTCCATCATCTCTTATGCTGGTAAGCTCTACCGGGTATTGTCAGCCTCGGAGAAAGAGGCCAAGGTCCGCTGCCTCGGCTCAGGTGTTGAGTCAACAATACCAGCAGACAAATATGGCTCAGTCTACACCCAGGAACAAGCCCGAGTTATGGACTCCGTTCAGGAGGATTCTGCTCGAATCATTTATGACTGGGTGGAGGAGTTTTCAGCACAACTGGCTACATCCCCTGAAGAGACGATCCACCAACAGGCCTTCGCTACTCTGGCCGAGAGACTCGCCGGGGTCGATCCGCTCTTCTCTCTGGGTGAGGATGGCAGGAGTATCCTTTATGACGACACAGTGATCATGTCCGGAGATGGGGACACCCTTTCGGTGTGGAACACGATATTCATTTACCAAGCTACACAGTCAGGCGTTGACACACTGGCTGCTCAGGTGGCTGACCTCGTTCCTGACTACCTTGACAACCTCGTAGAAGAGGAAAGCCTGTCAGACTCTCTGGACAACCTTCATTCAGGTGAGACGTCCCGCATGGCGTCTATCAAGGATGACGACTCCAAGGTGATAGTCATGTTCCAAGACTTCATTACAGGCAAGATCACCTATGTGGCTGAGGGAGGTGAGACCGAGAACAAGGATGAGGCCAAGCGGTTCTCGACTACCCGTGAGGCATTCTACTACACTCGTGATCTCACGAAGGACGGGAAGATCGATAAATCCATCTTCAATGCGACGCCCCTCGAAGTGGCGGACGATGATTCCAGTATCCTCTCTGATGAGGCTAAGCAGCAAGTCCTCCAGAAAGTTGAGGAGCAGATTAAAGACCGCCTGAAAGAGCGTGGGGTCGAGATCGAAGACGGGGTAGGCTCCGCTGTCAATGCTCTGTGTCTCTCTGTTGGTGATGAGGTTGAGACAGCAGATGGGAAGGTTGGAACTGTCGTGAAGAAGAAACTCCGCTCCTTCATCCTCCGTATGCCTGATGGTACCCACAGGATCATGAAGTACCCGGATAAGATGACCAATGTGTCAGACTCTGAGGAGACTTTGGAGTCGGTGGAGAAGGCGATCTCCGAGGCCGAGGCCGCTACCAACACTAACCCCACGGAAGAGCAGAAGGAGTCGGGCGATTATGAGAAGGGTCACGTGACTATCCAAGGGTTCGACATCGCTATCGAAAACCCGAAGGGCACCGTTCGGTCGGGTGTAGATAAAGATGGCAAACCTTGGGAAACCGAGATGAAGAACACCTACGGCTATTTCGAGGGAACCAAGGGTAACGACACAGACGACGTGGATGTGTTCCTCGGTCCTAACCCGCTGTCACAGGACGTGTTCATTGTAGACCAGATCAAGGAGGACGGTTCATTCGATGAGCACAAAGTCATGTTCGGATTTGACTCGCAGGAGGATGCTCGTGCAGCCTACCTCGATAATTACGAGGAAGGATGGCAAGGTCTGGGTAATATCACAAAATGCCCGATCGAAGACTTCCGCAAGTGGGTGAACTCTTCGGAAGACCGATGCAAGCCGTTTACCGATTACCTTAAAGTCCAAGACACGATGGACCCGAACGAGGACGGTGATGATCGGATGTTTGCTAACTGGGACATCGACAAACTTATGGAGTACTACAACAAACTCCGCAAGAAGTCCCTGTCAAAGGAGGAGAAGGAGGAGCTCAAAATTGGAGACTCCGAGGATGCGTTTGAGACGGACATGGGACGGGCCGAACAAGACTTGAAGCAGGCCCTTGCTGCTAAGGGAGTCGATGTAGATTCTCTTGAAGGTCCCTCCCTGCCGTCTCCTTCTCCTGACGTCAAGAAAGGAGATGATAACAGGTGTGACATCCCTCACTCGGCTCAGACGTTCCACCAACTGCGAGACACTGAGAGGGCCTTGCAGGATGCGATAGACGTAGCTGCAAAAGTGATGGGTCGCGATTCGATCTCGGTTGAGGATTACAAGAGTCTGCGGGACTCGAACCCCAATGACCCTATGGTCATGGCGGTGGCTGACTCCACGTTTACGTTGGATGCTCTCGATCTGATCTGCCCGGACCTCTACAAGAGGAAATTCACCGACAAGGTTTGGGTGGCAGACTCTGCCGAAGTTCTGTCCGACTCGTTCAACGTAGATGTAAAGGAAATGGGTAATACCCCTGTGGTGGTATCCACCCGGATGATTTCTCCAAACCCAGTACGGGGTATTGTGGTTGACAGTGTGGTCGAGTTCGACTACCCGGGAGGCCATAAACTCTACGTGGGGACTATTCATAGGAGCTGATTGGATTGTGTGTTTGTGATGGCTGTCCGAGAGGACAGCCATTTTTTTTTGGAATTTATTTGCATAATTAAATTTATTTTCCTACTTTTGTAATGGATAACAACAAAACACTACAATTATGAAAGCAAGAGACCTTCTTAGAAAGCTGGCTGAGGACTTCGAAAAGAATCTCAGTAAGGGCACTTTAATCGAACCTGTTAAGTTCTTTGTAGGTTCACCCGAGTTCAAGGCTGATATTAAGGGTGGGGTATCCTTCTACCTGAGGGTTGAGGTCGTAGAGCCGTGCGTGGTTAAGGTGCTCGTATCGGGTGGAACTGTATACGGGTTCGACATGACGAAGGTGTCCGTATTTATGCCTTACAAAGAGGCGTCCGGAGCTAAGATCGCAGAACTGGTTGACTCACTTATCATGTTCAAGAAATGAAATGCGTTGAACCTCTTAAACTAATATCACATGAAAGACCAAGTAACCTCGGTTGAACAGTCGAAACGATTACTGGATGCTGGAATCCCGTCCACCCTGTCGAGTGTGTCATGGGTCAGGGTTCCCGAGTGGACGGGAGACAATGGTGATAAGATATGGGGCAGATGGCAGCTATTTATAAACCCGGTGGACCCTAAGGTGGACCAGGAGGTGCTCCCTGCTTTTACCGTCGGAGACCTTATCCGGATGTTGCCACCCGATGAGGACGTCTATAATCTGGTCATAGAGAGATCCCCGAACCTCGGGTGGGACGTGCACTATCGTGAAATAGGTACGGACTACTTGATCCGGGGTAAACATGACATCTTCTTGGTGGGAGCGTTGGTACAGATGGTGGAGGAGATCAAACGTGAAGAGGATGCTGATCCTCTGCATATCCGTAGGATTTACCCTTATGTATTCTAATCATGATCGAGAAGTGTTACATTGAGTTTATCACTCAGTCGGGTGATACGTTTGAACTGCGGAGGCGTAAGACCTTCGCAGATGCCTATGAGAATCTCCTGAGGATGCCTCAGTCTACATTGTTAACCTATCTGCGAAGGTGTGGAGTGAAGGACCCTCAGTGGGTTGTGTCTATCTATAAGACCGATCGGACCTATAAGTCCGGGGTGGTGATCCCTAATTTAACATTCCCTCAGGCTCTGGCCCAAGGACAGCTCCACTTCTGATATGAATTACAAGGATTACTGTAACGATCGTGTTATTGTTCAGATGGCGTCCGAAGTGTCAAGGATAGTCCTGTCTGCATACAACCTGACGGTGCCTCTTGCTGAGGTCTTGAAGTGGTCATGGTCCATTGGGTTTGTTCGGGATAAATTTTTGTCGAGAGACCCTAACTCAGTGAGGTTTCTTGCAGATGAGTTAAAGAGTAACACGTCACGTCTCTTTGTTCTGAAATTCCGATCTGATCTGTTCAACCCTTATACTGAAATTGAAGACTAAATGGCTATGTTAGTGAAGGGTCTTGACCCGGGTACCTCTTTTAAGATACCGGAGGTCCTCAACTGGGAGGATTACCGATACAGTCCGGCTATTGAATGCCACTGCGGGAAGCTCAACGTTTACACCCGAGGGGATAACATTTACAATTATGCGAAGGGCGTAGCCGAGACTCCCCGAGGAACTGAGGTGTGCTGCTTGTGTCCAAAGTGTGAAGACAGGATAAGGTTCCATATACGAGATATAAGACTTCTAACGATATACCACCCAGAATGGCAAGAAGAGTAGAATCCTATGAAGGAAAGGTTTATAAAATCCCGGAAATACTAAACTGGGAGGACTACCGATATGAGGCTCGCCTCACATGTTCCTGTGGCCGGGTGAGTGTCTTTGAGGGAAACACGTGGCTGTCAATCGTCGGGGTCTGCAACACCCATCATGGTCTTATGGCGTGCTATGAATGCAAAGAGTGTGGGGATCGGATGAGGTGGCATGTGGATGAGGAGGACCTTCAAGATGTTGTTCTGGATCACCCAGAGTGGATTTGTGAATAAATGTATAAATTTTCTCCGATTTTCTTTGCAGATTAAATTTATTTTCCTATCTTTGTGGTGGATAAAGATAACAATTGTCAAACCTTAAAAATTCTACAACTATGCAACAGGTTAGAACTAACATCAACAAGTGGGAAAAGAAGGACGGCGCTATCGTAACCGCTGAGGGCTACAAGCTGTCAGAAAAGCAACTGGGTGACCAGTGCGACTTCCTCCGAGTTCCGAAGACCCTCCTGAACATCGACCGGGAGTACAACCTCGATACGACTCTTCAAGTCCTCCGGGCTGCGTCCGTAGGAGAGGAGCGCCTCCTCGTAGATGATAACGGTGAAGTCCTCTCCGTTCTGGATCATCGGTCGACCTTCATGGAGGACGAGCAGTTCTTTGAGACCTTGAAGCTGGTCGGGGACAACTCCATCAAGGCTCCTTGTGAGATTCGTAAGAGCGGCGCCGCTATCCGAGCCACCTATACGCTCGAAGAAACGGGAACCGACACTGTCCTCGGGGACATGTTCAACCGACAGGTGATCGTTGAGCGTAAGCCCGAAGGTGGAATCTATATTGGAACCGGCCTCCTCCGTCTGGTTTGTACGAACGGATGTCAGGTGGCAGACAAGGAGTACCGTCAGCTCTTCCGCAACAACGTTAACCCCGAGACGTTTGCCCACCTGATGGCTTCCATCCGGACTATGGATGTGACCGGATATTTCAGCCGCCTCTTCTCGAACAACGGCAAGTGGATCGAGGCGTCAGTGGCCGACTACATGGGGATGCGCAAGACCCTCTCCGATATAGTCGGTAATGAGGTGGCCGCTGAGTACTTCCCCGTAGGGCCTATTTACGACCACTATGAGGCTCAGAACATCGAGGTCAACAAGATGTCCAGAACGATCCAGCAGAAGCTCCCCGCAGGTGTCACCTACTTCGATGCGTTTAACATCATGACGAACGGATGTAAGCGAGCCGCCGATACGATCACCCTCGCCGAAGAGATCGAAGTCGCCAACTGGGCACGACCGTCCAAGTTGAAGCAGCTCCGCGAGTCGGACATCCAGCATCATGGAATGCCGTCGTTCCCGAAGCAGCTTATCAAGCGGTTGAAGGGTGATGCAGCTTAAACCTCATGACGGAGGGCTCCGGCCCTCCGTCTATCCTCTTTCGGGTCGTCGGGAGCCTCTGGGGTTGCCCGACGATTTTGCGCCTTGATACGGCCTGTAATGATGTCTTCCCGTATAGATATGTGAAAACTACAAAGCTATGTCTAAGATTATCGATTCTCTCGCAGAAGCCGCCGGTCAGGTTGTAGACTCCAATCTGGATCGGATAGAAAAGTGGATCAACTCTAAGGAGATCGCGGGCATCACCGCGTTCCGCAAGGAGCTGAAGGACGTTCACAACCAAGAGGCTACTCTTATCGACAAACCGATCGACGGAACCCCTGAGGAACGCCGGTACTCTAAGCAAGAGAACCGTGCTCGTAACCGTGACTTGAAGATGGCACTGGCTCGTAAGGGCTACGGGGTAACATCGGTGATGGGGCTGTACCCCGAAGGTGGAGTCCCCAAGACTGAGGAGTCATTCCTTGTGGTCAACCTTCCGGACGACCCTGAGTTCTATGACGTTCTGTTCAAGCTGTCCGAGTGGTACAACCAGGATACATTCCTCTATAAGCCCAAAGGTGAACCCGAGGCTGTGCTGGTTGGAACGAACGACGATGATTTTGTCGGCTACGGCAATTCTCGTCCCGCAGGCCAGTTCGCTAAGAACGTTCAGGGCGACTTCATGAGCCGATTGAAGAACAAGGGCTATGCCTTTGTGTCGGAAGACACTAAGGACTACTATGAGCAGGATGACCCCAAGTCATGGAGAGACCGCAAGAAGGCCCGGTCTGTAACTGATTCTGCAATAGAGAGCCTGTTTCGTGTGGTCGACTCGTCATTCGTAGGTATGGCTGTGGTGTCAGAGGTGGGTAAACTCGTTAAGGACTCCAAGCTGCCGAAGATGAACTGGAACTGCTATCTCCGTAAGAAGTTATGAGTCAAAGATTTAGCCGTGAGTTCGTGGATTATGTAGCGTCCCTGTCCATTCAGGACGAGTACAGAAACACGTTTGGCACTGATCTGCCAAGGGGTAAGTTTTTCTGCCCGTGGCACTACAACGTCAACACACCTGCGGCTAAGGTCTACAATAATCGGATTAAATGTTTCTCCTGTAACAAGTCTTACTCCACGTTTGACTTGTTGCGGGATTTCAATCCCGAAAGACTAACTGAATTACAAAAGAAGGTTACTCCGCCTCCCATTATTGATTCTCCTAAGAGGGCGCGACGGCTGTCTTATCCCAAACTTTCGGAGCTCGACCTATCCTCGGGCATTACGGTTGAACTGCTAAACACGATCGCCAATTATGGAAAAGAGAAAGCTCGTGAAAATAAAGTTTGTAGATGACACGGAAGAGGATTTCATCCTCCTCAGTAATATGGAGCAAGTCTATCTGGTTCACCGGGTAGATCGGCCTGCGTTCCTACTTTTGGCTAAGACCTTTGTGAGGACAGTAACTGAACTAAAACAGAAGAGGAAATGAGAAAGATTTTTTACAATTCGATTTTGGCTAAGGCTATCCTGTCGATCTCGTCGATGACGATTGTGATGCTGTTTGGAGCTATATGTACAGTGAATGGTAACAAATTGTCTGAGAGGGTTAAGCGTCATGAGTCGACCCACTGTGAGCAGTACTGGGAAGTTACCCTTGTAGCCACTCTGGTGGCCCTGATTCTTTCGATCATCTTTGGGCCGTCCCTCTGGGTGTTCTTGGTCCCTCTGGCCTACTACGTCCTGTATTGCGTTGAAGCGGTTATTACGTGGATGTTCCGTCTGTGCACGAAGGGATGGAAAGAAGCATGTAATGCAGCCTACGATAATTCCATGTTCGAGATGGAGGCGCGGCTTGCTGAGAGCGACACCTCCTACAATGAACATCGACCCTTCTGGGGATTCCTTCGGTTCTTTGGTAAGATTTAGCTGACTACCCTCTTGAGAAAACCTCCACAATTGTGGAGGTTTTCCATTAAATACTAAATTTTTCTCAAAATAATTTTGCATAATTAAATTTATTTTCCTATCTTTGTAGTGGATAAAGATAAC
>ULVO01019143.1_pt1 | contig 61118 bp, 53 predicted proteins | sample 1959521 | NCBI WGS metagenome assembly ULVO01 (sample SAMEA4835788, study PRJEB28245) | human gut metagenome | biome: gut microbiome; material: fecal sample | place: Denmark | collected 2008
AGCGGACTGTACGGGGGCCGCGGCCTGCTGCTGGTTCTGCATCATGGGGGACGGCTTTCCGCAGTTCCCGCAGAACTTGTACGGGTAGTCGTTCAGTCCGCCGCAGTACGGGCACATGACCTTCTGGGCCTGCGGTGCGGCGGCCTGCTGCTGGACTCCCTGGACGGACTGCTGGCTGAGCTGTTGGTACATCTGGGGGAACAGGAGCATCCCTGCACCCATGGCCGCGCCTCCCTGGGAGTCTCCGATGGCATCCGCCATGCGGTCCATGACCTCGTATCTCTTGAACGCCTCTCCGTTGGCGCTGCTGAACTGCAGGTACTCGAACACCTTGGTCTTCTCCGCCTCGGTGGTGGATACCTCGTTGATCTTCAGTGCCAGGAGTTCGATACCCCTCTGCTGGAAATAGGGGTCGATCAGGATCTTGGTGGAGGTGGATGCCTTCTCCAGGTTGCTCATGACGTCCATGTAGTACTGACTGTTGAGCTGCTGGGTCAGCTGTTCCGTGATGAAGCTCTTCATGAACTGGTTCACGTCGCCGGTGGAGTAGCTCTTCATTCCGCCCAGGACCTGGGTGTAGAACACGTTGACATCCTGTATGCGGAACTGGAAGTCTCCGTTCGCCATCAGGGTGATGGGGACCTCGTATTCCTTGGCCGCCTTGATCATGGACCTGAGTCCCCACTTCCCGTTGAAGATCTTCAGCGAGATGAAGACCACAGAGCATTTGAAGGGGGTCTCCCTGAATCCGAGTGCCTTGTTGTACAGGGCGGTGAGCCAGGGGATGTTGGAGCTGGTCGTCACATGTCTTCCGGGTTCCAGGACTCCCTGGAGCTGACCGTCCCTGATGAACAGGGCCACGGAGTGCTCGGGAACGGTCACGGAGGTTATGGTCCTCAGGTCGTCGTCGGGGGACACGTAGATTATGTCGTCCGGTCCCTGGTCTTTCCAGAACACAACATTCTGTTTCTTCTCTGCCATTTATCTCACTCCTTCCCGTCTACGAAGCCCTTCATTATGTTCTCTCTCTGGTTGTAGGCCTCGATCATCGCATCGATCTCCTTCTCCACCGCACGGAGGGCCGGTCTGATGTTCTCGCCGGTGTCCGCGTATTGGACGAGCTGTGCGCTGACCGTCTTGAGGTTCCGGACCCCGTCGATAAGCTGGGCGTCCCACGAGATGATGTTGTCGAGCTCGGTCTCCATGATCTTGACCGAGTCGTGGAACGCGCTGTATCCTGCGGCCGCCTTCTTCACGTCCACATAGTACTTGTCCACCTTGGCCTTGATCCTCTCGGAGTCCCTCATGGCGTCGAGGTCGCCTATCGCCGCACGGGATGCGTTCGACAGGTCGTTCTTGACGTCGAAGAGTTCTTTCGCCACGACGTCCCTGATGGCCCTGTCCTCGTCCCTGCGGAGGTTCTTCTGCTTGTATCCCCTGTAGAAGGGGACGTACATCGCGATCCTCTCTACGAGGGACCTGTTCTTCGCCATCTGGCCTTCTACTTTGTTCTCTAGTGTGTCTGCCATTTCCTTCCCCTTCTCAGAACTTGGACTTCTTGCTGTTTATGAGCCCCGTGGAGAGGCCGATCAGTGCGATTCCGATTATGAGCACCGCTACGGCGACCCATATGCTGACGTCGTATCCGACGATGACCAGGATCACACCGATCAGTGCGATCACGAGGCCGAGGGCCGTCCTGTACATCTGTTCCGAAGGTCCGAACTTATCGGGTTCGGAACTGTATGTCGCACCCACGACGAATATGTCTATACCCAGCACTATGAGGATCACTCCGATCACGGCGGTTATGCCGACTCCGGCTACCCCGTAGAGGATGGCGCCCAGGGCTATGCCCATCAGCGCCACGGCCGCCATTATGACGCCGCGGGTCCTGTATGCGTTTCCTTGGTTCTCTACCATATCTATCCCTTCTTTTTAGTAAGCGTGAGTTGTCGTCAGAGGATGACCAGGTCGTCCAGGTCGGTCCTCCCTATCCTGGATGGTACCAGGCTCCCGAAGCTTGACGGTGCCGTTATCCTATTCCCGTCCTTCCTGCACGGGATGTATATCAGGCGGTCCACGTCGGGGTTGATGAGTTTGAGTTTTGATTCGGCCGAGGCCACGGCGTTGACGTACTGTTCCGCCAAGCGCTCCGCCTCCCTCTCCGTGCTCAACGGCACTACCACGGCCCTGCTTCCGGCGGAGTTGGGGCTTGCGGACGACACTATCTTGGATATCCCGGACCCGTTGCTGATGGAGGTCTCGTTGCCCAGGATGCCTGCGAACGTCCCGTCCTTGTTCCTTACGCTGAAGATGTCCGTCACCGCGGAACGGGGGTTGTTGAGGCAGGCCTCGTCTATCACGAAGTCGGCGGGGATCAGGGCATCCTCGTGGACCTCCACGGCCTTCTTCTTCCACAGGGATCCGGTCTGGAAACTGTATTTCAGATCCACGTGCCAGAACGGCACAAGGATGTCCCCGTCCCCGCTGGCTATGTTTATCGCCCCTCCTTCCTTGGCCTTAACGGCCTCCGACATGTTGGAGAAGATCTCCGTGAGTCTGTCTTTGTTGTTCAGCATGAATCCCCAGTTGCCGCCGGTCGGGAACTGGTATGAGAAGATGCGCCTGACGCTGTCCAACGCCTTCAAGGGGTCCCCTCCTATCGAGTTCACGGATTTGGCGGTCCCCTCCAAGGCCTCTATCTGCTTGATCTCGGTCGTGATGGGCTGTCCCATTATGGCGACCTTCATGTTCCCGATCAGCTGGGTCTTCGCCTCCGCGAGTTTCCCCTTTCCTTGGTCGAAGAGGAGCAGTGCGGATGCGACGTCGCCGTTCAGTAGTTTCTCGCACCCTTGACATGCCAGACTCAGTCCGGAGAAGCGCAGGCTTGCCGGCTCGTAGCCTTTCAGTCCCTTGAAGTCCTCCGCGGCGGTGTTGAAGTTGTTGGCCATCAGGATGTACCTGCCGTCCTTGTCCTCCCTCAGGAGGTGGGTGTTGTTTATGAGCAGTGCGTATGCATCCGAGATGTTCTTCGCCGAGGTCACGAGTTCCTTGCTCTCCACATCCACGGCGAGCGGAGAGACCCCGGTCATCTTCTCGCTGAATTCGAAAGCCTGTGCAGGCGTATGCTGGGCCTTTATCTTGGTATCGACGGTGAACGGCATGACGAGCATCGGGTTGGCGAGCAGGGAGGTCAGAGCGAATTTGTATTCTCCGAATTCCACGTCGACCCTCGGCTTGACGCTGTTCATGAATATGCTGTGCCTCGCAACGCTGTCAACGCTCTCGGACTGTGCCATGACCATGCCGCCGGGGACGGCCTTGTTGATCCACGAGCGGACCTGTCCCATGAGCTGGTCGAGATAGGCCTGTGCATCGACCCTCTGCTGCGTAGTTCCGCAGCTGGAACATGTGACGTAGGGGCTGTCCCCCGCCACTTCTTTCGCATCCAGCGGGGCTCCGCAGTACTTGCATCTCAGTGCGATCATGTTCTCCATGCGATCACCTCGACCTAATCAGCATCTCGCTGCGGACTGCGGCTATCTCGGCCTGCAGTCTGGCCTCCATGGCCCTCATCTCCGATACCGCCTGATTGTAGTATCCTCTCGATATGTCGTCGGCCCTGTTGGATATGGCGGAGTAGCACGGCATGCAGACGTAGATCGATCCGAATCCGCTGTCCGCCGTTTTTATGAGGTTGTCCCTCTCCCTGTCCCTGAACATCTGGGATATGTTGCTTCTGACCGCCATGAAATGGACACCCTCCCCGTTGGCCGGCCTTCCGCATAGCCAGCACTTTCCGGATTTGGCATAGCATTTCATCAGTTCCAGGTCCCTGTCCCCGGAATCCCCGATCTGTCTGCGGAAGTTGTAGGCCAACTGCATGTATTCCGATCCCTGTTTGGGGTCCTTCATGACCACGCCGGTGCCCATACATTCGTACGCCATGGCCTGCAGGATGAGGGATTCCCTGGTGCCGGTGGCCTGCGTGTTCCCCTTCGCGATCTCGTCCAACTTGAGGGGAGCATCCCCGATCATGCTGGCGTATTTGGCGGCCAGATCGATCATCGCCTGTCCCTTGGCCATGTAGTCGTAATCGACCATGGACGAGGCTCTGATCTCCTCGATGCCGAGGGTGCATTCCGTCTTGATGGCCTCGGCGTCGATCTCCGTCAGTCCGAACTTGAACTGGCTCTGCCCGCACGCGTCCAGGGCGTTTATGAAGGCCTCGTAGCTGCTCACATTCCCGCGGTTGTTGTTGAGGTCTATGAGGGCGATATACATCCTGGCCATGGCCGCTTTGCTGGTGTCTTTGGACAGGGCGTCGTTGAATTTCCCTTTGGCGTTCCCGTATTCCTTCCTGTTGATGAGGTCGATACCCTCGTCGTACAGTTGGTCGCCGCTCTTGAATAACTTGAATCCCATGCTCCTCCCCCGCTTCGGTTGTAATCGAAGATTATATTGCTATTCAGTATTAGAAATAATCTCTTCGACACCGTTTATGCATGTGCCAGAATGTCAGGATGAGGTTCCGACGTCGAATGATCGCAGGTCCCCGGGAAGTCTGAAAAATCCCATATGGCACAGGGCCCGGTCATATTTTTCAAACCGCGGTCGGATGTGTATGTGTGCATCGGCGGGATGTGCTTCCGGACACGGTTTGCAGCAGGCATAATATTTAGTGCCGTTAATCAAAACATATGACTATTAACATTTCTTTTATTCATTGAAGTATTAGACAGATGTCTAATTATTTGAATAAATAATTTGCAAAAATAGATATTTTACCACAGTTTATTATCAAAATGCTCCTCAGCCATGGGAAAATTATATTAAGAGTATGGGATTAACACCTCTCCATGCAGACTTTCAGGTTCACTGCAGTTGAGAATGCCAACGCAAAGGAGCCCGTCGTCGCGGTGGCCCCCGAGAGCGAGACCTCCGCCTATTACGGACGCAACGTCTTCAACAGGGCGGCGATGAGAAGATATCTTTCGGAGGAGACCAGAAGGTCGATCTACGAGACCGTCGAGAGGGGGGCGACCCTCGACAGGAACGTCGCCAACCACGTCGCCGAGGGTATGAAGAGATGGGCCATGGACCTGGGGGCAACCCACTACACGCACTGGTTCCAGCCCCTTACCGGCGGTACGGCCGAGAAGCACGATTCCTTCGCGGATCCCCGCGGTCACGGCGAGTCCCTCGAGAAGTTCGAGGGCAAGCTGCTTTTCCAGCAGGAGCCGGACGCGTCCTCGTTCCCGAGCGGAGGGCTCAGGAACACTTTCGAGGCCAGAGGATATACCGCATGGGACCCGTCGTCGCCCGCCTTCGTCATCGGCGACACCCTGTGCATCCCCACGGTCTTCGTATCCTACACCGGGGAGGCTCTCGACTACAGGACCCCCCTCCTGAAGTCGGATTCCGCCGTCACCAAGGCCGCCAGGGAGGTCCTGGAGTACTTCGGCGAGGGGGACGAGGTCATCCACTCCTATCTCGGGTGGGAGCAGGAGTACTTCCTCGTCGACAAGGACCTGTATATGCAGCGTCCCGACCTCGTCCTCACGGACCGCACCCTCATCGGCCACGACAGTGCCAGGAACCAGCAGTTGGACGACCATTACTTCGCGGCCATACCCCCGCGCGTTCTGGAATTCATGAAGGACCTCGAGTTCGAGGCATACAAGCTCGGGATCCCGGTGAAGACCAGGCACAACGAGGTCGCTCCGAACCAGTTCGAGATAGCCCCCGTCTACGAGGCGGCCAACCTGGCCATCGACCACAACCTTCTGCTCATGTCCATCATGAAGAACGTTGCGGAGAAGCACGGATTCGAGGTCCTCCTCCACGAGAAGCCCTTCGCAGGCATCAACGGGTCCGGGAAGCATTGCAACTGGTCCCTCGGCACCGAGAGCGGCATCGGACTGATGTCCCCCGGTAAGACCGACGAGGAGAACCTCAGGTTCCTATGTTTCATGGCCAACACCCTCAAGGCGGTCTACGACAACAACGCCCTCCTGAAGGCCACGGTCCTCAACGCCACCAATGCCCACAGGCTCGGTGCCAACGAGGCCCCTCCCGCGATCATATCCTCCTTCCTCGGTAAGCAGGTGAGCGATGCGTTCGCCCAGCTCCTCGCCAGCAAGGACATGGTGAAGATCACCGGGAAGAAGGGATACAGTCTCGGCATACCGCAGATCCCCGAGCTGCTCGTGGACAACACCGACAGGAACAGGACGTCCCCGTTCGCATTCACCGGCAACAGGTTCGAATTCAGGGCCGTCGGATCCAGCGCCAACTGTTCCGGACCTATCACCGTCCTCAACACCATCCTCGCATACCAGCTAGAGCAGTTCAAGAAGGCCGTGGACAGGAAGATCAAGTCCGGTACCCCCGTCATGCAGGCGGTCCTCGACGAGACCCGTGATACCTTCAGGGCATGTCAGAACATATGCTTCGACGGGAACGGGTACTCCGACGAGTGGAAGGCGGAGGCCCAGAAGCGCGGTCTCGACTGCGAGAGCTCCGTCCCCCTGACATACGACGCATTCACGTCCAAGCAGACCCTCAAGGTGTTCGAGGAGACCAAGGTGATGACCGAGGTCGAGCTCGATTCCAGGAAGGAGGTCTTCTGGGAGATCTACTGCAAGAAGATGGCTATCGAGGGCAAGGTCCTCAGCGACCTCACCACCAACCACGTCATCCCCGTGGCGATCAGGTACCAGAACATCCTTCTGGACAACGTCAGGAACCTCAAGGACATCTACGGGGACAAGGACTTCAGGAAGATGGCCGCATCCCAGATGGACCTCATCAAGTGCATCTCCGAGGACATCTCGGCCGCCGAGAGCCTGGTGGACGAACTCGACGCCCTCGATGCCAAGCTGTCCAACGAGGAGGAGGGCCGTGCCGCCGCCATACTGTATCACGACAAGATGGCGCCGATGCTCGAAGAGATAAGGTCCCATGTGGACTCCCTCGAGATGATGGTCGACGACCAGATGTGGCCTCTTCCCAAGTACAGGGAACTGCTGTTCATCCATTGAACCGTAACGGAAGCTGTGCGAATGAACGGGAAGTGTGGCCTTTACGACCCTGCGGATGAGAAGGACTCGTGCGGGGTCGGGATGGTCGTGAACATAGGCGGAGCCAAAGACCACCGGATAGTGGAGTACGGGCTTCGTATACTCGAGAATCTGGCACATCGCGGTGCCGAGAATGCGGACGGACGTACCGGCGACGGTTCCGGGATAACCCTGCAGATCCCCCACGAGTACATACTCAAGTGCGGGATCAAGGTCCCGGAGGCCGGACGTTACGGTACGGGGATAGTATTCCTTCCCCACGGGAAGAGGAAGGCCGAGGCCGACATGTGCGTCCTCCGCGAGGACTGCGGCATTCTGGGTCTTTCGGTCATAGGGGAGCGCGAGGTCCCGGTGGACCATTCCGTCCCCGGCCCTCTCGCCCTGGAGACCGAGCCCACCATCGTCCAGGTCTTCATCAGCAGTTACGATGGCCAGGAGACCTTGGAGCGTAAGCTGTTCCAGCTCAGGAAGATGGTGGAGAGGGACGTATCGGACCCCGAGTTCTACGTATGCAGCCTCTCCACCCGCACGATCGTCTACAAGGGCATGCTGACCCCCGAACAGATCCGCCATTACTATCTGGACCTCTCCGACCCGGACTTCGTATCCGCCATAGCGATGGTCCACTCCAGATTCAGTACCAATACCATCCCCATGTGGAAGCTGGCACAGCCGTTCAGGATGCTGTGCCACAACGGGGAGATAAACACGATCAAGGGGAACCGCTCCTGGATGGAGGCCAGGGAGAGCATTCTCCGCAGCCCGGTGTTCCCCGACATAAGTGCGGTCTCGCCCATAGTCCAGCCCGGGATGAGCGACAGCGCCTCCTTGGACAACGTGTTCGAGTTCCTCACCCTGAGCGGATTATCCATGTCCAACGCCATATCCGCCATGATCCCGGAGTCTTGGAACAGCAAGAATCCGATCCCGGATTCGCTGAAGGCGTATTACGAATACAATTCGATACTCATGGAACCCTGGGACGGTCCCGCCGCGGTCCTGTTCACGGACGGCAGGTTCGCCGGGGGTCTTCTCGACAGGAACGGACTCCGTCCTGCCAGATATACGGTCACTGCCGACGGGCTTTTCATACTGGCCTCCGAGGCGGGGGTCATCCCGGTGCCGGAAGGGGAGACGGCCGAGGTCGGCCGTCTGATGCCGGGCAAGATGATGCTCATCGATACCCAGGAGGGCAGGATCCTCTACGACAAGGAGATCAAGGGGGCCCTCGCATCCGCATACCCCTACAGGGATTGGCTGGAGAAGAACCGCATAGACCTCATGGACGTGTCGTCGGGACGCACCGTCGACCGCTCCGTCAAGGATGCGGAGAGGCTGAAGAGGATATTCCTCTATTCCAAGGAGGACATAGACAGGATCCTCATCCCCACGGTCCAGCAGTTCAAGGAGCCGGTATCGTCCGCGGGGTGCGACATCCCCCTGCCCATCCTCTCCGACGTCCCCCAGCTGTTCTTCAACTACTTCAGGCAGTCCTTCGCCCAGGTGACGAACCCTGCCATCGATCCCATCAGGGAGGAGCTGGTCATGTCGGTCACCGGATACGTCGGGTCGGTGCACAACGACATCCTGTCCCCCACCCCCGACAACTGCCGCATAGTGAAGGTGAGGCATCCGATCATCACCAACCGTGAGATCGACCTCCTGAAGAATCTGAAGTATCGCGGTTTCTCCACGGAGGTCATCCCCATGACGTTCCGCATCTCCGACGGTCCGAACGGTCTGGAGAAGGCCGTGCAGGAGATCTGCAGGAAGGCAGAACGTTCCGTGGACGACGGCGAATCGTACATCATCCTCTCGGACCGGCCTGTAGACAAGGACCATGCGGCCATACCGTCGCTGTTGGCGGTGTCCGCCGTCCACCAGTATCTCGTCGGAAAGAAGAAGAGGCTCCAGGCGGGGATCATCGTCGAGTCGGGAGAGCCAAGGGAGGTGGAGCATATCGCCCTGCTGTTCTCCTACGGTGCCAATCTGGTGAACCCCTACCTAGCATACGAGCAGATAGAGGAGCTCTGCCGCTCCGGGCGGATACAGTACGATCCCGATACCGCCGAGTACAGGTACATCCGCGTCCTCGAGAAGGGTCTCATGAAGATAATGTCCAAGATGGGCATATCCACGATCAGGTCCTACCGCGGTTCGTGCCTGTTCGAGGCCGTAGGCTTGGACAGGGGGATGTGCCAGAAGTATCTTTCAGGCACAGTGTCCCACATGGGCGGCATAGGGATGGCGGAACTCGGCAGGGAGATAATCTCCCGTCATGTGTCCGTGTTTTCCGGGGAGCCGGAGGAACTGCCCGACCTCGGAATCTACACATATCGCGCCGGAGGGGAAAGGCACACATGGTCCCCGGAAACGGTCAGACTCCTGCATGCGGCCGCCGCCGACCCCTCGGAGTACAAGGCATTCGCCGAGAAGGCCGATCTGGGCGACGGTCTGTTCTTCATCCGCGACCTCATGGAGGCGAAGAAGGGCAGACCGGTGCCCTTGGAAGAGGTGGAACCCGAGTCGGAGATCGTGAAGAGGTTCGTCATCGAGGCCATGTCGTTCGGGGCCATCAGCAGGGAGGCCCACGAGACCATGACGGAGGCCGCGAACCGTCTGGGTGCGAAGAGCAACTGCGGTGAGGGCGGAGAAGACCCGTCCCGCAATGTGCCAGTAGGTGGAAGGAACATCCGTTCCGCCGTCAGGCAGGTCGCTTCGGGAAGGTTCGGGGTCAATACGGAGTATCTCGTCAACGCGGAGGAGCTGCAGATCAAGTGCGCCCAGGGGGCCAAGCCCGGCGAGGGCGGACAGCTCATGGGATTCAAGGTCGACAAGATAATAGCGGCCACCCGTCACACCCTCCCCGGGGTCACCCTCATATCGCCTCCTCCCCACCACGACATCTACTCCATAGAGGACCTGAAGCAGCTGATACTGGACCTGAGATGCGTCAACCCGAAGGCCAGGATAAGCGTCAAACTCGTGTCCGAGGCGGGGGTAGGCACGGTCGCATCCGGAGTGGCCAAGGCCGGTGCGGACAAGATCCTCATATCCGGGGCGGACGGAGGTACCGGGGCCGCACCCATGTCCTCCATGAGGTATGCCGGTCTGCCATGGGAGCTCGGGATGGCCGAGGCCCAGCAGACCCTGGTATCCAACGGTCTCAGGGGCCGTGTGGTCCTGCAGGTGGACGGTCAGATGAAGACGGGTCGCGACGTCGTGATGGCCGCCCTCCTCGGGGCGGAGGAATACGGTTTCGCCGCATCGGTGCTCGTGTCCATGGGATGCGTCATGTGTCGCAAGTGCCAGACCAACACATGTCCCGTAGGGATCGCCACACAGGACCCGGAGAAGAGGGCCAGGTTCAAGGGTACGCCGGAGAACGTATCCAATTACCTTATGGCCATAGCCCGGGACGTCAGGGAACGTCTGGCGGCCATGGGGTTCCGCTCTCTGCAGGAGATAATCGGCAGGGCGGACCTCATCGAGACCAGGAGCGTGTCGGGGAAGGCCTCCTCCCTCGACATCTGGCCCATCGCCTCCGTGGCTCCTGGCCAGAGGACGTTCTCCGAAGGTCAGCCGGATATGTTGGAAGGCATACTGGACAGGAGGATGGTGGAGGACGTCATGTCCGATGCGGAGGCCGGCAGGCACGTATCGGCAACCTATAGTCTGGACAACACGGACCGTTCCGTGGGAGCCATGCTCTCCGGGGAGATCCAGAGGCGCGGAATGGATCTCAGGGACGGCACGGTGGAGGTCGGATTCACCGGTACCGCCGGTCAGAGTTTCGGTGCATTCCTCGTCAAGGGGGTCTCGTTCTCCCTGGACGGGCAGGCCAACGACTTCGTCGGGAAGGGTCTGTCCGGAGGCAGGATATCCATATTCCGTTCCGGCCACAGTCCCAGATGCAACGTCCTGGCAGGGAACACCGTCATGTACGGGGCGACCGCGGGAGAGCTCTATGTGGCAGGCCGTGTAGGGGAGAGGTTCTGCGTCCGTAACAGCGGGGCGACCGCCGTCGCCGAAGGGGCCGGAGACCATTGCTGCGAATACATGACCGGCGGGCGCGTCGTCATACTCGGCCGTTGCGGAAGGAATTTCGCGGCCGGGATGTCCGCAGGGGTGGCCTATGTACTCGACGACTCCGGCGATTTCGACCGCCGCTGCAACATGGACATGGTGGAGCTGGAGCTCATGGAGGACCCCTCGGACTGCGAGGAGCTCAAACAGATCCTGGAGAAGCACGTCAGGTATACCGGAAGTCCTCTGGCCGCATCCCTCCTGTCGGATTGGGAGGAGGGCTGCAAGAGGTTCGTGAAGGTGATGCCCGTCGGGTACAAGATGCTCCTCAAGGACGAAAGCAACTGATCTGGGTCTTTGAAAAAACATCGCCGGGGGACGACCCCCGGCTTTAAAGGCGGAAAGGGGTCACTCCTTCTTTTCCTCTTCCGGTTTGGGATCGAGATACTCGACCGGCGTGGCCTTGAGTCCTACGACCCCTGCGATCACGACGATCAAGAACACGGCCATCAGCCAGTTGAAGTCATCGAGGCCGAGTATGGCCGATACTATGACGGTCAGGCTGACACCGACCCCTATCCATACGGCGTATGCGGTGGTGAATGCGATCCCGTGTCTCATGGGCCATTCCATGCACACCATGCTGAGCGCCAGGAACACTATCGTCACGATGTCCCATGTCCACACGGTGAATTTCTCGGTGTAGTCCACCCCGATGGACCATCCGATCTGGAACACTCCTCCCAGTATGAGTACTATCCATGCGATGGTCAGTTCGCTCTTCCCCTCAAGGAACTTCATGTCAGAGACCTCCTGCAAGTCTGGTTCCGATTATACCTATGACGATAAGCGCCACGAAGAACAGTCTCCTCGGGGTAAGCTTCTCTCTATAGAGTACACGTCCTACTGCTACGATCCCGGTGGCACCGATACCTGCGAGAACCGCATATGCGACTCCGGGTCCGATGTAGTTCTCTCCGTTGCTGTCCGTCATACCGACCGCATATGCGAGCAGATACAGGCAGAGCAATACGAGGACTACTGCGGCGATGCCCCATCCCTTGTGCTTAAAACTCTCTGATTTATCCAAGCAGGTGACCCATATCGGTTCAATACAGCTGGCGATGATGAGGATCACCCACGCCATTAGCTCTTCCATTGGATGGGATTTAGTGTATTTTTTAATATTAAGGAAATTACGAACATGTATTTGTCAATCCATGCCGTTCGTATTAACGCATATGCGGCCGTATACCGGGCCGGTACGCGGACGGACAGGTGCGGTATTTTTCCATAAAAGGATAATCCATAAAAATAATATCATTTATCGGAATGTGTAGATTCAATAATCAAAATAGGGTAGATTTACAATAGCCAGATATTTTTTAAAATACATCCAACTTGTACTTAACCATAGGTTGTCTACTATCGGAATAGTTATATAGAAGGACTAACCATCAAGGTAATAGATTCCGCCGAGCACGGCGGATAGTTCGGAGAAATTACTATGGGTATGGGTAACGCACCTGTGCTTATCCTCAGGGAAGGCACCAAGAGAGACAAAGGAAAGGACGCTCAGTTCAACAACATCACTGCGGCAAGGACCATCGCCGATGCCGTAAGGAGCAGCCTCGGACCTAGGGGAATGGACAAGATGCTCGTCGACTCCATCGGCGACGTCGTCATCACCAACGACGGTGTGACCATCCTCAAGGAGATGGACGTCCAGCACCCCGCGGCCAAGATGCTCGTGGAGGTCGCAAAGACCCAGGACCAGGAGGTCGGAGACGGAACCACCACCTCCGTCATCATCGCCGGAGAACTTCTCAAGAAGTCCCTCGACCTGATCGACTCCAACGTCCACCCCACCATCATCGCCGCCGGATACAGGCTGGCCAACGAGAAGGCGCAGGAGATCCTGAAAGGCGTGGCCAAGAAGGTCTCCCTGCAGGACGAGGCCCTCCTTGAGCAGATCGCGGAGACCTCCATGATCAGCAAGCAGGTCAACTCCTCCAAGAAGTTCTTCGCCAAGATGGTCGTCGACGCCGTCAAGACCATCCTCAACAAGGACGAGAACGGAAAGTACACCGCCGACCTGAAGAACATCCAGACCGTCAAGAAGGCCGGAGCCAACATGGAGGAGTCCGAGCTCGTGAAAGGACTCATCATCGACAAGGAGCCCGTCTCCCCGACCATGCCCAAGCTCGTGAAGAACGCCAAGATCGCCCTGATCGACGCCGCCTTCGAGGTCAAGAAGCCCGAGATCGACGCAAAGATCCAGATCACCGACCCCGAGATGCTCAGCAAGTTCATCGCCGAGGAGGAGAAGACCCTGAAGGACATGGTCGACGCCGTCAAGAAGGCCGGAGCCAACGTCGTCTTCTGCCAGAAGGGAATCGACGACCTCGCACAGCACTTCTTCGCCAAGGAAGGCATCTACGCATGCCGCCGTGTCAAGAAGTCCGACATGGAGAGGCTCGGAAAATCCACCAACGCATCCATCGTCAGCAAGATCAGCGAGCTGAACGCCGACGACCTCGGAACCGCCGAGACCGTCGAGCTCAAGTTCGTCGGCGACGAGCAGATGACCTTCATCACCGGATGCAAGGACCCCAAGACCGTCTCCATCCTCGTAAGGGGAGGAACCAACCACGTCGCAGACGAGGTCGAGAGGTCCCTCGTCGATGCATGGTCCGTCGTCAAGGTGTCCATCGAGGACGGAATGATCGTCACCGGCGGCGGTTCGACCGCCATGGAGCTCGCCATGGGCGTCCGCGACTATGCGGCATCCGTCGGCGGAAGGGAGCAGATCGCCATCGAGGCCTTCGCATCCGCAATGGAGATCATCCCCACCACCCTTGCCGAGAACGCCGGTCTCGACCCCATCAACATGGTCATCGAGATGAGGAAGCAGCACAAGGCGGGCAAGAAGTACGCCGGAATCAATCCCTTCACCGGAAAGGTCGAGGACATGATGGACCTCAACGTCATCGAGCCCATCAGGATCGGCCAGCAGGCGATCAGCTCCGCAACCGATGCGGCAGTCATGATCCTCAGGATCGACGACGTGATCGCTTCCAAGTCCGCTCCCGCCCCCGCAGGCGGAGCACCCGGAATGGGCGGAATGGACGACTAAGCCTTCTAAACCCTAATCAGGAGGGGGCTTAGGCCCCCTCACCAACCATACAGTTCATACAAGAGGTTCACCCGATGACTGATAAGTCTGAAAAGAAAGACGAGAAAGCCCCCGAGCAACAGGAGGTGAAAGAGGCGAAGAAGGAGAACAAAGGTCAGAAGAAGGAGATCGACGAGCTCAAGGCCCGCCTCGAAGAGGAGAAGGAGAACTCCGCCAAAATGCTCGACATGGCGAAGCGTCTTCAGGCGGACTTCGAGAACTACCGCAAGAGGACCGAAAGGGAATCCGAGGAATATAGGAAATACGCCACAAAGGACCTGGTGTCGGAACTAATCAATGTGGCCGACGACCTCGAGAGGGCGCTAGCCTCGGTCAAGGAGGAGGATGCACTGTCCACGGGCGTCAGGGCCGTCAGGGGCAACCTGATGAAGATCCTCGAAGCACAGGGCCTCAAAGAGATCCCGACCGAGGGGAAGTTCGATCCAAACATGCACGAGGCCCTGATGGTCTCGGAAGGCGACGAGGACGACATGGTCGCAGAAGTGTACCAGAAGGGGTACACGATGAACGGCAAGGTCCTCCGCTACGCAAAAGTCAGAGTCACCAAGAAGAAACAGGATGCTCCGGCGGAGGAGGAATCCGCCGAGTAAAACAGTTTAAGCGAAATCAAGAGGTGTTTGAAATGTCAAGAATAATCGGAATCGATCTTGGAACCAGCAACTCTGCCGCCTCCATCATGGAGGGAGGCAGGCCTACCGTCATCCCCAGCGCAGAGGGTACCAGTGTAGGAGGGAAGTCCTTCCCGTCCTACGTGGCATTCACCAAAGACGGACAGCTCCTCGTCGGAGAGCCCGCCAGGAGACAGGCCGTCACCAACCCCGACGGGACCATCAAGAACGTCAAGAGGAAAATGGGTTCCAACGAGAAGGTCACCGCGCTCGGGAAAGAGTACACCCCGCAGCAGATCTCCGCATACATCCTGATGAAGATCAAGAAGGACGCAGAGGCCTTCGTCGGAGAGACAATCGACAAGGCGGTCATCACCGTCCCTGCATACTTCAACGACAACCAGAGGCAGGCCACCAAGGACGCCGGTAAGATCGCAGGTCTCGATGTGGTCCGTATCATCAACGAGCCTACCGCAGCAGCCCTCGCATACGGTCTCGACAAGGCCGGACAGTCCCAGAAGATCCTCGTCTTCGACCTCGGAGGAGGAACCCTCGATGTGACCATCATGGACTTCGATGACGGAGTCTTCCAGGTCCTTTCGACCTCCGGAGACACCCAGCTCGGAGGATCCGACATGGACGAGGCTCTCACCAACTACGTCATCAAGCAGTTCCAGAACGAGACCGGCGTGGACCTCAACAAGGACAATGCCGCAAGGGTCAGGGTCAGAGAGGCCGCCGAGAAGGCCAAGATCGAACTGTCCACCACCATGCAGACCGAGATCAACCTGCCGTTCATCACTGCAGACGCATCCGGACCCAAGCATCTGGTGCAGACCATCACCCGTGCCAAGCTCGAGGAGCTCGTAGAGTCCATCGTCGAGAGGTGCAGGGGCCCCATCGAGCAGGCCATGTCCGACGCGGACCTCAACGCCGACAAGATCGACAAGGTCATCATGGTCGGAGGACCTACCAGGATGCCCATCATCCAGAACTTCGTCGAGTCCATCGTCGGGCCCAAGATCCAGCACGGAGTCGACCCGATGGAGTGCGTCTCCATGGGTGCGGCCATCCAGGGAGCGGTCCTTTCCGGAGACGTCAAGGACGTCCTCCTGTTGGACGTCACCCCCCTGTCCCTCGGTATCGAGACCCTCGGCGGTGTCGCCACCAGGCTGATCGAGAGGAACACCACCATCCCCACAAAGAAGAGCCAGGTGTTCTCCACCGCTGCCGACAACCAGCCCTCCGTGGAGATCAACGTCGTCCAGGGAGAGAGGAAGATGGCCTCTGACAACACCAGTCTCGGCAGGTTCGTCCTCGACGGCATACCTCCCGCACGCCGCGGAGTGCCTCAGATCGAGGTCACCTTCGACATCGACGCCAACGGTATCATCAACGTCTCCGCCAAGGACCTCGGGACCGGGAAGGAGCAGAAGATCACCATCGCATCCTCCAACAAGCTGTCCAAGGAGGACATCGACGCAGCCATCAAGGATGCGGAGAAGTTCGCCGACGCCGACAAGAAGAAGGAGGAGCTCATCGACGCCCGCAACGGTGCAGAGACCATGGTCTACTCCGTCCGCAAGTCTCTGACCGACCTCGGGGACAAGATCACCAACGAAGAGCGCGCCCCCATCGAGTCGGCCATATCCGACCTGGAGGCCGCGGCCAAGACCGACAACGTCGAAGACATCAAGAAGAAGACCGACGCCCTGATGAAGGCGATGGAGCCCATCAGCGAGAAGATCTACAAGAACGCCACCCCTGAACAGCAGCAGGCCGCCCAGGAAGCCGCCAAGGCATACCAGGAGCAGGCCCAGAAGGCCGGACAGCAGTCCCAGAAGACCGATGCCGGGTCCAAGAAGGGTGACGACAACGTCGTCGACGCCGACTACAAGATCGTCGACGACCAGTGAGCCACAGAGGTAAATTCCGATGCCCGAAGAGAAAAGGGACTACTACGAGGTCCTAGGAGTATCCAAGACCGCGACCCCCGACGAGATCAAGAAGGCCTATCGCAGTCTGGCGAAGAAGTATCATCCGGACGTGTCGACGGAGCCCAAGGAGGTCGCCGAGGCGAAGTTCAAGGAAGTCTCCGAGGCGTACGAGGTCCTGTCCGACGAGGATAAACGCAGGATGTACGACCAATACGGTCACGCCGGTGTCGACGGACAGTTCGGGCAGGGCGGATTCTCCTGGGAGGACTTCACCCACGGAGACGACCTGAACGACATCTTCGGGGACCTGTTCGGAGGGATGTTCGGGGGCCGCAGGAGGCAGAACCCCGACGCCCCCCGCACGGGGGAATCTCTGCGCTACGACCTCAGCATAGATCTGGTAGACGTCCTCAAGGGTAAGACCGTCCAGATCAATGTGCCGCACACGTCCGAGTGTTCCGACTGTCACGGGACCGGCGGCAAGGGCGGAAAGACCCAGACCTGTCCGATATGCGGCGGCAGCGGACAGCAGCAGGTGCACGCCCGTACCATGTTCGGGGACACCATACAGGTGACTACCTGCAGGCGTTGCAACGGGTCCGGAAGGACGTATTCCGAGGAGTGTCCGAAGTGCCACGGCCGCGGAAGGGTCAGCAAGAACGCCAAGGTCGACATCAACATTCCGCCCGGAGTGGAGGAGGACATGCGCCTCCGCGTCTCAGGGGCAGGGGATGCCGGATACAACGGAGGACCCAGCGGCGACCTGTATGTCGTGATCCACATCAAGGACTACAAAGGGTTCAAGAGGGACGGCAGCGACCTGTGGGTCGATGTCGACACGACGTATCCGAGGCTGGTACTCGGAGGGGTCGTGAAGGTCAAGAACATAGAAGGCAAGGAGATCGAGGCAACCATCCCGTCCGGTACCCAGGTGGGAGGGGTGCTCAAGATCACCGGTCAGGGTCTTCCGTCGGTCGGACGTTCCGCCCGTGGGAACCTCTATGTGCGCCTCGGTATAACCGTACCTAAAAGGACCTCCGATTATGAAAAGGAGCTTCTCCAGAAGCTCGATGAGGAGGCAGGCTCCAAGAAGACCCGCAAGTCCAAGATAAAGGACAAGCTCGGTATCTGAAACCGTTTCACGCCCCCGTCAGGGGGCGCGGATATTTTCAATTCAAAAGTGCCAGATGGTTCAGTTGAACATGGGGTCCTTGAAACTGGTATGCTCGGGGATGAGTTTCTTCAGGTTCCCGTCATTGGCGTCCACTATGTCCACGACCATCTTCGTTATCGAGAGGATGACGTCCTTCGAAGGAAGGTACTCCGCGAACATGTGATGGTATCTGTATATCACGCGCCCGCTTTCCGGATCCAATACGAACGCTCCGAAATGCAGGGTGCTGTTGATCTCGTTGAGTCCTCCCATTATGGCGCTGTAGCTTCCGGCAGGAGCCTGGAAATCCAGGAGGGCGTCGAAGCACAGTATGGGCATCTCCTCGTTGACGCTGATGGTCAGTTTGATGGGGAGGTCGTCACCCTTGAAAGTGCTGTAGACCATGAACTTCTCTTCGTCCCTGTTGTACTTGATGTCCTTGGAATCGAAGGCGCTGCATACGTCCTTGTACACTTTGTCGGGCCTGGAACCGGCCGTCTTCTTCTTGGCTCCGAACATGATGTCTCCATCCCAGTACTTGCTGATAAATCCTGCTCCCAGGTATGCAGGGTCCGATGGATGAGATCCGATAATGGTTCCACTCGCGCTATACGCATACGAGAAGCATGGGTACGGAAAAAGAGCCAGTCGTTGTAAGAACGTCCTTTCTAGATGCCTGTGTTTCCGATGGAGGCGGATACCGACATTCTATGTCCGTCCGTATCGGAAGATCCTGTTGGAGGGATCGCACGGCCTTGGAATTGCCGAACACAGCGGCCTCGGAGCCATACTTTATAACTGATGCTACCATACATGTAAGATTATGAGCGAATCGTACCTCTGGGTCATTTTCATAATCGTCTTCCTGGCGATAATGATCACCGACCTTGCAGTGGTCGATAAAGGCGCTAAGAAGGTCGATACGAAGAAAGCCGCCAAGATGGTAGTGATCTATATCGCCATCGCGCTTCTTTTCGGCCTTCTTATCTATTTCGAACTCGGATCCGATTTCTCAGCCTCGTACTATGCGGCGTATGTGATAGAGTTGTCCATGTCGGTGGACAACCTGTTCCTGTTCATCATCATCTTTGCAGCCTTCATGATACCCGATGAAGACCAGCACAGGGTCCTGTTCTGGGGGATAATGGGTGCGATCTTCTTCCGCGCCCTGTTCATCATGGCCGGTGCGGAGCTTCTCCACACGTTCGACTGGATGATGTATGTGTTCGGGATCATACTCATCTACACGGCATACAAGACCGCGTTTGCCAAGGAGGGTGACAAGAAGACGGAGGACACCCTTCCATACCGTCTGAGCAGACGCATCAATGCCACACCCGAGCTTCACGGGGCGAAGTTCTTCATCAAGGAGAACGGAAAGCGTCTGGCCACTCCGATGTTCCTATGTCTCATCGTCATAGAGCTCTCCGACCTGATGTTCGCATTCGATTCGATCCCGGCGGCACTGGCAATATCGACGGACATCTTCGTCATCTATACTTCGAACATCTTCGCCGTCATGGGTCTCAGGTCCCTCTATTTCGTCATAAAGGACGTCATCGGGTCCCTCAGGTACCTCAAGTACGGATTGGGGGTCATCCTCGCCTTCATCGGTGCCAAGATGCTCCTCGCGGCAGCGGACATCTGCGAGATCTCCGTGGTCGTGTCCCTCGTCTTCATAATCACCGTCCTCGCCGTGACCGTGGCCACATCCATGGCCGCATCCCGCAAGGACAAGAAGAGCACGGAGTATACGGAGATAGAAAAGAAGGAGTGAGATGTTCGCCGTCACGGGAGGGACCTGGGGGAAGGAAGGCCTTCTCAGGCTGGAAGGGGACCCCGTCGTCTCGTCCATGTCCAAGAAGGACTTCCTGATCATCCTGGGGGACTGCGGGGTCTTCGTTCCCAGGACCGCCCTTTCCCAGACGGTGAGGGAGTACCGTTCGCTCCCGTGCTCCGTACTTTTCCTGGACGGTTCCCGTGACGATTACGACGCCATCGCAGACCAGCCGCCGTTCCCATGGAACGGAGGGATGGTACACATGGTCTCCCGGGGATTGATCCATCTGACCAGGGGGCAGGTGTTCAGACTCGGGGGCAGGACCGTCCTGACCATGGGCGGGGCATCTACGCCCGGACGTACAGATTCCGGGAAATATTGGGATTGGTGGCCGGAGCAGGACCCTTCCTCCGAGGATGAGGAGACGGCCGTGAGGAACGTGGAAGAGGCGGGAGGGGAGGTGGACCTCGTACTCAGCCGCGATTGTCCCAGATCGTGGTTGCCGCCCGCTTCCCGCAATGCCGGGTCCGTATCGTCGGACGTCCTGGAGTCTCTTCTCGGAAGGATCTCGTACGGCTGCTGGTATTTCGGAAACGAAAACGCGGATGCCGATCTGGACGGCGTCCATGCTTCCGCCGTCTGTCGCAGGGTCATCCCCATAGCCTGAAAGCGTATATGTCGGGTCCCGGATATCTGGCTCATGCAGGATCCCTATTCCCGTGAGTTGGAGGTGGCGGCGGACGCCGTTCGCAGGGCGGCCGACAGATATGTCCGCTCCGACGGGGGCCCCTCCGAGGAGAAGGAGAACGCGGTCGGTTCCTACGACCTCGTCACGTACTCCGACAGGCAGGCGCAGGAAGACATAATACGCACGATATCGGCCGAATTTCCGGGCGACCTCTTCATAGCCGAGGAAGGTGAGGAGAATTCTCTCACGAATGCCAGGACATGGGTGATCGACCCCATCGACGGGACGCTGAACTATGAGAGGGGGATCCCCATGTTCGGTACCCAGCTGGTCCTCATGATCGGGAAGGAGCCCGTCATGTCCGTGATATACCTGCCCGTTCCGGAGGAGATGTTCACGGCCACCGTGGCCGACGGTGTGAGGCTGAACGGCATGCCGGTGAAGCCTTGCGGAGGACATGACCTTAAGAAATGCATAGTCTCCACGGGGGACTTCTCCCGGAAGAAGCAGGAGTGGAGGGATATCCATTATACCCTCATAGGTGCGATGAAGGACGAGGTGGCCCGCATAAGGATGTTCGGCGCCGCATGTGTGGATTTCGCATATCTCGCCAGCGGGAGGACGGACATCCACATACGTTTCGTGAACAAGCTCTGGGACTTCATGCCGGGCCTGTTCATGGCCAGGGTGTCCGGCGCATATGTGGACGAAGAGCTTCTTTCGGAGAAAAGATTCCTGCTCCTGACGAGGACTGCGGAGGAAGCTTCGCAATACCGGGACATCGTATTGTCCCAGATAGACATGTGACGGCAAACATTCTTGACCTACGTTAAGGATACGTGCCAGGAGGAAAGAGAGTATGGCAGCGAAGAAGAATTCCAAAGCCAAGAAAGAGGATTATGATCCGAACGCCCCCCATGAGGCGGGCATGAAGATTGATATCAAAGACGGTAACGACCATCAGATGTCCAAGGATTTCACCGTGGAACGGATAACCGCGGCCACCATGGTGACGCTCGCCTGCAACACCGTGGCGCAGGCGCTCAACACCGAGGAAGGGACACCCTCTAGGAACGCCACCGTCCGCATGTGCAACAAGACCTTCGGGGACATGAGGAAGAGTGCCGAGACCTGCAGGGAGGCCGGCGACGATTTCGTGGCCGATGTATTGGGAAGGGGTATAGCCGCATACGAGGATTATATCGCGAAGCATGAGGCATCCGAATCCATGAAGGCCGGGGAGCCCGGAAGGGCCAACGCGATAAGGGATGCTTCCGACGCCATGGAACATCTCGCCGACGTGATGAACGACCTTCTCCGTGCGTTCTGAGGCCGTTCCGGTCCAGGGTTTCCGACGGATCCGGCCGGCGGCGAAGCCTGCAATCTTGAAATACCATTGAACATTCCGCCGGCCATCATGTCTTCAATGAACGGACAGAGGCGTCTCGGTTCCGGGACGTTTCTCCTATTGGTGATCTTGCTGGGAGCGTTCGGTCCCATTTCGACCGACATGTTCCTCCCGGCGCTTCCGGACATGGTCGACGAGTTCGACACGACCGCCGCGGTCATGAATATGACCCTTTACGGGTTCATGTTCTCCATGGCCGTATCCATCCTCCTGTTGGGTCCGGTGACCGACAAATACGGGAGGAAGGCTCCGCTGGTCATATGTTTGGCGGAGTATGTCGTCACCACGCTGCTGTGTGCGTTCGTTCATGACGTAGGTATCCTCATCGTCCTCAGGGTTTTGCAGGCCATAGGGGCCGGTGCGGCCATGACGCTCTCCACCGCCTTCGTCAAGGACTGCTATTCGGGAGCCATCCGTCTGAAGATCCTCAACATAGTGGCGATCGTAGGCGTCCTGGGACCTTTGCTGGCACCTATCGCGGGGGCCGCACTGATCTCTCTATGGGGGTGGAGGGCCACATTCATCGCCCCTGCTGTCATAGCCCTCGTATGTCTTGTACTGGCACTTATGTTGGATGAGACTTTGCCCGACGGGGAGAGGGTGGACGGAGGACTGTCTGACATGTTGCAGGGGATGAAGCAGCTGTGCTGCACCCCTTCGTTCCTGGTCTTTACCGTGATGATATGTCTGTTCAACCTGCCGTTCATGGCATATCTTTCGGTATCCTCGTACATCTACGAGGGGATGTTCGGGGTTGAGCCCGTGGCCTATTCCCTGATACTGGCGACGACCCTCATTGTGGGCACCGTTGTGATGATGCTGATAAACAGGCTGACCGGGAACATCGTAAAGCGCCGCATCATCGGGCTCTACCTGGTGTTGGGGGGTTTCAGCGGAATAGCCACCCTTCTGGTCGGGGACACGGCATGGTATGTGTTCTTCGTATGCTTCTCCGTATGTGTGGCGGTCAACATCACCATCCGTCCGTGGGGCATGGGGATATTGATGGCGAGTCACGACGGGGACAGCGGTGCGGTCTCGTCTCTCATAAACTTCATGTTCTTCCTGATCGGGTGCATAGGGATGGTCCTCTCCACCCTTCCATGGAAGGACTACGTCTTCGGTCTGGCCGTCCTTATCTGTATATCCTCGGTCCTTTACGCTCTTCTTTGGACGGTCTTCAAGACGGGCCGGATGGAGCTCAAGGGGTTGGACGGCACCTCTTCGGAGGTTTCCGAGAGGCGCTGACCTATTACATGTAATGCCGGCGTTTTATATTCCCATCCGGGAGTCTTAGAAACATGTCTTTGACTACCGGATGCGGAAAGGATAGGCTGATGGTCTTTATCGACCTGCGTAATGTATTGGACAGTTCCTTGGATGCCATGGGTGCGGAAGACGGTGTCACCGTCGATCTGTGCGGACTTGTCAACGGGCTCGTCGGCGGAAGGAATCTCGTCGCGGCATATGTCTACGATGCCAGGGCACCCTATGGGACGGAAGACCCTTCCAAAAGACTCCGTGACAGATTGGAGTATCTGGGATTCAGGGTCGTCGTCAGGGATTCTTGCGATCCCAACAGGGGGGTGCAGAAGGAGGTGGACGTATGTCTTTCCTGCGACATGGTGGCACATGCCCTGATGGATCATTTCGATACCGCGGTCGTCGTTTCCGGTGACCGGGATTTCATCCCCGCCATAGAGCATGTACAGTCCGCCGGAAAGAGGGTGGAGGTGGCGGCCTTCAGGTCCTCTGTAAGTTCGTCGATGGTGCGCGCCGGGGATATGTTCCATGAACTAGATTCCATGCCGGTGATGATGCCTTCCCACAGGGACACGGACATGGCCTTCGGGCATCAGACCGGAGGCATCGCATGACCGATCCCGGCAGTGTCGCGGACCTCGAACACACCCCTTATGAATCGGTGTCCGCCGTAAGTTTCCACACCGATCGCAAAGGAAACGTCTCAGGCAGGTTCAGAGGGGCGGTGGTGCTCCGTGACAGGTCCTCCGAGGAGATCATCCGGCCGGGGGAGACATGGTTCTGCTCCCTTAGGCTGAACCCGATAAGTCTCGGCAATTATTTCGCCAGGGCGATAAGGAAGGTGGACGCATCGTTCTTCATGGAGTTGGGGGAGGGTCAGAAGAAGGAGATAGCGGAGGCCCTGTGGGAGAACAGCAGGAGCGAGATAGTCCCGTTGATAATGGAGTCCCATGCGGTGGACAGGGATGTGTACGAGAAGACATCCGAGGGATACGAGAGGAGGATAAAGGAGCTTACCGACAGGTTGGAGGCCTCCGTCCCCGTGACGAAAGGTGTGGATGTGCTAGATGATGCAGGTCCGACGATAACGGATACGCCCCAGGGGTTGTTCTCGTCCCTATTCCGTACGGGACGTTATGCGGTGCGTCTGAGTGCCGACGGGAAGAATCTACTTCTCACTCCGGATGAGCGGGGGGAGGCCGAATGCAGAGGTAACATATTGATGGGTCACAGACTCCGCGATATGATGCCTTTCTGCGGAAGACCGTCGATCCCTTGTAAGATATATGGGGACGGGGTCTTGGTGCAGCGTTAAAGGCGGGGTGTGGCGGGAGTTCCATGTCCCAGTGTCGCAAGGGCATGTTCAGCCTCCTTGCAACCGTTGGAGACGGCTCTTCCCAGCCACATCCTGGCTTTGTGTATGGAATGTCTCTCCCAGGATCCGTCTGCATAAAGGGTCCCCAGACTGTATTGTGCGTCTGGATCCTCCTGCAGGGCGGCCAGGGTAAGGTAGCAGGAGGCCTTCTCGACATCCCTGCCGAATACGTCATTCTCCATCATGTAGATATGACCCAGATGGGTCTGTGTGGAAACATCTCCGGAGTCTGCGGCTTCCAAGGCACGGAAAAGATGGAACATCGCACCGGCCGCATTCCTCTGTGTCCCCTGGCCGTTGGCATACATCCATGCGAGGTAGATGTCCGAGGGGCCGTGGCCGCGATCGGATGCCAGGGAGAACCATCTGAATGCTTCGCCGTAGTCTATTTCGGTACCTATGCCGCAGTAATATGCGATCCCGAGTTTGCTGGCGGCCTCTGCGGACCCCTGACCGGAGGCTCTGAGGAACCATTCCATGGCCTTGTCTTCGTCCTTGTCCACGAAGGTTCCGTTTATGTACATGGTTCCCAGTCCGCATTGGGCTGCGGCGTTTCCATCCTCGGCCAACGATTCGATCTTTTCAAAATAGTCTTCTGCAGATTGGGCACACATAATGGATATTACATCCATCCATAGTATTAGAGCTTATCGCGAATCTGTTCGTCTCAGACCGGTCTCAGAGGAGTCTGGCTTTGCCCTTGAGTTTCTTATAGAAGTCTTTGGTGCTCTCGACGTTGCCCATGTTGAACACGACGTGCTTCTTTTCCCCGAATTCCAGGACAATGAGCAGTTTGGCTGTCACATGGAAGATGACGTCGTACGATCCGTAGTCATCGTTCTTGAAGTTCCCGTAGTGGGACAGGGCACCGCTGGTGCCGGTGATCATACGGCCCAGGTCGATATCGTCCCTCAGCTTCACATCCTTGATGTCCGTGTAGGGAATCTCGTAACTGAAGTATTTGGACTTGAAGATGAATGCGTCTTCTTCCATCCTTATATCGTTTTTTGAGAAGAATCCCATGTCCAACCTAATCGGATACCGTTCATTTATAACTTCGTTTACTGCCTGACACCGACGAAAGCGACCCAGTTCTTGTCTTCGTTAGTGAATGTCTGGGTCTTTAATCCCGCCTTCTCCATGAGGCTCGCGACCTCTTCGTTGGGCAGGATGTTCATACCGTACTTCAGGCATGCCTCTTTCAGGGCCTCGTCGTTCTTACCGTTGGGATACTGTTCGGAGACTATCAGCATGACCCCTCCCTCCTTCAGGCGCGATGCGGCATGTGCCAGATCCTTTTCCAGGTCCGGCCAGAAGAAGTATGTCTCAATCGCCGTGACCAGGTCGAAGCTCTTCTCGGGGAAAGGAAGATCGGAGACGCTAGCCACCTGGGCGTCGATCTTCCCCCAGCTGTGGTATACCGCATTGCGGTCGAGGGTGACTTTGACGGCCTCCTCGGATATGTCTATGCCGTCGGCATGCGCATTGGGGTAGCGTGTCGTGAGCATACGGAGGCAGTTCCCTCCGCCGCATCCGATGTCTAGGATCTTCTTCGGTCTGAGGCCTTCGATGGCGGAGATCTGTCCCAGTCCCCATGACGTGAGTTCGCGGTGGTGCTCGTTCATCTCCTCGATGACCTTGCGTCCTTCATCTCCCTGCGGGTTCCTATACTGGTCCTCTTTCGCCATTTCTGAGCCTTCCTTAACAAACGATGTAAGCGGTTTGATTAATATGTTTTCAACGCTGGCACAGTTCAGATGAACTTTACCGCGGTCCCGTATGCGAGGATCTCGGCGGCTCCTGCGGCGACGGTGGACGATTCATACCTCATCATGACCACCGCATCGGCGCCCTGTCTCTCCGCATCCTCCATCATCCTCTGTGTTGCGAGCTCGCGGGCCTTGGACGTCATCTCCACATATGCCTTCAGTTCTCCGCCGGCCATCGATCTGAGCCCCTGGGTTATGTCGCGGCCGATGTTCTTGGTCTGTATCGTGTTACCTTGGGCAATCCCGATTATCTCGTACTCTTTTCCAGGGATTTTTTCAGTCGTGGTTATTATCGTTTACAATTCCCCCTGTACGTAATGTGTGGTACAGGGTAAAAACATGTGTCTGCGTTCATCAGGGATATTCTCTCGGAGGAGCCGATAAGATTCCTGATGAGCATGTTGTCCATGGCAAAAGGGCGGAATATGCAGTCATCAAAGAGCATGAGGTGGTTGCCGATGATGGGCCGCCGCACGGGATCACGATGGTGAAGGTGCCGAAACGTAACGTATGCGGACACATGGATATGTCCGACTCCGTGAAGATCCGATGATCAGGCGAAGGTCATCGATGCCAATTTCCGGAAGAAGGCTTTGCGAGGAACGGGAAGCCGGCCATCCGCACAATGCTCCGTAGGCTTCAAGCCTGTACAGCATCTTTCCGAGTGCATATGCCTCTTGGGGGTTTTCGGGGAGGACGGGATCGGAAGGTGCATTGTCGTTTCCGAGGAATTCATTGGCTTTTTCGTAGAAGATATCCAGAGAGTCGATTTCACGGTACTTGGTAAGGGATTTCATAAATTCGATGATGTTCAGTTGCATGAACCATTTGGTTTCGTTATTGTGTGACATGTTATCTTGATAAATCTATGCTCCCGGAGGAGCTGCATAATACAATGCGGTCGTTCGAAAGGACAATCGGTCCGCCATACATTGCGTGATGAAATCGAAGGATTGAACGGCACATAGTTCCCACTGGCAAGGGCATGTCGGATCGCATAACCCTGCTGCCTCTTCGCCGATCATATTTTTCAATGACGTTCGGAGGACCTTTTTCCTTGAGTTCCGAGGTAATCGGTTTTTCGAAGCAGAACAGATATTCCGCCTCACATCTGTTGTACCAGACGCATATGTAGGATGGTCGCGGAAGAGATATTGAATTTTATTTAGAGAATACAAAAATATTTTGTAAAATGTTAGAAGGAATCCGAAAGTAACTTCCTGGCACGATCGGAACCGTGTTCCACAGCCTTGCCGAGGTAATGTTTGGCCAATCTCGGATTCATTGGCACATATCTGCCGAGCAGGTAGTCTTCTCCGAGAACTTCGTATTGCGTGTGATCGCCTTTCTCCGCAAGTATCTCACGGAAAACCCTGCCGCAGCCATTCTCGAAGGCTTTGACAAGACTGTCCGGATGTTTTTCAAAACATTCGACCCAATGTTTCAATTGAACAATGCTCAGCCCGGACAATAATTTCAGAAGATCACCCTCGCAAAGATCTTCCGCGTATCTGGAGTAACCGTACCTGCACAAAACGATGATTGCCGCAATACGCCCGACTATGCAATCATCTTCCAGTTCCTCGATAGATTTGTAAGAGAAGATTTCACCGGAATACTTCATGAATTGAAGAGGAAGATGCATCTTTCCTTTGTGATCCACCAGAACTGTGACATCAGGATATTCTTCATGAAGTCTGAAAAAGAGAGGATCGTAATCGTCTGTATCGTCATTTTCCAATTTGAACAGGTATCTGCGGAAATCGATACTCGGGATAACAAGCGGAGAATCGGAAAACGCAATCCATTCGAACGGTTGGGCAAGTATCCAAGAATTGAATATGAAGAGCTGCTACCGCGAAAGACGTACCGGAGTGTAGGTGAATCTGCGTTTCAGAGGACGTTTGGATTCGTTGTTCTTCTCAGGTGTTTTGATAGATATCAACGACCTATCGGTAAAACTCGTAACAATCTCGGAGAATTTGCAGTATTCCTCCGGAACAACATGGCAATAAACCCAGATAAAGAACGGGCTTGCAAGAATGATTGCTCTACGGGGAGAAACAGGGAACAGGATGAAATTCTGTGGCAGTAAGTCTCCCGAGGAAAGGAATTGGAACAGATTGTCCCTACAGCACATCTCCTCATGTTTAGCCCGACGGAACATCAGGTCGATTATGCGAAGTTTATTGTTCAATTGATTCTCTAGCGTAGAATTACGTTCGAATTCCTCCAAGGCACCTCTGTCGGTCAGGATAAACTCGTCTGTTTCCGGAGCATCCCAGAACATGATCTCGAGATGCTGAAGACTGACTGCCACCTGCCAGGCATACGAGGTACTGTACCTGTGGGAATAAACGGATTCTTCATCCGGATAATCAAGATCTAGCAGAGATTTTAAGGAATTGAACCAATAATCATCATCAGAGGTTGTATCCGCCACTTCTATCGAATATTTGCCCCACAACTCCATGAATCTATCCGGATTTTCATAAAAGAGGTCCTTAATCTCCTTGCGATGAGCGGGAATGAGCACTTCGCGACAGCCTGCCGAACGAAGCAGTGTGATCATAACGAACCTTTTCAGTTTCAATTCCTGCTCTACAGAAAGACTGATGTCTCCATCAGCATGTACTATTTTATCAAGAATGCTGCTGAATTCGGCTTCCGCACGTTCATTCAGATACTTCTCTGTATACTCATTATAATAACCGACTTTCGAATAGGCCGATTCTATCGGACAGTCTTTACGATAGGTGCCATCACTGCGACGATACATGTTGACGGAACTACCGAAATTCTTCAGGATGAATCTCGGCACATAATGACTGTTCACAGGCAAAGGAATCCCTTTGCCCATGACATTGTCTTCCCCCATACTTACTATTTCTCCGAAATGGAAGGTTCGATCGGTTCAACTGTTCAGCATCTGCTCTTTGACGGGGATGGCCTTTTCGTATCCGGATTTGATAAGATTGTCGAGACATTCTATGATCACATCACTCACGCTGAAGGAACACGGAATGGCAGCCTAAGCGGAGGAGATGAGGAACAGAATCTACTCATGTGGAAGCTACGCGGAAGCCTTGGACATCATTTCCGAATATGTGGAAATCGTTTGATGAGCCTCTGCGGAGTAATGTCCGCAGAGGCTATCCGTTCAATCATAGCAGATGATCTCGTCTTCGATAATATGGATGATTTCCGCGGGAACCGTCGACATGTCGAGAAGATAGGCCACATTGAGACGGGGATTGAATATTCCTATCTTAGACAGACCTTTGTATTCGGGATTTCCTGACCTGTGTGCCATGATGTAATACATCGCAAGCTGCAGAGTGTATTTGGAGGTGGGTTCGGAAGAGATTACTTTGAAGTCCCAGATGGTATCAGCGGTACAGAAATCACCGTCTCCCGTTCTGACTGTTTCAGTGTATCCGTCTGGACCGAACGTGGGACCTTCGACCGTAACCGGCCCGTATTTCTCGAAAAACGCATGGGCACGGATGATCATGATGCGGATGCTCTCGCAGGTGGATTCATCGGCAACTGCATTATCCGGATCGCCCAATGTGGTTCCTGCACGATATACCTGATCATACCATACAAGTCTGCATGCATTCTTGATGGATTCGTCATCGGTTCCGCGTATCTTCGAAAGATATCCTTCCGCACGTTTGGTCTCGTTGATCTTGGCAGCACCGAGCAGGCTTATGCCGAACGCCTCTCTTGGAGAAGCTCCCTGTTCGAGACGGCTCAGGTAGTCGACGACCATTCCGACGGTCTGTGCCTTTACGGACTCCATTCCGAGTTCGAGACCGTCGTCGAACTGTATCCTTTCCATCGACTTCGGTTTTATGAAACCGCCTCTTGGCTGTTTGATCTGACTTATCCTCTTGGTTACGCTGACACCTTTGTCGCCTTTGTACCTCTGCGATTTGGGTTTGAACTCGGTAACAGGCACTTCGGGAGGTAGTTCCGGAAGAGGTGCGGGATTCTCTGCCTCCCGTTTCCTGCGTTCGGCATCCTCCGCAGCGAATGATTTCACCAATGCCTGGATTTTATCGATCTCCGCCACAGGATTCTTCCACCAGTTGGGACTCCAGATACGGTAGATCCTCCATCCGCGTGATTCGAGGTAGTTCTGTCTGTGGAAATCCCTTTCCCTGGCGGATTTGGAACTGTGATATAGCTTTCCATCGCATTCGATTCCGAGGATGTACCTGCCTTCCGAGCGGACGGCAAGATCTATCCTGTATCCGCCGACTCCGACCTGCGTATCCACATCGAGGCCTCTTTCGAGAAGCATATCATAAACCTGGTTCTCGAAGTCGCTGTCGAAATGAATTGCACTTCCGGGATTGAGCTCGTCTCCGAAGGAATGCAGGATACTGCGTTCGGTCTCCATGTCCCTGGCGCTTACCGCATGGGCATACTGCAGATACTTCTTGAAATACTTCGGACCCTTGTTCTTAACGTCACTGACATCGAGGTCGGATGGATCGAAGGAGGTGACTATGTAGATCTTCTTCTTGGCTCTGGAGACGGCAACATTGAGCCTGTTCTCTCCGCCTTCGTTGTTGAGGCTGCCGAAGAAGCGCATCATGCGTCCGTTCTCGTTCTTGGCATAGGTGGTGGAGAAGATAATGACATCACGTTCGTCTCCCTGCACATTCTCGATGTTCTTCACAAACAGTCCGGTATCCTCTCCCCGGTCCTTGCGGACGAGCTCTTTCTGCACACAGGCATTGAACTGGGGATCGGCACGGCAGAGTTCATCGATCTTGTCATCGATGAGATCACGCTGGTTGGTGTTGAAAGTGATGATTCCGACGGATTCGTTCTCGCGTCTCTGCAGGAAGAATGTACGGAGAAGTTCGGCCACGCGCTGAGCTTCCATGGGACTGGTACGGTTGGTCCACACGGAATCATAGGTCTTGATGACTTCGATTGGGGGTTCCTCCGGGACCTCCGTATTGGGTGCCACATACAGTCTGCCCTTGTAGTAGGCGTAGTTGGAGAATGCGATGAGTTCCTCGTATTTCGAACGGTAATGGAAGTTGAGGATCACACAGGGATATCTGAACCTTGCAAGGTCAAGGAGACTCTCCTCTTCCAGAGCCGCGTTGCCGGCAACGGTATCGTCATCCTCGTCATCGTCTGAATTGTCGGTCATCCTTCCCTTTCCGACGGAGTTGGGCCTCAGCTGGTTCTCATCACCCACGATAACGACCTTCTTCGCACGGAGAATTGCAGGAATACCGTTCTCGACGAACATCTGGGATGCCTCATCGAACACAGCTCGGTCGAACCTGCCCTTCTGCAGGGGGATGATTTCGGACACGACCTCGGGAGTCATCATCCAGATTTTCACCGAATCGAAGAGCTCCCTGCTGTAGGTCTTGACGAACTTGTTGACCGACATCTTTCTCTTGGTCTCGATCTTGCGTTTGATTTCCTGGCCGCGTTTGCTTTGTCCGAGCTTGCTGAGCTCGATGGATAGAACGGCCTGCATCTGTCTGCGGGATATCTCCTTCTTCTGACCGATGAGTTCCTTCAGTTTTGCGATGTATCCGTCAAAGGAACCGATGCTGCTTAGGACATTCCTGTGTTTGGATTCGAAACTGTCAAGATGCCAGTCAAGGACCGAATCGAAGAGTTCATCGTTGGTCTCGGTGTCGGCACTGCCGATCATCTTCATGCTTTCGAAGTATTCCCTCTCCGAAGACGTGAGTTTCGAGTATACTGTGTTGGTCTTATCGTAGTCCTCGTACAGACTTCTGTCGCAGATGAGCCCATCGGTGTTTCCAGCCATTATCCTGTCCGAGATACTTTCGATATTGCCGGTGAAATTCCTCCTTACCGTCTCCGCGACTTTTTTCTTCATCTTTCCCTTGCCGAGGAGTTTACCGAAGAATCCCTTGTGGTTGAACTCGGTGACATCCTTTAGCAGTGCATCGAGCTCGCATACCATCTGGTCGAATTCCGCACTGCTGAGGGAGGGGCGGTAGTCCTTCAGTGCGGGACACTTGTCAGCACATTCCCCGTTGAGTGCGAGGTTTCCGACAAGCTCGCTGTTTCCGAAGGTCGAATGGGCATCCTCCAGTTCGCTGTACTTCATTCCGAGGACCTTTCCCGACTTCTGGAGTTTTGCCAGGTTCTCCATCTCCCTCTGGCCCCTGTCGGAACCGGAACGGTTCAGATGGTAGAGCCTGTAGGGTTCGATACCGAACGAATCGGGAGTGTAAAGAGTGGATGCGATGTTCTGTAGCTCCCTCACGGTCTCATCGATCTTACGGGAGATGTTTTCCAGCTGTTCCGTGGAAGGTGAGACCACGCTGTTGTAGTCAACCATGCGCTGAAGCTGGGAATAGAACAGTTCCTTGCTTCCCACATCATCGAGGATCATAGCATACTGGGACAGATTTCCGAGACGGGAATAGACGACATCAAGTGCGGTCTTCTTCTCGGATACCATGAGTACGGTTTTTCCGCTACAGGCGAAATCCGCGATCAGACTTGCGATCATCTGGGATTTTCCTGTTCCCGGAGGTCCCTTGACAACCAGTTTATCTGATTTTTTGATGGCGGAAATAACATTCTCCTGGGAGCTGTTTAGATCATTGATGTAAATGATCTCCTTCTCTGAAATCTGGAGATCCTTGTCGGGAGCATTGATCTCGGTTTCCCCGTCATAGGAATAATCGACTTTTTCCTCCTCATGGTATGTGTCGAGCAGTTCCTCCACCAGGTCATTGATCTCGTTTTTATCCAGCATCTGTTGATAATCGAACTGGATGGTGCTGGAGAACTGCGAGAAGTTTCCGAGTACCGCTGCGTTATCGAGATAGAGTTGACCGGATTCATAAGCGGGGAACTCGTTGGCCAGATAGTTCTGGAACCTGTGAAGTTCTTCCCCCGAATCCCGGATTACTATGCCCTGTCCCTTGAAGAACTCCAGCACATCGCGGATGAAGGTCTCTTTCTGGATATCCCCGACCTCTCCGAGAGAAGTGTCATAAGCAAGTCCGTTGAATTTGCAATGAGCCATAATCAGAGTTGTGTTGTACAGAATGTCACGGTCTGTATCCTGGGATATTGAAATCCTTGAAGCATCGCGTTTCGCCGACACGGGGATAAACACAAGGGGTGCACGTACATTGAAATCCTCTCCGGTAAGCCTTCCCTTGATGAAAGGATATGCAAGGTACAGATTGTTCTGACCCTTGTCACGACGTTCGTTCTCGTTCTCACGGATCAATGTGTTGAACTTGGAATGGGTATTGCGTTCGCTGGTAAGATCGGCCGCAGGATGGTAAAGATCGGCAACAACCATCTCCTTCCTGTCGCTCCAGATGATCTCACGGGGATCAGCCCTACCGTCCAGGAAAATATCCAGACCCTTTTTGTTTTGGCATTTGGCGAAATACAGCAGACGGTTCCTCTTGTTGATGCTGACAAGTTTGTTCTCCAGCCTTTCAAGGGTCTCCCTGAGATCCGCATCCATGGGAACGGCTTTCATGGATGATTCGGTCTCGGTCTGCTGGATGACTTTGAGAAAACGCTGTGCATAGTTATCCATGAAGGTCTTTCCCACTCCGGGAATGCTCATGAACTCATCCAAGGTCTGGGGACGTGTTGCCGCGATATCGCGGAGAGTATCGTCACTGCATACCGAAGGCACCCTTCCGTTACTGTAACGGCCCTCTTTCTTCAATTCCTCACGGAGCCTGTATAATGCCCGGTAGGTGGTTTCCGTGCCATCCATATTTCCGGATGGATTTCACTACTTTTATTCTATCTGGCATAACAAAAACCGATTTGTTAAAAAGCAGTCTCTTGCTAAACTTTAGTTGCAAATATCAAAAGAAGGCAAGAGACCATGAAATCCATTGGAATCGATGTACATAGAAGAATCCATACCGCCCGCATTCTGGACGACAGCGAAAAGCTCGTCTGAGAGCCGAATGATATTCCGACCGCTTTGGAAGGGTTGCAGAGACTTACAAAACCATACCCTCCGGAAGACTTTTTATCGTTTTCGAGAACCTGGGCAGGGCTCATTTCGTTAAACGTGTACTGAACGATATGGGGGATATTCACTCGAAGCGGCCCATACCGGACACGGGCGATGATTTCGCCGAATCCGCCGCATACAACCGCAAGTATGGAAACGATGACGACGAAGACGACAATAACGAAGAAGTCCACGATGACGACGAAGCCGACGATGACAATAAAGGCGGCGATGAGGACAGCATCGAAGATGATGACAGTATTGACGAGAGCGACGATCGGATCGAAGATCCCCGTCATCACCCGGTGAAGGTCGATCTCAGAAAACCAATTCTTATCGAGCATCTCGACATCGATCTCATGTCAGGGAAAGGACCGATCCTTTCCGAGAGAGGCGGCATCAGGCACGGAGAGCTGGTGGAGTTCACCGTCAGGTGCCCGAACCATGATATCGCATTCGATCTCATCCAGACCATTGACGAGAGATACTTCCCCGACGAGGATCAGGATCCCTCTGAGGCATCCTCATGACCAACAGGGGAGTCAACAAGTGGATCGGGAACAGGAAAGAGACATACGAAGCAACCAATTCAGAATACAGGAAGAACTTGGAATCCTACGAATACTTCGTCATCCCCACAAGGTATCCAAAGCAGACCAGGGTCAATGGTGACTATCGCAATTGGAAATCAAGCAAACCCATCCCGAGGGGATGGGTGGACATCAGCAGGATCACAGGACCAGTAGTGCGCAAACTCGACGACGGTTACATCAGGCAAAGACTAGCTCTCAGTAAATCGAACATCACATACAATCAGCATTACATCGAGAGGATCCTCAACAACCCCAAGACCCCTAAATGCAACCGCGAAGCGGCCATCAAGTTCGTAAAGGACCATCCAGATTACTTCATACCGAGACCCACAGACACACCATTCGAGGACCTCAACAGGCACAATTCCATAATTAATGGCGACAACCCGGATAGGAAGTTCATATCAAGGTTCATCTGACCGACAATCTCAATCGAATCCATCTGTAAGAAGGCAACGCATCACAGCATCATCATGGGGCGAGGGCATCCGCCCCTTTCAATTGCACTGTTCATCAAGCTATTGCCTGTCGTGCTCTAGAACCGGTTGACGATTCTTTCGGGTCATTTACGATGATATAGTTTTATAATGCTGCCCGGTTTCTTATAGTGGGTGCGATTGCTGTCCGATTGTGGACGTGAGGTACCGTAAAGAGATGATTATTATGGACAAGGAGCAGCAGAGGCTATCCATACTCGAATATTACGTGGGTGGGAAACTCTGCAATCCTGAACACAGTAAGGCAATCATCAAGCAACTTAAGAATCAGGGCTATCTCAGATGCGGGATTACTTCCGACATCAAGGAGACTATCAAGACAACTGATAATGGTCTGCTATATTTGGATCTGGCTGGAATCGATGTCGGAGCCCCGACCGTCGTAGGCGGAAGGATCTGCAAAACCAAAAGGGCGGCCCTTTGATCTTTATGGATGGGTGCCCCATCTCAATCCGGGACTAGGTGTCTCCGTCCCCAATCCCCTCAGTCGTATCGAGCAATCGATGGATAGTGTGATCATCATCGTCGCGATATGTCAGGCATTCCACGTATGGTGATCGATAGTCAATACGCCATTCGGTTCCAAGGTCCACTATCAATGCCTTTAATTCGGTCCATAGTATACAGTAATCCATGGATGAGATGGCCATAATCAACAGCAACGTCGGTTCTGTCGAAGCGGAGGGTTTCCACATTCCGGAGGAAACGAAGCTCCTCGCCCTCAGATGTCTCAAAGGCGAGATGTCCTTCGATGATGCTATAAGTCAGATCATCTCCGAATACAGATCATGACTATCGAACCATACTTCCACGTGAAGGATGACACCTATTGTTATCCGGATTCCAATGTACTTCGCAACCTTTTGGGCATCACCGATTACGATGAACTTGTTTCTGCTGAAGGTCGGCTGACCATGATGGCCATGACGCAGTTGGATGTCGATCCGGTCAAAGGATGTTTCGATACGGAGTATCTCAGGACCATCCATCGTTGTATCTTCAAGGACATCTATGACTGGGCAGGCGAGTTCAGAACGGTGGAGATTTCAAAGGGGATACCGCTCTGCTACTGCGCTAACATCCAATCCCAGTTGGATTCCATATTCGCCCAATTGCACAAGGAGAATCTCCTCAGAGACATCACTGACAAGGATCAATACGTCTCCAGACTCGCATTCTATTTCGGGGAGCTCAACGCAGTCCAAGCCCAAAATCGGTGCGAGATTCGAAAACCTCTACGAAACCTATTAACAATACCGTGAGAAGTCGTAAAAGAAGTTACGTTTTTCGTGGGAGATCCGAACTCAATGGTGCGGACGTACCTCCGCGCCATGAGGGTAGCCAGAATGTAAGAATGGCGCCGAGAGAGAGATTCGAACTCCCGAGGTCAAGGACCAGTGGTTTTCGAGACCACCGCCATACCGGGCTTGGCTATCTCGGCTCGGACAGACCAACCATTTTCCCATATTTATAATTCATAGTCCCTTCTTTTCTATCAAGTTTTAAATGATAAAGGTCGATTGAGCCGTCATGACGGATACTGTATCCGAGATAAGGGACGCAAAGGCCGCGGCCCTGGAGATGGCCGCCCTGGACACGGGCGTCAAGAACTCTGCGTTGAATGCCATGGCGGAGGCTCTGGAAGCCAACCGTTCTGTTATATTGGAGGCAAATGCGGAGGACGTACGCGACTCCGAGGGGAAGGTCCCGGCGGAGATCCTAAGCAGGCTCAGACTCAGCGACTCCAAGATCTCGGACATGGTGTTCAGCCTGAAGGACGTGGCCGCCCTGCCCGACCCTGTGGGGGAGACCATGTCCGCCACCGAGCTGGACGAGAACCTGGTCCTTTATCAGGTGAGATGCCCAATCGGCATGATAGGTGTGATATTCGAATCCCGTCCGGATGTCGTCCCCCAGATCATGTCCCTGTGTCTCAAGAGCGGTAACAGCATCGCATTCAAGGGCGGTTCCGAGGCGAGACGCTCCAACAGGGTTCTCTTCGATATCCTGAGGGATGCGGCGGTATCGGCCGGAGTCCCCGGCAAGGCGTTCGTCCTCATGGAGACCAGGGAGGACATAGCCGAGATACTGAAACTGGACAGTTACATCGACCTGTTGATCCCCAGGGGATCCTATTCGTTCGTTCATTACATACAGGAGAACACAAGGATCCCGGTGCTGGGTCATTCGGCGGGCATATGCCATGTTTATGTGGATGCCGATGCGGACATGGATACTGCGTTCAAGGTCTCCCTCGACTCCAAGATACAGTACCCTGCGGCCTGTAATGCGGCAGAGAAGCTCCTGGTCAACTCCAAGGTCGCCAGATATTTCCTTCCCCGTATGGCCGACCTGTTCGCGGCCAACGGTGTGGAGATGAGGGTGGATGGGAGATGCAAACCCCACATGCTCGGATTCGATGTGAAGGACGCCTCCGATGACGATTGGTATGCCGAGTATGATTCCCGCATAATCGCCATAAAAGTGGTCGATTCCGCCGACGAGGCGATAGATTTCATCAACTCCCACGGTTCGCATCACACAGATTGCATAATCTCGGAGAACGAGGAGAGGCAGAGGGATTTCGTCAGGAGGGTGGATTCCGCCGACGTATTCATAAACGCATCCACCAGGTTTGCCGACGGGTACCGTTTCGGCAAGGGGGCGGAGGTCGGCATCTCCACGGGCAAGGTGCACGCACGCGGGCCCATGGGCATGGATGGTCTGATGATCTACAAGTACGTCCTTGTCGGGAAAGGGCAGACCGTCAAGGAGTATTCCGGTCCCGATGCGAAGAAGTATACGCACAGGCATATAGATGCGGAATACAGGCTGTGATGTGCCATGGACAGGAAGGAACTGCTGGGAGACGTCGAGAGGGTGGTAATCAAAGTAGGTACCTCGTCGATAACCATGGGCGGTTCCGTACCGTCCTCCGACTTCATGGACGGCGTCGCCCGTCAGATAAGCAATCTCAAGGGCCAGGGGAAGGAGGTTCTGATTGTGTCTTCCGGGGCCATAGGCATAGGTCTCAAGGCGATGAACGCACGGCCGAAGCCTAACGAGGTTCCCATAAAGCAGGCCGCCGCCTCGGTGGGGCAGGGTATCCTGATGCAGAAGTGGAACGATGCGTTCCAGAGATACGGACTCAACGTGGCCCAGATCCTCATCACGATGGACGACTACTCGGACAGGGACACGGTGCTCAACCTCAACAACACCATATCCACACTTCTGAAGTACGGCGTGATACCGATCTTCAACGAAAACGATGCCATATCGGTCAAGGAGATCGGGGCCGTATTCGGAGACAACGACACTCTGTCCGCAGTAATAGCCAGCAGGGCGGATGCAGACCTGCTTGTCATATTGTCCGACGTCGCTGGGCTCTACGACGGCAATCCCAAGGACAACCCGGATGCCAAACTGATCTCCGTAGTAGACGGTCTTAGCGAGGATATAATAAAAGCCGCAGGGGGACCCGGGACCAAGATGGGTACCGGGGGCATGAGGACGAAACTCAATGCGGCCAAGATATGCAACGACGCAGGCTGCAGGATGATAATCGCCAGCAGTGCCGAGCCGGATATAATCCTCAGGACCGTCGGCGGAGAGGACATCGGAACGGTGTTCCTTTCGGACAACGTCATATCGAAGAAGAGGAGATGGATAAAGGCGGCCTGTCCCAACGGTTCCCTGTTCGTGGACGACGGTGCAGGAAAGGCCATACTGGCACATCGTTCGTTGCTGCCCGTGGGGGTCAAGTATGCCACGGGGACCTTCGAGGCGGGGGCCATAGTGGATATCGTGTGCGGGGGCAACATCATTGCCAGAGGTGTGGTCGATTACGGGTCCGAGGAGATCAACCGCATACGCGGGATGCGTTCGGATGCGGCCAAGGCCGCCCTCAATGGGGTCATGCCCCACAAAGACGTCGTACGCAGCGAGAATCTGGCGATATTGCCGTAAAATCATGTTTTTACATACCGGTGGACCCGGTTTCATGCATCCCGATTATCGAAAATCGGGATGATAAATATAATTGCATAAATTAGATTTCAATCGGTATGCCCGAATTGAACCTTGACAATACTGATGAGCGTAGAAGACATTTGGACATACCTCTTATGAAATTGGATGAGAAGTACACTCTGACGATATTGTACGTCCTTAGGAACGGCCCGATACAGAAGACGGATCTCATCAACATCGTTGCCAGTTCTTCAGACACGGTGAAGAAGAGAGTAGACCATCTTGTGGAGGAGGGATTGGTCCAAGAGGTGCGTGAGAATCAGAGACCCTTTAGGAAGATGGTCCGGCTCACTGAGAAAGGCAAACGCATATCCTGTTGGGTCGTATAGCTGAACTCCGATCTCTGAACTAGGTCGCCCGGGTCATAGCCCGGGTGGCCAATCATTGTTTTCTTATGGGATGGTGTAGGCATGTGGATGTATTTCCACAATTGTGGGGTCTTGAGGGGGCCCAGCATCATTTGTTTTTTTCAATTACATCCTGGTTCAGACACTTATGCACTACAGCAAAGAACTATGACGTCCTAGCAGACATTGTTACAAACGGAATGTTGCTTGATGAGGATAACATCGGCAGCATCCTATCGATAGCTGCAGACGTGAAGATATCCTATGATTCCTCGGAAGAAGAGCTGTTCAATTTGCTTCGTCCTGGTTGTAAAAAATCAACCATAGATACGAACCTTCGCAAATTACTGAGGCAGCGCGATATTTCTGCCCCTCAGCAAAAACCTACTGTAACGATCCAATCCACTTTGATGAAATCCAACATCCATCAACTTCCGGAAATAGTCTCCTTTGCATCGGATGTCGGAGCGGATCGCGTGAAAGCATACTACATGATCTCATATTCATCAGATATGGATTGCGAGGTGCTTGCCGGAGAGGACAGTTTATATCGGCATTATATCGAGGAATCAAGGGAATTGGCTAAGGAAACAGGACTGGTCTTCGGAGCTTCCGAAGAATCTGCAATCGGAACCATTGCCGGGATACACGGTGTTCGGTGCACTACCGCCTGGCACCAGATGTGGATCGATTATGATGGGCTGGTTTATCCATGTCATTCCCATAATGGTTATTCCCTCGGTCAGGCCGCTTGTGGAATTGCCGACCTCTGGAACAATAATCGTTATCGTGCATTACGCAGGACAGATGGCAGAGAAAAAGTATTGCCATGTTACCTATGCGGAATGCTGTTCGAACGCGACGGAGACAATCCAGTGCCATATGATTCGGAAAATTTCCTCAGTGCAAGCACCGCTAACCGTACGGGAACCGGTGTGAGGTGGAGCAATCGCTCCAGATTGTTCGATCATACCGGCAAAGAGGATTAAGGTCATTCCCTTTGGAACAGGTCCCTGCAGTATATTTTATCCGAATACGGTGCAATAATGGAATCTATCCTATTTGCAACGATAAGGTCCGAATCCGTAACGAACTGTTGCAGGTTACCTATTAGTTCCGTCCCCGGAATGCATTTTTTCAGAAGGGGTTCGTAGATGAGAATCCGAAGTCCCTTTTCCATGAGCATTTTTATGACATCGATGACGGAGGATTCCCTGAAGTTATCTGATTTGCTCTTCATTATCAGTCTGTATATGCCGATTGTGTGATTGTTGCCCAATTTCCTGAGAATCTGTTCTGCGACGAACTCTTTTCTGATTCTGTTACTGTCAACAATCGCCTGAATCAGGGAATTGGGGATTTCCTCATAATCAGACAACAGCTGCTTCGTGTCCTTGGGGAGACAATAACCGCCATAACCGAATGAAGGATTGTTGTAGTAATCGCCGATGCGGGGATCAAGACATACTCCTTCGATGATCTGTTTTGAATCCAAGCCGTTCAATTCTGCATAGGAATCCAATTCGTTGAAGAATGCAACCCTCATAGCCAGATATGTGTTGGAAAACAACTTTATCGATTCCGCTTCCGTCGAACCGGTAAGCAAAATAGCTGAATCAGAATCAGAGGTAGAATCTTTCATCAATTTCGCAAAACCCTCTGCATTTTTATCAGGTCTGCCGTGTGTCGTCGGAGAACCAACGACGATTCTCGAAGGGTGAAGGCTGTCCTGGATTGCGTTACCTTCACGAAGGAACTCGGGGGAGAAGAGGATCTTCAAATCAGGATATTGCGAACTGATTTTTTCTGTGTACCCGATCGGAACCGTTGAGCGGATAACCACAATGGAATCCGGCGAGATCGAAACGATTGATTTTATAACTGAATCCACCGAAGATGTGTCAAAATATCTGGTATCTGGGTCATAGTTGGTAGGTGTGGCTATCAGGATATAATCAGAACCAACACATTCGCCGGATTCAGAGGTGGCACTAAGGGAATAATCCTTTCCCACCAGATGTTTGCATATGGCTTCATTGTTGACCGGATATTGCCCGTCATTGATGAGCTGAACCTTGTTCGGATCAATTTCGATAAGGGTGACAGAATGGTGAGTGCACAAGGTAACTGCCAAGGACAATCCCACATACCCTGCACCGAATACGGAGATTTTCAAAGTACCACCACTCTGTCCAGTCCCAGAACTTTTCCAGACCTCATTGCATCTTCCACAGTTTCGACAATCGGTTCTCCACGCGTGTTGAAAGATGTGAGGATCAATGCGGCGATATCGTATTTTTCCAATAATTCGACAAGAATGCGGAACAGGGGTTCTCTATTATCCTTCAGTACCAGTGCACGGACCGTGCCGTTGGCATGAACGACTCCGGAAAACTTATCAAGGTACTCCTCGCGAACATGGTATGTTCCGAGCATGTATTCTGCCAGACGGTCCCCGGGAGCATAATCTGACAACATCGTTTCGGCTACGGATTCAAGCATCACGGGGGCGACAGGCCTGTACCATTCCCTCTTCTTCATGTATTCGCTCAAGGTTCTACGAAGATCCACGTTGTCTGCACGGGCGATGATGGAACGGTGGCCCAATGCCCTCGGTCCCGTTTCCGATCTTCCTGTGACCAGGCCGATGACCTTCCTTTCCGACAGCTCTTTGGCTAGATCCTCGACCTGATCAAGAATTGTCGGCTCGTTGGGGCCGAGATAAGGAGACTGTTGGGGTACTTCGCCGTTTTCACAGAAATATGACCAGGCTGCAGCACCCAGACATAGTCCGGAATCATTGGTGCATGGCGGGATGAATATCGATTTGAATCCCGATTCGTTGCGTATCCTCGAGTTTGCATCTATGTTCAGTGCCGCACCGCCTGCATAACAGAGATGTTCGGCACCGGTCCTGTCTTTCATCTCGGCAATATATCCGAGAACTGCTTCCTCGAAACCATGCTGTATCGCATAAGCGACATCCATGAATTCCTGTTTATGATTGTCGAATTCAGTGTAATTTGTTCCGAAGAATCCATTGATCTCCCGCAGGAGTTCGTTCCGATCTTCGGTTCCAAGGAACCAGCGGTTCGACTTCAGCCAGGCCTCAAGTTCTGCGTTGCAATGTCCGTATGATGCATAACCCATCAGTTTCCCGGGCATACTAAGATGATCTTCCATTGTAAGCCCGAGGATTGATTGTGCCAGAGGGTTTACGTTGTAATTGTTCACGACATCCTTCAGGTCATCCCAGGAAGCTCTGATCATCGTGGGTTTTCCAGACTCCCAAATCCATGCGGATGAGGCTGAATCGGTGGCACCTCCATCGATGTGGATAAGCAGGGAGTTTTCTTCGAACGATCCGATGAATGGTAGGCACGAAGCGATATGGGCGAATTCCTGGCACATCACCTTTCCTTCGACCGAATGGCCATTGACGGTGCATTCGGTACTACGGGTGATATCGGATATTTCCATCGAAACAGGCTGTATGGAGAATGCTCCGTCATCCGATTCGAATCCGGAACCGAGGAAAGAGCTTACGGAAGTAATAACAACCTCATCCCTCGGTGCGGTCATCGAGGGGAGGATATCCATGATGTGCGAGGGCATGTGGTTATCATGTTTTTCTCTGGTGTATCTTTCAAGTTCCACCATGGTACAACGTTCGGCAGTGATGGATGCCATGCCGTGATCGTGAGTGTTTCCTTTTGGGGAGAACTTCCGCCCGTCATCGGGGATTCCATAGATTCCGATATGGTTTCTCATGGATCTTCCCCCGTGGGAATGATTATCTCGCTGCCACCCTCCTGATGTACAAGGTACCAATTGCCCTCGAAGTCCCTGCATAATGCGACCTCATTGTAGAACGGTTCTGCATATGCGTATCTTTCGGAATACAGCTGATTTCCCGAAAGATCGATGTGATACCACCCTTTTGAATCCCTTGCCGTAGCATATCCTTTGTGGAACGGGGTGCATTCGAGGAACCATTTGTCGATCGGGTATTGACCCAGATCGGTCAGGTATGTGAATCCCTTTCCTTCGTTTCCAACCACTGTCAATGAATATTTCATATCTCCAGCATAGTCGAAACGTTCGTTCGTTATGGGATGCTCCTGTTCGGTCAGGTGACCGTATTTCCCGTTGACGTCCCTGAATGTCCTGATGCCCTCGCAGGCCTCGCCTACCCATTCGAGTCTGTTCTCCCTGTAGCCGGAAATGACTATCCTGTCATTGGATAGGGCCTCGGAAATGGAAACGCTCTTTCCGTTATACCAAGCATAGGTCTCAGTACCGATCCTATACAGGATGATACCTTCATAATAATCGAACCAACTGTCCGCGGGATATTCCCTCATGAATGCCCCTACCAATCTTGCTACAAACGCATCGTGCGATACCGCAAGTGCAAGGCTATTCTCGCACTGCAGATCCTTTTCGAAGAATTTCAGAATGTTTTCTGCACATTCCTGTATCGGATACCATCCTGGACAGATTCCTTCTTCGATGTGTCTGAGTGTGGAGAACATTAAAGGGAGTTCGTTTGTGATATCGCTTTCATCATTGTTGTTTATGAAAGCTGTTCCCGGAAGCCCCAATGTGTTGGAAACTTCTACGGGGACCGTTCCGCCTGTAATGAGTTTGGCGGAGGCGATACAGCGTTCGACCGGGCTCGAATATGCTTTGAGTGAGTCAACGGATCTTGTACGGATACAATCCCATATCGAACAGCCTTTCTCGATACCTTTCTTTGTAAGCGGCTTGCTCAATGCATCGTGGCTGTCGGATTGCGATGATGCCGTACGGTTTCCGTGTCTTAGGAAAACGATACACGAATCCCAAACCGCTTCTTTCACAAACTCGGTCCACCTCGGAAGTTTATCGGAATGATTGATACAGGATCCGATCCTCATCGTCTTCCTGCCGTTGTCCACCAGATAACCCTCATCATCAACTCCGACAATTCTCTCGGAATCATAACGAACGATTCTTTCGAACCTCTGTCCATCCAGGGAATTTCCTTCTTCATCGATTAAGAAATATCCGTCCCCCTCGGAAACAAATGCCCTGCCGTTGCAATAATTGGTACAATCCAGGTGCCAAATGCAATCATCTGGCACTGTCTCTTTATCAGCGTAAGTGCAACCCCTGGACCCACGTACGATGGCCTTTCCTTCGGAATAGTCTCCGATATATCCTACGCCTGTCACGTGCTGTTTGCCCGAATGGTCGATCGAACTGTAGCTTCCGTCCTCGGTACGCACCGGACAACGACCGCCCTGGAAATTACCGGTCCACCTGAAACGGGCCGTATAGGCAGGTTTGCCTTCGAGATCGATGTGATAAGCGCCGGATTCATCGACTGCTGCTGCAAGCCCTTCATAATAACCGAAGGTTTTGATGAATCTCCGATTGTACGTGGGTTTTCCATCGGTGTCGATATGGTATGCTCCCGACTCATCCCTTACTGCGGCTATTCCGTCGTGGAAGTTCATGACGTTGATGTACTTCTGTTCGTAAATCGGCTTATGGTTCTCAACATGGCATGTGTTGTCTGTGGAAATCCTGATCATCTGGATTCCACCCTCATATTGCAATGTGAACAGGGTTCGTAATCGCCCCAGCCATCTACGAAGTCCCTGTATCTTGGGGAGTCCCAGAGGTCGATGAACACCTTGTTGTTGATATTGCCGAAATCACCGAATTTTGCCCTTTCTTCACTGGGACAGCAACAGACCTGGAATGTACCATCATGTTCGACCCATGCTTCCCTTCCGAGGAACGGACATACGCCCGAGGATTGTTGGAGGGTGGATTCGCATATCTTGGAAACATTTGCCAGTTTGATCCTGTTGCCTGCGATACGGTATAATTCGTCAACCGTGTCGTTCCACCTGTCTATGAATTCAGGCACACGCAGGGTTTCCTGTTCCATGGCCTGGTTGGTGATCCACACATGATGTCCCTTGAACCTGTCGAAACCCATGTCGATCGCCATTTCAAGCATTGACGGAAGATCCTCAAGGTTGCTTCTCATGAATGTGGGCTGCATGGTCACTGTGGGGTTAAGCCCCTGTTCGCGATACTCATCCCTGTGTGCGATGAATCTAGTTGCGTTATCTATCTGTTTTTCAAAATCCAATCCAGCCATGATGGATTCTGCGACCTCTGCCTTTGAACCATTCATGGAGATTTTGACATCGCTTGCTATCGGAAGGATCAGTTCGCTCCATGCATCGACTCCTTTCAAAGGAAAAGTACCGTTGGTTGTCAGGTTCAGTTTCACTCCGCACTCCTTGATCACTTCGAGCATACGTTCGAAATGAGGGTATAAGAGAGGTTCGCCCATTGTACTGGGTATCACTTCTTTCAGACCTAATTTACTGAGATCACGGATGGTTTTCTCTATCGGTGCTATAGGAAGCATACGTTCGTCCTTTCCGTGTCTGGACCTGTCACATTTGCAGCTGTGAGTATCACACATGGTGCAGTGGAGATTGCAACGATCGGGATTTGTCTCAAAGGTAATCCTCCACGGGGAGGAATAGCAGTCAAGGATGTTCATTCTGCAAACCTCTTGTAGATCTTCATGACCGTATCCACATGATCCTCTACCGAGACAACCACCGAGGTGTCGATATCAAGCGAGTTGAGTACAGTGGGGTCGTCGACAATCTTCTGCATAAGGTTTGCAAGGTATTTCTTGTCCCCGGGAGGGATAAGGAAACCGTTGCCACCTTCCTGGATGAGTTCCGGCATACCGCCGAGGTCACTTGTGATGACCGGAATTCCCGCAAGAATGGCTTCCTGGATAACGAGGGGCGATACCTCGAACCATTCGGATGGGACTACCAGGACGTCTATCTGTTTCAGGACATTGTCGATGTCATCGGCGTGATACGGGCCTTCGATGCCAAGACGAGAGTCTCCCGAATCCAGATATTTGGCATATTTTCCCACATCCCCATAGATTTTCAGGGTTGCTGTGTCTGATCTGACCATTCCGAATGCATCGATTACGGTTTGGATTCCCTTGACAGGGATTATCCTGCCTGTGAAACCGAATCTGATGTTATCCCCTTTGTTGAATGTTCTTTTGAGGAATGTGATGCGTTCTTTATCGAATCCGTATCTGAGATGGGTGATTTTTTCAGCACCCATTCCCATGGTGATGTAGAAGTTCATCACATGCTTGGAAGGCGCGATGAAATAGTCTATGGAATCGAGAACCTTCTCCATGTGTTCACGATATGTACGGTAATCTTCGACATCTGCATGTTTCTTCAATCTTTTTTCTAGACAGACCATGCAGTTCTTTTCACACTGCTTGGGGCACACCTTTCCAGCAGAATCAATCATCTGTCCTCTGAAACAGTACATCCAGAAGTCATGGATGGTCATTATCACAGGAATATTGTGTTTCTTGGCAATGAGCGGGATGTTGGTCGATAGATGTGACAGATGGCCGACATGGACGATGTCGGGTTCATATTCAGTCAGGAATTCCTCGAAAGATTCATCGATTTTCGGATTGAGGTACTTGTCAGTCAGGACATAGTCCGAAGAAGTGTTGTTGACCCTTTTGATGAGGACTCCTTTTTCAACGGCATAATCAGAAGTGTAGCCAGGGATGAACGGATTTTCCACTCTTGTGAAAAGTCCGACGGATATTCCGCGGGCAGCCAGTTCATTGGCCAATTGGTAGGAGTATACTTCGGATCCTGCCATATAGTACGGAGGGTAGCCATGGATTACCTTCAGGATGCGTATGGGCTTGTTTAAGAGGTGCGTGACAAACTTCTTTACTCCTTCTTCGAGGGATATTTTAGCCTTGAATCCGAGAAGTTTCTCCGCTTTGGCGGGATCCCCATAGAATTTCTCCACATCGTATGATCTGGCTGCGTTGTATGCAATATCTGCTTTTTTGCCGGTAGCTTCCTCGATATAGGAAATGAGTTCCTGAAGCGAATGGTGCTCCCCCGTAAGGATATGTACATCATCGAAGGTTACGGTTCCGGAACGTACTGCGTCTATGGCCCTCATGATTCCTTCGACCGTATCCTCGACATGGGTGAAATCGAACAACTGTCCGCCGCCGTTTATCGTTACCTGCTTCCCTTCGAGGATATTCCTGATGAACAGCGGAGTTACCCTGCTTTTGTGATCGAACCAGCTTCCGTAAACATTGGAGAACCTAAGTACGAGTGAGGGGCTGTGGCATTTTTCCTGATAGAATCTAACCATGTCCTCGCATTCGGCCTTTATTTCCCCGTAGATGTTGATTGGATGAATGCCATAGGATTCTTTCACAGGGAGTTCGGACGGTTCGCCATAGACCTCTCTGCTGCTGCCATAGATGATGTTGGGCATACCGTATTTTTCGGCAGCATCCAGGATATTCCTGGTTCCGTTGAGTCCCACATCCTTACATAACTCGGGGTTTTGTTCTGCATCAATTACGCGGGAAACCGATGCAAGGTGGATGACTACGTCGAAATTCCCTTTGCGGAAGGTCTCATCTACAAGCTTGCTGTCCCTGATGTCTCCGAAAACGATGTGCATGTTCTGGATGCCACAGGTATCTTTGGGAAGTTTGGTATCGATAATTGTGACCGCTTCCCCAATATCAGTCAGTCTTTTGACCAGATTTGTTCCGATGAATCCTGCTCCGCCGGTCACCAATATTTTCAGTGGGTTCTTCGTGTTGTTTTGAATGTTCGCCATGTGCAGATCCTCTGTTGAAGATAGATGAATTCGACATCAATTGGAATGTGATTGGGTAAAGTTTGTTGTGAGCAACTGAAAGGTGTGGATAGGTGGCTTATCAGTTGCTAGTGATTTGACTCTGATCCGACAGATTTTTGATCAGACGGGGTACTTCATTGTTGATACCATACTAAATTCTCCAAATTCCATAACAGTAGTCAGACCAGCTTTCGCCTGTGTCAGTATGGACATACAACCCGGTGGGCTCTGAATACCGTTATTGGAAACGAATTTTTGTTTGTGCTTTTATTATTTGTGTCGAATCCAATGCTCTTCAGGAAGGTTTCTTATTACGTGCTCAATGAGATTTGGAAACATGTCTTCCTACCGAGCGATCGCCGATCATCGTATCCGGTCGAATACTCCGTCGAGGATCGTAATAAACATCTCAAAACCATAGATTGTGGCAAAAATCCCTGCGGATTGCAAGGATGGTGGGCCCGGCCAGATTTGAACTGGCGACCTTCACAATGTCAATGTGACGTCATAACCCCTAGACCACGAGCCCAGTATTCCTCCGTAACAACTGGTCATTATTATACTTTATGGGTCCTTTATAAAGGGTGGCCAGCGCAGGGCATCCCAATCACAAGGGTTTATTATGACCTAGGATGTCAGCGGTCCGATGATAACGCTCGGTATCGAGGGAACGGCCCATACTTTGGGGGTAGGCGTGGTCGATTCGGAGAGGAAGGTCCTCTCCAACGTGATCGACATGTATAGGCCTCCTCAGGGAGGTCTTCACCCCAGGGAGGCGGCCAACCACCATGCCGAGGTGGTGGCGGGGGATATAGAGAAGGCCGTTTTCGATGCAGGGATATCGTTGAAGGATGTAGACCTCGTCGCATTCTCCATGGGTCCCGGCCTCGGCCCTTGTCTCCGTGTGGCAGGGACCGCCGCCCGCGCTCTCGCACTTTCCCTGGATGTTCCGATAATCGGCGTCAACCATTGCATCTCCCACATAGAGATCGGTAATGCGATGACCGGGTGCACCGATCCGTGCCTCCTATATGCATCCGGCGGGAACACACAGGTCATAGCGTATTCCGACAGCAGGTATAGGATATTCGGAGAGACCCAGGATGTCGGAATAGGCAATATGCTGGACAAGTTGGGCCGTGACCTCGGTCTCGGATTCTATGCCGGTCCGACCATCGAGAAGCTGGCTTTAGACGGGGATAAGTTGCTGGATCTTCCATATTCCGTCAAAGGCATGGACATAGCCTTCTCCGGGATTCTGACCGCGGCCATGGCGTACAAGGAAAAGGGTTGCCGTTTGGAGGACATATGTTTCTCCGTTCAGGAGACCGCCTTCTCGATGCTCACGGAGGTCACGGAAAGGGCCATGGCCCATGTGGGTAAGTCCGAAGTGCTCTTAGGGGGCGGTGTAGCGCAGAATGGCCGCCTCAGGGAGATGGTGGGCGAGATGGCGAAGGAAAGGGGCGGAAGGATGTTCGTTCCCGACCGTCAGTTCTGCAGGGACAACGGCGCCATGATCGCTTGGCTCGGGAACCTCATGTATTCGTCCGGTGTGAGGATGGATGTGGGGGACACAGAGGTCAGGCAGAGATTCAGAACGGATGAGGTCTCTGTTACTTGGCGTAAGTAAAATAATATTTTACTATTAGGAGGCAGACTTCCCCTGCTTCTGCCTGCCTACTATGGCGTCTACGTTTTTCAGGAACTCTTCTCTCTTCTCGGACTTGAAGGACCCTCCGGCCGCTATCTTATGTCCTCCTCCCTCCCCTCCGACGGACGCACATCCTTCTTTCATCGCTTCGGCGAGGTCGATACCTTTTGCCAGTTGGGAGAATGTGCCTCTGGACGATACGTTGGCGTTCTCGTCGGATGCATTTATGCCGATGGTGGGTTTGTCGGGGTCCCCTATGTAACTCATGACGGTGCCGCAGAGCATTCCGGTGAATCCCGTGGATGAACTGTCGAACCACTGGATGTTCTCCATCTGGATGATGCTCTCGCCATTATCAAGGACTTTGATCCCCTCCATGAGCTGTTTCCGGGAAGTGTTATCGAGTTCCTTGGCCTGTTTCAGACAGTCGGGGTCCCCCATCCCTGCACCTATCCCTACCGACGGCATGTTCTGGCGTCCGCAGGAGTTCAGGAAGGACGAGAGACTCTCCGCATCGGTGTTCCACCCCGGGAGATAGTATTTGGTCCTGGCCAGTTCCTCCAGTTTTTCACGCGATACGCCTTGCTGGATGAGTCTTATGGCGATCAGGGAGGACAGTCTGATGCTCTCCTCCTCGGTCAGGTCCACATAGTCCCTGTCCTCTGGAATGCCCGCATCTTTGAGGAGTCTGGATATCCCTTCCCTGTTTCCGCTGACCCCGCGGATATACGGGTCCGTGGAGATGAGCAGTTCGTCATACAGCCTTCCAATGGGGATGAGCGATCCCGACATCGGTTTTACAAGTCCTCTGTCGACGGCCCCTTCGAAGACGAAGGTGTTGAATCCGCTCATGCCGTTGAGGTGCTGCCGGTCTCCGGCTATTCCAGCCATGGCGAGAGGTGCCAGGTCCCAGTTTCTCTCGTCCATCGCAATGGCGAAGAGGAATGCCATGGTCGCACCGCATCCTGATGTCATCCCGTCGACTCCGAACATGTGGGGGTTGGCGTAACAAACCTTCTCCGAATCCCCTCTGAGTGTGTGGTGGTCGAGGACGATGACTTCGCAGGTCATCTTTTCGAAACGGTCTATGTACGATGCACCTAGGTCCGTTACGATGACGCATTCCGACGGAGTGCTCTCGATGACCTGCATGAATTCGTCTATCAGGGTCGGGAATATGGTGATCCTGTACTCCTTCCCTGCACGATGGAGGGCCTTTCCGACGATGGATGCGGCCGTTATGCCGTCGGCGTCGTAATGGGAATAGACTTGGATAAAATTGTGACCGCGGACGATGTCCGCGGCTTTTGAAAGAATGGAAAGTAGTTTTGATGGAAGGTCGGAATCGACCATGGAGCTCACTTAAGCATCAGTTCTGCGTTAGCGAGAGAGTACTTCCACGTCTTGGGAAGGACACCGGTCTCCTTGTAGTAGCGCTCGAGCCTCCTGATCTTCGCCTCGATCAGAGCGAGACCCCTCTTGTTTGCAACATCCTTGGGGTTCTGCTTGATGTGGTTGTTCAGGTTGATCGCACGGACCATGAGGTTGGTGAGGTCGTCGGGAAGCTCTCCCTTGACGTTCCTGTCTGCCATGATCTCGGTGACGGTCTTGCCCGTAGCGAGCTTTACGTTGGGTACGGCGTACTGGTCCCTGAGGATCATTCCGATCATGGCCGGAGTGACTCCGTCCTTTGCGAACTTCTCTACAAGGTCCTCTATTTCGGTGGCTTTAAGAGGTACCCAGTCGGGGTTCTCGGTGATCATGGGGCGCTTGGAGCAAGCCTTTCCCTTTCTTCTAGTATGCATTCTTGCCATAATGAATCACTCATCTTGGCGGCGAGGCTTAGTCTCCCTATCGGGACACAGTATTTAAAAGATATTATAACAAATAATTTGTTATTAATTTATATTATCATGAGACGTCGGCGTCGTCGATCACGCCTTTGGCCCAAGGTACGGTGTCCATGTATTCGTCGCGTGGGAACGAGAGCTCGTCCGGCAGTTCTGCAAACAGCCTTACGGTCATCTCGTGGTCGGCGGATATGCGGTCTCCGAGGATGCCTGCACATACGCGGCAATGACCGAGGTCGCGGACCTCTTTGATGTCCACGGTCCAGCCGGATTCCTCTTCGAACTCCCTCTTCGCCCCTTCGATGCGGGTCTCCCCCGTCTTCACATGTCCTCCGGGCATCTCCCACCCTTTTCTCCTAGGGTTCCACACCATCAGGAAGAGTCCGTCCTTGAATGCGATGGTGTATATCGTATCGTCGGTATCCCCGTTCATGCCTTTTCCACCACTATCATCTCGTGGGAGTCCTCGAACGGTTCCAGGCTGCGGGCGTCCAATATCCTCATCCCCCTTTCCTTCAGTCTCTCCTCGGCCCGTCTGAAGACGGCTTTGGGTGCTTCCGCGACATCTTCGGAGCGGGCCTTGACCGCGACCATGCCGTATCTCGCCCCGAATACCTCCATGTTGTCGGCGAGGATGTCCGCCTGGTTCTTCTGGGCCACGTCCTCATAGACCACGTCGGCGGAACCTACGACGAACTGGTACTCCGATGGTTTGGTGGCATCTGCGAGGATAGGCATCATGTTCGGTCTGGGGGAGCAGTTCCCCACCAGCTCCCTGAACATCCTCGGGGCGAACTCCACACAGTACACCTTCCCTTCGGATGCCATGTCCGACACGTGGGAGGGCGTGGTACCGCTGGACGCCCCCAGGTAGAGGACGTTGCTGCATTTCCCTATGGGCAGGACCTTCCCTCCGTTCGCTATGTATGCGGCGAGTTTGCTCCTGTTGGGGTTCCATTCCCTGTACTCCTTTCCGTCGACCACGGGCGTCCTCTCCCCGTACACGCGGTGTCCGGGGGCCGCGGATATGGTGTAGATGTGCCTTCCTTCGGAGAATACCGTGCCGTTCGAGAATTCCAGGGGCTGCATGGGTCCTCCGATGCATGGGAGGTATAAAAACAAGGGAGCATGGACAACCTTAAAAGTCACCGGCACGGTAGTCGTGGTATGACGGATATGTTGGACATCCTCCGGGATATCGCCGATGCGGTCGTGAAGGCCGTCGGTCTGATCCCCGGTCCGGAATTGGGTAAGGACATAGAGATGGGGGCGGACGGGACCCCCACCTCGGAAGTGGATAAAGTCGCGGAGAACACGGTCCTCGACTACATCGTCCGGAACAACGTCCCCCTGAACGTCCTCAGCGAGGAGATAGGATATGTGGACAACGGGTTCGAGGACACCCTCGTGTTGGATCCCATAGATGGTACGTCCAACGCCATCGCAGGGGTTCCCATGTACACCGTATCCATGGCCGTCGGGAAGAGCCGTCTTTCGGACGTCCGTTACGCGTATCTCCGCAACGTCATGACCGGCGAGTCCATGTGGGCCGAGAAAGGGAAGGGGGCCTACAAGGACGGCAGGAGGATGCATGTCCGGAAACTCGATGAGAGGGACCTCTTCATGATGATCTATCTGGGCAACGGCGCGGACCCGTCGGCGTTCGAGTTGGCCAAGCGGGTCAAGTCGTCCCGTTCCTACGGCTGCGCCTCGCTGGAGATGGAACTGGTCGCGGAAGGTCAGGCGGACGGGTTCTACATGAACTCCGAGAGGTATGCGCGCGCCATCAGGGTGGTGGATATCGCAGCCAGCTATCTCCTCCTCATGGAGGCGGGCGGCCATATATACGATCTGAAGGGGGAGGAGATGGATATGCCGTTCAACCTGGAATCCAGGTCGAACTTCCTTGCATGTGCGGATCCGGCCCTGTTCGATTTCGTCATGAAAAGACGTGCCAAAAGCATGGGCGACGGTCCGGTGTTCGGTCTGGTGGCCAATCCGAACGTCCCCAATGTGAGGGAGTATGCGGAAAGGGTAGTCAGTGCTCTCGAAGGAGAGAAAATAATTTTTGACAAATCTGCAGGGAACATCCTCGGAAAGCCGGGTATGGAGATCTGCGACATGTGGGTGGACATCATGGTGACGATCGGAGGGGATGGGACCATCCTCCGCACTCTGATGAACAACAGCGCCCCCGTGGTCGGCATCAATGCCGGAGGTGTCGGTTTCCTTGCCGAGGTCAGTGTCGACGACATCGAGGAAGGGATGGCGAGACTCCGCAGAGGGGAATACACAGTCGACGAACGGTTCAAGCTCGATTCCTCTTCCGAGGGGGAGATGTATGAGACGGCCGTCAACGAGGCGGTGGTCCATACGGATTCCGTCGCCAAGATCCGTCAGTTCAAGGTATATGTGGACGACAAGCTCGCCACGGAGGTGAGGGCGGACGGCATAATCGTCTCCACATCCACCGGTTCCACCGGATATGCCATGAGTCTCGGCGCCCCTCTCATAGATCCGAAGGTCAACGCATTCGTCATCGTACCGATGGCCGCCTATAAGTTCGCCTCGAGACCGTTCGTCGTGCCGTCCGATTCCAAAGTGACGGTGGAATGCGTTCTGGACAAGGGATGTCTCCTGGTTATCGACGGTCAGGCCGAGCACCCCATAGAGGGCGGGGCGAAGGTGGATTTCGTGAGATCCGCCGAGAAAGCTAGGTTCATCACGTTCCATCAGGATTTCTACTCCCGTGTCAGGAACAAACTGGTGAATGCGATATGAACAGGATAAGGGGCGTGAGTATCGATTTCATCGACTCCCTCAACGAGTCGGCGAAATCCACCTACCCCGACGAGTTCATATGCCTCCATCGGGAACATGATGGGGTCATAGATGAATTGGTGATGCTTCCGGGGACGATATTCGGGGATTCGCACAGTGTGATATTCGATTGGATGGACCCGGTAGATTTCCACAGGAGCGGGTCGGCCCATTCCCACCCCGGGTATTCCAACGAGGCCTCCGACGACGACAAGGACGTCTTCGGGAGTATGGGCGGGATCCATTTCATCACCTGCCAGCCCTATGACCGGCACAGCTGGAGGGCATACAACTCCGCAGGGGAACCGATCCATCTGGATATACTCTATGCGGACGGCACCGTGGCGGATGTCTGATCACTCGCACGACTTTATTATGTCGGTCGCCTGGTCGAGCATCGACACCAGGTAGACCTTGTCTTGGGATTCCGCATTTATCCTGAGGGACTTAGGGTCGTCGGAATCCTGATTGATGAAGTATATCCCGTTCTTCATGACGACTTTCCATCCGTCGCCGATGGAGATCTCCCTTATGTCGTAGTCCGTGATCTTCTCTATGAACCTCCGACCGAACATCTCGAGGTTACCGGAGAACTTCACCTTGGCACTCATGTTGTAGTATGACGGGAGTTCTTCGAGGATGTTCCTTATGCTCCTCTGTCCCGCAAGGCAGGATATGATGGCCGAGGCGTAGACCGCATCCGGACAAAGGGATCTCTTGGGGAAGATGAACGTCCCGTCGGTCATGCCTGCGAAATCGGCGTTGTTGTCCTTGACGGCGGTCGTCACGGCCTCCAGCGAGTTATCCACCCTGATGACCCTTCTGTTCTCCTCCTCCCCCGGCTCCCTGTCATAGTCGAGGGCAGGTGCCCAGAACGCATCCTCGACCACCTCGGGCGATCCGAACGGTATCACCGCCACCCTCGGGCGGATATATCTGAGCATAAGTGCCAGCAGTCTTTCTCCCGTGACGAATTTCCCGCTTTCGTCCATCAGGGCCATCTTTGTGCCGTCACCGTTGTAGGCCAATCCTATGCTTCCGGTACTCGCGTTGACGAAGTCGGATATGTTGGCGAGGTCCGCTTTGCCGATCCCGGGGGAGCGGGGAGGTCTTTTCTCACCTATGTGTGCGTTGAGACTGATTATGTCCGCCCCCGTCTCGGAGAGGGCGCGGGGTGCGCAGAGGGAGGTGCTTCCGCATCCGCAGTCCAGAATGGCGAATCCGCCGCTTTTCAACCCCTCCTCCGTCAGTCCATGGATGTATGTCTCATTGGCGGAATCGTCGACGGAGATCTGCCCGATGCCGTCGTATGACGGGAGGTTCGAATCCTCACCGTCCATGATCTCCCTCATCGATTCTGCGGAGATGCGCGATCCGTCGGGATAATATGCGGTGATGCCGCTGACGGTTCCATAACTGTCCGGGCTCCCTATGCAGACTATGCAATCGCACATGCCGCCGTATGCACAGCATATGACGGGGGTGGCGGTTATCCCAGCATCAATCACATGTGCGCCGGCGGCGGTTATCCCGGATTCGAGGGAGTTGCGTATCATGGGGCTGCTTGGAGATGTGTCCATGCCGACCGCTATGGTCTTGAAAACAGAACCCAGACGGAGTCCGACGGTCTGAGCCTTCTCCGGAGTCATGTCGGTTCCGTTCAATGCGGTATGGTATCCGCTCTCTCCGCCTTCCATGATACATCCATGGGTGGTTTGATTTAAGGTTTTTCGGCTGTAGCGGACCAGTGGATGAGGCCATACATCGATATCGGAGTCGTATGTGGGAAAATGATGGATGTGCCCGATATCCTGGAGGGAGGGGAGACCCGTATCAAGTTTACATTTATATGACTTATCAATTGAAAGAGATGGAGGGGTTATGCCTCGGTCCGTTTTTTCAACCGCATGGGAAACCCCAGACTGTAATTTTTTACGACAAAATGTGCCAGTTATCTATTATTTTGAAACAGAAAAACATGTGCCAGCAATAAATCTTAAATATAAACGATTTGGATTATGTTTTTGGCCGGGGTTCCGGCAAGTGGGATACACATGGCAATGCAGAAAATTGCGTTCGATAAGGCGAAGAACATCGCCAAGATCAAGGGGCTCAAGCCCGGAAAGGTCAAGGGAACGTCCGGGGTCCAGTTCACCAAGGGAACCAACAACAGGCTCGACGTCATCACATGGGATGAGTTCGAGGAGATCCTCGCCGAGAGGAAACTCGCGATCTACGAGTCTGGTGGCTGGATGAAGATAATGAAGGATTGAAGTTCTTTCGGATTTCATCCTCTTTAAATCCTTTACAATCATTTTTACCACTCGGTTTTTATAGTAAAACGGGATAAGCGTCCTCGTTGCAGAGGTAGTCAAGCCTGGCCAACGACGTTAGGTTCAGGGCCTAATCCCTAGCGGTCCACGGGTCCAAATCCCGCCCTCTGCACCACTTGTATCTACTCTGATTCTTCCTTGTGTGTTCTGTCCACAGTATCAGGATTTATGAAATCGGATGTGCCAGCATGACATTGTTGTATCTGTCCGATGCCGGCATCTGTATTTTCCTGTGACGTTAATGTTCAATATGATGACCTCCATGGAACGGACGGAGCATTGAGATGGCGCAGACCACTCTTTTCGGGGACGTACCGAAGACCGGGAAGTCGGAAGGGATAATGCCGTTGGCAGGCCGTATGAGGCCTCGCGATCTCGACGAGTTCGTCGGTCAGGGGCACCTCCTGGGAGAAGGCAGGATTCTTCGCAACATGATCGAGCAGGACAAGGTCCCATCGATGATATTCTGGGGGCCCCCGGGGGTAGGCAAGACCACGTTGGCCGGCATAATAGCCAATCGCACCAAGGCGGAGTTCGTCAGCTTCTCTGCAGTGACGGGAGGGACCAAGGAGGTCAAGGAGATCATGTCCTCCGCCGAGAAGAGAAGGCAGTCCGGAAGGAGGACGGTGCTCTTCGTTGACGAGATCCATCGCTTCAACAAGGCCCAGCAGGACGCATTCCTCCCTTATGTGGAGAAAGGCAGCATAACCCTCATCGGGGCCACGACGGAGAATCCGTCCTTCGAAGTCAACTCCGCCCTCCTGTCGAGATGCAAGGTGTTCGTTCTTCAGCCTCTGTCGTCCGAGGATATCTTCGGACTTCTCAGAAGGGCCGCTGAGAAGGGATTCCCCGATCTGGAGGTGTCGGCGGACGACGACATCCTCCGCATAATCTCGGAATACGCCAACGGGGACGCGAGGACCGCACTCAATACCTTGGAGGCCGCCGTCGCCGACAGTCCTTCCGCAGACGGACATGTCACGGTGACCAAGGATGCGGTCGCAGATTGCATCAGCCGGAAGTCCCTTCTATATGACAAAAGCGGGGAGGAGCATTACAACATAATCTCGGCCCTTCACAAGTCCATGAGGAACTCCGACCCGGATGCGGCCGTCTACTGGTTGGCCAGGATGCTTGACGGCGGGGAGGATCCTTGCTATATAGCCAGGAGATTGATAGAGTTCTCCGGGGACGATGTAGGGATGGCGGACCCCAACGCCATGCTCATGGCCACGTCCGCATTCTTCGCATGTAAGAACATGGGCATGCCCGAATGCCGTTACGCCCTTGCGCAGACGGTGATATATCTGTCTCTGGCACCAAGGTCCAATTCCGTAGCCGTCGCTATAGACAGGGCCCTGTCAGATGTAAGGAACAGGCCTGCGGAGCCGGTCCCTATGCAGCTTCGCAATGCGGAGACCAAGCTCATGGAGCAGCTGGGGTACGGCAAGGGTTACGAATACCCGGAGGGTACGGAGGAGAAGATCACGAAGATGCAATGCCTTCCCGATTCCCTCAAGGATGCGATATACTACACCCCCGGGGACCGCGGGAACGAGGCGTTCTATCGCAAGAGGCTCGAAGCGATACGCGATTGGAAGGCAGGAAGGCGGGAAGACCCTCCAGAGTGATACATGACCCAGACATCGTTATTCACAGACGAAGTCCATGCAGGCGTCTCGCCATTGGCCGACAGGATGCGCCCGCAGGATCTGGACGGTTTCGTAGGCCAGCGGCATCTCGTAGGTCGGGGGAAGATAATCCGCAACATGATCGAGCAGGACAGGGTGGCCTCCATGATCCTATGGGGGCCCCCGGGGGTCGGAAAAACCACCCTCGCATCCATAATCGCGAAGCATACGGCCGCAGAATTCGTCGATTTCTCCGCTGTGACCGGAGGTATGGCCGACATCAAGAACATCATGGCGGAGGCCGAGGTCAGGAGGCGCAAGGGGAGACGGACCATCCTGTTCGTGGACGAGATCCATCGTTTCAATAAGACCCAGCAGGATGCATTCCTGCCATATGTGGAGAAGGGTACGGTGACCCTCATCGGAGCGACGACGGAGAACCCTTCCTTCGAGTTGAACTCCGCCCTCCTGTCGAGATGCAAGGTGTTCGTCCTCGGCGGATTGGATACGGACGACCTCGTGGATCTTCTCAAAAGGGCCGCGGATAAGGGTTTCCCGGAAAAGAACGTACATGTGCCAGATGATGTATTGCACACTATCGCCGAATACGCCAACGGGGATGCGAGGACGGCCCTCAACACTTTGGAGGCGGCGGTGGAGTTCTCTCCCGAGGCGGATGGTGTCACGGAGGTCCCGGAGGACATTCTCGACGGGAACATGGGTCGCCGCTCCGTACTCTATGACAAACACGGGGAGGAGCATTACAACATAATCGCGGCCTTCCACGAGGGGATGAGGAATTCGGACCCGGATGCCGCCCTCTATTGGCTGGCCAGGATGCTTGACGGCGGTGAGGATCCGTGCTACATAGCCAGGAGGTTGATAGAGGCGGCCGCGGAGACGGTAGGTCTCGCCGATAACACCGCCCTCCGCATGGCCACTTCCTGTTACTATGCGTGTCAGGAGCTCGGAGAGCATGAATGCCGGACAATATTGGCAGAGACGGCGATATACATGTCCCTCGCCCCTAGGACCAACGGTGTCCCGATGGCGTTGGGACGTGCCTTCTGGGACGTCCACCACAATCCTGCGGAACCTGTCCCGATGCAGATCCGCAACGCACCCACCAAGCTCATGAAGCAGCTGGATTATGGGAAAGGGTATCAGTATGCGGAGGATGCGGATGAGAAGATGACGAAGATGCAGTGCCTTCCCGATTCCCTGAAGGACAGACGCTACTATGAGCCGGGTCCGAAGGGCGACGAACGGTTCTACAGGCGCAGGTTGGATGCCATAAGGGATTGGAGATCCGGAAAGAGGGAGAATCCTCCCCGTCGATGTGCCAGATCTTTTTTTAAAGCCCTACGAACGAGAGGATCATCCCGACAGTTATGGCCGCTATAAGGATCAGGGCGACACCCGTCCACTTCCTGTCCCCCTCCTGCCAGAGGCATTTGGTGGACACCGCCACACCTGCTACGGGTGTGAATATGAGGATACCTATCCCGGCCGTGAGGATGTCCTCCGATATGTCGAACGACGTAAGGAGGAGCCCTATGGCCATTATTCCGATGCCGAGGACGGTGCCGGCCCTGAGGACGGCCGAGGTCTGCCTGTCCATGTTGCTCAAAGTATCCCTCCGGCCTCGCAGAACATTATGGCGGCTATGGCGAAGAACACGACCGACATGTATCTCTTCAGGGATTTCGCGTTCACCTTGGATGCGATCCTCGTTCCGATGAGCGCTCCGACATAGGCTCCGACGGCCACGGCCGCTGCGACGTCCAGGAGTATGTCGCCGTGTATGAAGTAGATGACCGCCCCGGAGAATGCCGTTATTCCGATCATGTAGCTGCTGGTGGCGCTGGCCACCTTTACCGGGACATGCATGTGGATGTTCATCAGGGGGACCTTTATGGCCCCTCCGCCGACACCGGTCATGGATGATACAGCTCCCGCCACCGTGCAGAGCGCCATCCCGCTCTTCACGTTCTTCACGGTATACTTCTGTCTCGGGGGATCCGCCGTCGGGTCCTCGTATTCGAAGGTCATGGGGTCGCCTTCCTCATGTTCCACCGTCAGTTTTTCCGGCGATACGGCCATCTTGAATCCGCTGTACAGCATGACGCAGGAGAATATCACCAGCAGGACCGTATTATCCAGATAGATGGCGACGGTCGCTCCGATTATCGCCCCTGCGCACGTGGTGATCTCCATCATCATACCGAGGCGGATGTTGGAAACACCCTTCCTCACATACCCGGATGCGGAACCGGTGGAGGTGGCCACGATGCCGACCAGGCTGGGG
>ULVO01066131.1_pt1 | contig 55137 bp, 48 predicted proteins | sample 1959521 | NCBI WGS metagenome assembly ULVO01 (sample SAMEA4835788, study PRJEB28245) | human gut metagenome | biome: gut microbiome; material: fecal sample | place: Denmark | collected 2008
CTAACGGAATTTCATCGCATCTTCTTCGGGACAACTTGTATGTCATTTCCATAAAAAATCGGCTGGAGCGTGGTTTTGCTCCAGCCGATTGCTGATTATTTTAAATGTGATGCCCTGTGTGTGGGCAATCGCATTTGTGCAGGGGATTAGTCGCTCAACTTAGCGCAGAGGAACTCGCGGTTCATACGGCTGATGTTGCTGAGCTTGATGTTCTTAGGACATTCAGCAGCACAAGCACCAGTGTTGGTACAGTTACCGAAACCGAGTTCGTCCATCTTAGCCACCATAGCTTTCACGCGGCGCTTAGCCTCGGTCTTGCCTTGTGGGAGAAGTGCGAATTGGCTCACCTTAGCTGATACGAAGAGCATAGCCGAACCGTTCTTACAAGCTGCAACGCAAGCGCCGCAACCTACGCAAGTAGCAGAGTCCATAGCTTCGTCAGCCACTTCCTTAGCGATAGGAAGTGCGTTAGCGTCTTGTGCACCACCGCAGTTGAAGCTTACGTAACCGCCAGCTTGTTGGATCTTATCGAATGCGTTGCGGTCAACCATAAGGTCTTTGATCACTGGGAATGCAGCAGAGCGCCATGGCTCAACGGTGATAGTTTCGCCATCTTCGAAGCGGCGCATGTAGAGCTGGCAAGTGGTAGCACCAGTTGCAGGGCCGTGAGGGTGACCATTGATATAGAGTGAACACATACCACAGATGCCTTCGCGGCAGTCGTGGTCGAATACGATAGGCTCTTCACCTTGTTCAACGAGGGTTTCGTTGAGAATATCGAGGGTTTCGAGGAATGAGGTGTCGCTGTCGGTTTCAACATTCTCATAAGTTACGAAACCACCTTGAGCCTTTGGTCCGGCTTGACGCCAGATCTTAAGATTTACTTTCATATTTGCCATTGTAAATTTCCTTTCTTAATTAAATGTTGGGATTATGACTTGTAGTTACGGGTTTGAACCTTGATTGCTTCGTAGTGGAGAGGTTCCTTGATGAGCTTAGGCGCTTTTTCGTCGCTGCCTTGGTAGTCCCAGCAAGATACGTAGAAGAAGTTTTCGTCGTCGCGCTTAGCTTCGCCTTCTTCAGTTTGGTATTCTTCGCGGAAGTGACCACCGCAAGATTCGTTACGGTTGAGTGCATCGTAAGCGATAAGTTCGCCCATAGTGATGAAGTCTTGCAGACGGAATGCCTTGTCAAGTTCCACGTTCATGCCTTCACCCACGGTTCCAGGAATGTAGAGGTTTTTGTTGAATTCCTCACGGAGAGCTTTGAGCTTGGTGAGAGCGGTTTCCAAACCTTCCTTGGTGCGGCCCATGCCCACGAAGTCCCAAAGAATGTTACCCAATTCCTTGTGGATTGAGTCAACTGAGCGCTTGCCACCGATAGCCATGAGGCGTTCTTCTTCAGCCACACAAGCCTTTTCAGCTTCCACAAATTCAGGAGCGTCGGTGCTGAAGCGTGGCACTTGGATTTGGTCGCTGAGGTAGTTTTGGATAGTGTAAGGCAGCACGAAGTAGCCGTCGGCCAAACCTTGCATCAATGCAGAAGCACCGAGGCGGTTAGCACCGTGGTCAGAGAAGTTACATTCGCCGATAGCGAACAGACCCTTCACGCTGGTTTGGAGTTCGTAGTCAACCCAGATACCACCCATAGTGTAGTGGATAGCAGGGTAGATCATCATTGGGTTGTAGTAGTTTTCGCCGTTGATGGTGTTAGCGAGTTCGCCAGGGTTCACGTCGGTGATTTCTTCATACATGTCGAAGAGGTTGCCGTAGCGTTGACGAACCACGTCGATACCGAGGCGGTTGATAGCTTCAGAGAAGTCGAGGAACACAGCTTGACCAGTGTTGTTCACACCGAAGCCCTTGTCGCAACGTTCCTTAGCAGCGCGTGAAGCCACGTCGCGAGGCACGAGGTTACCGAATGCAGGGTAACGGCGTTCCAAGTAGTAGTCGCGTTCTTCTTCAGGAATATCGCTACCCTTCTTAGTGCCGGCTTGGATAGCCTTAGCGTCTTCAAGTTTCTTAGGCACCCAGATACGACCGTCGTTACGGAGCGATTCCGACATCAAAGTGAGCTTTGACTGCTTGTCGCCGTGGCGAGGGATACAGGTTGGGTGAATCTGCACGTAGGCAGGGTTAGCGAAGTAAGCACCCTTGCGGTAGCAAGCCACTGCAGCAGAGCAGTTACATGCCATAGCGTTGGTAGAGAGGAAGTAAGCGTTGCCGTAGCCACCAGTGGCGATAACCACTGCGTGAGCGGCGAAGCGTTCAAACTTACCAGTCACCAAGTTCTTAGCGATGATACCACGAGCGCGACCGTCAATGAGCACCACGTCGTGCATTTCGTAGCGGTTGTAGCTCTTCACCTTACCCATGTGGATTTGGCGGTTGAGTGAGCTGTAAGCGCCGAGGAGAAGCTGTTGACCAGTTTGACCCTTAGCGTAGAAAGTACGGCTCACCTGAGCACCACCGAAAGAGCGGTTGTCGAGCATACCGCCGTATTCGCGAGCGAAAGGCACACCTTGCTCCACGCATTGGTCGATAATGTTGTTCGACACTTCAGCCAAGCGATACACGTTGGCTTCGCGAGCGCGGTAGTCACCACCCTTCACGGTGTCGTAGAAAAGGCGATACACAGAGTCGCCGTCGTTTTGATAGTTCTTAGCAGCGTTGATACCACCTTGAGCAGCGATAGAGTGAGCGCGGCGAGGTGAGTCTTGAATACAGAAGTTAAGCACATTGAAGCCCATTTCTGCAAGAGTTGAAGCTGCCGATGCACCAGCCAAGCCAGTACCTACGACGATGATGTCGAGCTTACGCTTGTTGGCAGGGTTCACCAATTTCTGGTGAGCTTTATAGTTTGTCCATTTCTCAGCTACAGGACCTTCAGGAATCTTTGAATCGATAACTGGCTGAGCGAGTTTAGTATTTTCTTCCATTTTTTGAATTCTTTTTGAAGTTAAAAAAATTTCTCAGCTGAAAAATTAGCAAGCGAAGTACCAAGTGAAGTAGCAAGCTTCAACAGCGAAGAGCACAAACACTACGGTAGCCCAAACGCATGCAATGGCTCTCCAACGGCAAATCCACTTGTCGTTAGCCACACCGAGGGTCTGGAATGCGCTCCAGAAACCGTGAGTGAGGTGGAACCAGATTGCAGCAAAGCCAATGAGGTAAACAGGAAGAACCCATACCTGGCTAAATACAGCGTTAAGGTAGAACTTGCCATTCATCACGTGTTCGCCAAGAAGTTCTGGAACCTGCATTTTAGCCCAGAATTGAACCAAGTGAAGAATAAGGAAGCAGAATACGATGACACCAAGCACGAGCATGTTTTGAGATGCCCAGCTCACGCTCTTCCAGTTTTTGGAAATAGCGTAACGGTCGCCACCGCGAGCCTTGCGGTTTTGGTAGGTGAGCCAGAAAGCGTAGATGATGTGAACCACCATACCGCCAGCAATGACTGCAGTACCAAGTACAGCGTACCAATTAGCACCGAGGAATTCGCAAATCTTATCGTACGCACCGAACGACAAGACAGCCACTGCATTCATCAGCGCGTGAAAGGTCACGAAAAGGACTAAGAAAAGGCCTGTGATACTCATCACCACCTTGCGTCCCACAGAAGAATTAGTTAACCACATAGTAGTTTAGTAAATTAAATTATTAATAATGATTTAGTTATAAATTATCTGCTTACCTTACCATGCGCCCGCCCACGGCGAGCACACTGCACACCTCCAATCATAAGTGCGCAATAGGTGTACAAAATTACCTATTTAATGTGTCACTTGCAAGAGAAATACCGAAAAAATTCCCTATTTCCCCTACGGTTTAAAGTCCAATAGGCTAAAAGTCTAACAGGCTAATCACGATTTCGCTTTTGGCGGAGCTGATGCGCTGGAGCAATCGGAGGATTCTAACTTCTATCTAACCTCTAATTTCTAATATCTTATTTCTTTTTTTGGGGGAAAATGTTGTGGATTTGGTTAAAAAGTTGCATATTTGCATATTATATTCAAAATTTCACAAAAAAATAGTAACAATTTAAATCATAATGTTTATGAAAAGAATAGTTTTGGTTTTGTGTGCAGCGCTGCTTGCTTGCGGTGCTGTATCAGCCCAAAAGAAGAGAGTAGCAAAAAAAACTAAAGCCTCCACCACCGCAGCAGCTCCAGCTAAGGCCGTGAACAATGCCGAAGAGGGCAAGAAGTGGTACGATGCAGAGCGTTACGATCAAGCTCGTAAGTATCTGAAAAAGGCTGTAGCAGAGGGTGATATGGATAGCAAAGTGCGCCTTGCCGCCATTATCTATAACCAAGATATGGACCCCGAAACCGCCAATGCGATGTTCGACGAATGTATTGCCGCTGGCTCGGCTTTCGCTCTCGAACGCAAGGGCTTCTGCACCCTGCAATCGGCTTGGGACACTAAGGAAGATAAGCTCAAGAGCCTTGAACTGATTCAAAAGGCGAGCGATATGGGCTATGGCGATGCCACTGCCGAGCTGTTTGAGGTGTATTTGAATGGCTTCAGAACCTTTGCCGACCAGGAAGTGATTGTGGAGGCAAACGAGGAAAAGGCTGTGGAATATGCCAAGAAGGGTGCTGAGCAAAACAATCCCGAATGTATGGCGTATGTGGGCATGTGGACCTACAAGGGCGTGAAGGGCTTTGAGAAAGACGAGGAAAAGGGCGTGCAGATGCTTGAGGCTGCCGACAAGGCAAGTCGCCGCTTCTTCGCCACTAACTGTCTTGAACCAGCCAAACTCCTTTGCCAACACTACACCGACAATGGCGAAGCAGCCAAGGCGGCTCCTATCGTTGAACTCCTGAAGAAATATCACCCAACAGAATATTAATTACCCCTTAAAACTATATCCCTATGCAATACTATATGCATATCAATGGCCAGCAAGTTGGCCCATTTGACGAAAGTCTGCTGATGCTCAATGGACTCACGCCCACCACTCCAGTTTGGGCGGATGGCATGACGGGTTGGATGCCAGCCAGCCAAGTGGCGGCTTTGTCGTATCTGTTTGTAGGCCAAGTGCCTCCAAGCTATGGTGCACCACAGTATGGTGGTCAGTCTCAATATGGTCAGCAACCATATCAGCCCAGCCGTCCAATGCCACCCACAAATCTGGTGTGGGGTATTTTGGTCACCATCTTCTGCTGTTTGCCATTCGGCATCGTCAGCATCGTGAAAGCGTCGCAAGTGAGCTCGCTCTACAACCAAGGCAAATACCTTGAAGCTGAAGAAGCAAGCAATAGCGCAGGCAAGTGGGCAATGTGGGGAGCGATTTCCTCTGTGATTTGTGCAGTGCTCTACATCTTGTGTATTATCCTGTTTGCAGGCTCAATGGCAGCCTTCATGTAAAAGATTCACTTTCCCAAAGCAAAATATATCGAGGCTGTTTAGCGGCTAACTATCCAGTAGCCACCACACAGCCTCGGTTATTTCTTCCTGCCGATTAAACCCAAATCGGTCGTTAGGCCGTATGAGGATTTTTTAGATCACTTCTTGCGGTCTTTCGGCTTTTATAAGATGACTTTTGCTTGTTTTTAATTCGTAATAGCTCGCTATCACTCACTAAAAGACAAACAAAATTCATTCTTCTATAACTCCGAAATACCACAAGCCCTAATGACCGATTTGGGTTAAATGCGTGCACTATCCCATTTTTCCTGTTTCAATTTCGTGGTTAAGGTAGTCGTAGATATAGGCATCGCTTTGGCACATCAGTCCAGTGGATTTATCAACCACTTTTGCAAATGTGTCGGAATTGTAGATGGCATCGAGCGCATCAATCATATCCATGCCCTTTTCTTCCATCAGTCGCGTGGCTAAAGCCACTGTTATATCCTCAATAGCAAACAATTCGTCGTTCATAATTTCCGTAAATGTTTTATGGCATTTTGTGTTCCAAAAAAGTATTGAAGCACAATGTGTTTGTACTTTAAGTTTTCGAGAAATTCGTCGATGGTGATTATTCCAGCGTTGAATCTACGCATTTGCATACCTATGTCATCATCGGCGATGGGTCCAACCACTATATCATAATCATGGGCTTGGTTGCGAGTTTTGTTTGCCCTGTTCTTTTTCACAAACATTGCCCATTCTATAGTATAGTGCTCAAATGAAATGATTTTCAGTTCTTCGCCGTTTAGAACACTATCGTTGAATTCATAGGTAAGGACTATCGGAGTTCCACCTTCAATGTCGGCACGGCGTTTGGCTTGACGCTTTGCAGATTCAAGGTCTGGTGTCAGATAAAATCCCACGCCAAAATCTTTACCGACTTTTGAAATGGTAAAGTCGATGTGTTCAATATCTGTATTTGTGCCGTGATATAGCTTCATACCAATCTGCCTCCCATTCGCTTGCAATAAGTGGTGAGGTCGTCAACCACATCATCGAACGACAAAGTGTGTTCAACCTCGTAGTGGCGTTTCACAAATTCAATCCCCTTATAGCGTTTGAGGTATCTGAACGCTTGTGCCAAAGTTAAGTTATGGGCAAGACTGAATTCCGATATCACTGCAGCAGTGTATTTTAGTAACCTTTGAGTGTCCATATTGCCATTATTAATTTCCCCAAATTTACTAATTATTTTGCGTTTTATCCAAAAAATGCTGAAAAAACTATCACACAGCAGAAATAGGGCAGCTGTTGGTGGGGTAGGAGGATTATTTGAGGATGGTGGTGATGAGGGTGGTGACGTCGGTCACGTCAACGATACCATCGGCATTGAGGTCGCACAATTCTATGGGATAGGTAGTGGTGCCGATGATGTGGCTGACGAGGGCAGTAGCGTCAGACACGTCAACGATGCCATCGGCATTAATGTCGCCCTTTAATGCATTGCCTGTGACGGTGAGGCGCATTTCAGCCTGCACGCCACCGCTCACGGTGGTGGCTTTGATGATGGCTGTGCCTACGCCGATGGGGTGAACGATGCCGTTTTTCACCGTTGCCACATCGGTGTTGGTGCTTTCCCATGCCACTCGCTTGTCAAGGGCTTTTGCGGGCGTGATGGTGGGTTTTACCATGATGGTGTCTTGCTCGCCAAGTTTGATGGTGCGCTCCGTGTAGTTGAGCGTGATGCCAATGGGTGTGGTAGGTTGACTTTGACGCACACGGCGATAGGCGTATGGCAAAGGAAGCGATTTGCTGGTGTAGTTCCAAAAGCGGGCGTAGCTTTCGGCAGGCGCATTGAAGCGCAGTGTGCCATATTTGGCGTTGGTGCTGGCGATGGTGGCACCGTCGTAGCCGAGGGTGATGTTCCATGTGGTAACACCTTCGTCCCATGCAAGGTTTCGCTCGCCTTTTGCACCGAGTTTGCGGCCAAACTGGTCGGTGAGTGTCCATGCCGTGCCTTCTTTGGCAAGTCGGAACAGCAGCACATCGGGTTCATTCACGGCACTGGTGTTGTTGACGCCCTTCGCATCAAGGTATTTCGATGTCGTCATGCCGCCGAGGTCGCAAGCTGCCACGCCAGAGCGATAGAGCATAATCACATCGCCTTCGGCAATGGTGCTCTTCTTCACCAATTTTTCAAACACCCAGCCCTGCGGACTTTCCAAAGTCACGCTTTCGGGGGCATCGTAGCAGATGGTGACGGAATTGATATACACTGAGCCTTCGCTTGTGCCACCCATCAGGTTGATTGCCAACGTGTCGGTGCTGAGAGGGTTGAGGTTGAGCGATTTGGTGATGTCGCCATACACATTCTGGTCTTTCGACAGCCATTCGCCAAACCATTGTTCGCTCGCGAAATCCACTGGAGCCATTTTGCTGATTTCGGTATTGCCATCCACAATCGTGTAGCCGATAGTGCCGGTCTTATTATTGGAACACATTGAGAAAGTGATGCTCTTGATGGTGCAGCCTTGCCAGCCGTAGAGCTCAAACGAGGCTTGGCGGTTGCGTGGAATTTGGTTGTAGCGGTTGCCAGTGGTGGCACCGTAGTCGTTGAAGAAATATGCCGATGCACCAGCGGGCTTTTCGCCCCAAGCCTCCAGCACGAAATCGTCGGTGTCTGCATTGTAAGAAGCCACACGATAGGTGATTTCGGCAGCATATATGGCTGTGGCAAAGAGTGTGGCAAACAGTAAGGTGATGATTTTTTTCATTTTTGTTTACTGTAAAAATGTTTTGTCTGTTTATGAAAAATAGGCGCTCTTTTGAGGAAGCGCCCATTTATGGTTGAGAGGGTTGATAAACTTATTAATCTACGATGAGCATAGCGTCGCCGTAGGCACCGAACTGGTATTTTTCTTCGATAGCCACCTTGTAGGCGTTCATCACATGCTCATAGCCGCCGAAAGCACAAGTGATCATCAGCATCACAGAGAATGGCATGTGGAAATTGCTGATAAGAGCGTCGCAAGTGGTGAAGTCGTAAGGAGGGAAAATGAATTTGTTGGTCCAACCGTCGTATGCCTTAATATGGCCACCCATGCACACGCAAGTTTCCATAGCGCGGAGCACCGATGTGCCAACGGCGCAAATCTTGTGTCCACCGTCGCGCTTAGCGTTCACCTTTTGTGAGAGCTCAGGAGTCACCTCCATCTGCTCGCTGTCCATGCGGTGCTTAGTCAGGTCTTCCACGTCGATTTCGCGGTAGCTGCCCAGACCCACGTGCATGGTGAGGTAGTCGGCTTCCACGCCCTTGATTTGCATACGCGTCATCAATTCACGGCTAAAGTGCAAGCCAGCCGATGGTGCCACCACAGCGCCTTCCTTTTCGGCAAAGATGGTTTGATAGCGTTCGGCGTCTTCTGGTTTGGCTTCACGCTCGATGTAGTAAGGGAGTGGAGTGCTGCCCAGGGCGAAAAGATTTGCCTTAAATTCGTCGTGTGGACCGTCGTAGAGGAAGCGGAGTGTGCGTCCGCGAGAGGTGGTGTTGTCGATCACTTCTGCCACCATCGAGTCGTCGAGTCCGAAATAGAGTTTGTTGCCGATACGGATTTTGCGTGCAGGTTCCACAAGCACGTCCCACAGTTTGTTTTCCTCGTTCAACTCACGAAGCAGGAACACTTCGATTTTTGCGCCAGTCTTTTCCTTGTTGCCTTCGAGTTTGGCAGGGAAAACACGGGTGTTGTTAAACACAAAAAGGTCGTCTTCGTTGAAGTAGTCAAGTACTTCTTTGAACACCTTATGCTCAATTTCACCAGTTTTGCGGTGCAGCACCATCAGGCGTGCTTCATCGCGGTGAAACGATGGCTCAGTAGCGATGAGCTCTTTAGGCATTTGGGTATCAAATTCTGATAATTTCATAAAAGAGTCGTTTTATTGTGATGTTTGTTTTTTTCTTAATTGTTAGTTTGTGTAGCGTGTTGCTTCTTTGCACGCTTCGCTTTCAGGGCGGCGGCACGCAGTTTGTTGTCGGCGCGTTCCTGTTCCAGGCGGCGTGCCTCGGCCTCCTCTGGTGTGACGTAGGTTTCGCCTTCGAGGTATTCGAGCAGCGAGTCCACCGAGTGGCAGTCGGTCACCAAGGTGTCGCCCACACGGGTGCGGCGCAGCGCTGTGAGGTGTCCGCCACTGCCGAGAGCCTCGCCGATGTCGCGTGCCAAGGCGCGAATGTAGGTGCCTTTGCTGCACACCACACGCACTTGCAGGGTGGGCTCGGCTGGAAGTCCGCACGCCAGTACCTCAATTTCGTCGATGACGAGCGTCTTCGGACGGATTTCTACGTCTTTACCTTTGCGTGCCAACTTGTAGGCAGGTTTGCCATCCACTTTGCAAGCGCTGAACTTGGGCGGCACTTGCTCGATGGTGCCCACAAACTTGCTTTGCAGCACCTCGTCGATTTGCTCGCGCGTGATGTGTTGCCACGGATATTGGGCATCAATCTCGGTTTCGAGGTCGAACGATGGGGTGGTGGCACCCAGTCGAATGTCGGCAATGTATTCCTTCACGCCGGCTTGCAGCTGCTCGATTTGCTTGGTCATTCTACCCGTGCACACAATGAGCACGCCAGTGGCAAGGGGGTCGAGAGTGCCAGCGTGGCCCACTTTCACGTTGCCCGATCCAAGCATCTTACGCAAAGTGCCACGCACCTTTTTCACTACGGCAAACGAAGTCCAGCCCAGTGGCTTGTCCACGCAGAACATTTCGCCTTCTATAGGGTTGAGCATATCTGATGTTTAGAGTAGTGAGCAAATAATGGTTACGGCACCGGCTATGGCGCAATAGATGCCAAAATAGATGAGTTTGCCTTTCTTCACGATGTTGATCATCCACTTGCAAGCCATGCAGCCCGACACAAACGCAGCCACGAAACCCACTACAAGGGCAATGGCGCTCACATCGCCGAATGGGTTGTCGCCCTTCGCCATCTTAATCACATCGAGCAGTGCTTCGCCCAAAATGGGAGGAATCACCATCAGGAACGAGAACTGAGCCATCTTTTCTTTCTTGTTGCCCAGCATCAAACCAGTGGCGATGGTAGAGCCCGAACGCGACAGACCTGGCATCACAGCGCAAGCTTGCGCCAAACCGATGATGAGCGCGTCTTTCCAAGAGATGTTTTCTTTCACGCGAGGCTTTGCAAAGTAAGAGAACGTGAGCAACAAGGCGGTGAGCAGAAGCATACAGCCCACAATCAGCAGCCCGGAGCCGAAAATCTCCTCCACTGTGTCTTTGAAAAACACGCCCACGATGCCGATAGGAATCATCGACACCACGATGTTGAGGAAATACTTCGTTTCGTCGTTCATCTTGAATTTAAACAAGCCACGGAAAATCCAGTCGATTTCGCTCCACAGAATCACGAAAGTGCTGAGCACTGTTGCCACATGCAACACGATGGTGAAAGCGAGATTGTCTTCGCCATTGATGCCGAAAAGATACGAACCGATAGCAAGGTGACCGCTACTGCTCACTGGCAGATACTCGGTGAGGCCTTGAATAAGACCTAAAATAAGCGCTTGTAACCAGTCCATGTTTAGTCTTTCTTTTTAAAGATGATTGCGAAAATCAGCAAGGTGAAACCTGCGAGTGCCACCATCGGACCTACTACGGTGCGAGTGGTGTTGAACACATCTTCATTCCATGTGGCGCCAGTGTTGGCACTGCCGGTCATCAGGAAGAATCCCAGCATAATGAGCAGCACGCACACAGCAATCATGATGAAGTTGATTTTACCCAAAGGCAACACTTCCTTTTTAGCCTGCATGTCGATAACCTTAGTAGCCTCTTCAGCTTGCTTTTTGATTTCTTTAGCCATTTCTTGTATTTATAGTTTATTGTAATAATTTCAAATCATAGTCCGAAAGCCGTGAGCGAAAGCGCATAACACGGCAATAAAACTAAATATTCTACAAAATTACAACATCTGCAACCCCTTGTCAATACTTTTCCCCAAAAATCTGCACTTTCCTCCACCCATTTCCCCCAAAATCTCCACCCCCCAATAACGCCCCCACGTGCCAAAATCGCCCCATTTTCCCCAAAGATTGTGAGAATTCCTGGGATTTTGCCGAAAAAGATTGTGAGAATACCGGGGATTTTGCCGAAAAAGATTGTGAGGAAATGAAAATTTTCCCTATTTTTGTACCAAAATAGTAATTTTGATACCCAAAGATTATGAGGATATTTAAAAGAAAGTTGTACGAAAAGCTGCTTGATTGGAAAAACAATCGGAGTGGTAGAACCGCAGTGCTGATTGAGGGTGCCCGTCGTGTAGGTAAATCGACGCTGGCAAGGCAGTTTGCCCAAAATGAGTATGAATCGTATGTGATGATAGATTTCTCCATTGTGAAAAAAGATATTCTGGAGCTGTTTGATAGCATTGCCGACTTGGACTATTTCTTTTTGCAACTGCAATTCCGATTAGGAGTCTCGCTTAAAGAACGTAAATCGTTGATTATTTTTGATGAGGTACAAATGTGCCCTAAAGCACGTCAGGCGATAAAGCATTTAGTGGCTGATGGGCGATATGATTATATCGAAACGGGCTCTTTGATTTCTATTAGAAAGAACGTGAAAGACATTGTGATTCCGAGCGAAGAGGAGAAGATGGTACTGCACCCTATGGATTATGAGGAATTTAAATGGGCTTTGGGCGACACCACCACCATTGCGCAAATGAGAATGATTTTTGAAAAACGGTTGTCGATGGGTGATGCTGTCACTCGCAAGTTGATGAGGGATTTCAGACTTTATATGGCTGTTGGTGGTATGCCCCAGGCGGTGTGCGAATATTTAGAAACCAATAATTTGATGGATGTGGATAGGGTGAAAAGAGGCATTATCCAGCTCTATGAGGACGATTTTTATAGAATTGACCAATCTGGGAGAATTTCAATGCTTTTTGATGCTATTCCTGCTCAATTGAGCAGCAATGCTTCACGATTTCAAGTGGCGAGTGCGCTTGGCGATAATGTGGACTCGGAGAAAACTCTTCAACTTATTTCGGAACTTCGTGAATCGAAGACCATCAATATGGCATATCATGCCAACGACCCTGCTGTGGGAATGCCATTGTCAATAGATTTGAAAAAATATAAAATGTTTGTTGCCGACACAGGGTTGTTTATTACGTTGGCATTTAAAGATAAGGATTTTACCGAAAATGTCATATATCAGAAGCTGTTGAGCGACAAGTTGGATGCAAACCTCGGTTATGTGTACGAGAATGTGGTGGCGCAAATGTTGACTGCCGCAGGGAATAAATTGTTTTATTACACGTTCCCAACCAGTACGGGAAAACATAACTACGAAGTCGACTTCCTTTTGTCGCGAGGTAACAAGGTGTGCCCCATAGAGGTGAAATCGTCGGGCTATAAGCGCCACGCTTCGCTCGACGCTTTCTGTGAAAAGTTTTCAAGCCGTGTTCTTCAGCGTTATCTTGTTTATACCAAAGATTTGCATAAAGACGAACAAACCCTTATGCTGCCTATTTATCTCACCCAATTCTTGTGACAGCAGATACTGATAGTTGTTTTTCCAAAAGATTGTGAGAATATCGGGGATTTTGCCGAAAAAGATTGTGAGGAAATGAAAAAACGGCGCTTAGCGTCGTTTTTTTTTAGATATTTGATACCCTCCATTTTGGGTTTGGAATGGTGGCGGTTAGGTGGTGAGGGTGGGGTAGGTTTTGTGGCCGTGGAGGTAGTATTCGAGGATGATGTTGCGGTGGCCTTGGGGGTAGGCTTTCAGCAGATTGCGGGTGGCAGGTTGGGCGTACTGCTTGCGCATGGTGCGGAAGTGGTTGTGCGCGCGAATAATCGCCTTGGCATCGCCGAAGTGGAGGCTGGCAAGGCTTTGGAAGAATGCGAGCGTGTCGTAGAGGCGGCGAATGAACAGCGTGCGGCGCGCGTCTTTTGCTGGCAAATTCTTGTGAAGAAGGAGCAGATTGTTGCGGAAATTGAGGTAGGTTTTGCGTGGGTTGCCTTGTGGAAGGCTGCCGCCACCGAGGTGATACACTTTGCTTTGGGGAATGTAGCAGTTGCGGTAGCCAGCGTTGAGCAGTCGCCAGCAAAGGTCAATTTCCTCCATGTGGGCAAAGAAGTCCTTGTCGAGTCCACCCACTTTCAAATACACCTCGCTGCGCACCATGAAGCATGCGCCGGTAGCCCAAAAGATGTCGGTCACCTCGCCGTCGTATTGTCCGTGGTCTTCCTCTACGGTGCCGAAAATGCGTCCACGGCAGTAGGGATAACCGTGCTTGTCGATGTAGCCACCAGCCGCACCGGCATATTCAAACACCTGTCGAGGGTCCTCGGGACCAAAGTCTTTCAGCAGTTTGGGCTGCACTGCACCCACATCGCTGTGCGCCTCCATGTATTCGTAAAGCGGCTCCAACCAGCCTTCGGGCGTGCGCACATCGCTGTTGAGTAGCACTGTGTATTTGTAGGCGGTTTGTGCTACACATTTGTTGTAGCCCTCGGCAAAGCCCCAGTTTTCGCTGAAAAGCAGCGTTTTCACTTCGGGAAATTCCTCTTTCAGCACCTTCACGCTCTCGTCGGTGCTGCCGTTGTCGGCAACGATTACGTCGGCTATGGTGCTGTTGGTATTAGCGATTACGCTTGGCAAATAGCGGCGCAGCAGTGCTGCTCCATTCCAGTTGAGGATAATGACGGCTACAGGTTTCATGCTCTCTCTTGCTGATAGTTATTGTTGTTGGGGATTGTAATTTTCGGGATATTCCACCGGGCGCTTCCATCGGTTGTGCGACCACATCCACAGCGATGGGTCTTCGAGAATGTGCTGTTCGAGAATGTGGGCGTAGCGCAGCGTGATGGAGTCCTTCGGCTGCTCTTTCGCGTGGTCGTACATCAAGTCGAGCGTACACTCGTAATATCCGCGGCGAATTTTATGAATGTGGAAATACAGCACCTGCATGTCGAATTTTCGGGCAATGGCCTCGGTGCCGTTGATAAAGTCGGAGGGGTGGTTGAGGAATTTGGTGATCACGCCACGGTGTCCTGGCAGCGGGTGTTGGTCGCTGAGGAAGCCGAGTGTCATCTGCTTGCCTTCACGCTTAGTCTCGATCATGGTGCGAAGCACCTCGTTGCTTGGCACACAGGTGGAGTAGCGGCTGCGCAGATGCAGGAAGAAGCGGTCGAACCACTGGTTTTCGAGTGGGTGGTAAGCCTGCCCAATCAAGTGTCGGTCGGTCTTCATCTCGTCGGGGAGCCACAGCGAAATGCTGGTGAGCCACTCCCAGTTGAAGTAGTGGGCGGCGTAAATCATATTGTTGCGTCCCTCTTTGTAGGCGTTGATTACCAGCTCGGGATTGCGAAACACCATACGCTTTTTCATGTCGGCATCGCTCATGTGGAGCATCTTCACCGTCTCGAAGAAATAGTCGGTGAAGTGGCGATAGAATCGCTTCTCAATCTGCTTGATTTCAGCCTCGCTCTTTTCGGGAAAACTCTCCACAAGGTTTTTGCGCACCACTTTGCGGCGGTAGCCAAACACATGGTAGGCGATGAAATAGAACACGTCGGCATTCAGCCAAATCCACCACCAAGGCATAAATGCTAAAAGGTGGAACAGCCATCCGAGTGGGACCAAAAGTATGTTTTGCAATTTTGCTTTCATTTTCATTCGGTAGTGGTTTGAGAATGGAAATCGGTGATTACCTCGGCATCTACGGAGAGGTCGTCGCAAATGCGGAGCAGGCGCACATCAGCCACACGGTTGACGAGTGCCTCGCATGGAGGAATGTTGACGCGGATATAATTGTCGGTGAAGCCGTGCATTGGCGCATCGCCGTGAGGCTGCTCAAACAGCACAGGGCGCACGGTGCCGATGTAGCGCTCAATGTAGCGGCGCTCCTGGGTGTCGCTCAACTGCATCATGCGCGCCACACGCTCTTTCTTCTCTTTGTCGGGCACAATGTAGGGGATGCGCAGCGCCATAGTGCTGGGGCGCTCGCTGTAGGGGAAAACATGCAGGTGCTGCATGTCAAGGCTTTCGATAAACCGATACGATTCCTCGAAGTATTCGGGTGTTTCGCCACGGCTGCCCACCATCACGTCCACGCCCACGTAGCAGTCGGGGATAAGTGCGCGAATGCGCTCAATCTTGTGGGCAAAGAGGGCTGTGTCGTAGTGGCGGTGCATCAGTTTGAGCACGGCGTCGCTACCACACTGCAGTGGAATGTGGAAGTGAGGCATAAAAGCGCGTGATTGGGCGCAAAACTCAATGATTTCGTCGGTGAGCAAGTCGGGCTCGATGCTCGAAATGCGGTAACGCTCAATCTCCTTGATTTCGTCGAAGGCGCGGAGCAGGTCGATGAAGCGTTCGCCAGTGTTCTTGCCGAAGTCGCCAATGTTCACGCCTGTAATCACGATTTCCTTGCCACCCTCGGCTGCCACCTCACGGGCTTGTGCCACAAGGCTTTCAATGGTGCCGCTACGGCTTCTGCCGCGCGCCATAGGAATGGTGCAGTAGGTGCAGAAGTAGTCGCAACCGTCTTGCACCTTCAGCCAGTAGCGGGTGCGGTCGCCACGCTCGCACGAAGGGCTAAACTGGCGAATGTCCTTATGTGGCGTAACAGCCACCTCCTTCTGGTGATGCTCCAACCAGCGGTCCACATAGTCGGCAATGTTGAGTTTCTGCTCGCTGCCGAGCACGATGTCCACACCGTCGATGGCGGCGATTTCCTGACTTTTCAACTGTGCGTAGCACCCGGTCACCACCATCAGTGCATCGGGGTAGCGCTTGATAAGTCCACGAATGTGCTGACGGCATTTTTTGTCGGCAAGTTCAGTCACACTGCAAGTGTTCACCACGCACACCGAAGGCACGTCGCCATCTTGCGCAGGGGTGATGCCCCGCTTGGCAAGCAAGGCACTGATTGTAGCCGTTTCCGAGAAGTTGAGTTTGCAACCCAGAGTTTCAATTTTCACCGTCTTTTTCTGTTCTTCCGCCATGAATCGTAGTCGTTTATAGGAATAATGGTGCAAAGTTACTGATTTTCCACCAATTCACGAAATAGCACCCAAATTTAACCCCAGGCAGTAAGTAAAAAGCCACAACGCTATAGCGTAGGATGGTGGTGGGTATTGTTTTTTGTTAAAAACGTATAAGGTGGTGGAAAATTCGTTACTTTTTTCTATTTTTGTGGTCAAAATACGAAATGATGATTGATTTAAAACAGATCTTGCAATCCAACGGATATGCGATTTTCCATATCGATTCGTCGGTTCAGAATAAAAATTTGCCTGATGAGTCTCGTCTGAGCATGATGGTGCTGTGCGAAGATGGTAGTGCGGTGCTTGAGGGCAATATGCAGCGAGTGACTCTCACTAAGGGCTCGCGACTGCTTGGCGCGAAGATGTTTCAGACGAAGATTCTGGAGGTATCGCCCGATTTCCAGGCGTGGGTGCTGCTGGTGGCCGACTCGTTTTCGCGCGACATCACCGTGGGTATGCCTTTCGAGAAACTGGGCAACTTGGTGGCACGCCCCGTGAAGCAGGTGACCGATGATCAGGAATGGGAATTGCTCATTCACTTGATGAAATGCCTCTACATGTACGACACCATGCGTGGTGGCAAGCACACCTTTGAGGTGACCGGCTGCATTTTCCGCAGTATGCTTCTGGTGATGGTGGAGAGCGAGACGGAAGAGAACGGCGACACAAAGGTGAAAATGTACACCATGGCAGATACCTACTTCCGTGATTTCGTGCATCTGGTTTCGGAACACAGCGACAAGGAGCATGAAGTGGCGTTTTATGCCAACCGATTGAATATCACCACTAAATATTTGAGCGACATCTGTAAGCGGAAAACCGAAAAGGGCGCAAAAGAATTGATTTCTGAAATATTGATTTCAAAGTTGAAGCGCGAAATTCGGTTAAGCGGTCTGTCGCTCAAGGAAATCGCTTATAAGTATGCTTTTGTCGACCAGTCGAGTATGGGTAAATTCTTTAGAAAAATGACTGGTTTGTCGCCTTTGGCCTTTAAGCAGGCTGGGGGTGTAACTCCTGAGTGATTATCACACGCGCATTTTAATAAATGGAAAGAAACTATAAGATTTTTTTATTGGTACTGCTGGGGGCGTTCACTGCGTTTGCGCCCCTTATCAACAATACGCTTGGTCCAATCCTCGGACTTGTGGCTAAGCACTTCGATTCCACACAGGCGGTGGTGAACATTGGTTTCCCCGCCAGTATGATTGGTTTGGCTGCCGGGCAACTGGTGCTGGGACCGCTGAGCGACAAATACGGACGGCGCAGGCCGCTGATTTTGTCGGTCACGCTGTTTTTCCTGGCGTCGCTGGCTGTGGCATTCTCCACCAGCATGGAAATGTTTATCGCTTTGCGATTTATGCAAGGCGTGGGCGGCGCAGGCGGCATCGTGATTTCACGCTCCATAGCCGCCGACAATTTCAAGGGCCACGAGCTGATGACGGTGATAGCCATCACTGGCACCATCAACGGCATCGCACCGATTGTGGCACCGATGGCAAGTGGCGCGATGGCTGACATTTCGGGCTGGCAGGGCGTGTTTTATATGCTTGCCGCCGTGGGTCTGCTGATGGCGATAGGCACCTATCATTTGCGTGAGTCGCTGCCCGACGGTCGCCGCACAGGTCGCCCGCTCTTCGCCACTTTCCGCCTTTATGGCACCGTGGTGCGCAATAAGCAGTATATTCTCTATGTGCTTCACCAGTGCACCGCCGAAGTGATTCTCTTTGGCAACATTGCATCGGTGTGGAGCATTCTTAGCCACTATGGCTATACCGACCACATGCAGGCGAGTTTGGCGCTTTCGGTCAACGGTGTGTTTATCGCCATTGGTGCAGGTAGTGCTGCCAAATTCAAAAAGGCAACCAGCGGAGTGAAAGTGAGTTGCGTGGGCATGATGGTGCTGAGCGTGCTCGAAGCCGTGGTGCTTTTCCTTGATTTGGGATTCTGGGCCTACGAGGCAGTGCTTTGCACGTTGCTGGTGTTTATGGGCTTCACACTCACCGCCTCCACCACCATGGCGCTTGAGAGCGAACGCAAGCAAGCCGGAACGGCATCGGCACTTTTTGGAGCGATGGGTTTCGTGAGCGGTGCGCTCACAGCGCCTATCGTGGCGCTTGGCAACCCTGTGCACAGCACCGCCATAGCATTTGTGGCAGGTGCAGCCCTCTCATGCGCGTTCGGCTACTTCGCCCTAAGGCAAACCGCCAAATCCGAATCCCGCGCCTAATCCCGCATCTTCACTCCGTGCCTCACACAGATCGCACAGATCTCACGGTTTTGCTTTGTGGACGGGAAATCTCACAGAGGCTCCACGCAGGCTTGCTCCAATGCCTCACACAGATCGCACAGAACTCACGGTTTTGCTTTGTGGGTGGGAAATCTCACAGATGCCCTACGCAGGCTTGCTCCAATGCCTCACACAGATCGCACAGATCTCACGGTTTTGCTTTGTGGGTGGAAAATCTCACAGATGCTCCACGCAGGCTTGCTCCAATGCCTCACACAGATTCAACGAGATTCAACAAAAAAATAAATTGTGCTAATTTGTGGTTGATTGATTTGCCACAAATTAGCACAAATTTTTGTGTGAGGCTTTGTTTGTTGAATCTTGTGTGAGGCTTCAAACCTCTAACTTCTAACTTCTAATTTCTGAAAAGTTATTTTCTTTTTTTGAAGTGGTCGTTGTGCATTTTGATGGTGAAGATGATGGCGCTCATGGTGGTGGTGAGGAGGTTGCACAGAAACAGCGGCCAGTTTTCGAGCAGCAGTCCTTGAATGCAGAAGAACAGGCCTCCAAGTCCCATCAGCAGGAATGTGCCCACGGCGATGTCGTCGGTTTTGCGGGTTCGCAGCGTGTGTACGGTTTGTGGCAGATAGCCAAGTACCATGCAGATTGATGCTGTGTAACCAATGATGTTGGTGATAATTGAGTTCATGTCATGTAAAATTGAAAAATGCGTCGAGAGCGATTCTGAAGCGAACGTTCCCGACGCATTTGTTTATAATCTTGTTTTATTTCTTAGCGTCGATTTCTTGCAGAAGTTCCTTAACTGCTGCTTCGAGTTGCTGGTCGCGACCGGTGACAATCACGGCTGGGTCGTTAGCCACTCTGATGTCGGGGTCGAGTTGCTGGTTTTCGAGGTAAGAGCCATCAGCCAAGCGGTAGCCAATGATAGGAATACCGAAGATGAGGCTTTCGTCTTGCATCGTGATCCAGTTCACACTTGTCATGGTGCCAGGCACTGGCATACCCACGAGTTTGCCCATGCCGGTGTGCTTGTAAACCCATGGTGTGCCGTGTGCGTTGCTGTAGTTGGCTTCGCACTGGAGCATGATGGTTGGGCGGTTCCAACGGCGGCTTGGCATGTCGCAAGCTTCGCGGCCACGCACCACTTGAGTGAGGTATTTCTCACCGCTGAAGAGAATTTGGATATCCTCGTGCAGACGGCCACCGCCATTGAAGCGAGTGTCGATTACGATACCGTCCTTCTTATTGTATTCGCCAAGCACCTTCTCGTAGATTTCACGATAGCTGTTGTCGTTCATCTGCTGGAGGTGAACATAACCCAGGCGGCCACCTGAAAGGCTGTCGCAGAGGGCTTCCTGACGCTTCACCCAACGCTTGTAGAGCAGAGCGTTGTTCATGCCTGCGCTGATAGGTTTCACCACTTCTTCCCATTCGCCAGAGGCGTTTTTGCAAGTCACGAGCACCTTCTTGCCCACCTGACCGTTGAGCAGGGTGGTGTAGTCGTTTTCTACGGTGATATCGGTGCCGTTGATTTTTGTGATGATGGTGCCAGGGCGCACTTTCGACTTAGCGCGGTCGAATGGGCCGTACTCAACCACCTCGCTCACCTTCAATCCCTTGCCGGTGTAGTTCCAGTCGAAGAACAAACCGAGTTGGGCTGTGGTTTCGGCACTGCCGTTAGGATAGTAGCGGCTGCCGGTGTGCGAAGCGTTGAGTTCGCCAAGCACCTCGCTCAGCATGTATGAGAAGTCGTAATTGTTGTTGATGTGAGGGAGGAACTTGCGGTAGTTCTTGATAGTGGCATCCCAGTCGCAACCGTGCATGTTGGTGTTGTAGAATCGGCGAGCCACTTCACGGTTCACATTCTCGAACATGTATTCACGTTCCTTCGCGCGGTTCATCTTCACCACTGCCGAGTAGGTGATAGGGGTGAGTTTGTCGCCGCTCATCTTGTGCATACTGCTGCCGCCCAAAATGAAGAAGTTCTTGCCGTCCTTGTCGGTTTGAATGTCGGCCCACTTCGTGTTCATCTTGTTGATGAGTTGGGTGCTGTTTTTGCGCAGGTCCATCTTCCAGAGGTCGTAGTCTTTCTCCACTCTTGAGAGGTAGTAGAGCACGTCGCCGTCCTTGTTGATGGCGCATCCAGCGAGGTCGCTCGAATTGAGAGTAACGCGAATCACGCGGTCTTTAATCTTGTCGAGTTCCACCACTATGTCTTTCACCTTGTCCTTCTCGTCATTGGCGGCTTTTTTCTTCTTGTCGTCTTTCTTGTCCTTGTTGGTTTTGTCTTTTTCTGCTTTTTCAGCCTTTTCGGTTTCCTTGAGCAGTTCCATTTCCTCCTTGTTCAGGCGGTAGCGGTCGAAAGCCTCCTCGTTGACGAAAGCCAGCAGCACGTCGTCTTGCGAGCCCCATGATGCTTGGCTGCGCAGGCCGTAGCGATTGCTGATAAACATGATAGCGCCACCGTCGAGCACCCAGCGAGGGAGCACGTTGATGTAGGCGCTGTTGGTGATATTGGTGATTTTGCCACCGTTCACGCTCACGATGCCGATGTCGCTGTATGGGTCACGGCCGTTGCCGATAAATTCGAGGCAGAACCACTTGCTGTCGGGGCTCCAGTTGTAGTTGAACGAACCCTCGGTGCCAAACCATTGCGAGCCGTCGGTCACTTGTGTCACCGCCTTGCTCTTCACGTCCATCACCATCAGGCGTTCGCCCTCTTCGATAAACGCCAACTTCTTGCCATCGGGCGAGAATTGTGGCGACTTGCGGTTCACATTCTTGTTAGGAGCGATGATTTCCTCCTTGATGATGGTGGCGTTGGGGAAGTTGAGGTCTTCCTTGCGACTGATAGTAGCCTTCACCAGTTGCCACTTGCCGTTGCGCTCGCTTGCATACACGAGGGTGCGGTTGTCGGGTCCCCAGCACACGTCGGCCTCAGCCTCTGGCGTGTCGGTGATTTTCTTGGTGGTGTTGTATTCAACCGAGGTTACAAACACCTCGCCGCGCACCACAAATGCCACTTGCTTGCCGTCGGGCGACACTGCGCCGCTGGTGGCACCACGGGTGTAGTTCATGATGCTGATAGCGTCGCCATCGTCGTGGAAGAGGTTGATGTTCACCTTGTTTGGCTTGCCGCCGTCGGTTTGGGTGTAGATTTCACCGTCGTAGGTGTAGCAAAGTGTGCCGTTGGCAGCCACCGAGAGGCCGCGCACAGGATTTTTCTTGAAAGAGGTGACTGCTGTCACTTGCGATGGGTTGTTCAAAGGGAATTTCCACACATTGAACGAACCACCGTCGCGCTCGCTCAAGAAATACACCGTCTTGCCGTCGGGGCTGAGCACTGGAGTGCGGTCTTCGCCACCACGATTGGTGAGGTTGGTGTGCTTGCCGGTGGCCACATCGTAGCGCCACACGTCGCGGGTGATGGAAGAGGTGTGGTGCTTGCGTAATGGGTCTTCACCGCCCTTCACATCCATATACAGGAAGAATTTGCCACTCTTGTCGAAGCACACGTCTTCGGCAGGGGTGCTGAGCACTTGCAAAGTGCGTCCGCCATTCACAGGCACCTTGTAAAGTTCCATCATGCGTCCGCTTGGGAACATGATGTTCGATGCCTGGTCTTGGATAGTGGCGTAGAAATATACATATTTGCCGTCGGGCGAGAATGTGGTAGGGGTCTCGCTTGCCGAGTTGAATGTGATTTGCTTAGGCGTGCCGCCGTCGGCAGGCATCACATACAAGTCGAAGTTGCCCTTACGGTCGCTGGCAAAGGCTATTTGCTTGCCGTCGGGGCTCCACACGGGAGCGGTTTCATACGAAGGGAGGCTGGTGAGTTGAAGCGCCTGTCCGCCTCCTGTTGCCACTTTGTAGAGATCGCCCTTGTAGGTGAACACGATTTCCTGTCCGTTGGGCGAGATTTTGGCATTACGCAGCCACAGGGGTGCTTGCGCCATAGCCATGCCGCTTGCTCCTAAAAGTGCTGCTGCCAGTAAAGTCTTTTTCTTCATACTGTCTCGATAAAAATATGTATTGATTGATGTTTGAATTCTGTTGATTAATGCGTATGTTGCTTTTGTGAGGGTAGTTGTCCGGTGGTGGTTTCGATGTGGTAGCGTGGGCGGCCTTTCACCTCAATGTAGATTTTGCCGATATATTCGCCCACTATGCCCAGACCTATCAGTATGCAGCCGCCGATAAACCACATCGAAAGTATCATCGACGACCAACCGCTCACCGCATGGCCGCTAAATTTCGAGTAGAGCACATACGCCAATATGATGATAGCGATAAACACAAACACGATGCCCATGGTCAGCACAAGCCTTACGGGGCGTATGCTGAACGAGGTGATGCCATCAACGGCAAAGCTCAGCATCTTTGAGAGGGGGTATTTCGTGGTGCCAGCGGTGCGCTCGCTGCGTTCATACTCCACTGTGGCGCTCTTGAATCCCAGCAGTGGAACGATGCCACGCATAAACAGGTTGCGCTCTGGGTAGCGGAGCAGTTCGCCCACGGTGCGGCGGTCCATAAGGCGGAAGTCGGCGTGGTTGAATACCGACTTTGTGCCCAGGTGCTGCATCAGGCGGTAGAAGCCAAGGGCGGTGGTGCGCTTAAACCACGAGTCTGTGGCACGCTTCGAGCGCACGCCATACACTATCTCGTAGCCATTCTTGTATTTCGCCACCATCTTGGGAATGGCGGCAATGTCGTCTTGAAGGTCGGCATCAATGGTCACGAAAATGTCGGCCTCGTTGAGCATGGTCTCCATACCGGCGATAATGGCGTTTTGATGTCCGAAGTTGCCCGACAACTTCACGGCGCACACCGAATCGGATGCCTCGGAAAAGCCCTTCAGCAGCGTCCAAGTGGCATCGGAACTGCCATCGTCGACATACACCACGCAGCTTCGCCCCGACACATCGCCCCTCGTCACCATGTCGGCAAGCAAGGCGCGCAGCCGTTCGTTGGTGCTCGGAAGCACCTCTTCCTCGCAGAAGCAAGGCACAATGATAGCAAGTATAGGAGAGTGGTCCATAGTTTACATTAATTCTAATTTACAAAGATAGCTTTTTTCTGAGAATTTCCGAAAGGTTCACCAAAAAAATCCCACCCACGCTTCCACAGTCTCACACAGATTCCGCTTTGTGGGTGTTTTTAGTCTCACACGGATCTCACAGATCCCACAGGGCTTTCCTTTGTGGGTGGGAAATCTCACGGAGGCTCTACGGTTTGTGGTTTTTGTGGACTCACACGGATTCCGCGAGATTCAACAAGATGATTATTTGTGGGAATTTGTGTTAATTTGTGGCTGAAAAATCTGTGTAAAAAAATTGTGTGATTTGTGAAATTTTTGGCTAAGCCAAACCACAAATTTTTACAAATTATTTTGGGTTAAATGGCCTGTTTCTCAATAATTTTACATACCTTTGCCTATAAGCGTTCCAAAAAACCTTCGTGTCATGACAACCAGTAATCCACATCGCCATACCAAAAAACGGCTAATCAAAACCGTTGGGGCGCACACGCCGTGCTCCTGTGGCCACATGCAGGGTGGGGGGCTGTATTTCTACACCTTTGGTATGTACGATGAAGACCACAATTCATTAAAAATATAACTCAGAACAAACTAATATGAAAGATATGAAATTTTTTATATATATTGTCATTCTTATTGCTCACTTATTTCCTGCCCAACTCCTTGGAAATAATGACACTAAACCTTTAGTTACTATTTATGGAAAGGCAAAGTTTGAAAACAACGTCATAACACTTCAAATCTTCAACGACCGCGATGAAGACGCCTATGTGTTAGACTGCTATTTTATGCAAGGGCTTTCCAATTCTAAATGGTTTTACAGATGGGACAAGCGTAAAAACCTTTTAAAATTGTCTTTTGCGCCTATCGTTTGGCATTTATCTTTACGTGGAAGCGGTGGCTTAAGGATTCCCGATACATATATAAAAGACAAGGTTTTAAATAGTTCACAAGGGAGCATTTGGGCCAATTTAAGTTTTGACACAATACCTGCTCATAAATCTAAAAAATTTCATATAGTAACCCAGAATTTTAAACACATAAAAAATGTTCTTATAGATGATTATGATTCTATTTCTCGTTATGACATAGCCCATCCAAAATGGGCTCGATTCACACGTTTGATACAAGCGCAGAAGCCATTGTGGTATATAGAATTAGCAATTTATCCATCGATTCGATATTTAGATCGAAAATCTGAATTTGTGGAAGAAAAATTATACGAGCAGCTATTTGGCTACATTCCTTTACTCATAAAGATAGATTTTGAATAATTGAATTTGATAACCGAGAGTTGTAACCAAAGGGACGGTTCTTTTGGTTTGTTTTCTATGCGATGATATTGGTGCTTGCATTGAAACATGCCGAAGGCATGTCCTATGTTGTGATGTGATTTGCGCCCTCGCTTATTGTGGCAGGCATGAATCATCGCATATCATCAAGGCTCACACAGATTCAACGAGATTCAACAAGAAGATTATTTGTGGGAATTTGTGTTAATTCGTGGCTGAAAAATCTTTGTAAAAAAATTGTGTGAATAGTGAAATTTGTGGTTTTAAAGCCAAACCACAAATTTTTACGGATTATTTGTGGGCTAAAAGGTCTGTTTCTCAATATTTTTACATACCTTTGCCTATATATGTGCCAAAAATCCTTCGTGTCATGACAACCAGTAATCCACATCGCCATACCAAAAAACGGCTAATCAAAACCGTTGGGGCGCACACGCCGTGCACCTGTGGCTACATGCAGGATGGGGAGTTGTATTTTCACATCAAGGACTATCAGGGCAATGTGCGCGTGGTGCTCAATCAGGCTAACCAGCCAGTGGAGGTGAACAGCTACTATCCCTATGGTGGCTTAATGGCAGCCACCACCACCGAAGGCGCCCAGCCCTACAAATACAGCACCAAGGAACTCGACCGAGAGAACGGCCTCGACTGGTACGACAGCAAAGCTCGTATGTGTGACCCCGCTATTGGTCGCACTCCCACCCAGGACCCCATGGCAGAAATTTACAACCGTTGGAGAAAGACGTGGCTTGCATATATTTTTACCTTTTGACAATTTGAAAAAATATGGGAAAATATCCGTACATAAGTAAGAGAAGTGTTATTAAATATTTGGCTATAGGTATTGTTGCTATATCAACAACGCTTCTACTTAAGGTTGATAGAGAAGAAATAGTTGATTTTGTGAATCTATGTCGTTCCTATCCTCGTACAGTGAAGGGTTTCGATTTGTCACATATGACCATTTATGTAGCTTATAGTCACAATGTGAATTATTGTGACTTGCTATCAAAGTCTATGGACGGAGACAAAAACGCGTTTGATGAATTTGTGGCGGCAATTGATTCCCTAGACGGTGTGTATGCTTATGACCACTGTATGAGGGTTTCTAAAGTGGCTGAATCACTTGATGAAAAAACGCTGCAATCGTATTTGTCACAGTCTAATAAGCAAGAATTGTATAAACTATGGAATTGCCTTGATTGCACTATAAGTTTCCAAGATGAGTATGATTTGTCAACAAAAGAAATTAAAAAAATAGAAAAGATAATGAAGCTTATTGAGATGCGTATGGAAAAGTTGTGAAAACAGAAAAAGTGGCATAAAAATCTCCGCAAAAATATTCGTGTGATTCGTGTGATTCGTGGTTTTTTTAATCAGCCACAAATTAGCACAAATTTTCACGAATTATTTTTGGGTTAAATGGTCTGTTTCTCAATGATTTTACATACCTTTGCCTATATGCGTTCCAAAAAACCTTTCGTGTCATGACAACCAGTACTTCACATCGCCACATCAAAAAACGGCTAATAAAAACCGTTGGGGCGCGCACGCCGTGCTCCTGTGGCTACATACAGGGTGGGGAGTTGTGTTTTTACATCAAGGACTATCAGGGCAATGTGCGTGTGGTGCTCAATCAAGCTAATTTTGTTTCGGAAGCGGATGCTGAAAAAGTTGCAACAGAGGTTGAACAAAAAGTGGCGGAAGAACGTAAAAAGAGAAAAGTTAAACAATAGTAAATTATGAAACATTTAATTTTAACTTTTTTGATGTCACTGTCGATTTTTAGAATGTCTGCCACTTCTGGTATGACTAAGGAGGTTTTTGACAGTATAGCAAACCGATACTTTAACATTGAGTACATTGTCAGTGATATTTATGATTCCCAGAAAATTTCAGTTTATAAAGACGTTAATAAAGAAAGTTTTTATAGTATGCCTGATTCTGCCAGATTTTGGACTTATGATTTGTTGGAGGGAAAAACTTATGCGCATATTAAGGCTTTTAATTACAAAAGAGGTCTTTACAAGATTACGGCAAGAGATAGCTGTTCTGGAACATCATATTTTGTCCTGTTTCGGAACTATGAATATGAAATTTTTGATTGGGTGGATGAAGAGTTGCTCAAGAAAGTTGCATCGTTGCTGAATGAGGCGAACACTGATGAAACTGTGAAACGAAAAGTTTACGAAGAATTGGAACGATACAGGAAGAGGCAAGGATTTATGTATTAAGGAAGGTGTATATGCTCTTCTAACTACCAAGGAACTCGACCGAGAACAAACCAAAGGGACGGTTCTTCTTGTTTGTTTACAATGTGTTGATACATGGGTGTCTGTGTTGAAATATGCCGAAGGCATGTCTCTACGTTGTGATGTGATTTGTGCCCTTGCTTATTGTGGCAGGCATGAATCATCGCATATTGTCAAGGCTCACACGGATTCCGCGAGATTCGACAAGAAGATTATTTGTGGAAATTTGTGTGAATTTGTGGCTGATTATTTAGAACACGGATTGCACGGATTATACGGATATGTGGGTTTGTTGAATTTGTGTGAGGGTTTTGTTCGTTGAGGGTGGTGTGATGGTGGTGGGGCAATTGCCTTATTATAAAAGTTTTTGTAACTTTGCAGGCGAAATTTAAACACTAAAAGAGATAATATTAAAATATGGCACTTCAATGTGGTATTGTAGGGCTTCCTAATGTGGGCAAGTCCACGCTTTTCAACTGTCTGTCGAACGCTAAGGCTCAATCGGCAAACTTCCCATTCTGTACAATCGAACCCAATGTGGGCGTAATCACCGTTCCTGACGAACGCCTCAATAAACTTGCCGAACTCGTTCACCCTGAGCGCATCGTGCCTACCACCGTCGAGATTGTGGACATTGCCGGCTTGGTGAAGGGCGCAAGCAAGGGCGAGGGTTTGGGTAATAAGTTTTTGGCCAACATTCGCGAGACCGATGCCATCATTCATGTGCTCCGCTGCTTCGACGATGAGAATGTGACGCACGTAGATGGCTCTGTTGACCCTGTGCGCGACAAGGAGGTAATCGACACCGAACTTCAGCTGCGCGACCTCGAAACCATCGAGAGCCGCATCACTCGCATTCAGAAGATGGCAAACGCTGGCGACCGCGACGCTAAACTCCAGTTTGAGGTGATGAATCGCTATCGCGAGGTGCTCTCGCAAGGCAAGAACGCGCGTATGGTGGCGCTCGAATCGAAGGAGGAGGAAAAGGTGGCGCACGACTTGTTCTTGCTCACCAATAAGCCTGTGCTTTACGTTTGCAACGTTGACGACACCGCCGCTGCCGATGGCAACGCCTATGTGGAGGCTGTGCGCGAGGCTGTGAAGGACGAAAATGCGCAAATCCTTGTGATTGCCGCACAAACCGAGAGCGAGATTGCCGAACTTGAAACCTACGAGGAGCGACAAATGTTTCTTCAGGAAATCGGGTTGGAGGAAAGTGGCGTGAACCGCTTGATTAAGAGCGCCTACGCTTTGCTCAACCTCGAAACATTCCTCACCGCTGGACCGAAGGAGGTGCGTGCCTGGACTTTCCATAAGGGTAGCAAGGCTCCACAGTGTGCTGGCGTGATTCACTCCGACTTTGAACGCGGCTTCATTCGTGCCGAAATCATCAAATATGAAGACTATATTGCCTACGGCAGTGAAGCTGCTGTGAAAGAGGCTGGAAAAATGCACATCGAGGGCAAGGAATACGTGTTCCAAGACGGCGACATCGTGGTATTCCGCTTCAACGTGTAAGCCCAAATGTCCGACGCGCTCCCCGATGCGCCCCGACGGCATCACAATAAACAACCGATATAATCCATTATCGCCTTAACGGTGGTGATGGATTTTTTTTGTGGGTGGGGATTATTTTGTGGAGGTGGTGGGGTGGGTGAGGATTGACTGGGTGCGTTCGGTGATGGTTTGCCAGTTGAAGTCGGAAAGGTCGTAAGATGTGGTGGCTTGGGCCGATGCGAGTTGGTGGCTGATGCATTGGCACATGGCTTTTACATCTGCTTTTTTGAAATAGGTGTAGGGTGGGAGATTGACGAGGTGGGTGGCAGGGATGTCGCTCACAGCCAATGGCAGACCGTAGGCCATGGCTTCGAGCAGCACGAGTGGGAATCCCTCGTTCACCGACGACAACACATAGAGGCGTGCGTGGCTATAGAGCTGGCGCAAATCTTCGCCAGAGGTAAAGCCAGTGAACACCACTTTGCCGTGTGTGTCGAGCTGCTTGAGGTGCTCAAAATACGAAGTGTCGTGGTCGCTTGCTCCTGCAATCACCACTTGGGTCACTTCGGGAATGTGCTGAGCCGCCTCGATGAGGTGCTCGAAGCCCTTTTCGGGAGTCAGACGGCCCACGCCCAAGATGTAGGCACCAGGTGTGATGCCATGTTTTTGCAGGAAGTGGGTGGCGGTGCTGCGGCTGGTGGCCGGAATGCCGTTGGGGATATAAGTGGATTTGGCAAGCACGCTGTCGGAGAATTTCTCACGTTGAAATTTGTTGACAAAAATAATGTGGTTGCTGAATCGGAGTGCCAGCGATTCGCTCATTTTCAGCAGAGTGCGTGCAAAGAGTCCCCACTTTTTGTGCTCGTAGTTTGGACTATGATAAGTGAGCACCACCTTTAAGCCAAACATGCGGAGCAATGGCGCAAACATGGCAGGTCCAATGTTGTGAATGTGCACCACCGACGGACGGTGGGTGATGCAGTGGCATGCGCTGATGAATGTGTGGAACACCGCCTCGAATCCCTTGATGCGAGTGGAGGGCAAATCCACATATTTGATGCCTGGATAAGTGTGGGCTGAGGCCTCGGTGAGGTATGGCTTACGGCGATACACCACCACCTCCACATCTTTCATGCGGGGGTAAATGTTTTCGCAGTGCATTTCCACGCCTCCCTGTATGCCGGGGAAGCCACGAGTGCCTATCACTGCAATTTTTGTCATGCCTCAGTGCTTTTGCGAGAAATGGGTGATGTGGGCGTGCTGATTAGTCCCAGCAAAGGTCTTTACCCTTGCGGGCACGCCACATGTTTTTGATAATCCATTTGATAGGAATCCATGGACGGCGCACCATGTCGTGACGCTCGGTGACGATGAATGTGCAGTTGCGCTTGCACGATTTCACCTTTTCGAGTGCTTCTTGGTATTTCTTGCTGTTTTCGTCCATAATTTCCTCCCAGCTGTTCTCCTTGATGTTGCCAAGCACCCATTCTTCGCAGCTACCGTTGCATGGCGACACGTTGCCCCATGGGTCGATGAAGAAGAAGTCGGTGAGGGCACCGCAAGCAGGGCGATAGCCGGCTTCGTCGCCACGGAGGCGGCGGTGGATAGAACGGTTGAAGTAAGCGCGACCGTAGTCTTTCAGTCTGTCTTTCAGATGGCGTCGCTTGCTGGTGAGGAGAGCCTTCACAAACAATTCGTGCTGCTTCAGCGCCTCTTCGCTTTCCACTTGGTTGTCGTCTTTGTGGAAATACCAGCTATTGTGCACGGCAGAGTTGCCCAACTCCACATCCAGAGCCACGCAAAGCTCATAGAGCGACACGAGGTCCATGTAGTTGTCGGGCGAGATAACCACAGAGAAACCAATGTTTTTGCACTTGGTTTTCTTTAATTCGAGCATTGTGCGCAGCGCATGGTCGAAACCATTGTGCAGACCACGCTTCTCGTCGTTGATTTTGGGGAGTCCCTCCACGCTCACGCGAATGAGAATGTTGGGGTACTTATTGGCTAATGCTACGATTTTTTCCGTGTTGTAGCCATTAGTGCTCAATTCCAGCAGTGATGACTTGGGATAAAGAATCTCGAAAATGCGGTCGATATCCTGACGGATAGTAGCCTCACCGCCAGTGATGTTGATGCGCAAACCGGCAGGGAGCTTCTCGTAGTATGATGGGTCTATTTCTTCAGTGGGCTTAGTCTGGTGCTTCCAGATGTTACACATATTGCATTTCGCATTACAGCGAAATGTGGTGATCAGACTGCCTTGAACAATATTTTTCATATATGACTTATTGTACGTACTTAATTAAATAACACTAATTGTGCCAATATATTATGCAAAGGTACAAAAAAATAATCATAGTGCATACTTTAATGTGAAAGCGTGCACTATGAATGTTGTATAAGGTGTTGATTATTCGCTTGTTGCGGCACTGTAAATATTTGCTAATATTTTCAGGTGGCTTTCTGGCGAGAATCGGCTGATGGATGCGGTTTTGATGTCGGGGTGGTGCCAAGTGCGACTCATAGCCATATCTATGCCAGTGGCGAGAGCCTCGGCATTGCCCGACTCAAAGATGATTCCGGTGTCGGCGCTGATGAGTTCGGGAATACCGCCAATGTTCGCTCCCACCACAGGCGTGCCGGCGCAGAGCGACTCAATCACGCCGAGCGGATTATTCTCGTAGCACACCGAAGGCATCACCGAGCATTTGGCTTGGCTCAAGAGCGATGCCACGCCTTTGGCATCGAGGTGGCCAAGGAACTTGATATTCGGGCAGTGTGCGTATTGTGCCTTCAGTTCGTCGGTGAGCGGTCCGCCACCTGCTATGCGAAGTTCGTGCTTCACCTTTGAGGCAGCCTCAAGCAGTGAGCGCACACCCTTTTCCTCCGACAGACGGCCCACATAGCAATAGTAGTCGGCGCGCGAGGTGCAGTCGGTGGCACGCAGGATTTCGAGTTTTTTAGGGTCAACGAAGTTGCACAGCACTTTCAGTTTCTGCGTGTCGAATCCGCCAAGTTCCATTTTCGAAGCCATAAACTCGCTGGGGCAGATAAATGCGTCGGTAAACGATTCGAGCACCTTGCGGTTCCACTTTTTCGCCTCCAGCCATGCGATGGCGCTTGCCGCCAGCGAGCCTTTCATGCATCGGTGCTTCAGCACGCCACACTTCTGCGTGTAGCAGAGTTCACAAGGGCGAGCGTCGCGCATACAACTGTAAGAAGGGCAGAGCAACTTGTAGTCGTGCAGCGTCCACACCACACGTATGCCACGGCTATGGGCAATCTGCCCCAGCACAGGCGAGAGATAGGAGTGGATGTTGTGCAGGTGCACCACATCGGGCTGGAAGTCGTCGAGCAGTTTGGTGAACGATTCGGTGATGTCGCCCATGCCCAAGGTGCGCTTCAGACCGTTCACTTTTTCGCCCAAGCCGCCAGCGAACTTCACTTCCGAGGCGAAGTATTTCTTGTAGGGCGAGTCCACCGTTTCGGGGTACTGCATGGCATACACCGCCACCTCGTAGCCTGCCGAGAGCAGCAGCGATTCGGTGTTCATCATCACCACGCAGTCGCCACCTCGTGGATAATAAAATTTATTTACCAGTAATATTTTCAGAGCCATAAGCTGATAATTTCAATTTGTCACACATATAACGCACCCCCATGCCGTTTTATTGTGAAATGAAGTGGCTTCATATTACCGAATTTTTTGTAACTTTGCCAAATATGAAGATACTGTTTATACCTAATTGGCGAGTGAATAGGCTATCAACCGATGTTCCCACCATACAGGCACCCGATAAGCAGGTGCAGGGTGAGCCATATTGGTTTTTCAAGTATTTCCCCGAAGGCACACAAGTTGACATCATCGACATAGGCGAGGAAAACCAGTTCCGGAAAATAGAGCATAAAATCAAGTTTTATCTGGTGCAGCCATGGAAGGCTTTCCGTGTGCGCAAACGCTACGACTTGGTGATTTCGCACGGAGCCCAGAGCGGTTTGGTGTATGAATTGCTCTCCTCGTTTGTGAAGCGCAAGCCACAGCACCTGATGTTCGACATCGGTGGACTGAACGGCGCACGTATCAACCACACCGAAATGCCGCTGATTCGCTGGGCTTTGCGTAAGGCTCCCCACATCATTGTGCACGCCTCGCGGCAGTTGAGCCTCTACGCCAAGCATTATCCTAAATTGGCGCCAAAAGCCACATTCATTCCATTTGGCAACGATGTGGATTACTTCACCCCGAAAGAGGTGGCGATGAAAAAGCAGATTCTCACCTTCGGCAGGGCAAAGCGCGACAACGACACCCTTTGCAAAGCCTTCTCAGGCATCGCCGACAAGAAAGGCTACAAACTTGTGGTGGTGGGCGCTGGCGCACTGAAAGAAAAATACCCCGATGGCGAAATAGAATTTCTCGACCCTATGCCGCTGAAAGATTTGGTGACGCTGTCGCGCGAGAGCGCTTTTATCGTGGTGCCGCTGCCAGAATACCTCTACAGTTATGGGCAAATGAGTTTCTTGCAGAGCATGGCATTAGGAAAAGCCTTGATAGTGACCGAAACCACCAGTTCTGCCGACTACATTTCCGACGCACCAGGCGTGGAGCGTGTGCAGCCTTATGATGTGGGCGATATGAAGGCTGCGCTTCAGCGCATGATGGCGAGCGACTTCGCCACGCTCCAGCAGCGTGGACTCGCCAACCGTGAATTTGTGACTTCGCATTTCAGCGAACGCCAGATGGCAGAGCGTATCGTAAAGTTTATTTCCACTTTTCTCAATTTCTAACCACCCCTCAAACTCGCTATCGCTATGAGTGCAAAAGTATCGATTATCATACCCGTATATAAAACCGAGGCCACACTCCCTCGCTGTATCGACAGCGCTTTGGCGCAAACCTACAGCAATATTGAAATTGTGATCGTAGATGATGGGAGCCCCGACAGGGCAGGGGAGATTGCCGACCAGTATGCGGCGAAACACCCCAACATTGTGGTGGTGCACAAGAAAAATGGCGGACTTGCCGAAGCACGCAAAAGTGGTATTGCCGCAGCGTCGGGCGAATTTTTCGTGCCACTCGACAGCGACGACACCATACCTGAAAATGCGGTGGAACTGCTCATCCACCATTGCGAAAACGCGCATCTCGACTTGTGTTATGGCACTTTTTTGCGCATTGTGGGCGAAAAGCGCACGATGTTTAACCATGGTTTCACCGGTGTGATAAGTGGAGAGCAGTTTCGTATGCGCACACTCACCATAGGCAATAACTATGGTGCTTGCTTTTGTATGAGTAGGCGTGAAGTATGGCACGATGATGTGTTTCCGCCTGCCGACAAGCACTTTCCAAGCGAGGATGTGCTGATCAACGTGCGTCTATCTAAATATTTGAAGCGTGTGGGTATTTATAATGATTGTGTGTATCACTATTATTTGAATCCCGACTCGTTGTCGAACGCTGGCACATTGTGGGCGATGGATTTGTGGGAAGCCTTTTTTGACGAAATGCGCACCTATCTGAGCGAATCCAATTTGCTTGATGAAGCCACAGAGCACACCATTCGTGTGCGTGAAGTGGAGCATTTGGGATTTTGGGTGAAGGACATTGACAAGCAGCACCCCTGGTATAAGAAGGTGATGAGTTACAGCACACGCACTTATCCTCGCAAAACGCGAGTGCTTCACGCATTGCTTCACTGCCCACCGCTATTGCGATGGTGCATTAAAATGAATAGGAAGCGCAAGAATCTTTAGCCTAGTCAGAGCATTATATAACCCAAATCGGAAGCGACTGATTTGGGTTATATCTTCAATATGTGAGAGAGTGGGGCTACTGATGGTAGTAAATGTTGCCGCTCACATCTTTGTGCTGCACATTCGTGATATTTCGCAACACCTCTTTTTCTCCTTTTGTGCCGTAGAAGGTGTTGCCAGTCACTTCCAGAGTGTGGAAGCGCATTGCTGAGGTGGGCGTGCTTGACCAGTGGGTCATCAGTTGCCCATTTTGGGCGTGCACCTCATTGTTCTTGAATACCAATGCTCCTTCTGTGGCGAATTCTTGCAGGAAGAAGTTCATGTTCGACGAGAAAAAGGTGTTGCGATTGAAAAGAAGGTATAGTCGGCTCACATTGTTGCAATAGATGCGAGTGTCGCCCTCAAAGCGATTGTCGTAGGCATTGATGATGAAACTGTCGATGCCAGCGCCCTCCGACACGGTGGCGAGCATTTTCATGCCTGTAGCCTCGTTGTTGAGCAGCGTAGCTTTGCCCCCTTGTTCGCCACACCACAGCAGCGTGGTGCCCAAAGTTTCGTTGGTGAGCGGACTTGATGGAGCGTAGTCATTGATGATGTTGCCTTCCATTTGAATGTGTCCGCCACGCAGCATTGCGATGGTATTGCCGGTGGTGCCGTAGCTGTTCACCACAGGCGTGTGATTGTTGATAGTGTTGGCACAGAAATACACGGGGTTGCGCTTTTTCGATTTGTCGATGATTAAAATGTCTTGGTGATAGTATTTCTCATCTGTGTCTATACGGTTGTTTTCGAACTCGTTACCAACGATCGATATATCCTCCTGTGTGTCTTCTTCGCTAAAACCGATATAGATGGTTTTTCGGCACAGAGAATTGATTTCGAATCGATTGTTGGTGAACGCCACGTTTTTGTTATTACAACCCACTCCCTTCACATGGTTGTCATCAATAGAGAAGAATGATACGAGCACATCGTTAAACAAATTGCGGCAATCATCACCTTTTGCGGCTCCGTAGATGAATTGATTGTCGCTTATAAGTATGTTTTCACGCTTCACGAGTTCTCTTCGTCCGGTATGTGCATCAACAGAGGCTTCAAAGAATGCCAGAACTTCGTCGTTTCCGTATTTGCGGAAAGTGTTGTCGGCGATGTCCACATTGCAGGCTTCGCCCCTTATCCACAGGTTGCCGCCAGCTATGCAGTTGTTGTAGTTGGTGATGTTGCAGTTTTTGAATGTGATGTTGCTGCACACGCGCAAATCGAAGTTGGTGAAGATGGCATTGTCGGCGTAACTGTTCACACGGCAGATGTCCACCTTGTTGGCATGGTAGATTTTCACGCCAAACATAGCCGCGTTTTCCCACCAGATGCCTTTGTGCAGCTTGAGGTTGATGGCCACATCGTGAATCGATACCGTGATAGGGCGCTCGCGTGTGCCAGCGGCTTTGATGAAAGTGTCGTCGGTGAAAGCCTTGAAGCCGTCGGCATCGCTGCCCTTGTCAAGCACGATGGTCACTTTTTTGCTTCCCACGCCCTTGATTTCGATATTGGAATTGCATTCCACGGTGCCTTTTAGCACATATTTGCCAGGCTTGTCGAAGTTGATGATCACCATATCGGAGTTGTTCAGCCCCTTGAAGATGCCACGCAAATTGGCTGTGAGTTCGCCCTTCAGCTTGCTCACGGTCACTACTTGTGTGCGTGCGCCCGCGCCAAGCGAAGCCAGCATGGCGATGAGCACCAAAAGAATAGTTTTGTGTTTCATATATTTATTGTAAAGGTAACACTTTAGCAGCATCTTCCTCACCTTCTTCATCTTCCACCTCGTCGGTTTCCTTTTCTTCATCGTCTGGCACCCATTGCAGGAAGGTGAACGTGAAGAATAGCAGGCAGAAGAACGGTGTTTTCATCAAGTCGCCGTAGGCAAGATTGATGATAAACGACAGGAGGGAGTAAATGAAGATGTTTTTGTTTTTGCGGTAGCCGGGTGGGCACGATGTGTAGAGCAGGAAATAGTAGATAATCGCCCATGCCAAGCCCAGCAAGCCCAGCTGCACAATGATGTGGCAAACGTATGGGTTGGTGCCGAGGAAAAACCAGTTGTATTCCTCCACCACTTTGGTTTGCGCCATATTCACCGATCCATTGTAGCCCTGAAGTCCTAAGCCCACCAGCCAATGATCGCCATTTTCATCAATGATATAAGGGATGAAACCAATTTTCGCAAAGCGGGGCATATCGGGAAGCGATGTTTCGTTGTCCATCAGCCAGTCCACTCCATCAGCCAGTTCTTCCACAGTGTAGTCGCCATACAGGTATTCCTCCATCAGGAATTTAGGGTCGAGCATATCATCGCTTCGATCCACAGTCTCAACATACACCCACAGTGCGCCACCCATCAGAATCACCACCACAGGCGTAATCATAATCGCACGCCTGATATAGTCGCGGTTGATAGGGAACAGCAGGAAGAAGTACATCAGCAGCAAAATGAAACTCACTTTCGTCTCGTTGAGGCAGGTGGGGAAGAGCAGAATCACCAGCCAAATGTTATCGCGAATGCTTCGGAAAGCGTTTTTGTGGTCGAGTCGCTTGTTGAGCAGGTAGAACGAGAAGAAAAAGATGCCAAACGACACTATGCTCGAGCCACCGTCGCCAAAACTGCCACCCACTTCGTCGCCAGCGCCGTATTTGATGAATTGCTCCACCACGCACACTGCTTGAACACACAGCCAGATGAAAATGTGCTTGTCGAAAGTTTTGATAAACTCCTTGTAGAGTGCAGGTTTGCTCCAGATGTAGCGGAACACAGGTATCAGAAATATGGTGCCGAAAAATGAGCGGGAGCCGTTGGCCCACTGCATCAGGCTGAGGTCGTTGACAAAACACGAACTCACAAACGACAGGACAAAGAGGCTGATAATGATCAGTGCATCGGTAGGCCTACGGAGAGTGTAGAGACCGAGCAGCATGAGCACCGCGTTGCCAACCACATTGATAGGGGTGAAAAGTCCCTCAAGGGGCGGTATGAGTTCTTGGTACACAAAACCAAAGCACCCCAACACCCAAAAGAGGATGAAGAAGGTGCGAAGGATTAAAATGTCTTTTTTATCCAGTATGTAATGTGCTGGTACGTTATTTGTCATTGCCGATTTTTATCGAGGTGTCGTCGGAATTTTTTACGCCGTTGAGCACGAAGCCCACATTGCTGAGTTTTCCTTCAGCCATGAGCCTGTTGATCCATTTCACATAGGCTTGCTTGGTAGAGTTGGCGCGGAGCACCACCACGGTGGCGTCGGCTTGGTTGGTGAGCGAGAATGTGTCGCTTGCCGTTGCCAGTGATGCAGAATCCACCACCACGTAATCGTATTGCTCACGCAGTTGCTCCATCAGTTGCGCTGCGCGAGAGCCTTGCAGCAGTTCTGATGGGTTGGGTGGGACGGAGCCTGCCACATACACATCGAGGCCGTCGGCTGTGGTGTTCACGATGTCGTGGAGCGAAACCTCGCCATTTGAGAGGTAATCCGACATGCCCTTTGAAGCGATAATGCCGAACATCTCGCCAAGCGATGGCTTGCGAAGGTTGAGTTCCACAAGTGCCACCTTCTTGCCCATCAGGGCGAGTGATGATGCCACGTTGGCAGCGATGTATGATTTGCCTTCCGCTGCCACTGCCGATGTCACGAGCACCACCTTGTCGGTGCTTTCGGGGAGCACAAACTGCACATTTCCTCTCAAGTAGCGGAAGAGTTCGGCATTCTTGGTGTTGGTGTCGGCTATCACTTGAAGCTCGTCTTCACGGGCGTGGTTGATTTGTCCCAACAGGTGTGCAGGGGTGATGGCTTCAAGTTCGTCTTGACTGCCAATCTTATTTTTGAGCAATTTCTTCACATAGAGAATGCAGAATGGAAGTGCGAATGCCATTATCAGTGCCACGAAAGCGAGCAGGGGTTTCTTAGGCTTCACAGGTTCGCTGGCGGCATACGCCTCATCTACCAACTTGCCCTTAGGCTGAGCGGCAGCCATTTTCAGCGCATTTTCCTCGCGCTTTTGGAGCAGGAAGATGTAGAGTTCGTTTTGAATGGCTTGGTTGCGGTAGAGGTTGCGTGTTTCGCGCTCTGTGGAGGCGAATTGACTCATATCGCCCTTGCTTTCGCCTTGCAAATCTTTCGCTCTGTCGATTTTGATGCGCATAGCGCCCAAGGCATTGTTCACGCTACCCAGCATATTCTCACGCATGGCGTTGAGTTGTTGGTCGAGTTGCACCAAAGCAGGGTTGTCGGCTTTGGCTGAGGTTTCGAGGTGCTGGCGCTGGGTGATGAGCGCGTTGTATGATCTTACCATCTTCGCCGAGAGCGAGTCGGACTCGAATGGAATGAGAGAGTGCTTGTTGGCAGGGTCGGTGATAAAGCCCTTAATCATGCTTGCGATGCGATATTGCGTTTCGAGAGCGATGATGGCGCTTTCGCTGGTTTCGCCTTTAATGATAGTGGTCTTGGCTTGGGCCACAGGGTCAATCAGGTTGTGCGCCTTCTTGTATGCCTCGATTTCGGCTTCGCTGCCCATCAAATTCTTGTAGATGAGCGAGAGGCGTTCGTCGATAAAGCGTGCGGTGGTCATGCCTTGTGTGTCGCTTTCCTTCATTCCGCGCTCGTTGTAGAGGCGAACGAGCGTATTGAGAATGTCGCGGCCACGCTTCACATCGTTGTCCATCACGTCCATATACACGATGTCGGTTTTCTTCGCCTTCAAGTCCACGGTCATGTCTTTCTGGAGTTCTAATGCGGCAGGAATGTTGCCAGCCACCGAAGCGGTGATGCTGTATTCGTGTTTAGGTGTGAAATATTGTGTGGGCTTCACCACGAAAAGACCGAAAGGAGTCTTAACGGTGGCAGGAAGCTCAACGCCTTTCAGTTCGGCATAGTTGGAGAACATGCCCTTCTTCACGGTGATGTCGGTTTTGCCGTCGGCATATACCTTGATTTTAAAAGGCAATGTCACCGAAAGGGTGTCGAACAGTTCTTTTGGAGCCTCCACGATGATGGGTGATGTGCCGTAGTGGTCCTGTTTCTTCAAGAAGCCGGTTTTCTCGTAGTAGCGGCAGTTGATGTCGAGTGCGTCAACAGTCTTGGCGGCAAGATTCTCCGAAGCGAGAATCTCGATTTCGTTAAACACATTCACATCGCCACCGCCAATCATGCTTTTCAGCATGGAATTGCCTTTTGAATTGCCAATTCCCGCAAAAGATAATGATTGGTCATCTACCAGCACGGTAGAAGATACGATATATGAGGGGAGGGTTTTGCGAAGATATAGAAAAAGAATCCCAAAGCAGAAGATAAACGACAGGGCAAAAAGCCACCAATGGCGAATTGCGGTGCGTAGGAAGTTTGAGGTGCCCAATGATTCCTTTGGAGCAGTTGTGTATTGTTTTGCTTTTGATTTCATATTTTTTAGGGATAGTAAGTGTTTCTTATTTTACGCAAAGAGCAATCACGAGCGATGCGATAACCGAAGCCACGCTCACGATAGTTGACATTTGAGAAAGTTTGAACGCCGAGAATTGGTTGTATTTCGAGTTGTCGACCTTGATTTTGTTGGGCTCTACATACACCACATCGTTTTGCTGGAGGTAGAAGAATGGCGACGCATAGATGCTACCGTCGGTGAGGTTGATGCGGTGATAGGTGCTCTTGCCGTTTTCGGTGCGAATCACGAGCACATTGTCGCGCTTGCCGTATTCGGTGAGGTCGCCAGCGGCTGCGAGTGCGTCGAGCACTGTGAATCGCTCTTTGCCCACCACCATGCGTTGTGGCGCTTTCACTTCACCCATCACGTTCACGGTGAAGTTGATCATTTCCACACGCACGAATGGGTCTTTCACCTGTTCGCTCACGCGGTTTTTGATTACGGCTGCCAGTTCGTCGGTGCTGATGCCAGAGGCTTTGATTTCGCCCAGCACAGGTATTTGAATCATGCCGTTGCGGTCCACGATGTAGGTTTGCAGGCGTGGTGATTGGCTGGTGTTGATGTTGCCTTTTACCGATGGGTTGCCCAGAGGCACATTGTAGATTGCTGTGGCTTCCGGGTTAGAAGATGTGATGGTGATAATCAATTCGTCGTCGGGTTGGATTTTGATTTTGTAGTCCGACACATTGTCAGGAAGAGCACCCTCTGCTTCTTTTAGGTTTTGGAAATACGCAAGGGTGGGTGCTTCTTTAGTTGTGCTGCACGAAGCGAATGCGAAAATCACCAATAAACTTATAAGAATGTTTTTAATCTTCATATATCGATAAATTATAGTTGTTTCATATTTATTTTCTAATAACGAATATGCTCGGTCGTTTATTATGCCGATGCATGTAATTTTGCGTAGATTTTGCCAAAAACGTCTTTTCTGATTCGCTTTGGGCAGAAATACACCATCAAGCCTATTGCCACTACCATGGAGAGTGCGTCTTGCCAAATGGCAGTGCTGAGGTAGAAGGGCACTGCGGTGGCCAATGCAATAACTATGGGCGTGATGATGCCACGGTTTAGTGTGAGTTTGAAATAGCGTTTGGTATCGATCCAGCGATAGGTGATGAGCACCAAGTAGGTGATGATGAGGGTGACAATCACACCGTAAACGCCAAATGGGCTGACGAGCAGGAAATTGAGCGCCACATTCACCACTGCGCTGAGAATGATGGCTGGCAGGGTGCGCTTGGTGTCTTTCGCGCACTGGTAGCCCATGTCGAAGTAGGCGGAAATCGCAAAAATGGAGGTGGAAATCGCCAGTGGGAAAATGTAGGGCAGACTGCTCTGGTAGTTGGTGTCGACTATCCAGCTGTAGCACATCTTCAGCGAGAAGCAGAAGCCTACCAGCAGCACGCACACAATGAAGATGTAGTTGTTGAGCACCTGCGAGAAAAAGCGGTTGCGGTCGGGGCTCTGGTATTGGAGAATGGCGGTTTCCTGCCATGCCTGGTAGAAGATGAACGCCAAGGTTTGGAGTATGCTCACAAAGCGGATAGCCACGGCATACACGCCGTTGACCTCAAGTCCTAAATAATGCTGGATAAACCATCGGTCGCTACTGCCGGTGAGCCACCAGCAGATGGAGCCAGGGAGCAGCGGGAGGGTGTATTTCAGAATCTCGCGAGCCGTTTTGCCCACGCTGATTTTCACGAAGAAGAGGCGCTGCAGGGTGCGGAGCTTCAGTTCCACTGCGCCCACAGCCGCAAATCGGGCAAGGATATTGGCGATAAACACGCCCTCGATGCCCATGCCCAGCCACACCACAAACACAAGGCTGAACAGCCCGATAAAGAAAGCCGAGAGTATGCCCACGGTGATAAACGCCTTGTTGTTGCCCAGTCCGCGGAACACCTGCGACACCACCTCCTGAATCGACATGGCCACGAGCAACGCCAACACATACCAAAGGTAGCGCACTTGGAAAAACGAGGCGATGCCCAATGTGATGATGGTTGATAGTAAGATGGTGGCACCGAGTGTTTTGTAGGTCATGGTCACCACTTCCTTGCGGTTTTCCTCGTTGGGCGAGTCGAGCAGGAAGCGGAAAGCGCCGTCGCGAAGTTGGAGCGTGACAAACGGCATCAGCAAAAACACGGCGGTGAGGCAGATGTCGTAATAGCCGAAGTCGGCGGTGTTTTCCACATAATAGGTGTAGAGAGGCACCATGAGGAAAGTGATAATCTTTGAGCCAAGATTACCAATCGCATAAATGCCCATGTCCTTCATCATTTTTGATGAGCGGTTCTGCTTTGCGCTATGTGAAAATGCGTCTGCCATTATTCTGAACTTGCAAAATTACCACTTTTTCCTCATAATGGCAAATGAGGGGGCGGCTTACTGCTTTCGCATGTCGGAAATGAAGATACGGGTGAAGATTTGCGCGCCTTTGTCGCTCAGGTGACCCGCGTCGCTGAAGTTGGTGATTTCGGGATAAACCGACTTTTCGAATGTGTAGTCGCGGAACCACACGCCCTCGCTTTTGCAGAAATCTGCCACCCAGCGGCGCATGGCGGCGTCGATTTCGTGGTCGGGCGCTAAAGCCATGTAGAGTTTGATGCCTTTTTCGCGGCACAGGGTTATGATGTGTTTCAGTTGTGCCACTTCCACCTCATCGGGCTTGAATCCCTCGAATGGGGTGTCGGTCATCTTCTTAGGCACCTCAAACAGGGGTGAATAGCCGTCGGAGTGCTGGTCGCCGTTGCGGTACGATTTCATCAGCCACACCATGCTGCTGTTGAAGCGATAGATGCTACTCGTCATTTTGATTCGTGTGGTGAGCGGTTCTTGGGTATCAACCCACTGAGTGTAAGACTGGTTGATGCCGTAGAGCGTTTTGCAGTCGTTCACGCTGTTGGCGCGCCACGAGCCGTCGAGCATACTGTTCCACAGCCCAAGCACCACGATTTTCGGTTGACAACGCTCCAACCACGATTCCAGCACGAGCGATGCGTAAATCACGTCGTGGCCGTCGCAGCCGGCGTTGTAGGCACTGAGGTGAAGGCTGTCGGTGAATAGTTGGGGCACAAAACTGTGCTTCGCCTTTGATGAACCGAGTATGAGAATGTCGGCTTGCTTGTTTTGCATCGACTGCACGATGTCGGATTCGAGGATAGTGGAGTCGGGCAGATTTGTTATCAGTTTCTTCGCCACCAATCCCACCATCAAGTCCGCCGCCACGAGCAGTGCGGCAATAATCACTGTGTTGATAAATATTTTTTTCATTGCGCAGCAGAGGGGGTTAGAATTGGAAATAAATGAAACTGATATTCTCGAGTTCGCCTGTGGCGGCGATATACAGAATGGCTAAGGTGATGGAGCCGATTCGCACAGCCCGGTTCGGGCTATACATAAACAGCGCCTTGCCGCCGTATTCGTCGCGATATTCCTTGTAGAGCATCACCACAAACGCAAACAAGCCCACGGTGAACATTAGTGTGGTGCCAGCGGTGAACAGCGGGCCGAAGCCGTTGCCTATGTTGGTGATGATGGTCACGATGTCGGTGAAGGAGTTGGCGCGGAAAAGCATCGCACCGAAAGCGCACAGCACGAAAGTGATACTTTGGCGTGTGAGTTTGTAGAGGCGTTTGCCTTTGAGGGCGTGGCGAGTCTCAAGTCGCTCACGCAGCGGCTTCACGGCGCGGTCGATAATCACCATCAAGCCGTGCCATGTGCCAAACAGCACATAAGTCCAGTTGGCGCCGTGCCAGATGCCGCACACCACAAAGGTGACGAGGTTGTTGTAGTGGCATCGCCATTCGCTGCATCGGCTGCCGCCCATAGGAATGTAGATGTAGTCGCGCAGCCACGACGACAGCGAAATGTGCCATCTGCGCCAGAAGTCGGCCACATTCTGCGCGAAAAATGGTTGCTGGAAATTCTCCATCACACGAATACCCATCATTCTCGACACACCCACAGCCATGTGGCTATATCCGGAGAAGTCGGTATACATCTGTATGAGATACAGCACCGAAGCCACTATCAGGGTGGTGCCATTGTGGAAAAAGCAGTGGTTGAACACCGAGTCGGTGTAGATGCAAATGCGGTTGGCAATGCACATTTTCAGGAAAAAGCCCCACAGCACACGTTTTGCGCCCTCGCTCAGGTCGGTGCTGTTTGCCAAGTGGTTGTGGCGAAGCTGGTCGAGGAATGGCTTCGGGCGGTCGATAGGTCCCGACATGATGGTGGGAAAGAAGGCAACGTATGTGCCGAAGTTGATGAAGTTGCGCTCTGGCTGAATGTTGCCGCGGCGCACCTCTATGGTGTAGCTGATTAGTTTAAACGTAAAGAAACTGATGCCCACAGGCATAATGATTTTCATTGTGGAGGTGGAAGCCCCAATGCCGGCAGAGTTGAACAGTTCGGTGAATTGCTCGATGCAGAAATTCAGGTACTTAAACCACCACAGCACACCCACGCCTACCACGATGCCCACCGTGGAAAGGGTGGTGGCGCGTCGGGCGTTGGTTTGGCGGTTGCGGGCTATGGCTGGCGCGAGGAAATAGTAGAATACCGTGACAGCGAGCAGCAACGGCAACATTCGCCAGTCGGCATAGCCGTAAATCGCATACGAGGCAGCCAGCAGCCACACGTTTTGCGCTTTCGCCGAGTGGCGGAGCACAGTAAAGTAGGGCAGCAGCACCGCTATGAATGCAAACCAGAATATGATGGAGTTTATAGCCATTTCAATGTGGGGTGTTGATGATGTTATTACCAGTGTGTGATAAAGGCATGTCAACTCTTTATCCAAAAATCGCTGACAAAGATATTAATTTTTTTTGGGAATGTGAAAAGTCATGAGTGGCGTATGCTCCAAAAATGGCGAATAATTATAATCGCGGCCTAATCGCGGCCTGTGAGTGGAAAATGTGTGAAATTGGGGCGATTGTGGGTGGAATGTCGGCAAAAATGAGTAACTTTGTAATTTAATATTAGGTAGATGCTATGATTTTTTCATTTGAAACTCAAAATATTCTATATGTGTATGTGCTGCTGGGCATCGCTTTTGTGCTCACAGTGGTTTGCGCTGTGGTGCTGTGGCGCAGGGCACACCGCTTGAGCAAGTTCGACCTTGCCGAAGCCACTCGCGACTATCTCCCCGAAGAAGCGCTTCCGGGCGTGTCGGTGGTGGTGTATGCCCACAACGACTGCGAGAACCTGGAGCGTTTTCTGCCACTCTTGCTCCATCAGGATTATCCTGATTTTGATGTGGTGGTGGTTGATGATGCCTCGTTCGACGGCACCCACGACTTGCTGAGCGACTTGCTCCCACATTTCGACAATCTGCGTGTGACCTTCGCGCCGCAGGAGACTCGTTCCCTCTCGCGCAAGAAACTCTCGCTCACCATTGGCATCAAGGCGTCGCAAAAAGAGGTGGTGCTCCACACCAATGCCAACTGCCGCGTGATGAGCGACCAGTGGCTCCGCACCATGATGCGCAATTTCGTGCCAGGCACCGATGTGGTGCTCGGTTTCTCGCACTATCGCTACCGCAAAGACACCAGCGCAGGCAGATATTTCCGTGTGTTTGATTCGGTAGTCACCTCGCTTCAATGGGTGGGCAGTGCCATCAAGGGGAAACCCTACCGTGGCATCAGCGACAACTTGGCGTATCGCCGCCAATTGTTTTTCGATCATGCTGGTTTCTCTGAGAGTTTGGAGTTGCGCTATGGCGACGACGACGTGTTTGTGAGCGCCATTGCCACAGGCGACAACACTCGCTTGGAACTCGCTCCCGAAAGCCAGATGCAGACCTACTACGAGAATGTGCCAAAGGCGCACAACTTGCTGAAACTGCGCCGCGACTACACCTCGAAGTTTGTGTGCACAAAGGCTCCATTCTATGCGCAAGCCCTGTTCTCGGTGATGAATTATTTGCGTCTGGGTGCCCTCGTGGCAGCCGTGGTGCTCGACTATACCAACATTTTCACCATTTCGGCAGCCACATTTTTGCTCATACTCTCATGGGTGATGATGATATTGCCGTTTAACCGCTGTTGCCAGTTGCTCCAGGCTCCGGGGCTCACATTCAGTGTGCCACTGTTCTATGTGTGGCGACCGGTGGTGAACCTTTACTTCAGAGTGTTGGGCTGGTCAACTCGCAAAACCAATCTCACCTCCATCTATGAATGACGCTGCACCTACCCGAATCAATGCGCTCACCTCGTGGCGAGGCATTTTCATCCTTTCCGTAGTGCTGTTTCACAGCGGCGAGGAATTGTTTATGGAATTGGCCACCAGCGGCGTGGTGGGCTTCTTCATCATGAGCGGCTTTTTGATGCGCATGAAGCATCAGCCAGAGCCCATCAGGGGCGCACGGTTTAAGTCGTTCGTCGCCAATCGCGCGCTGCGGCTCTATTCGCTCCATTGGTTTGCGTTCGCATTGCTGATGGCAGCCACCTTTGGCTTTTCCGCCACCTTGCCCTATATGAGTTGGGGGGCGTTGGTGCCCAATTTGCTGCTGGTGCAAAGTTTCGTGCCAGATGTGAACGTGTTTTTCTCTTTCAACACCCCCACATGGTTTTTGTGCGACTTGCTGATCTGCTACCTCTGCTTCCCTTACATAGCCACATGGCTCGACAGGATAAGGCTGCGCTGGCAACTGCTGCTCTTTGCCGTGCTTCAGATAGCGTATTTTGTATGTATGTGCGCCTTGACTGACCCCGATTTGGTCACCTACGCCCATGTGTTCCCACCGTTCCGCATCTACGAGTTCACCGCTGGCATTATCTTGTATAATGTGTATAAGGCGTTGCGCCCACGCCTCACAGACTGGAATATGGCGAAAGCCACGTTGGCAGAGGTTCTTGTGGTGGGGCTGTATGTGGGTTTGATGGTGTTCTCTCAAGCATGGGACTACCAAGATAAAGACAAATTCAACGACAGCGTGATGTGGGAGATACCGCTTTCGCTGCTCTTGCTGGTGTTTGTGCTCAATGCCGGCACCGAAGGCATCATCAGCCGCATACTGCATTGGAAACCGCTGGTGTGGTTGGGCAGCATCTGTTTCGAGATATTCCTGCTTCACTCCCTATCGGGGCTGGTGTTCGGCTATTTGGTAAGCCCATTCTTGGGCCACTTCGGCATAGATGTTTATGGTCATTACGCCTTCGGTCAACTCCCCATACTGCTTGTCATGGGCTATGTGATGCACCGCTGGTTCACCCTCCCCGTTTTCGCCTGGGCATCGCGCCTCTCCGCCCGCCTCTCCGCCTGAAAGTGGATAAAAGTGCATGATTATTAGCGAAAAAAGCAGAAGTAGTGATAATATTTTGTATCTTTGCTAATTAAACAAGCATCGCTTAAAACGATATGATAGTGAATGAAATAAAGAAAAATTGATGTTAGACGTAGTGGCGAGAAATACAGAACGCTTTTTGTTGTCTGTTCCAAAGACAAAGCGGAAAAAGTATGGTCAGTTCTTTACGAACATGTCCACTGCTAAGTTTATGGCTTCTTTATTTTGCTTTGACCGTTCAAAGCCCTGTTTGGAAATTCTGGACGCGGGAGCAGGCACAGGAATACTTGCGACTGCAGTTATTCAGAAGTTGATTGATGATGGTTACAAGGGACGGATTCATGTCACATGCTACGAAACCGACGATTTTGTGATGCCAGTTTTGGAAGAAAACATGAGGTTGAGCACCGTTTTGCCAAACGTGACTTGCTCTATTAAAACAGACAACTACATCACTTCACAAAATTTCTCCAATTACACGCTTTTTGGTGGCGAAGATTCCCATTACGACTATATCATAGGCAATCCTCCTTATCTGAAAACGTCCAAAGATGCCATTGAGGCTTTGGCTATGCCAGAAGTTTGCTATGGTGCACCAAATTTATACTTTTTGTTTTGGGCAATGGGCATTCACAATTTAAAAGAGGGGCAGGAGCTGGTGTATATCATACCACGTTCGTGGACATCGGGGGCTTATTTCAAGAGATTTCGTGAATACCTATTCCGAGAGTGTGTATTAACAGATATCCATTTGTTTGAAAAACGTGATAAGGTTTTCGATGGGGAGTCTGTTTTGCAAGAAACGATGATAGTGAAGGTGAAGAAAACAAGGGTTGTGCCCAGTGCAATCAATATCACCACTTCTTCTACATCAGATTTTAAGGATATTAGCTCCTTTAGCGCACCCTATGAAACCGTGGTCACCAAGAACCATTGTGTATGTGTTGTGACCAACAGTGATGATGTGAATGTGCTTCACACGATCAACCATTTCTCCAAAACACTGCCTGAGATAAACCTAAAAATGCAGACGGGCATTATTGTGGATTTCCGCACAAGAGAGGTGTTGCGAAACGAACTTGAAGAAGGCGCTTACCCTCTTTTATATGCTCAGCATATTAGGGAAGGAAAGATTGTTTGGCCTTTGGGAAAAGAAGGGGAAGTGATAAAAACTGAAAGGAAATCATATTTGCAGGAGAATGGAAATTTCTTGCTCGTTAAGAGGTTTACTTCAAAAGAAGAGCCTCGCAGATTGCAATGTGGCATTTATTTGAAAAAGAAATTCGACAAGTTTAAATATATAAGCACCCATAATAAAGTGAATTTCATTAAGTGTGATTCTCCTTGTGTGACTTATGGACTATATGTATTGCTGAACTCTTCGCTATATGATTGCTATTATAGGATATTAAATGGCTCAACGCAGGTTAATTCCACAGAAATCAATCAAATGCCAATACCAGATCGACAAGTGATTGAAGAAATGGGAAGAGAACTGATGCACCACGAATTGTCGGAGGTTAATTGCGATAAAATTTTGAGCAGATGGATAAGTTAGAAGTTGCAAAACATCTTTTGGAGCGTGTGGGTATGCCTGCCGAGCAGCAAAGTGCGCTGTGCTGCCTGTCGTTGTTGGCAATGGCTAAACTTGCAAAATCCACTCCTTATAGCCAAGCCACAAACGAGTGGGTCAGAATCCACGATATTATCGCTTTCATTAGTGACCATTATGGAGTGGCTTATGCGGAAAACTCTCGTGAGACATTTCGCAAGCGCGCAATGCACGCTTTCAGGACAGCTGCGCTGATAGAGGATAATGGAAAGGCTACAAATAGCCCAAACTACCGTTATCGCATCACGAGTGAGTTCTTGGCTGTGATTCAAAATATGAGCGGTTCGAAAAGAGTTTTGTGTGACGACAACGCTTACCTTACCCAGTTTATTGCTAATCACGAGAGCCTTACAGAAATTTATGCGTCGAAAAAGAAGATGCATAAATTGCCTGTCCGCATAAATAATCAAGATTTTACATTCAGCCCGGGTAAGCACAATCAGCTCCAAAAGGCTATTATCGAGGAATTTGCTCCGAGGTTTGCCCCAAACTCCGAGTGTTTATATGTTGGTGATACGACTCAAAAAGACTTGGTGAAGGATGTGGATAAGTTGTCATCAATAGGCTTTGAAATCACTTTGCATGATAAAATGCCAGATGTGGTGTTGTATCGGGAAGATAAAAACTGGGTATATTTCGTTGAGGCGGTAACTTCTGTTGGACCGATGAATCCAAAACGAGTAAGTGAGATTGCTGCTATGACAGAAAACGTGAGTTCAGGGAAGATATTTGTAACAGCGTTTCTCGACTTTGCCACATTCAAAAAGTTTTCTGAGCAGTTGGCGTGGGAAACGGAAGTTTGGATTGCTGATATGCCAGAACACATGATTCACTTAAATGGCGACAAGTTTTTAGGTCCAAGATGATTTTTGTGATTTCCTCGCTGTTAATGTCAAGGGGAGATGGATCAGTAGCAAATGAATCCAAACTGCCATATCTCTTGGTTGTTTTTGAAACTTTGGCCGACGTCCAATAGAAATGGAGCGCCTGAAAGTGGAAAAAAGTGGTGGGGGATGGCAATAAGAGGGGATAAATTTGCGTTATTAATGACGAGATGAAAATTGATTTTAAATCACATATAATGCTTTTTGCGTTGGTTTTGTGCGCTTTAACAGCCTTTGCGCAAGACAACGACAAGATTCTGAATCGCCAGTATGTCGACCAGAAGAAGATCCACTTCGGCTTTTCGGTGGGTACCAATTTTCAGGATATTCACATCGTGAACAATGGCTTTCAGACCGAAGACGGCGAAACTTGGTTTGCCGATGTGCCGCAACATTCACCGGGCTTCTGCGTGAATGTGCTCGCCGACCTGCGCCTTGCCAAGAATTTCAACCTGCGCTTCTCGCCGGGTATGTATTTTGGCAACAAGGTGGTGAAATATATCAATTCCTCCGCCCCCGACGAGGTGACCGACCCGTTGCGCCGCAATCAGAGCCAAAACATCAAATCCACCTACATTGTGCTGCCGCTCGACCTGAAGATTTCGGCGAATCGCTACCACAATGTGCGCCCCTATTTCACTGGTGGCGTGATGGGCGTGTTCGACGTGGCTAAAGACCGCACCGAGCAACTCCGCCTGGCGAATGGCGACGCTATGCTCACCGTGGGCATGGGCTGCGACATCTATTTGCCATTCTTCAAACTTTGCCCCGAACTGAAATTCTGCTTCGGTTTGAAGAACGTGCTTCAGAAAAATCGCCCCGACTTGGAGGATAACCCCGAAATGATGCGCTTCACACAAAGCGTGGACAAGGTGACCAACAACATGGTGGTGCTCACATTTTATTTTGAATAACAAACAACGAACAATCATAAGAAGGGATAATGACCTACATTCGTAAATATTTGATGCTGACGCTTGCCGCTTTCCTGTGTGTGACCACACTGAGGGCGCAGGTGGATAATCAGTACACCCAATATTATATGGTGCCAGGCTATTACAACCCTTCAGCCATAGGCAACACCGACTACATTCACGTGACCGTGGGCAGCCGCGCGCAATGGGTGGGCATCAAGCACGCACCGCTCTCGTTTGTGGGGCTGGCGGATATGCCATTCAAGTTCCTCAACAAGCGATTTGCCACCGGCGTGGCCATCAACCAAACCAGCATGGGCTTGTATTCGGGCTTGAATGCGTCGGCACAGTTGGCGTATAAGCAAAAACTGTTTGGCGGCACGCTAAGCGGCGGTATTCAGGTGGGCTTGGTCAACGAAAAGTTCCGCGGCTCCCGAATTATCGAGGTGGAGGGTGACGAGGCCGACGACGCCATTCCCAAGACCGACGTTTCGGGCAATGCGTTCGACTTCGGTGCGGGCATTTTCTACCAGCATAAGCACTGGTGGGCAGGTTTCTCAGCCACGCACCTCACACAACCCTCGGTGGAGATGAAATCGGAGGGCAACGAGGAAGACCTCTACATATTTGAGGCCGGCCGCACATGTTATTTTATGGCAGGTGGCAATATTCCCATAAATAATACGTTATTTGAATTACAACCCTCTGTGTTTGTGAAGACCGATTTCAATCTTTACCAGGCAGAGGCCACAATGCGAGTGCGCTACAACAAGTTTATCACCGGTGGCGTGGCATACCGTCATAAAGATGCGGTGAGCCTTGTGGCAGGGGTTGAGATAAAGAATTTCGTAGTGGGCTACTCCTACGATTATCCTATTTCCGACATTTCAAAGGCCACTTCGGGTAGCCATGAGGTGTTTGTGAACTATAACGTGAAATTGAACTTAGGCGAAAAAAATAAAAATAAACATAAGAGTATTCGATTAATGTAGAATATGAAAAAGGTACTATTAATTTCTCTCACCACATTCGTGTTTGCAACAGTGCTCACTTCTTGCTTCTCGGGACGGCGCTCAGTGTCGGCCTACGGAGGCGAAGTGACTGGCGTGAGTGGCTCCGTGTTTGTGGAGCCTACACCTTACGGCATGGTGCTCGTGGATTGTGGTTCAATGAAGGAAGGACCATCAGAGGCCGACTCGCTTTGGGGCATCGACTCCACGGCGCGCGGTGTGTCGGTTGACGCATTCTGGATGGACCAGACCGAAATCACCAACTCAAAGTACAAGCAATTCCTTTACTGGGTGCGCGACTCCATTATCCGTGAGCGCCTCGCCGACCCTGCCTACGGTGGCAACGACGAGTTTAAAATCACCGAAGACAAGTACGGCGACCCTGTGAAGCCTCATCTCGACTGGTCGAAAAACATTCCATGGCGCAATCCGAGCGAAGACGAGGAACGCGCTATCGAGAGTGTGTATCGCATCAACCCCATCACTGGCGTGAAGGAACTCGACCCCACTCAGATGAACTATCGCTACGAAATCTATAATATGACCGAGGCTGTGAAGCGCAAGCACCGTCTCGACCCTGCCACTCGCGACTACAACACCGACCACGCAGTGCCCACCGATGTGCCTGTCATCAGCAAAGACACTGCCTACATCGACGATGATGGCCGCATCGTGCGCCAGACCGTGAACCGTCCGCTCTCCGGTCAATGGGATTTCGTGAACACCTATATCGTGAACGTGTTCCCCGACACCACTTGCTGGGTGAACGACTTCGACAACGCCTACAATGAGCCGTATGTGCGCATGTACTTCGCCAACGGCAACTACAACAACTACCCCGTGGTGGGTGTGAGCTGGGAGCAAGCCAACGCATTCTGCAACTGGCGCACCGAGTTCCTCCGCAAGTCGCTCGGCAAGGAAGGCGTGTATGTGGAGCCATACCGCTTGCCCACCGAGGCTGAATGGGAATTTGCGGCACGCGCAGGTGTGAACAAGAACAAATACCCATGGGAGGGCGATTTGCCGCTCACCGAAGATGAAGGGTGCTTCTATGCCAACTTCAAGCCACAGGAGGGCAACTATGTGAAAGACGGTAGCATAGTGTGCGCGCCCGTAGGCACCTACGAGCCCAACGACTTCGGCCTCTTCGACATGGCTGGCAACGTGAGCGAATGGACCTCTACCGCCTACACCGAGAGCATCGACCGCATGACCAGCGACCTCAACCCCGAATACCGCTACAATGTGGCGAAGGACGACCCTTACAAGATGTCGCGCAAGATTGTGCGTGGTGGCTCGTGGAAAGACGTGGCACACAACATTCGCGCCGACCTCCGCATGTGGGAATACCAAAACGAGCAACGCTCTTACATCGGTTTCCGCTGCGTGCGCTCAAAGGTGGGCTACACCAAGGTGAAAAGAAAGAAAAACTAATCAAAAAAATCATAGCAAATACAGATTTTCCAATCAATTACACATAAGGGATTATGGGAAAAATTAAGAAATATAAAAATGTGATTGAACGCTTCCTTTCGGGTGAAACCGGTCAGCGTTTCTTCAACTTTGCCTACAGTATTGGTGCGGCAGTCGTAATCTTGGGTGCGTTGTTCAAGATTCTTCACCTCGAAGGTGGTAACGAAATGCTCACCATCGGTATGGGTACGGAAGTATTGATGTTTATCCTCACCGCTTTCGACCGTCCCGAGCACGATTATAAATGGGAGCAGGTGTTCCCCGTTCTCGCTTCTGGCGACCCCGACGACCGTCCCGACTTCGCAGGTGGCGGCAACATCGTGATTGGCGGTGGCGCAGCGGCGCAGGCTCCTGCACAGCAAGGCGTGACCGAAGCCGAGGCAAAGGCTGCTGTGGGATTGCCACAGGGCATCGACCTCACCGAGGAGGATTCTCGCTCGCTGAGTGAAAGCATCGCTAAAATGGCAGCCGCAAGCGACCAGTTGAGCCGTATGGCTGAACTCACCGACGCCACTCAGCAATATTTGAGCCAAATGGCTGGCATTTCAGAGCAGATGCAGCGACTGAACGAAACCACCACCGCGCTCAACCAAGTGTCGGAAACGCTGCTTGGCAGCTATCGCGCTATTACCGAAAACAGCGAGAGCATCACCCAAAGCAGCACCGGCTATGTGGAGCAGATGGAAAACCTCAACCGCAACATTGGCGGTCTGAACACCATCTACGAAATTCAGCTCAAGAGCATTTCCTCACAGCTCGACAGCATCGACCGCGTGAACCGTGGTTTGAAGGATATTCGCGACATGTACGAGAAATCGGCAGCCGAAAGCGCACACTACTGCGACGAGACCGAAAAGATGGCTCGCTACATGAAGCAACTCAACAGCGTGTATGAAAAAATGATTAAGGCAATGACCGTGAACATGTATCGCCCAATGGGTGGTATGCCTGGCGTTGACCTTAATGATGATAATGATAACTCTAACGAATAAGCATGGCAAACGCTAAAAACCAGACGGTGGGCCGCATGTCGCCACGTCAGAAGATGATTAACTTGATGTACATCGTTCTGACCGCCATGCTTGCCTTGAATGTGTCGAGTGATGTGCTCAGTGGGTTCCGCCAAGTGCAACAGGGGCTCTCGCGCACCAATCGCACACTCACCGCGCGCAGCCAGATGATGTTTGAGCAAATTCAAGCATTCTACAACAAATATCCAAAGCAGGGCCGCCAGTGGCTGGATTTGGGTATGCAGGTGCGCAACACCACCGACAGTCTGTATGATTATATCGAATCGTTGAAGGTAGAGATTGTGAAGCAGTGCGATGGTCCGCAAGGCGATGTGAACCACATTGAAGCCGAAGACAACCTCGACGCTGCCGCCCAGGTGATGCTGCCTCCAACAGGTAAGAAGGGCGCACAACTGCGCACCCGCATTGAGCAATACCGCACATTCATCTTGGGAATGCTCGACAATCCCGATGCACAGAAGAATGTGGAGGAAGCGCTCTCTACTGCAAATGTGAAAACAAGCGAGGGAACGAAACGATGGGAGGAAAGCCTCTTTGAGGGTATGCCAGCCATTGCCGCTATCACACTGCTCTCGAAGTTGCAAAACGATATCCGCTTCGCCGAAGGCGTGGCGCTCGGCTCCATGATTTCCAACCTCGACACTGGCGAGCTGCGTGTCAATCACTTTGACGCGTTTGTGGTGCCTGAATCGAAGATGGTGATGCGTGGCAGCAAATATTCTGCCGAGATTGTGATGGCGGCCATCGACACCACTGCGCGCCCACGCGTGTTTGTGAACGGCAGCCAAATCAAGGGCAGCCACTACGAGGTGGCGACCGGCAGCACTGGCAAATTCGAGTTCTCCGGCTTTATCGAGGTTACGGCGCGTGATGGTAGCGTCACCAAGCGCGACTTCAAATCGTCGTACACCGTGATTGAACCATTGGCTACCGTTTCTGCCACTATGAT
>ULVO01080027.1_pt1 | contig 47434 bp, 62 predicted proteins | sample 1959521 | NCBI WGS metagenome assembly ULVO01 (sample SAMEA4835788, study PRJEB28245) | human gut metagenome | biome: gut microbiome; material: fecal sample | place: Denmark | collected 2008
GCGACTGTGACGGTAATGGCTGTTGCGGCGGATTTTCACCGCGCTTTCCTCATTCGGAGAAAGGAGAACCGCCTCCCGCCCCCGTGCGCGATGATTCCCGCGCAGAACCGTGTGACCAAACGATGGGTTTCGCCTTTCGGCATTAAAATTTATCGGAGTTTCACCGATATGGTCATATTATAGCATAAAAAAAGGAAAAACGCAAGTAAAACATGACATGAAAAAGGTCAAAGGCGGATTTTTGCAAAATGCAGGACAAAAAGCACAAAAAGAAACGGGAAAACCTCCTTTTCTTGTCCAAAAGTGAAAAACCGAAAAAAATTTCAAAAAACAGTTGACAAACCTTTTCGGATATGATATCATAGGGTCACTTCACCAAGCTAAAGTGATAAAACAATAAATCAAGGAGTATCGCCATGAAAAAAATGCTTTCTCTCGCGCTGGCGCTTTTGCTGGCCGCCTGCTGTCTGCCCTTTCTCTTTTCCTGCAAGAAGGAAGAGAAAAAACTGATTCTCGGCTTTGACGCCAACTATCCGCCCTACGGCTATGTTGACGACAGCACCGGCGAGTATGTCGGCTTTGATATTGAGTATGCTAAAAAAGTCTGTGACAATCTCGGCTACGAGCTGGAGCTTCGCCCCATTGACTGGGACAGCAAGGATGAACAGCTCAAGAGCGGCGCGATTGACTTCATCTGGAACGGATTCACTTACGAGGGACGCGAAGAGGCCTATGAATGGTCCGACCGCTATCTCAACAACAGCATCGTGGTACTGGTCAAGAGTGATTCCGGCATTTCGGCGCTGTCCGATCTTGCGGGCAAGATCGTGACGGTGCAGAGCAAATCTTCCGGCGAAACGGCTCTTTCGGAGAAAAGCGATCTGGTGGCCTCTTTTAAAAACGGCAAATACGAACTGGATGCCGACTATACAGCGGCCTTCAACCGGTTGAGTGCCGGCGCTGTCGAGGCGATTGTGGTGGATATCGGCGTGGCCGAATATCTCATCCGGGATAAGGCCGGCTATAAAATTCTGAACGAGCAGATTTCTACCGAGACTTACGGCGTCGGTTTCTTAAAAGGGAATACGGCGCTTCGGGATGAGATCAATGCCGAAATGAAAAAGATTGCGACCGAAAACCCCGATTTTATCAAGGGGCTTTGCAAGAAGTACGGCGTTTCTTACGACGCTTTCACGCTCGGAAAATAAAAACAGTCACCAACGGCGCGCCCTTTTCGGGGCGCGCCGTGCGGTGCGTCAGGGGAGAAACATGTCATTTTTCAGGGACTTTTCACAGATTTTTATTCAGCTGCAAAGCGGCCTTCTTTATTCGGTGCTGATCTTTGTGCTGACGGTGGTGCTTTCGTTGCCGCTGGGGTTGCTTATTTGTTGGGGACGAATGTCGAAAATCAAACCCGTTGCATGGCTTTTTCGGATCTATATCTCAATTATGCGCGGCACGCCGCTGATGCTTCAGCTGTTTGTGGTTTATTTTTGCCCCAACTATATCTTTAAGATCAAGCTCCGCGATATGGGCGATCACTGGATGTTTTTGGCGGTCATTCTCGGGTTCGCGCTCAACTACGCGGCTTATTTTGCCGAGATCTACCGTTCGGGAATTGCCTCCATGCCGGAGGGACAGTATGAGGCGGCCAAGGTGCTGGGCATGAACCGTCCGCAGACTTTTTTTCTGGTCATTTTGCCGCAGGTCGTCCGGCGAATTTTGCCCTCCATGACCAATGAAATCATCACATTGGTCAAGGATACCTCGCTGGCCTTTGCCATCGGTCAGCTGGAGATGTTCACCATGGCCAAGCGGTTGGCCTCCGCACAGGTCAGCATGAAACCCTATCTGGTGGCGGCGATTATTTATTATGTATTCAACTTTCTGGTGGCCGGCGGGATGGCAAGACTGGAAAAACGCTTTGGCCGGTACAGCCTGAAATGAGGTGAGAAGATGCCTGTTTTGGAAGTGCGCAATATCAAAAAGACCTTTGAGGGCAACGAAGTGCTCAAGGGGATTGATTTTTCAATGGAAAAGGGCGAGGTCCTTTCCATCATCGGTTCTTCCGGCAGCGGGAAGACCACCTTGCTCCGTTGCCTTAATTTTTTGGAAACCCCCGACACGGGTGAGATTCTGGTGGACGGCGAAATGGTTTTCTCGGCAAATGACACCCGAAAGCTCACCCCGGCCGAGCGCCAGAACCGGCAGCTCCGGTTTGGCATGGTTTTTCAGTCTTTCAATCTTTTTCCTCAATACAGCGTCAAAAAGAATCTCACGTTGGCGGCCGCCTTGCGTGAAAAGCGCCTTCTGCGCGAGAGCGGCGCTCCGGCTGACCAAGTGAAAGCCGCGCTGACCGAAATTGACCGCCGCGCCGAGGAACTCTTGGCCACGGTCGGGCTTTCGCACAAGGCCGATGTTTTTCCGTCCCAGCTTTCGGGCGGTCAGCAGCAGCGGGTGGCAATCGCGCGCGCGCTCATGCTTTCTCCCGAAATTCTCTGCTTTGATGAGCCCACCTCGGCGCTGGATCCCGAACTGACCGGCGAGGTGCTCCGGGTTATCAAATCGCTCAAGGGCCGGGACCGCACCATGATTATCGTCACGCACGAAATGTCCTTTGCCCGATCGGTTTCGGATCAGGTCATCTTTATGGCCGATGGTGTGATCGAAGAAAAAGGCGCGCCCGAGGCGCTTTTTTCCGCGCCCAGGAGCGAAAAGACCCGCGCCTTCCTTTCACATTCCGCAAAGAACGAAGAGACATAAGAATTTCAGAGAGGTCGTCCGGAAAAGTGCCGGCGGCCTCTCTTTTTCCTTGACAGAGGTGCGCGCGCGTGATATAATAGAAACGGAATTTATCAGAACGGGAGAAAAGGGTAGCCGCCGCGCGGCCTGCCCATAACGGATCGTACATGAAAATCGGATTTGTTTCGCTTGGTTGCTCCAAAAACCAGCTCGATACCGAAGTGATGCTTCACGAGTTGCTCTCGGCAGGACACGAAATCACACCGGATGAAACCGAAGCGGATATTGTGGTCATCAACACCTGCGCCTTTATTGAGGCGGCCAAAAAAGAGGCGGTGGACAACATTCTGGATATCGCCTGGCTGAAGGAACATAAAAGCCTCAAGGGCATCATTGTCACCGGCTGTCTGGCCGAGCGTTACCGCGAGGAAGTGCTTACTGAAATGCCGGAGGTAGACGCTGTTCTGGGCGTTGGAAGTATACACAATATTGTCAGGGCTGTGGAATCGGTGGCGGCACGCCTGGCCAATCCGTCTTTGCCAAAATACGCCTCTTTTGAGGATAAAAACACCGTGAAACTGGGCGGCGACCGTGTGCTGACCACGCCGGAATTTTTCTCTTACCTCAAGGTGGCAGAAGGGTGTGACAACCGTTGCTCTTACTGTGCCATTCCTTTTATCCGCGGCCGTTACCGGAGCCGTCCGATCGAGGATCTTGTTGCCGAGGCCAAGGATCTCTCGGCTGTCGGCGTTAAGGAACTCAATGTCATTGCGCAGGATGTCACGCGCTACGGCAAAGACCTTTACGGTGCCTATCGCCTGCCCGAACTTCTGCAAAAGATCACCCAAGAGACCGAGATCCCGTGGATCCGCCTGCTTTATTGCTATCCGGACAAGATCACCGATGAACTGGTGGCCGAGATCCGGGACAATGACCGGATCCTCAAATACATCGACCTGCCGCTTCAGCACATTTCCGATCCGGTGCTTCGCGCCATGAACCGCCATGGGGACAGCCGTATGATCCGGGAGGTCATCGGAAAACTGCGCCGCGAGATCCCGGGGCTGACGCTCCGTACCACTTTTATTGTCGGGTTCCCCGGCGAGACCGAGGCGGATTTTGAGGCGCTGTGCCGTTTTGTGGAAGAGACCCGTTTTGAACACATGGGCGTCTTTACATTTTCTCCGGAGGAGGGAACGCCGGCCGCCACAATGCCCGGACAGATCGATGAACAGCTGAAGATCGACCGGCGCGACATTCTTATGAAAATTCAGATGCAGATCAACGCCGAAGAAAACGAGAAAAAGATCGGCCGCACCGTGCGGGTGCTGACCGAGGATTTTGACGCGGTGAGCGAGACGCATTACGGACGGACGGCGGCGGACGCGCCGGATATTGACGGAAAAATTTATTTCAAGGCCCCCCATCGGGTCGCGCCCGGCAGTCTGGTGGATGTGAAGATCGAAGAAGCGGTGGACTATGATCTGGTCGGCCGCGCAGTGATGAAGGAGAAAGACCATGAGTGAAAACAAGAAAATGAATCTGCCCAATCGTCTGACCATGCTCCGGCTGTGCCTGGTGCCGGTCGTGATGGTGCTCCTCCTTTTGCCGGTGTCGGTGCTCCCGTGGCAGGCCGTTTATGCGTCCGGCGCGGTGCTCTTCATTCTCACGGCGCTGACTGATATGCTGGATGGGAAAATTGCCCGCGGCCGCCATCTCATCACCGATTTCGGCAAGTTCATGGATCCCGTGGCCGACAAATTCATGGTCATCGGCACGCTGATGGCACTCCTTTTCCGCATGACGCATCCGGAATATTACGGACTTTCCTATAGCACGGTGTTCAAGATTCTCTTTTTTGTGGCCGTGATTATTATCATCTTCCGCGAATTGGCTATCACCTCACTCCGGTTGGTGCTGGTTAATGCCTCCGGCAAGGTGGTTGCCGCCAATATGCTGGGAAAAATCAAAACGGTCTGCCAGATCATCTGCATCTGCACCCTGCTGATCGAGCCGTTTCTGGATCTGCTTTGCTGTTGGATCGATCCCACTTTCTTCTTTGCGCATTTTTATCCGCTTTCCTGGCTTACGGTCGGTCTGATGCTTGTTTTTACGCTTTGGTCCGGCATCAATTATCTGGTGAAAAACTGGCATCTGGTCGCTTCCGATTGGTAAAGCCGGCAAACGGGTGTGTTTTTCTCCATTTTTAAAACTCAAAAGAATGAAAAAGCCGCGGCAGATGCCGCGGCTTTTTTGTATTTTTTCTGGTTTTCAGCCAAGCATTTCTCGCGCCGCCTCACCCAGTCGGCGCACGCCGGCAACGATCTGTTCGTCGCTGGGCGTGGAATAATTGAGCCGGAAAGACTGAGAGGGTGCGTCGGGGTCACAGTTAAAGGTCGTTCCCGGCACAACCGCCACTTTTTTGGAAAGCGCCCGTTTGACGAATTCGGGCATGGACAGCCCCTCGGGAAGCGTCCCCCAGAGGAAAAGGCCGCCCTCCGGCCGGGTAAAGGTGATCTCCTTTGGCATTTCTTTGTCCAGCTCCGCAAGCATAAGGACGCATTTCCGGCGGTAAATGCCGCGGATCTTTTCAATGTGCGCGTCCAGATCGTACTGCGTCATATAGCGGTAACACAGCATCTGGAAAAAGAGGTTGGTGTGCACATCCTCTACCTGCTTGGCGATCACCATTTTGGAGGCGATCCCGGCGGGAACCACTGCAAAGCCGACCCGCATACCGGCCGAAAGAATCTTGGAAAAAGTGGAGCAGTAAATAACCAATCCCTCAGTGTCAAAGCTCTTGAAGGTGGGAAGATCCTGCCCGGCAAACCGCAGTTCGCCATAGGGGTTGTCCTCGATGATAGGCAGGGCATATTTTTTGGCGATTTCGTAGATGGCGTGGCGTTTTTCCTTTGACATGGTAATGCCAGAAGGATTCTGAAAGGTCGGAATCAGATACAGCAGTTTGGTGTTCGGGTTTTTCCGGATGGTTGCTTCCAGCTCCGCAGGGTCGGGCCCGTCCTCATGGAGCGGCACCCCCACCGTGCGCGCGCCGTTGGAACGGAAGGCGTTCAGCGCGCCGATAAAGGTGGGGTTTTCGCAGATGACGGTGTCCCCCTCGTTACAAAAAACCTTGGCGGCCAGTTCAATGGCCTGCTGTCCGCCGGATACGATGAGGGTCTCATCGGTATACGCATCCCCGTTTTCCCGGCTTTTGCCGATGCCGAAAACTTTTTTCTGCCGTGCCGCCACCGCCTCCCGCAAGGGCGTATAACCCTCGGTCAGGCCGTATTGAAGCGCTGTGCCGGGGCACTCGGCGTAGATATCCGTGGAGAGTTTTTGCAATTCGGCGACCGGAAAAGATTCCGGCGCGGGATTTCCGGCGGCGAAAGAAATGATTTCGGGGTCGGAAAGACTTTTGAAAATTTCACGGATGGCCGAGGGCTTCAGCGCCGCAAATTTTTCCGAAAACAAGTAATTCATAGGGTTCACCTCGCAATATAAGATATTTTAGCACAAAGCCAAAAGAAAAGCAAGTCCCGCGCCGGATTTATTTGCGCCCGTTATCGGTCTTCTCGATTGTCATCCGCCGGAAAAAAAGCGGCGTATAACCGATACGGCTTTTAAAAAGGCGCGAAAAATAATTATAATCGGGAAAACCGACCGCCGCCGCCACGGCGGAAAGGGAAAGAGAACCTTCTGTGAGCAGATTCTTGGCCTCGGTGACGCGTGCGTCAATGTGGTAGTCAATAATCGAACGCCCCATGTCTTTTTTAAACACGGTATCGCAGTAAACAGCCGAATAATGAGTCGCCCGGCCGATGTCTGCCAGCGTTATTTTTTCATTTGGATGCGTATGAAGATAGCGCAGGATTGTGACCGTCAGCGGATTCAATTTTTCCCGGTCGCGGTCGGTTGCCAGACGGCAAAGGAGCGCCCCCAGGATCTGCCCGGTCATTTTCTCCCGGCAGGAGAGCGTTTTCCGGTAGATTTCATCACACGCCGAAATCAGCAATTTGGTCTCGCTGTGCAGAATACCCGGCAAACGGGTTGGAAAAACCAGGGGTTCCTCACAGTTGAAATTAAAGCTGACATAGTCTGCATATCCCTCTTTCCGGGCGCGCCTTGTGCCGGGCGGCAGAAAAAGGGCGTCTCCCGGCAAAAGCGTCAGTTCGGTGCCGTTGACAGAATAGATGAGCGCCCCGGAAAGCAATAAAGTCAGGTCGTAAAAAGCAATGGAGAGCGGCCGGATGGCCGTGGCCAATTCTCCTTTGTTGTGGCGATAATAAAACAACCGGATCTCCTGCATCTTAATATTCTCCTATTTTTGAGTTTATATCTGAAGATATGCCCTTGAATTCATTTTAAATAGTGCTAAAATGATTGTAGCGCAAAAAGTATCATCCGTCAAGGGGGAAAAGAAAAAATGATCAGACTTTGTGCATTCGCGGACGAGAGCGGCACGGCGCTTTGCGATCAGATTGCGGAGATGAAAAAACACGGCATTTCACTGCTGGAACTGCGTAGCATTGGCGGACGCAATATCGCGGATTTTACCGATGAAGAAGCGCAGAACTACGCAAAAGAACTTCGGGATGCCGGTATCCTGGTTTTTTCCATTGGCTCACCGCTTGGGAAGGTAGACCTGGAAAAGGCGCCCGAACATATGGAAAAAGTACGGCGTGTTTGCCGCATCGCGCAGATTTTCGGCGCAAAACGGGTGCGGATTTTCAGTTTTTATCACGCTTATGAAAACAGGGAAGCGGTCTTTTCGGCATTGCGTGAAATGTGCGCAATCGCCAAAGAAGCGGGCGTGCGTTTTTATCACGAAAATGAAAAAGAGATTTACGGCGATACGCTCTCACGCGTACTGGAGATTGTTCACGCCGACATTCCGGGATTGGGGTTCGTCTATGACCCGGCCAACTTTATGCAGTGCGGCGAGTCGGCACCCGCCGCGTTGTCGGCACTGTTTGATAAGATTGATGATTTCCATATCAAGGATGTAATGGTCAAAACCGGAGAATTGGTTCCGGCCGGCTTCGGAGACGGGGACATTCCGGGGCTCCTGACCCGCATCCGGGAGAGTGGCCGGGATGCAACGCTCACGCTGGAGCCGCATCTGAAACGCTTTGAGGGATATGGCGACATTGACCACAGCGAACTGCGCGGCAAATTTACCTATCCGAGCCGTCAGGAGAGTTTTGCCGCCGCCGTGAACGCTCTCAAAAACGGGCTCCGGCGCGCAGGATACGAAGAAACCGAAGAAAAAGGAGAAAAAATATGGCAGGCAAAATGACATTTGGCATCAATCTTTTCACGCTTCGTAAGCAGATCGCCACCCCGCAGGCGTTTCTGGAAACGGCGGAAAAACTCTGCGACATGGGCTATGAATGCCTTCAGTTTTCCGGCGCCCCCTATAATCCGGCCGTTATCCGTGCGGTGAGCGAAAAGACCGGATTGCCGGTGGTGCTTACGCATATGCCGCTTGACCGGATCTTAAACGACACCAAGGCGCTGGTGGCGGAACACCGTCGTTTCGGATGTGAGCGCATTGGCCTTGGTTATATGGAGTTCAAGGGGTTGCCGGAAGAGCAGATTCTCCTGAATATCGCCAAGATTGGCGAGGCCGCGCGACGGGTAGAGGCCGAAGGCGCCCAATTCTTTTATCACCACCACCATCACGAGTTTCAGCGCCTTTCGGACGGCGAAACCATCTTCGACCGGATTTTCAGAACCTGTCCGGAGGTCAATTTCACCCTGGATACCTTCTGGCTACAGGCGGGCGGCGTTTCGGTGACCGAGTATATCGAAAAATGCCGCAACCGGTGTGCGTGCGTGCATCTCAAGGATTATCTGCCGACTTTCCCGGAGAGAAAATTCGTGCCGGCGTTTGCGCCGGTGGGAGACGGCAACCTGAACTGGGCGCAGATAATGGCATCGCTCTCCGGAGCCGGTGTCAGCTATGCGTTGGTGGAAGAGGATGACGCGACCGACTGCGCCGATCCGCTTGGCGAAGTCGGGCGTAGCATTGCGTATCTGCAAAAAAATTTCAAAGGAGAATAAAAACATGGAAGAGATTCGGATCGGGATTATCGGAACGGGTACACAGGCCACTTATTACATGAAAAAAATCTTCGGCGCGGGCAAGATCGAGCGTGCGCATGTGGCGGCTGTCTGCGATATTGATGAAGCGGCGCTCTCGGCTTTCCGGGCGGCAACGGGTTATGACGGTCCTGCATTTTCCTCCTACAAGGCCCTTATCGACAGCGGATTGGTGGATATGGTGATGGTGGAAACGCCGCACTATCTGCATCCGGAGATCAGCGAATACGGCCTTACGCATGGCGTACATGTGCTTTGCGAAAAGCCGGCCGGCGTCTATACCCGGCAGGTGAAAGAAATGAATGCCGTGGCTGACCGCTCCGACCGGCTTTTTGGGCTGATGTTCAACCAGCGGACCGATCCGGTCTACCGGAAAATGCGCGAAATGATTGCTGCGGGAGAGATCGGCGAGGTGCGCCGTATCAACTGGATCATCACCAACTGGTTCCGTCCGCAGGCTTATTATGATTCTTCCTCGTGGCGCGCCACCTGGAAGGGCGAGGGCGGCGGCGTGCTCCTCAATCAGTGCCCTCACCAGCTGGATCTCATCAGTTGGGTCACCGGGATGATGCCGGAGCGTGTTTCTTCCTACTGCGCCTTTGGTCGCGACCATAAAATTGAAGTGGAGGACGATGTCACCTCTGTGCTCTTTTACAAAAACGGAGCCACCGGTGTGTTCATCACCAAAACCGGTGAAGCGGGCGGCACAAACCGTTTTGAAGTGGTCGGCAACAACGGCAAACTGATTGCCGAGGGCGGAAAACTGCACTTTACCCGGCTTTCCATGGGGGCGCGTGAATTTTCGGAAACGGCGAAGGAAAAATTCTGCGAGCCGAAAAGAGAAGAGATACTGGTGGAAACCGAGGGGGAAAACCTGCAGCATACCGGGATTATCCGCAATTTTGTCAACGCGGCGCTGGGCATTGAACCGCTTTATGTAAAAGGGCAGGACGGCCTTGCCGGAGTGGAACTGATGGACGCCATGCTTCTTTCCGCGTTTTTAGGCAAAGAGGTGCCCGTTCCGGTCGACGACGATCTGTATTTTGAAGAATTGCAAAAGCGTATTGCCGAAAGCGAGCAAAAAGCATGAAGAGCGCGGTGGTCGGCATCGGCACCATCGGGCCGGTGCATCTGGACGCGCTCACCCGTCTGGGGGAGGAGATCGCCGCGCTTTGCGACATCCGCCCCGAACGCGCGGTTGCAGCCGCGGAGCGCTTTCATCTTTCCTGCCCAATCTTTACCGATTACGAGGAAATGCTTGATCAGGTACGCCCGGATATTGTGCACATCTGCACGCCGCATTTCTGTCATGCAGACATGATTGTGGCGGCGCTTACGCGGGGAATTTCGGTTCTTTGCGAAAAGCCGCTTTGCATCAAAGAATCCGACATCGGCCGGATTCTGGCGGCCGAGGCGGCCTCTCCGGCAAAGTTGGGGGTCTGTCATCAGAACCGGACCAATCCCGCCAACCTTTTTGCACGCAGACTCTTTTCGGAAAACCGCGTGACGGCGGCGCACGGCAGCGTGGTCTGGCACCGGGACGCGGCCTATTACGGGCAGGACGCCTGGCGTGGCAAATGGAAGACCGAAGGGGGCGGCGTGCTCATTAATCAGGCGCTCCACACGCTGGATCTTTGCCAGTGGTTTTTCGGAATGCCCACGCGCCTTTCGGCCAGTGTGGCCAATCTTTCTTTGCCGTCGGTTATTGAAGTGGAAGACACGGCGTTTCTCCGGTGCCGCGGCAGGACGGATTTTACTTTCGTGGCCACAGTCGGCTCGGCGGGCGATCTGCCGGTGTCGGTTACGGCGCGGTTGGCCGACGGACGAGAGGTGGTGGTCTTACCGCACGCCGTCATTGTGGCCGGTCAGACTGCGTTTTTTGAGGAAAAAATCAAAACGCCGGGCAAATGCTGTTACGGAAACGGACACATTCGCTTAATCGGGGATTTTTACCGCTGTGTCCGGACAGATGAACCTTTTGAGGTTTCCGGGCGCGAGGCAGCGCGCGTGGTGCGCATGATCCTGGCGGCTTACCGAAGCGGCGGGCAGGAAGTGGAAACAGGGGGAGAAATCATATGAAAATGACTTTTCGGTGGTATGTGGAAGAGGATCGGATTCCGCTTTCCCATATCGCGCAGATTCCGGGCGTTGACGGGGTGGTGACGGCGGTTTACGATGTGCCGGTCGGCGAGGTCTGGCCGGTGGAAAAACTCCGTCGTTTGCGGGCGCTTTCCGAAAGCCATGGGCTTTCCATGGAAGTTATAGAGAGCATTCCGGTGCATGAAGATATCAAACTCGGCCGCCCTACGCGGGACGCTTACATAGAGGCCTATCGGAAAAACATTCTGGCCTGCGGCGCGGTGGGCGTAAAGTGCGTTTGCTATAATTTCATGCCGGTCTTCGACTGGCTCCGCACCGATCTGCATTACCGTCACGCCGACGGCTCGGAATCGCTTGCTTATAGCGAGGCGGCGCTCCGCTCGCTGGATCCGCATCATCTGCGTTTGCCGGGTTGGGATGAGAGCTATCGGGAGGACGAACTGAACGCACTGCTTTCAGCCTACAGCGGCATGAGCCATGAAACGCTGTTTGAAAATCTCGTTTATTTTCTGCGCGGCGTCATGCCTGCCTGCCGCGAGGCCGGCATCCGGATGGCCATCCATCCGGACGATCCGCCCTTTGACATTTTCGGCCTGCCGCGCATCATTTCCAATGCGGCGGATCTGCGCCGGCTTTTTGCGGCCGTGCCAGACGGGCATAACGGCCTGACCTTCTGCACCGGGTCGTTGGGCGCGGGGAGAGGGAACGACCTGCCGCGTATGGCCGAGGAATTTGCCGGCCGCGTGTATTTCGCGCATCTGCGGCAACTGGCCTATACCAACGAGACCAATTTTTATGAAAACGGTCATCGGACGGCGGATGGCAGTCTGGATATTTACGGCGTGGTAAAGGCGCTTGTCCGGGGCGGTTTTGACGGTTATGTGCGTCCGGATCACGGCCGGAATGTGTGGGGCGAGGAAGGCAAGCCCGGCTATGGGCTTTATGATCGCGCCATGGGCGCGTGCTATCTTTCCGGCCTTTTTGAGGCTGTTTCAAAGGAGGAAAAAAGATGAATCTGCCATTTACAGTAGATCTTTCGGATAAAGTTGCGGTCATTACCGGCGCGGGCGGCGTGCTGATGGGGCAGTTCGCGCGGGTTCTGGCGGCGTGCGGCGCACGGGTGGCCTTGTTGGATATCAACGAAAAAGCCGTCCGCGAACTGCAAAAAGAAATCGGGGAAAACACGCTGGCCGTTCCCTGCAACTGCCTGAAAAAAGAGGAGATCCGACAGGCGCATGATGCGGCGAACGCCGCTTTTGGGCCGGTCAATCTGCTGATTAACGGTGCGGGCGGCAATCATCCGAGCGCCACCACCGCAAACGAGACCCTGTCGCCCGATACAAAGGCTGAAAAGGATTTCTTCGCGCTGGAAGAATCGGGGCTCCGTTTTGTTTTTGATCTCAACATCACCACGGCTTTTCTGGTCACGCAGGTATTTGCCGCCGATATGGTAAAGACGGGCGGAAACATCATCAATATTTCTTCGATGAACGCCTATCGCCCGCTGACCAAGATCCCGGCTTACAGCGCCGCCAAAGCCGGCGTGTCCAATTTCACACAGTGGCTGGCCGTGCATTTCGCTCCCTGCGGCATCCGGTGCAACGCCATTGCGCCCGGCTTTTTTGTCACCAATCAGAACCGCGCATTGCTCTTTGACGATGCTGGCAAGCCCACGCCCCGCACCGGCAAGATTTTGGCCGGTACCCCGCAGGGGCGCTTTGGGGAAGTGAGCGATCTTTACGGTGCGCTCCTCTTCCTTGCCAGCGATAAAGCCAGCGGTTTTGTCACCGGCACCGTTCTCCCTGTGGACGGCGGTTTCAACGCCTATTCGGGTGTTTAAAAGTATTTTGTTCCGGCCGCCTTCCCGCGGCCGGATTTTTATATTTTCCCGGCGCGCGGTCCGCCGGGAATTTTTTCTGTGTGCGGATGCCCGCTTTTTCCATATACTTTCGGTGGGAAAAGTTTTCTTTGATCAGTTTGTTTTTCTTGACATTATTTTCAGAATGGCGTATAATAAACTTGTTTCGTTTCGGCAGGGATCGGCCGGGACGGAAAATTCAAAAAGGAGGAATGAAATTTGGGAAAATATTTCGGTACAGACGGATTCCGCGGAGAGGCGGGCGTGACCCTGACTTCGGGGCAGGCTTATCGCATCGGGCGTTTCCTTGGATGGTACTATGCCAGCGCGCTGTCCGGCTGTAAAGAAAATCACCACAAGACCCGCGTGGTGATCGGCAAAGACACAAGGCGTTCCAGCTATATGTTTGAATATGCGATTGTGGCGGGGCTGACGGCTTCCGGCGCGGATGCGTATATGCTTCATGTCACCACCACGCCAAGTGTATCGTTTGTCACCCGCCGGGACGATTTTGACTGCGGCGTGATGATTTCGGCATCTCATAATGTTTACACCGATAACGGTATCAAAATCGTCAACCGCAACGGTGAAAAAATGGATGACCGGACCATTGCGTTGCTGGAAAAATATCTGGACGGGGATTTTGCGGCGCTCGGCCTTTCCGGGGAACTGCCGGAAGCTACCGGGGCGGATATCGGCTGCATTACGGACTATGTGGCGGGGCGGAACCGCTATGTCGGCTATCTTATTTCGCTGGCAGAGCATTCTTACAAAAATCTGCGTATCGGACTTGACTGTGCCAACGGCGCGTCCTGGATGATCGCGGGCGCGGTATTTGAGGCGCTGGGCGCGCGGACTTACATCCTTAACAATCACCCCAACGGGCTCAATATCAACGAAAACGCCGGATCCACGCACATGGAAGGACTGCAGAAATTTGTGCTGGAAAACAAGCTGGACCTGGGTTTTGCTTTTGACGGAGACGCGGACCGCTGTCAGGCAGTGGATGAAAACGGCAATCTGGTGACGGGCGATCACATTCTTTTCGTGCTGGCCAACCGGCTGCGGGAGCGCGGCGCGCTCAACGGCAACAAAGCCGTGGCAACCATCATGTCCAACATCGGGCTTTTCCGGGCGTTTGACAAGGCCGGCATCGGCTATGAAACCACCACGGTCGGCGACCGTTTTGTGTATGAATGTATGCAGAAAAACAACTACATGGTGGGGGGAGAACAGTCCGGACACATCATCCTGAAAAAATATGCCACCACCGGAGACGGGATTTTAACGGCCATTATGCTGACCGAAGAAGTGCTCGACCGCAAACTGCCGCTCTCCAAGTTGTGCGCGCCGGTCGTCTTTTTCCCGCAGTATCAGGAAAATGTGCGGGTGAAAAATAAGGATGAAGCCGCAAATGACCCGGTTGTACTTGCAAAAGTGGCTGAACTGAACGAAAAACTTTCCGGGAACGGACGGATGCTTCTTCGGCGGAGCGGCACGGAGCCGGTCATCCGCGTGATGGCAGAGGCCGACAGCGAGGAACTTTGCCGGCACTTTGTGGGAGAAGTCACGAAACTGATTAAAGATCGCGGACTTTCGCTGTAAGGAGACAAAATGGAAAAACCAATGTTTAAAATGACAAACGGTCGCACGGCCGAGCTTTTTGACCTGTCGCACACGCTGGCCGCGCCGCTTTTGGCCGATACGGTCTATCCGCATGAAGTACTTCCGCTTTTGTCGGATTTCATCATGGAGTTGGGCAAGCGCCTGCCGTCTTCTTTCCGGGAGATCTCGGAAAATGTTTGGGCGCATGAAAGTGTGAAAATTGCACCCAGTGCCACCCTTATCGGTCCGGCCATCCTTTGCGCAGGCTGTGAACTCCGCCCGGGCGCGTATCTGCGCGGCAGTGTGCTGGTGGGGGAAAATGCCGTGATTGGCAACTCCACCGAGGTAAAAAACGCCATTCTTTTTGACCGGGTTGCTGTGCCGCATTTCAATTATGTGGGCGATTCGGTGCTGGGTTTCGGCGCACACCTGGGCGCGGGCGCGGTCATTTCCAATGTCCGGGCCGACAAAGCGCCGGTTCTGCTTCATTTTTCGGATGGCGATCTTCCCACCGGACGCAAAAAAGTGGGTGCCATGGTGGGTGACGGTGCGGAAATCGGCTGTCACGCGGTTCTTTGTCCCGGCACGGTCCTGGGGAAAAATGTTACGGTTTATCCGCTTTCGATGGTACGCGGTGTGATCCCCGCCGGATGTATCTTCAAGCGACCGGGTGAAATGGTTCCCAAACACTGATTCTGTAGGTAAGCGCCAGCCCTCCCGTATGCGGGAGGTGACGAGGAAAGAGACGATCGAAAGAGTCGGCGGATGTCTCTTCGGCAGAGAGCCACTGTCGCAGAAAACGGCAAAAACGCGGGCGACCGCGGCACAGATCCGGTTTCAAAAGGGCATTTTCCGGGAATCGTCCCGGAAAAGAAAGGTTGACAATTAAATATATGTGTGGAATTATCGGTTACACGGGGAAGAAGGAGGCTTTGCCAATTTTGCTGGACGGCCTCTCGGCATTGGAATACCGGGGGTATGATTCGGCCGGCGTTTCGCTTTTCCCGGAGCGAGGGGATATCCGGACGGTAAAGACGGCCGGCCGTCTGGCCGCGCTCCGAAAGGAACTGGAAGAGGAAGCGTTGCCGCATTCCTGCGTGGGCATCGGGCACACCCGGTGGGCCACGCACGGCGTGCCCTGCCGCGAGAACGCGCATCCTCATACCACGCCGCTTCTTTCGCTGGTACACAACGGCATCATTGAAAATTATGCCGAACTGGAAAAGGAACTGACGGCGGCCGGCTATGTTTTTTCCTCGGATACGGATACTGAACGCGCCGCGGATTTCATTGATCTTTGCTATCGCCGGACCGGGGACCCGCTGAAGGCGCTTTTTGAAAGTGCCGACCGTCTGCGCGGCTCCTATGCTTTCGGTGTGCTTTTTGCCGATCGCCCCGGACGGGTCTATTTTCTCCGGAAAGATAGCCCGCTGATTGCCGCCTCGGACGCGGACGGTTCATTTATCGCGTCCGATCTGCCCGCATTGCTTTCTTACACACGGTACTATTACCGTGTTCCCGAAAATGTGGTGGGAGAGCTGAACCGGGAAGCGGATGAACCAATCTTTTATGATCGGGACGGTCATGTGGTGGAAGTCGCGCCGGATTATGCCGATTTCGGCATGGAAGAAGCCAAAAAGGGCGGGTATCCCTTTTTTATGGAAAAAGAAATTTTTGAAGAGCCTGCGGCATTGCGCAAGACCGTTTCGCCGCGGATTGGCGGAGATGGGTTGCCGTATTTTGATTTGCCGTTTCTGGATGACGACCGTTCGCTTCGCGGGATCAACCGGATCCATATTGTGGCCTGCGGTACGGCCATGCACGCCGGCTTGGTCGGAAAAGCATTGATTGAGCGCTATGCCCGGTTACCGGTGAGCGTGGAGATTGCCAGTGAATTCCGATATGGCAATCCGATTCTGGATGAGCGCGACCTGGTTATCCTGCTTTCGCAGTCCGGCGAAACTTCGGATACGCTGGCGGCATTGCGCCATGCGAAGCGATGCGGGGTGCGCACGCTTGCCATTGTCAATGTGATGGGGTCTTCGGTGGCGAGAGAATCAGACGCGGTGCTTTACACCTGGGCCGGGCCGGAAATTGCCGTGGCCAGCACCAAAGCCTACAGCGTGCAGTGCGCGCTTTTGTTCCTGCTTGCCATTCGTCTGGCTACCGCAAACGGGAAACTGGATGTGAGCGAGGCGGTGACGCTTTGCCGGACGCTGGGGGATGAGGTGCCGGTGGCTGTGGGAAAGGCGCTTCGGCAAAGTGATGAAGTGAAAGAACTGTCCGCTTTTCTGGCCGGGCGGGAACATGTGTTTTATATCGGACGGAACCTAGATTACAGTCTTTGCGTGGAGGCTTCGCTGAAGCTGAAGGAGATTTCTTATATCCACAGCGAGGCTTATGCGGCGGGCGAACTCAAGCACGGCACGATCTCGCTCATCACGCCCGGCGTGCCCGTGGTGGCATTGCTCAGTGTGAGCGCGTTGGCCGAAAAGACCGTTTCCGGTATCCGGGAAGTGACGGCGCGCGGCGGGGAAGTGCTGGCTTTGGCCAGCCCGTCCGTAATCCATAGCACGCCCATTCCGGCGGCGCATCTTTTGCAGATCCCCGAACTGCCCGAACCTTTTTCGCTTTTCCCGGCGACCACGCTCCTGCAGTTGCTGGCTTATCATACCAGTGCCCGGATGGGACTGGATGTGGATAAACCGCGCAATCTGGCAAAATCCGTGACCGTGGAATAAAAAAGCCCCGTTTGGCCATTTAGTGGCCAAACGGGGTATATTTTTTCTTCCGATCAGGCGCTTTACAAGATTTAACCCAGGGACGGGTGAACTTTTCCGGTAGGTGTCAGAAGAAAGCGCTGCCGGAAAGCGTCTGTGTGCCGCAAAGGAGCAATACCCCGGCACAGTCGCCTGAGAAATCGGAGAGTACGGGGGCGCCATAGCGCGGGTCAAAAGCGCGGATGCGGAAATGGAGCGAAAGAAGCGGCAAAACGGCATTGGCGTAACTGTCTTTTATGACATAAAGAACCGGCCGGTCATCTGTTTCTCCCCGGTCGATCTGTATCTCGCGGAAGTTCCCACCGAAAAAAACGCCATACGCATCCCGTGTGGCGGCTTTTCCATACTGATAAAAGCCCGGTTGAGATATACCGTCCGCCGTGATCCGGAAGCGTTCTTCCCCTTTGAAATGCGGTACGGACACGCTGTCGGGAGAGAGAAAAGGAATCCCCGAAGTCGCCGCACTGGTGCCGTAAAAATCTTTACAAACGGTTTCCCATTGGAGTTCTTCTGCCGGGACGGGCGTCAAAGAAAAGGCTGCGCACACGGTCTCATAAAGCTGCCACGCGCCTTCCCGGTTCAGATGATGATCGGTCCGATAATAGGCTTGGACCGGAAATTTCGGGATTGCGGTCTTACTTTTCAGCGTTTCCGGAATTTGACCGGGCAGAACTGATGTGACGGATAATCCGGCGGGCAGCGGTGCGTCCGGCGCGTCAATCCGTCGGGGGATCAGCACGGCATGAAAGGGGATTCCTGTTTTTGTGGCGGCAAGGCACAGTTTTTGGGCGGCCTGCAGATTTTTCTGGCAGAGCGTATCGCTTTCTTCGCTTTGTCTTAGCAGTCCGGTTCCGCGGTTCCAGATTACACCGCGCACCTCGCGTTTGCCCAGTGCCAGCTCGCACAGGGCGCGTGCGGACCGCATCATGCGGCGGCCCGGCATCCGTTCGGTGATATAGGTGTCAAAGCGCGCACTGTATTGGCCGTTCCAATAATTCTGAAACGAAAGATCGGGGCGGGCAGAAAGATAGCGGTTTTCTTCTTCGGAAAAATCCGGCGCGGGTGAAAAAAAGAAAAGACAACAGAAGAGAAGCAGAAATCCGGCCAGTAAAAAAAGCAGCATATGGTCTTCGGGTCGTTTCATTTTTCTGCCTCCTTTTGTCTTTATTTTGCCCTTTTTTCTTTACTTTAAAAACGGAAAAAGTACCAAAAAACGAGCATATCAGAAAAAAAGAGCCGCGGAACAGAAATGTTCCGCGGCTCTTTTTGATTGTTATTTTAATAGGCCTTTGCCCAAAGCACCAGGTGTTTGGCCGGTTTTCCGCAACACATGCAGACCTCGCCGACTTTTTCGTCACCCAGCGGCATACAACGGGAGCCCACGCCGGTTTCGGCCTTGACTTTGTCCTCGCATTCCTCTTCGCCGCACCACATTCCTTTGATGAATCCGTCCCCGTTTTTAAGGGCTTCTTTCACCTCGTCAAGGTTGTGGCAGATATAAGTGCGGCGTTCGCGGTTCTTGAGAGCCTTGTCATACATGCCCTGTCTTACGGTCTCCAGAAGTTCGGGGACCGCTTTTTCGATCCCGTCCAGCGGGATAAAGGTCTTGCCGCCGTCGTGCCGGGTTACGGCCACGCAGTGATTTTCGGCAATGTCGCGCGGCCCCAATTCCAGCCGGAGCGGCACGCCGCGCATCTCGTATTCGGCGAATTTCCAGCCGGGGCTCTGGTCGCTGTCATCCAGTTTTACACGGATGCCGGCAGCCGTCAGCGCGGCTTTCAGTTCGGCGGCTTTTTCCAGCACGCCTTCCTTGTGGGCGGCGATCGGGACAATGACCACCTGAATCGGCGCCACGGCGGGCGGAAGCACCAGCCCGCGGTCGTCTCCGTGCGTCATAATGATACCGCCGATCATCCGCGTGGTGCAGCCCCAAGAGGTCTGATAGGGGTGAACCAGTTTGTTCTCACGGTCGGTATAGGTGATATCAAAAGCTTTGGCAAAGCCGTCTCCGAAGTAGTGGGAGGTGCCGGCCTGCAGGGATTTTCCGTCGTGCATCAGCGCCTCAATGGCATAAGTGTCCTCTGCGCCTGCGAATTTGTCGCTGGGGGTCTTTTTGCCTTTGACGACCGGAATGGCCAGGTCATGCTCATGAAAATCGGCGTAGACATTCAGCATCCGTACGGTTTCCTCGCGGGCTTCTTCGGCCGTGGCGTGCATGGTGTGCCCCTCCTGCCAGAGAAATTCGCGGCTGCGCAGGAAAGGACGCGTGGTCTTTTCCCAGCGCACTACCGAGCACCACTGATTGTAGAGCTTGGGCAGATCGCGGTAGGAATTGATGATGTTGGCGAAATGTTCGCAGAAAAGCGTTTCGGAAGTGGGACGCACGCAAAGCCGCTCGGTCAGCTTTTCGGAACCGCCCATGGTGACCCACGCTACCTCCGGCGCAAAGCCCTTTACATGGTCTTTTTCTTTGTTGAGCAAAGATTCGGGAATAAACATCGGCATATATACATTTTCATGCCCCAGTTCTTTGAAGCGGGTATCCAGAATCTTCTGAATATTTTCCCAGATGGCATAGCCATACGGGCGGATGATCATGCATCCCTTGACCGAAGAATATCCGATGAGGTCGGCTTTGGTGCAGATGTCGGTATACCATTTGGCAAAATCCGCATCCATGGAGGTGATTTGCTCCACCATTTTCTTGTCGTTAGCCATAGAATTGTTCCTTTCCGGCGCGTAAACTTATTCTACATTATAATCTTTCATTTTGCACTTGTCAAGTCATTTGTTTCTTCCTTTTCCGGAATTTGTAAAAAAATTTTTTTCGCCATTTTTCTTGTTGACAGAAAAAAGACGCTTATGTTATACTATATTCATATGATTTTACTATGTTGGCAGAGCGCGACAGGGGGAAGAAAAATGGAGTATAGGGAAGCATATGAAAAATGGCTGACAAGCCCGGCGGTGGACGAAACGACGCGGGCAGAACTGAAAAAAATGAAGGAAAACGACGCGGAGATTTACGATCGGTTCTATACGGATATTGCCTTCGGAACCGGCGGCATGCGGGGATTGATGGGCGCTGGGACCAACCGGATCAACCGCTATACCGTGCGCCGCGCAACGCTTGGTTTTGCGCAGTATCTGAAAAAACACGGCGGCAGTGATGTGGCCGGGCGCGGCGTGGTGATTGCGCATGATAACCGGCGTATGAGCCGGGAATTCTGCCTGGAAACAGCCGGTGTTCTGGCCGCCCAGGGCATCCGCGCTTTCATTTTCGACGGCCTGCGTCCCACCCCGGAACTTTCTTTTGCCGTGCGGCACTGTCACGCGGCGGGCGGCGTGGTGATTACGGCCTCTCACAATCCGGCCGCTTATAACGGGTACAAACTTTATGACGAGCGCGGCTGTCAGTTGGTTCCCCGCTATACGGATGTGCTGATCGGAATGATCAATGACATTGCCGATCCGCTCTCCATCCGGTCTCTTTCTCCGGCCGAGGCCGGCGAACTCATCACCGTTCTGCCGCGCGAGGTGGACGAGGCCTATTACCGCGCCGTGCTCTCCATCCGGCTCCGTCCGGTGGAGGCCTCTTCGGTCACGGTGGTGTATTCGCCTCAGCACGGTACCGGAAATGTACCGGTGCGCGAGGTGCTGGGCCGGTGCGGATACCGGGTGATCCCGGTGGAGGAGCAGTGCTTCCCGGATCCCGATTTCATTCACACCAAAAACCCGAACCCCGAAACGGCAGAGGCCTATGAGCTGGCGTTGGATTATGCCCGTAAGGCCAAGGCCGACATTGCCATCACCACCGATCCGGACTGCGACCGTCTGGGTGTGGCGGTCCGGAAAGACGGGGATTATCACCGCCTGACCGGCAATCAGTCCGGCGCAATCCTCCTTCATTATATCCTTTCCACCCGGAAAGAGCAGGGCACGCTGCCTGCCGACGCGGTCATGTGCAACACGGTGGTCACCTCCATGCTGGGAGATAAAGTCTGTGAAAAGTTCGGCGTGCGGGTGGACAAAACGCTGACCGGCTTTAAATTCATCGGCGACAGAATGCACAGTTATGAAACCGAGCACACGGGGACCTTTGTGTTCGGGTACGAAGAGAGCTACGGTTGTCTTATTGCCGATTTTGCCAGAGACAAGGACGGCGTGCAGGCCTCTCTCATGCTTTGCGAAGCGGCGGCCTACTACAAATCCAAGGGGCAGACCCTTCTGGATGTCCTCGACGATCTTTATCGCGAAAACGGGTTTTATCTGGATACGCAGACCAATGTTTATCATGAAGGCGCGGCCGGACAGAAGAAGATCGAGGCGCTTTTGGCCGATCTGCGGGAGCATCCGGTGCGCGAGGTGAACGGCGTGGCCGTGACGGCCGTGGAAGATTACGAAAGCGACGCCATGCGCGCGGCCGGATTCCCGGCCTCCAATGTGCTCCGGTATCTCTTTGCCGACGGCAGTTTTGTGGCCGTCCGTCCCAGCGGGACCGAGCCTAAATGCAAATATTATTACTGCGTAGTGGGGAAGGACGAGGCCGAGGCCGGCGCGAAATGCGCGGCGCTGAAGGCGGTTTTCGAGCGTCGGGATTGACATTTTGGCGGGATTTTCCGCGCGAACGGGGCGTAGAATGATAAAAAATGATGAATTTTTCACAAAGCCCTTGCCAAAGGGGACAAAATGCGCTACAATAATGTGTGGTTAAAAGCAATATCCAAAAACTATAAAAAAACGGAGGATTTTTACAATGTCTGTAAAAGTTGCGATTAACGGTTTCGGCCGGATCGGCCGTCTGGCTTTCCGTCAGATGTTTGATGCCGAGGGTTATGAAGTGGTCGCCATCAATGACCTGACCAGCCCCAAGATGCTGGCTCACCTTCTGAAGTATGACACCGCACAGGGCAGCTTCCTCGGCCACATCGGCGAGGGCAAACACACGGTAGAGGCCACTGAGGATTCCATCATTGTGGACGGCAAAGAGATCAAGATTTACGCTGAGAAGAACGCGGCTGACTGCCCGTGGGGCAAGATCGGCGTGGATGTCGTGCTGGAGTGCACCGGTTTCTACACCTCCAAGGAAAGGTCGATGGCTCACATTGCCGCCGGCGCCAAGAAGGTCGTTATTTCGGCTCCCGCCGGCAATGACCTCAAGACCATTGTGTACAATGTCAACCACAAGACCCTGACCAAGGATGACCAGATCATTTCGGCTGCTTCCTGCACCACCAACTGCCTGGCGCCCATGGCTAAGGCTCTGAATGATTACGCTCCCATCCAGTCCGGCATCATGACCACTGTGCACGCCTACACCGGCGACCAGATGATTCTCGACGGCCCGCAGCGTAAAGGCGACCTCCGCCGTTCCCGCGCCGGCGCACAGAACATCGTTCCGAACTCCACCGGTGCCGCTAAGGCCATCGGCCTGGTCATTCCTGAACTGAACGGCAAGCTGATCGGCTCCGCTCAGCGTGTGCCCACCCCCACCGGTTCCACCACCATTCTGGTTGCCGTTGTGAAGGGCAAGGACATCACCAAGGAAAGCATCAACGCCGCCATGAAAGCCGCCGCTACCGAATCCTTCGGCTACAACACGGACGAGATTGTTTCCTCCGATGTCATCGGCATGCGTTACGGTTCTCTCTTTGATGCCACTCAGACGATGGTCTCGAAGATTGATGACGACACCTATCAGGTGCAGGTCGTTTCCTGGTACGACAACGAGAACTCCTATACCAGCCAGATGGTCCGCACCATCAAGTATTTTGCCGAGATCTGATTCCGGCAGAGAAGAAAAAAGAACGCTGGGCATTTGCCCGGCGTTCTTTCTGATTAAAAAAGCCGGCACCCGAAAGGTGCCGGCTTTTTTCTTTGGAAGGGAATTATTCGTCTTCTTTTTTTGCGTCCGGTCCTTCGCCGATCCGTGCCAGCTCGGCCGCTTTGTCTTTGGACCAGAGATAACTCAGATGCAGTTCTTTTCCGGCTAGGATCCGACGGATATTTACGCGGTGACGGAGAAGGATCCCGACCGAGGCAACCGAGAGAATGGCCGCACCCCACCAGCCGCCCTGCGCGTGCCGCAGGACATCCGCGCCGTCCGAACCGAGCAGGCCATAGGTGACGGGCAGAACGAAGGAGGCGCTGATTGGTACCACGCAGATATAATTCACAATAAGAGCCAGAACCAGCTCGGCGGCCAGCATGATCAGGAAAAAGCGCCAGTCAATGGCCAGGATTGCGCCGCCAAGACAGGCCAGGCCTTTGCCGCCCCGGAACTGCATATAGGCGGGATAAATGTGTCCCAAAATGCAGGCGCTTGCTCCGATCTCCGCCGCGAAAGGCAGACCTGCAAAAAGAAGCGGAGCCGTCATCGTCACGGCCGTTGCCTTCAGAATATCAAACAAAGCAGAAAAAACGGCGACGGACGAACCCATGCTGATCAGCGCGTTGGAGGCGCCCGCGTTGCCGGATCCGCGGCGACGGATATCAAATCCGCGGCATTTTGCGATGAGATAGGAGGGATTGATCCCGCCCACGCAATAGCCAAAGAGAGCACAGAGGATAATTTTAAGTGCCGTCATAAAAATCCTTTCTGGATAGACCTTTGGAAATTCCGGTGGCTTCCGGACGCTGTGACCCGGAAAATCAGTTGACATATGATATCAGTATAGCACATTTCAAAATAAAATGCAAGTCTTCTTCAGGATACTCTTTACTTTTCTTTATAGTAAAGATAGCAATGGCAATAGCCCTCAAAATCCGGGTCTTTGATTTGTTCCCGGAATTCCCGGCACATGCAAAGATAGTCCGGCGTCCGTTCTCGGCGGCAGGGGCAATAGCCGCCGGTCCGTTTCAGGCCTTCCCGCACGGCTCTGACCACTTCTTTGTCTTCGTTTTCGTGTATCTTCATGTCTGTTGCCTCATTTCTGTTTTCTCAATTATAGTATATCAATTTTTTGAAAAAAGTAAAGCCTTTGGTTGACAAAAGCCGAAAAAATGTATATAATAAGGGAAAGGTTGATTCTATAAAGGCCTTAAAGGAGGATGCTTCAGATGAAGATTACCAAAGAAAGTATCATCGGAGATGTGCTCGATTTTGCACCCGATACCGCGCAGTTCTTTTTTGAGATCGGCATGCATTGCCTTGGCTGTCCTTCCGCCCGCGGCGAATCCATTGCGGATGCCTGCGCGGTTCACGGCACCGATGCCGACGCATTGGTTGCAAAGCTGAACGCTTTTGTCGAGAAAAAGTAAAAGGGACGCTTTCCGACCGAAAATCCCCGCCCGCAGGGGCGGGGATTTTTTGAAGTAACCGAAAGGAGAACAAGATGACCTATGTAATGGCCGGGCTTTACGGCGAACTGGATAAATACCGCGAAATGATGAAGAAGATCGCTTTTGGGAAAGAGGACATTCTTTATGTGTTGGGCGATATGGTGGATTACGGCGCCGAGTCGATACCGCTTTTGGTGGAGCTTTCCATGTGCGAGAATGTTTATGCCATTGCGGGCGACCACGATTTCCGTGCGCTCCGGATGCTGTCCGGGTTTGACCGGATGCTCCGGGAGGGTGCGATGCCGGACGCCGCTTTCAAAGAAGAGATGCAGTCCTTTGCCGCAGACGGCGGCGCCGTGACGCTTGCCGGTTTCCGGGAGCTGGATGCCGATATGAAAGAGGGCGTGCTTGATTATCTTTCCGAACTGCCGCTTTTTGAGGAAGCCGAGGTCTGCGGCCGCGAGTACCTGCTGGTACATGCGGGAATTGCCGGTTTTGATCCTGACAAGAACCTCGAAGATCATCGGCCGGAGGACTTTTTTACACCCGAATATCCCAAGGGCGGATTGCCGGACGGCCGGGTACTGCTTGTGGGTCATACGCCCACCCCAAGCGGCAGAATCGAGGAACGGGACGGCGTGATTTTTCTGGATTGCGGCGTGAAGGACGGCAAAGCGCTGGGATGCCTTTGCCTTGAAACCCGAAAAGCGTATTATGTCTGAACCTCTGTCAAAAGGCGCGGAGCTGATTTTCCCGGTGGAAGATCTCAGCAATCTCGGTTACGGAGTGGGGCACGCACCGGACGGGCGCGTGATTTTTGCCGCCGGCGCGTTGCCGGGAGACCGGGTCCGGGCTATTCTTATCAAGATCACGGGGTCCTATTTTGTGGCGCGTGTGACCGAAATCCTGTCCGCCTCCCCGTTTCGGGAGGCGGATGCCTGCGGGGCTCCGCTTTCCTGCGGCGGGTGCGTTTACCGCGGGCTTACTTATAAAAAAGAACTGGAGCTCAAAGAAAATTATGTCAGGCAGTGTTTCCGTCAGGCGGGGCTCCCCGATGTGAAAGTTCTGCCGGTGAGAAGCACCGGGCAGACCGTTGGCTACCGGAACAAGGCGCTTTATCCGATTGCCGCAGAGGAAAGCGGAGCCCTTTTCGGCGGATTCTTTGCCCGTAAATCTCATCGGGTAATCCCGGCGGACGGTTGCGTGCTTCAGCCGCCTTCCTTCGGGGAGATCCTGCGGGATGTCTGTTCTTTCCTTACGGAGAGCGGGGCAACGGCCTATGACGAAAAAAACGGACGGGGCCTTGTTCGTCATCTGTATCTGCGCGCAGGGAAGGGAAGCGGCGAGGTCATGGCCTGTCTTGTTATCAATGGCCGGGAATTGCCGCGCGAGGCGGATTTTGTGCGCTTTTTGCGGGAAAGGCATCCCGAGATTTCCACTGTTGTGCTGAACCGGAATGAAAAAAACACCAATCTGGTGTTGGGCACGGAGTATCGGACGCTTTACGGTTCCGGTGTGTTGCACGATCGGCTGTGCGGCCTTTCTTTTGATATTGCGCCGGCCGCTTTTTATCAGGTCAATCATGACGCGGCCGAACTGCTGTACGGCATCGCGGGCGATTGCGCGGGCCTGACCGGCAGGGAGCTTCTCCTGGATCTTTACTGCGGCGCGGGTACCATCGGGCTGTCGCTTTCGCACCGCGTCCGCGCGGTCGTGGGCATTGAGATTGAGCCTGCCGCCGTCCGGAATGCCCGTGCCAATGCTGAAAAAAACGGCGTCCGGAACGCCGCATTTTACTGCGGTGATGCCGGCGATACCGAGCGTCTGCTGGAAGAGGCCGAGGCCGCGAGAGGGACGCTTTCGCCCGATGTGGTCATTCTGGATCCGCCCCGCCGCGGGTGTGACGCGCGGCTGCTTGATTTCCTGGCGCGGCGCAGAGTGCCGAAGATTGTTTATGTGTCTTGCGGGCCGGATACGCTGGCGCGTGACGCGGCTTTTCTCTGCGCCCGCGGTTACCTTCCCGGCGACCTTGTCCCGGTTGACCTTTTCCCCCGCACCGGGCATGTGGAATCGGTGCTTTCGTTTGTCCGGTCAAAAAACGCTTGACTTTTTGCACCCCGTCCGTTATAATTTGAACATAGCACCATAAACAGAAACGAGGAATTTTATGTACCGTATCGGAATTGATCTCGGCGGCACCAATATTGCCGTCGGACTTGTGAATGAAGAATATGAAATCGTCCGGAAAGTCAGCGCCCCGACCGAGGCGGCCAATCGTACCGGCGAGGAGATTGCCGCAGAGATTGCGCGCCTGTGCCGCGAGGTCGTGGCCGGGCAGGGGCTTTCGGATGTGGAGGCCATCGGCATCGCCAGCCCCGGCATTGTGGATCATGACCGCGGCGTGGTGGTGTATTCCTGTAATCTGCCGTTTCTCAATTTTCCCATTGCCCGGATGGTAAGCGAAAAGACCGGCGTAAAAACGGTCCATGCCGAAAACGACGCCAATGCCGCCGCGTGGGGTGAGGCCGTGGCCGGCGCCGCAAAGGGAACCAAGAATTCCGTGATGATCACACTGGGCACCGGCGTGGGCGGTGGCGTGATCATTGACGGCAAGGTGTTTTCCGGCTTCAACTATGCCGGCACGGAACTGGGGCACACCGTGATTGTCAAAGGCGGCGCCCAGTGCGGGTGCGGACGGCGCGGTTGCTGGGAGGCTTACAGCTCGGCCACGGCGCTTATCCGCATGACCAAGGAGAAAATGGAGGCCTGCCGGAAGGAAGGGCGCAAGACCCTTTTGACGGAATTGTCCGAGGCCGCCGGTAAAGTTTCGGGCAAAACCGCTTTCAAGGCCATGCGCGAAGGAGACGCGGCCGGTCGCGAGGTGGTGGATGAATACCTATCCTATCTGGCTACGGGTCTGACCGACATGGTCAATATTTTTCAGCCGGAGGTGCTTTCCATCGGCGGCGGTATTTCCAACGAGGGCGAAAGCCTGCTGGCCGCCATTGAACCGATGGTGAGAGCCGAACAGTACGGAGGCGGATTGGTGCCGCTGACGGAACTGAAGATTGCCAAACTCGGCAACGATGCGGGAATCATCGGCGCCGCATTTCTCGGAATCTGAAAGAAAAATGCTCCGGAGCGGCTCTGCGGGACCGTTCCGGAGCATTTTTTTCTCAGGATCGCACTTTTTAAATTCAAAAAGGCGCTCCGACAGTGCGTTTTAGATCCGAATTTGTTTATTTTGAACAAAACATTTTTTTGTTATATATGAAAATTCTCCCTTTTGACGGTTCTCTTTTGCTTGCTTTTTGGCAGAGAATATGATAAAATGTACAAGTCTGATATGCGATGAAGCGAGAGGTTGCCGCGAAAGCGGGGAATTTTCGCAGAGTATGTCCGTTCATCGGGCGAAGAGGCCGGAAATGTGCGCCCTGTGTGGCGTTCTGCCCCCTGCATATAACCCCCCGGAAACTACCCATGCAATGCTGGCGTGGGCAAATCCGGTTTTTGTAAGGGAAGGGATGAAACACACGGATGGGTGCCTTGGAAGCCTCGCCCCAAATGAAACGCGGACCGGTGCTGCAAGTCTTCATTAATATTAAGGCCGCCCAAAACCGGGACGCAAATTCAAAAAGGAGGCAAAACAATGGCTGTTAAGGAAAAAATCAGAGTCAGACTGACCAGCTACGATCACACGCTCATCGATACCGCTGCGGAGAAGATCGTAGATGTTGCCAAGAGAAACGGCGCCGCCGTTTCGGGTCCTGTGCCGCTGCCCACGAAGCGGGAGATCGTCACGATCCTCCGCGCGGTGCACAAGTACAAGGACAGCCGTGAGCAGTTTGAAATGCGCACGCACAAGAGACTCATTGACATCATCAAGCCCACGCAGAAAACCGTGGACGCCCTGATGAGCGTCGAACTTCCCGCCGGTGTTGAAATCGAGATCAAGCTCTGATTTCCGCGGCATTCCCATTTCGCGCAAACTGCCGGTTCGCGCCGGCGCTTTGTCGGTCATGTTGGCGCAACCCTGCGGGGGAATTCCAAACGCCAACCAATAACCTACAGGAGGATAAAATGAAAAAAGGTATTATCGGTAAGAAAATCGGTATGACGCAGATTTTCGACGAAGTCGGAAATGTCATCCCGGTTACGGTAATCGAAGCGGGCCCCTGCGTTGTCGCGCAGAAGAAAACCGCTGAAAACGACGGCTACGACGCCGTTCAGCTTGGCTTCAAGGACGCCAAGGAAAAGAAACTCGGCAAACCCGCCGCCGGCCATTTCGCCAAGGTGGGCGTTCCTGCCAAGAAACATCTCAAAGAATTCCGTCTGGATGACTGCAGCGCGCTCAATGTCGGCGACCTGGTCACGGCCGAGACTTTTGCGGCCGGCGACAAGATTGATGTGACCGGCATCACCAAGGGCCGCGGCTTCACCGGCTCCATTAAGAGATGGAATCACCACACCCTGTGCTCCACGCACGGCGTCGGCCCGATTCACCGCGAGGTCGGCTCCATGGGTGCAAACTCCAGCCCTTCCCGTGTGTTCAAAAACAAGAAGATGGCTGGTCAGTACGGTAACGAACAGGTCACTGTGCTGAATCTCACGGTCGTTAAGATTGATGCGGAAAAGAACCTTATTGCCGTGAAGGGCGCCGTTCCCGGTGCCAAGGACGGAATCGTGTTCATCCGCGATTCGGTCAAGGCGTAAGCGAAAGGAGGAAATAGCAATGCCAAATGTAAAGGTTTTTGACATGGCCGGCAAGGAAGTCGGTACCATGGATCTGTCCGATGTGCTCTTCGGCGCAGAAGTTAAGGGCGCTGTCCTCCACGCGGCTGTCCGTGCCTATCTGCTCAATCAGAGACAGGGCACGCAGTCCACGCTGACCCGGACCGAGGTTTCCGGCGGCGGCAAGAAGCCCTGGAGACAAAAGGGCACCGGCAGAGCCCGTCAGGGTTCCACCCGCGCGCCTCAGTGGACGCACGGCGGCGTCGCGCTCGGCCCGAAGCCCCGCGATTACCGTGTGGATCTGAACAAGAAAACAAAGAGAGCCGCGCTCCAGAGCGCATTGTCCGCGAAGGTTGCCTCCGGCGATCTCGTGGTGGTGGACGCCATCAAGACCGAGGGCTACTCCACCAAGGCCATGGTGGCCATGATGAACGCTTTCGGCGCCAAGAAGGCTCTGGTCGTTCTGCCCGAGGTGGATGCGAAGGTCATCAAGAGCTGCGCCAACATTCCCGGCGCGCTGACCACGCAGTACAACACTTTGAATGTCTATGATGTCCTGAATGCGGATAAGTTCATTATCGCCAAGGACGCCGTTGCAAAGCTTGAGGAGGTGTATGCATAATGAAAATGGTAGAAGATATCATCATTAAGCCCGTCATCTCTGAGGCCAGCATGGATATGCTGGACGGCAAGAAGTATGTCTTCCGCGTGCAGAAAAGCGCCACGAAGGCAGACATTGCCCACGCGGTCGAAGAGATGTTCAAGGTGAGCGTTGCCGATGTCAATACGATCAACATGAAGAAGAAGCCCAAGAGAATGGGTGTGCACGCCGGCTACACTTCCGCCTGGAAGAAAGCCATCGTCACCCTGACGGCCGATTCCAAGACCATCGAGTTCTTCGATGGTATGAAGTAAGAGTAGGAGGTCTTGAGTAATGCCTACCATTAAGTATAAGCCGACTACCCCGGCCAGACGCCAGATGACGGTTCCGACCTTCGAGGAGTTGACCAAATTCACTCCTGAGAAGAGCCTCATCGTCATCAAGAAAAAGAATGCCGGCCGCAACAGCTACGGCCGCATCACCGTCCGTCACCGCGGCGGCGGCAACAAGATCAAATACCGTATCATTGATTTCAAGAGAGCTTCCGAGTCTCCGGCTACCGTGATCGGCGTTGAATACGATCCGAACCGCAGCGCTTACATCGCGCTGTTGCAGAACGAAGCCGGTGAAAAGAGCTATATCATCGCTCCCGTCGGCCTCAAGACCGGCGATACGGTCTATGCCGGCAGCACTGCCGACATCAAGCCCGGCAACACCCTGCCGATTGCCAACATCCCGGTCGGTACGCTCATCCACAACATCGAGCTTTACCCCGGCAAGGGCGCTCAGTTGGTCCGTTCGGCCGGCGTGTTCGCTCAGCTCATCGCCAAGGAAAACGGCGTGGCTCAGATCCGCCTGCCCTCCGGCGAGGTCCGCATTGTCCGTCCTGACTGCAAGGCCAGCATCGGACAGGTCGGCAACATCGAGCACGACACCGTCAAGGTCGGCAAGGCCGGCAAGACCCGTCACAAGGGTATCCGCCCGACGGTCCGCGGTTCTGTCATGAACCCCTGCGACCACCCGCACGGCGGCGGCGAAGGCAAGTCTCCTGTGGGCCGTCCTTCTCCTGTCACTCCTTGGGGCAAGCCTGCTCTGGGTTATAAGACCCGTAACAAGAAGGCGAGAACCGACAAGTTCATCGTCAAGCGCAGAAACGCGAAGTAAGGAGGAGAATCGAACATGAGCAGAAGTCTTAAAAAAGCGCCATATGTCGAGGAGAAACTCTACACGCGTATTTGCGCTATGAACGAAAAGAACGAAAAGAAGGTCATCAAGACCTGGTCCCGCGCGTCCACCATCTTCCCGGAATTCGTCGGCCACACGATCGCCGTTCATGACGGCAGAAAACATGTGCCGGTGTATGTCACCGAGGATATGGTCGGCCACAAGCTGGGTGAGTTTGCGCCCACCCGTACTTTCCGCGGCCACTCCGGGTCCAAGACCTCTAACACTGCGAAGTAAGGGAGGATTGAACAATGGAAGCAAAAGCATATCTCAAGTATGCACGCATCTCTCCCCGCAAGGTCCAGTATGTGCTTGACCTGATTCGCGGTAAAGACGCGGGCGTCGCAATGGGCATTCTGAAGAACACCCCCAGAGCTGCTTCTGAGTATCTCATCAAGCTGCTCAACAGCGCGGTGTCCAATGCCGAAAACAATTTCCACATGGATTCGTCTAAGCTGTATGTCAGCGAGTGCTTCGTATGCCCCGGGCCCACGATGAAACGCATCATGCCCCGCGCGAAGGGAAGCGCCGACCGTATCCTGAAGAGAAGCAGCCATGTTACCCTGGTTGTGAAAGAGAAAGACTGAAGGAGGAAAGAGCAAAGATGGGTCAGAAAGTAAATCCCCACGGCCTGCGTGTGGGCGTTATCAAAAACTGGGACTCGAGATGGTTCGTCGGCGATAAAGAATTCGGCGACACGCTCGTTTCCGACTATCAGATCCGCAAGTATCTGAAAAAAGAACTCCAGAAGGCCGGCGTGCCGAAGATTGAGATCGAGCGCGACAGCCACAGAGTCCGCGTGTTCATTCACTGCGCAAAGCCCGGTATGGTTATCGGTAAGGGCGGCGCTGAGATTGACAAATACAAGGCTCAGCTGGAAAAAATGGTGGGCAAGCCGGTGGCGCTCAATGTCGTGGAGGTCAAGTCTCCCGACCTGAACGCACAGCTGGTGGCCGAAAACATTGCTTCTCAGCTGGAAAACCGTGTGGCTTTCCGCCGCGCGATGAAAATGGCCATCCGCAACACCATGCGTCTGGGTGCCAAGGGCATCAAGATCAGCTGCGGCGGCCGTTTGGGCGGTGCTGAAATCGCCAAGACCGAGCATTATCATGAGGGTACCATCCCGCTTCAGACCCTGCGTGCCGACATCGAGTACGGCTTCTGGGAAGCCAACACCACCTACGGTAAGATCGGCATCAAGGTTTGGATCTACCGCGGCGAGGTTCTGAACGAAGTCAACCGTCCCGCCGCTTCCCGCGACAACCGTGAACGCCGTGATTTCCGCGGTCCCCGCGGTGATCGTCGTCCGGGCAACGGAGCTCCCCGTCAGGGTGGCAACCGTCAGGGCGGCGAGCGCAGAGCACCCAAGCAAGGAGGCGCGAACTAATTATGTTGATGCCGAAGAGAGTTAAATACCGCCGCGTTCAGCGCGGTCGTATGAAAGGTAAGGCCATGCGCGGCAATACCGTCACCAACGGTGAATACGGTCTGGTCGCACTGGAGCCCGCCTGGATCAAGAGCAATCAGATCGAGGCTGCCCGTATCGCTATGACCCGTTATATCAAGCGTGGCGGCGAAGTCTGGATCAAGATTTTCCCCGATAAGCCCGTGACCGAGAAACCGGCCGAGACCCGAATGGGTTCCGGTAAAGGTTCTCCCGAGTACTGGGTGGCCGTGGTCAAACCGGGCAGAGTGCTGTTCGAGATGTCCGGCATTTCCGAGGAAGTTGCCAAAGAGGCTATGCGTCTGGCCGGCCACAAACTGCCGATCAAGACCAAATTTGTCAAGAAAGAAGCAAATGGGGAGGGTTAAGCAATGAAGGCAGCAGAACTGAAGAAGATGAGTGCCGAAGAGCTTAACGCTAAGCTCAAGGAACTCAAAGGCGAGCTTTTCAACCTCCGCTTCCAGCACGCCATCAACCAGCTTGATAACCCCCACAAGATGGTGGATGTCAAGAAAGACATTGCGCGTGTGATGACCGTTCTCAACCAGAAGAACGCATAAGGAGGAGCAGTCATGACTGAAGAAAGAACGCTGAGAAAGACGAGAGTGGGCATCGTTGTCAGCTCCAAGATGGACAAGACCGTGGTCATTGCCATCGAAGACAATGTGAAGCATCCCGTTTACGGCAAAATTGTGAAGCACACACTGAAGATTCACGCACACGATGAGAAAAACGAGTGCGGCGTTGGCGACCGTGTGGAGGTTATGGAGACCCGTCCCTTGTCCAAGACCAAGAGATGGCGCGTGACCGAAATCATTGAAAAGGCGAAGTAATTCGTGAATTCTAACAGTAAGTATGTCGATGCATACTGAAACAGTAGGAGGAAAGAAAAGTGATTCAGCAACAGACTTTAATGAAGGTTGCCGATAACACCGGTGCCAAAGAGCTGATGTGCATCCGCGTGCTGGGCGGTTCCGGCCGCCGTTACGCCAACATTGGTGATGTGGTGGTGGCTTGTGTAAAGAAAGCAGCCGCCGGCGGCATGGTGAAAAAGGGCGAAGTCGTCAAAGCTGTGATTGTGAGATCGGTGCACGGCCTCAAGCGGGCAGACGGTTCTTACATCAAGTTCGACGAGAACGCCGCGGTAATCATCAAGGACGACAAAACGCCTCGCGGGACCCGTATTTTCGGGCCTGTGGCGCGTGAACTGCGCGACAAGGACTATCTCAAGATCCTGTCGCTGGCTCCCGAAGTACTTTAATGGAGGTAACTGGTGAAATGAAAAAGCTTCATATCAAAACCGGCGACACCGTTGTGGTACTTTCCGGTGACGACAAAAACAAGAGCGGCGAAGTGGTCGCCGTTTCGCCTGAAGAAGGCAAAGTGATTGTAAAGGGCGTCAACATGATTCACAAGCATGTCAAGCCCCGCAAACAGGGCGAGGCCGGCGGCATTATTGACGCCGAGAGCGCTCTGTACGCCAGCAAGGTTGCCCTTTATTGCCCCAAGTGCAAGAAAGGCGTCCGCACCAAGAGCCAGGTGGTAGACGGCGTAAAGATCCGCGTGTGCGCCAAGTGCGGCGCGAAACTGTGAAAGGAGGCAGCGTAACATGGCAAGACTGAAAGATATGTACAAAGAGCAGGTTGCGCCCGCTCTCATGAAGCAGTTCTCTTATTCCAGCGTAATGCAGATTCCGCGCTTTGACAAGATCGTGGTCAACATCGGTGCCGGCGATGCAAAGGACAACTCCAAAGTCATCGACAACATCCTGCGGGATCTGTCGATCATCACCGGTCAGAAGGCTGTCCCCACCGTGGCCAAGAAATCAGTGGCAAACTTCAAGCTTCGTCAGGGCATGAAGATCGGCGCAAAGGTGACGTTGCGCGGTGACCGTATGTACGAATTCATGGATCGTCTTTTCAATTTCGCTCTGCCCCGTGTGCGTGACTTCAAGGGGATTAACCCCAACGCATTTGACGGCCGCGGCAATTACTCGCTCGGCCTCAAAGAGCAGCTGATCTTCCCGGAAATCGAGTACGACAAGGTCGAAAAGATCCGCGGTATGGATATCTGCTTCGTCACCACCGCAAACACCGATGCAGAGGCAAGAGAGCTGCTCCGCATGATGGGCGCTCCCTTCGCACAATAATCCGGGAGGTAGAAGAAAATGGCAAAGAAATCCATGATTCTCAAGCAGCAAAGAGAACCCAAGTTCTCCACGCGCGCTTACACCAGATGCAAGATCTGCGGCCGTCCGCACGCTTATCTGCGTAAGTTCGGCATCTGTCGTATCTGCTTCCGCAACCTTGCCTACAAGGGCGAGATCCCCGGCGTGAAGAAAGCATCCTGGTAAAACTCATCCGTTTTCATCGGCGGGCCGCATGGCGGCCGGCCGTGAAAAACCCCCAGCACTCGGCAGGAAATCAGACCGACCCGACAGGACCGGGAGTTGGATTTAACCGCCGATTGGCCGCCGGCATCGCCGGCAGCAAGAAAAAAGCTTGCATAAAGGAGGATTTATACTATGCAAATGTCTGATGTGATTGCCGATATGCTCACCCGTATCCGCAACGCGAGCAACGCGAAGCACGACACCGTGGATGTGCCTGCTTCCAACATGAAGAAATCGATCGCCGACATCCTGGTCAACGAGGGCTATATCCGCTCTTACCAGGTGATCGAGGACGGCAAGCAGGGCATGATTCGCATCACCCTCAAGTACAGCGCCGGCAAACAGAAGGTCATCCGTGGCCTGCGCCGCGTGTCCAAGCCCGGTCTGCGTATCTACGCCGGCTACGAGGATATGCCCAAGGTGATGAACGGTCTGGGTATTGCCATCGTGTCCACTTCCAAGGGCCTGATGACCGACAAGAAGGCCCGCGAACTCAAGATCGGCGGCGAAGTTCTCGCCTTCGTCTGGTAAGGGAGGTAGCAAGATGTCAAGAATCGGAAGAATGCCCGTTATCATTCCCGCCGGCGTGACCGTCACGGTGAACGAGGGCAATGTTGTGACCGCAAAAGGTAAACTCGGCACACTTACAGAAAAGTTTTCTCCTGTTCTCACCATCAAGGTGGAGGGCAACGAAGTGCTTGTCACCCGTCCTGATGACGAAAAGGAGACCAAGAGTCTGCACGGACTGACCCGCGCACTGCTCCACAACATGGTGGTCGGTGTTTCGGAAGGCTTCCAGAAGAGCATGGAGATTGTGGGCGTCGGTTACAAGGCCATTAAGCAGGGCAAGAACCTTCAGCTGTTCCTTGGCCATTCTCTGGTCAACGGTCAGCCGCAGGCGGCTTATTGCATTGCAGAGCCTGCCGGCATCACTTTTGAGGTTCCGAACCCCAACTCCATCATCGTAAAGGGCATTGACAAACAGGAAGTCGGCCAGATCTGCGCCGTCATCCGTAGCAAGAGACCCCCGGAACCCTACCATGGCAAGGGTGTCAAATATACCGACGAGCACATTCGCCGTAAAGCCGGTAAGGCCGGTAAATAAAGAAAGGAGTGGATTGAAATGGTATCGAGAAAAGACAGCAATCAGGCTCGCCTTAAGAGACATAAGAGAGTCAGAGCCAAAATCTCCGGCACCGCGGCCCGTCCGCGTCTGGCAGTGTATCGCTCCAATGCGAACATCAGCGCCCAGATCATTGATGATGTGGCCGGCGTCACGCTGGTTTCCGCTTCCACCCTTGAAAAGGCGTTTGAAGGAATCGGCAGCAACAAAGCAGCCGCGAGAACGGTCGGCAAAACGATTGCGGAGCGCGCTGCGGCAAAGGGTATCACCGAAGTCGTATTCGACCGCGGCGGCTATCTTTATCACGGACGTGTATCGGAACTGGCTGAAGGCGCTCGCGAGGGCGGCCTGAAGTTCTGAGTCCGGTTTGTACACAGTTCAACTTGTTTGAACAAATTTAGGAGGAATCACATGGCTTACAGAAAGAACGACGCTGAGCAGGAATACAGAGAACAGCTCATTGCGCTCAACCGTGTTTCCAAGACCGTTAAAGGTGGCCGTATCGCACGCTTTGCCGCTATCATGGCAGTGGGCGATGGCAAGGGTCATATCGGTGTAGGACTTGGAAAAGCGGCCGAAGTGCCGGAAGCAATCCGCAAGGGCATTGAGGACGCTAAGAAAAATATGATCACCGTTTCGTTGCGCGGCACCACCATTCCGCACGAAGTGATCGGTGAGTTCGGGGCTGGGAAAGTGCTTCTCAAGCCCGCCGCACCCGGTACCGGTATCATTGCCGGCGGCGGCGTCCGTTTCGTGCTGGAACTGGCCGGTATCAAGAATATCCGCGCCAAGTGCCTGCGCTCCAATAACCCCGCCAATGTGGTCAAAGCCACGGTGGAAGGCCTCAAATCCCTGCGGACTGTGCAGGAAGTGGCCAAGATTCGTGAGATCCGCGTTGAGCAGGTCAAGGGTTAAGGAGGGAACAGCATGAAAAAGGTTACGCTTGTAAAGAGCACCATCGGCGCTCTCCCGAATCAGAAGGCCACCGCAAAGTCCCTGGGTCTGAACAAAATCGGCGATTTCATCATTCATGAGGACAACGCCGTTCTTGCCGGCAAGGTGCGGATCATCTCCCATCTTGTTAAGGTAGAAAATGCGTAAAGGAGGATAGAAGGATGAAACTCCATGAACTTTCTCCCGCCGAAGGCTCCGCAAAGGCCGCTTGGCGGAAAGGTCGCGGCATTGGTTCCGGCAACGGAAAGACCGCGGGCAAGGGTCACAAAGGCCAGAATGCCCGTTCGGGCGGCGGTGTTCGCCCGGGTTTTGAAGGCGGTCAGATCCCGCTTTATCGGAAACTCCCGAAGCGCGGTTTCCACAACAAATTCGCAAAGGTCTATGCCATTGTGAATGTGGAGGCTCTCAATGTGTTTGAAAACGGCGATGTGGTGGATCTGGCGGCTCTTCTCGACCGGCGGATCGTCCGCAAGGAAAACGATGGCCTCAAGGTCCTGGGAAATGGTGAACTGACCAAAAAACTGACCGTCAAGGCGGCCATCTTTTCCGCAAGTGCAAAGGAAAAGATTGAAGCAGCAGGTGGAAAGACAGAGGAGGTGTAAGGATGTTTAAGACGTTAAAGAATGCGTGGAAGACTCCGACCCTTCAGAAGAAGATGCTCTTCACTCTGCTTATCGTCCTCCTTTACCGTCTCGGCGCCTGCATTTGCGTCCCTTATGTCAGCAGTAGCATTGCGGAATCCTTCGCAACGGTCTACGGCTCCTCGGCTCTCGGGCTGATGAGCATTCTGTCGGGCGGCGCCATGCAGTATGCCACCCTGTTCGCCCTTTCGGTCAACCCCTATATCACGGCTTCCATCGTGGTACAGCTTCTTACAATCGTGTTCCCCTTTATGGAGCGCTGGTCGAAAGAAGGCCCCGAAGGGCAGAAAAAACTCAACAACTTCACCCGTATCACAACGGTGATTCTTGCGTTGATCACCAGCGTCGGTTACAGCTTCATGCTCAGAAGCAACGGCTGGCTGGTTCGTTCGGACTGGTTCGCAATGATTGTTATCAACGCGGCTTTCTGCGCCGGTGCGGCTCTTATCATGTGGCTGTCCGAACTGATCAATGACAAAGGCATCGGAAACGGCATTTCCATTATCCTGTTTGCCAACATCATCTCGCGTCTGCCCAGCATGGTGCAGTCGTTGTGGTACGGTGTCATCCGCGGCACCTATATCAGCGGCAACAAGGTGGCAAACATCTTCATCGGCTCCGGTATTGCCGTGGTGATTGTCGCCGTCATGATTGCCACCGTCGGATTTGTGGTCTGGGTCACAAACTCGGAGCGCCGCATCCCGATCACCTACGCCAAGCGTGTGGTCGGTCGCAAGATGTACGGCGGCCAGTCGACCAACCTGCCCATTAAGCTGAATATGACCGGCGTGATGCCGATTATCTTCGCCAGCTCGATTGTTTCGATTCCCGCGACGATCACGGCCTTCATGAGCAACAAGGAAAACGGCTTCTACAAATTCGTCGAGAATTTCTTCTCTCCCACCACATGGGAGTATCTGGTGGTGTACCTGCTTCTCATCATCTTCTTCTCTTACTTCTACATCATGATTTCCTTTAATCCTGTGGAAGTGGCCAACAACATCGCCAGCAACGGCGGTGCGGTGAGAGGTATCCGTCCGGGTCGTCCCACGGTTCAGTACATCAACAAAATCCTCAAGCGTGTGACGCTGCTGGGCGCGTTCTTCCTTTGCATTGTGGCCGGGTTGCCGATGCTGGTGACCGTGGTGACCACCCTGATCCAGAACGCCAACCCGAACGCTTCGATTATCAATCTCAGTTCGCTGACTTTCGGCGGTTCTTCGCTGCTGATCGTAGTCGGCGTGGTGCTGGAGACCGTCCGCGATCTCGAGGCACAGTTGAGTATGCGTATGAGCAAGGGCTTCCTTGACTGATCCGAACGGAGGAAAAAATGAATCTGATTTTGATGGGTGCTCCGGGCGCGGGCAAAGGCACGCAGTCCGAAAAAATCTCTGAAAAATGGAAGATTCCCGCGATTTCGACCGGCGATATTCTGCGCGCCGCCATCAAAAGCGGCACGCAGCTCGGCAACACCGCCAAGTCCTATATGGACGAGGGCAAGTTGGTTCCGGATGAGATCGTGATCGGAATTATCAAGGAATACCTGACCTCCGATGCCTGCAAAAACGGCTTTATTCTGGATGGGTTTCCCCGTTCGGTGCCGCAGGCCGAAGCGCTGGATGCCATGGGCGTCCGGATTGACGCGGTTCTCTCGCTGGAGGTCCCCGATGAAGTTATTCTCAAACGCATGAGCGGTCGGCGCGTCTGCGCTTGCGGCGCTTCCTATCATGTGGAAGACAAACCCCCGAAAAAAGAAGGCGTGTGCGACAAGTGCAACGCCGAGCTGTTTATCCGAAAGGACGATGCGCCCGAAACGGTGCAGAATCGCCTGGATACTTTCCATCAGCAGACCGAACCCCTCAAGGCCTACTATGCGGCAAAGGGCGTGCTTGTGACCATCAAAGGTCAGAAGCTGGTAGCCGACACCACCCGTCTGGTGTTTGAGGCGCTTTCACGGTTTGAAAAATGATTGAAATCAAAAATTCCGCACAGATCAAAGCCATGCGGGAGGCCGGAATCATCACGGGCGAGGCATTGCTCGTCGCCCGAGAGCATATCCGGGAGGGCATCAGTACCAAGGAGTTGGATAAAGTGATCCGTCACCACATCGAGCGTCGCGGTGCCAGGCCTTCGTTCCTGGGACTTTACGGGTTCCCCGGATCCGCCTGCATCAGCATCAATGATGAAGTCATTCACGGTATTCCCAGCGAGAAACGGATTCTCAAAGAAGGGGATATCGTCAAGGTGGATGTGGGAGCGTTCTATCACGGCTTCCACGGAGACAGTGCCCGTACCTTCCCGGTCGGTCGGATCAGCAAAGAGGCAGAAGCCCTCATTGCGGCCACCAAAGAGAGCTTTTACAGAGGGCTCGCGGCGGTAAAGATCGGCAACCGGATCGGCGATATCGGCGCCGCGGTGGACGGATATGTCCGTTCCTGCGGATTCAGCACGGTGCGCCGGTACGTGGGACATGGCGTAGGCCACTCTGTTCACGAAGCACCGGATGTACCCAATTACGGAACGCCGGGGCGCGGAGTGCGCCTGTGCGAAGGACTTTGCATTGCCATCGAACCGATGGTGAATGTCGGCACCTATGAGGTGCGCGAATTGCCGGACGGCTGGACGGTCAAGACGGCGGACGGAAGCCTTTCCGCCCACTACGAAAACACCGTGGCTCTCACGGCCGACGGCGTGATCAATCTGACCGAGGTCGAAATCGGAGAATAACAGCCCAAAAAAATCGAGGGGGAGGGATACTTCTGTCGAAGGACGATGTAATTGAATTTGAAGGTACGGTAATGGAAGCATTGCCGAATGCGACCTTCAAGGTGAAGCTGCCCAACGGCCACATCGTGACCGCGCACATTTCGGGCAAGCTTCGCATGAACTATATCCGGATTCTGCCGGGCGACCGCGTGACCATTGAGGTTTCGGTATACGACCTCAACAAGGGCCGCATCACCTGGCGTGCCAAATAAGGCCAAGCGGCTTTTAATTCAATGAAAGGAATGGTAGAGACAAATGAAGGTGAAACCATCCGTCAAGAAAATCTGCGAGAAGTGCAAGATCATCAAGAGAAAAGGCCATGTCATGGTCATCTGTGAGAACCCGAAGCACAAGCAGAGACAGGGTTGATCCCCTAATACAAGAAAGAGGTGAATAACGAATGGCTCGTATTGCAGGTGTTGATATTCCCAACCAGAAAAGAGTGGAAATTGCACTGACCTATATTTACGGCATCGGCCGCAAGAGCGCCAACGATATCCTTGCCAAGACCGGTATCAATCCCGATACCCGTGCCAAGGATCTGACCGAAGAGGAAGTGGCCAAACTGCGTGATGAGATCGAAAAATCCTATCATGTGGAAGGCGATCTTCGTCGTGATGTCGCGCTCAATATCAAGCGCATGGTAGAGATTAACTGCTACCGCGGCATCCGTCACAGAAAAGGACTGCCGGTCAGAGGACAGCGCACCAAGACCAATGCCAGAACCCGCAAAGGTCCCGCAAAGACTATTGCGAACAAGAAGAAGTAATAAAGGAGTGGCAAAGAAATGGCTAATGTGAAAAAAGTCGTGAAGAAACGCCGTGAGCGCAAAAATATTGAAAAAGGCGCCGTGCACATCAGTGCGACTTTCAATAATACCATCGTCACCATCACGGATACTGCCGGAAATGCAATTTCCTGGGCTTCCGCCGGTGAGCTTGGTTTCAAGGGTTCCCGTAAATCCACTCCCTTCGCTGCCCAGTCCGCCGCCGAGCAGGCTGCCAAAGCCGCTATGGAGCACGGTCTGAAGACAGTTGAGGTTTTCGTGAAGGGCCCCGGCTCCGGTCGTGAGTCTGCCATCCGTGCGATGGAAACAGTCGGCCTTCAGGTCACGATGATCAAGGATGTCACGCCGATCCCGCACAATGGCTGCCGTCCGCCCAAGCGTCGTCGTGTTTGATATTTCAAGGAGGTAAACGAAAATGGCAAGATATACAGGTCCTGTTTGCCGTCTCTGCCGTCGTGAGGGCACCAAGCTGTTCCTCAAGGGCGAGCGTTGCATGACTGGAAAATGCGCTCTGGACCGCAGAAGCACGGTTCCCGGCCAGCATGGTGCCGCGAACAAGAAGGTCAGAGAGTACGGAATGCAGCTTCGTGAGAAGCAGAAGACCAGAAGATACTATGGCGTGCTGGAAAAGCAGTTTGTCAACTATTTTGAGGAGGCAGACCGTCAGGAAGGCATGACCGGTGAAAACCTGCTGGCTCTTCTGGAGCGTCGGCTGGACAATGTGGTTTACCGCATGGGCATGGCCGAAAGCCGCAAGGAAGCGCGTCAGTTGGTGCTGCACGGTCACTTCACCCTCAACGGCAAGAAGGTCACCATTCCTTCGCTGTCCGTCAAAGTGGGCGATGTGGTTGCCGTGAAGGAAAGCAGCCGTGATTCCGCCAAGATCAAGGGCCTTATGGAAGGCATGGCCTCCAGACTGTCCCCCAAGTGGCTGGAAGTGAATAAGGAGAACGCTGTCGCTAAGGTTGTGGCTCTGCCCGCCCGCGAGGATATCGACTTCGATTTCAACGAGCAGCTGATCGTCGAATTGTATTCCAAGTAATCCGTTTGCCTGCGTGGGCAACGGGAAGTTTGTTTGTCCACCGGCAAGAACGCCGTTTTACGGCGACACACATTTAAATAGGAGGGGTTACCAGAATGCTTGAAATTGAAAAGCCGAATATCACGATTGAAAAACTCAGCGAGGATGGCACATACGGCAAGTTTGTGGTGGATCCGCTGGAGCGCGGTTACGGTACGACCCTTGGCAACTCACTGCGCAGGATTATGCTCGGCTCGTTGCAGGGTGTGGCCGTTACCAACATTAAAATCGACGGTGTCCTCCATGAATTTTCCACCATTCCCGGTGTAAAGGAAGATGTGACCGAAATTGTCCTCAATGTGAAGGGCATTACGGCAAAGCTCTTTACCAACACGCCCAAGGTGGCCGTGATTGATATCACCGGTCCGCGGGAAGTGACGGCAGGAGACATTGCGCAGGATGCGGATCTGGAGGTTCTCAATCCCGCACATCACATTGCCACAGTGGCAGAAGGCAAGCGCTTTTATATGGAGCTGACCTTTGACCACGGACGGGGATATGTTTCACAGGATCGGAACAAACAGTTGGCCATGATGGCGCAGGGTCAGAATCTTTCTGCCCCGATCGGCACCATTTATACCGACTCAATCTACACACCGGTCTATAAAGTGAATTATTCGGTGGAGAGCATCCGTGTAGGCAATAACACAGACCTTGACAAACTGACCATCGAAGTACAGACCAATGGAACGATTTCGGCCAAAGAAGCGATTTCGCTGGGCGCCAAGATCCTCAACGAACATCTCAACCTTTTTGTGGACCTCACGGACGAGGCCAAGAAGGCAGAGATCATGGTGGAACGCGAAGAAACCATCAAAGAAAAGGTCCTTGAGATGACCATTGAAGAACTTGACCTGTCTGTGCGCAGTTTCAACTGTCTGAAGCGCGCCGGCATTGACACGGTAGAAGATTTGGTCAACCGCACCGAGGAGGACATGATCAAGGTCCGCAATCTCGGCAAGAAATCGCTGGAAGAAGTCATTCAGAAACTGCACTCGCTCGGCCTCGATCTGAAAAAGGACGAGGAGTAAGAGCTACTGATCGCATTAAGAGGAGGGAAACACAATGCCCGGAAGAAAACTCGGAAGACCCAGCGCGCATCGGAATGCGATGCTTCGCGGTCTTGTGACTTATCTGCTGGAGAACGGAAGCGTTGAAACCACGCTGTCCCGCGCCAAGGAAGTCCGTTCCATGGCGGAAAAAATGATTACACTCGGCAAGCAGAACACGCTTGCCAGCCGTCGGGCCGCTTTGGCTTATATTGAGAAGGAGAAAGTCGTCAGCAAGCTTTTTGACGAAATCGCACCTTCCTTTGAAAACCGCAACGGCGGTTACAGCCAGATTTTCAAGATCGGTCCCCGTCGCGGCGATGCCGCCGAGATGGCTCTGATCAAGATCGTCAAGGCGTAAGCAGAAATAAACAAAGATCCCTCCCGCTTGCGGGAGGGATCTTTGTTTATTTCAATGCCGCGTAAAGGGCGTCCAGTTCGGCAATGGTATTAAATGCGCCAAAACTCAGGCGCACCGCGCCGCCGGGTGGGGTATTCAGGGCTTCATGCGCCAGTGGCGCGCAGTGAAGTCCCGCCCGGGTGCAGATACCGCAACTGTCCAGATAGGTGGAAAGATCCGTGGATTCTATACCCTCGCGGTTGAAAAGAAGCACCGGGCCGGGGTGTTCCGGGCAGTAGATTTTAATACCGGGAATTTCCGAAAGACGGGAAAGCGCCTGCGAAAAGAGTTTTTCTTCCCGTTCGCGGATCTCCGAAAGGCCGGTTTCCCGCAGAAAATGCAGTCCCGCCAGCAGTCCCGCAATGGCGGGTGTGGGCAGTGTTCCGGCTTCATAGCGTTCGGGCGGAAGATCCGGCATAAAAGGGGAGCGGGAATCTACCCCGCTTCCGCCCGTGAGGAGCGGCCGGAGCGTTACACCCGGTCCCAGTGCCAGAATACCGCATCCCTGCGGACCATAAAGCCCTTTGTGGCCGGGAGCGCAGAGAAGATCGATTCCGTCCGATTCCATCCGGATGGGCAGATGCCCGGCCGATTGCGCGGCATCCACAATGAAACGCAATCCCCGCGCCCGACACAGTGCGCCGATTTCCTGCACGGGGAGTGTGACCGAACAGATATTGGAGCTTTGTATGCAGACAATTCCGGCGCTTTTTTCGGTCAGCCGTTTTTCAATGCCGTCCAGAATTCCGGCGACAGAAAGCCCCAGTACCGGGAAGGTATCAAAAGAAAAATCCCCCGTGTGGGCCAGCGCTTCCAGGGGGCGTCGAACGGCGTTGTGTTCCAGTTCGGAGCAAAGCACATGATCACCGGGGCGAAAAGTCCCCCAAATGGCCTGATTGAGCGCATGAGTCGTATTCAGCGTAAAAAGGATCCGTTCCGGTTCGCTGACGCCGAACAGCGCGGCGGCTTCGCATCGGCACTCGTAAAGCAGTTCGGCCGCCGCAAGCGAGAGGGCGTGGGCACCGCGCCCCGGATTTCCACAGGAGGAAAGACATTTCAAAACCGCCCGGGAGACCTCGGGGGGCTTGGGAAAAGTGGTGGCGGCGTTGTCAAAATAGATCACAGCGGCGGCCCCTCTTTCCGGAGGAGCTGGCGTACCCCGATTTTTTCCCGGCGCAGAATTGCCCGGACTTTCCCCTCTTCTTCGCAGGGGAAAGCCACGCCGAACGCGCATCCTCCCCGGGTCTCGCCGGGGGAAAGCGAGCGGACGGCGGCCCTGACCGATTCTGAAAGCAGGGCGTTTTGTGCCTTTACCGCCAGTGTGAGAGAACCGATGGCGGCCACGCAGCTTTGGGTTTTCAAATAGAGCGTGTGCATGATTCGCACCTCCTTCAATGTCAATATATGTCGAGCCCGCCCGGATTGCCCACTGAAAGCCCCAAAAAGAAAGGATACAACTTTTTCCGCTCTTGACAAAGCGTTTGAAATCCGTTAAAATAAAATAAGATACATAAGTGGAGGTACGCGGATGGTTCGGAATCTGCTTTTGAAGTGCAGAGAGGCGTTGGTTTCGGTTTTTCCGGTCGCGCTGATCGTTTTGCTGCTGAATTTAACCCCGCTGGTCGAACTCAGTGCGACCGAAACCGTGGCTTTCATGGTTTCGGCTCTTTTCCTTGTATTGGGAATCGGTCTTTTCAATCTGGGGGCGGATGTTGCCATGACGCCGATGGGTACGCAGGTCGGCGGCGCTCTGCCGCGCTCCGGGAACATTGCGTGCGTGCTGTCGGTGACATTTCTGCTTGGTCTGCTTATCACGGTGGCCGAGCCGGATCTTTCGGTGCTGGCCGCGCAGGTGCACGATATGCTCAACGGGACATTGCTCATTGTCTGTGTGGGTGCCGGCGTGGGGCTCTTTTTAGTGCTGGCTATCCTTCGTATCATTGTAAAAATTGATTTGTCGCGCTTGTTGTTTCTTTCGTATCTCATTCTTTTCGCGTTGGCCGCGCTGCTTTTGCAGGAGGGCAGCGGTATTTTGTTGCCGCTTGCATTTGATTCCGGCGGCGTGACCACAGGCCCCATTACCGTTCCCTTTATCTTGGCCATGGGCGCGGGTTTTGCCGCCGCGCTGGGCGGTAAAGATGCGGGGGAAAACAGTTTCGGTCTGGTGGCGCTCTGCTCGGCCGGGCCGATCATTGCCGTCATGGCGCTTGGTATTTTTTCAAGAGGCGAGCTTAATTATACGCTCCCGGATTATTCGGTGGAATCTCATCTGGGTTGGGGGTTTCCCGGCACATTGCTGTCCACGGTAAAGGAAGTGGCACTGGCGCTGGGAATGCTGGTGTTCTTCTTCCTTCTGGTCAATTTCATATTTTTACATCTGCCGTGGCGAAAGCTTTTACGCATCGGCATCGGCGTGCTTTACACTTTTGCGGGTCTTGTCACTTTCCTCACGGCGGTCACGGTCGGCTTTATGCCGGTCGGCTATCGGATTGGCTGTGAAATGGCCGGCAATCATCCGGCATTTCTGGTCGGCATGACTTTTGTCATCGGTCTTGCCGTAGTGCTGGCCGAACCGGCGGTCCATGTACTGAACAGTCAGGTGGATGAGATCACCAACGGTACGGTTACCAAACGCGCCATGATGATCGCGCTTTCCCTGGGCGTGGCCACATCGCTTGCGCTTTCGATGATCCGGATCCTTTTTGACTTCAGCATTCTTTACTATCTCATTCCCGGCTATCTCATCTCGCTTTCGCTTTCTTTCTTTGTTCCGAAAATCTATACAGCCATCGCCTTTGACTCCGGCGGAGTGGCCAGCGGGCCGCTCACTTCCAGTTTCGTTTTGCCAATGGCGGTTGGCGCGTGCGCCACGGTCGGCGGCGTATCCAAAGTAATGGAAAACGCATTTGGCGTGGTGGCTATGGTGGCCATGGCACCGCTCATTACCATTCAGGTGATGGGTTTCCGGGCTGTGATGGCCAAAAAGGTGCGCGACAGCATCACGATGAAACGGATCCTGGACGCTGACGACGAAGAGATCATCCGCTTTATGTAAGGAGGTTGCCGATGGCAGAAGAAAAAAAGAAAGTCCAAAGAAACGCGACCCGGCAGACCGCCCGAACGCGTGCCAAAGAAACCGCGCCGCAAAAACTCAAATTGCTCATCACGGTGGTAAACCGCGACAAGGCCGAATTTTACACCGATTATCTGCAGTCTTTTTCGGTCAATCTGCAGTTTGCCGCCAAGGGGAAGGGCACGGCCAACTCGGAACTGCTGGCGCTTTTGGGGTTGGGCGAAAACACCAAAACCGTCCTGTTCAGCCTTGTCCGGGAAGACCAGGCGGAAGCCGCTCTTGCAGGGCTTCGGGAGAAATTTGCAACCATTCGCAACGGCGCGGGCATTGCCTGCACCATTCCGCTGACCAGCATGATCGGCGTGTCGGTCTACCGTTTTCTTTGCGATAACCGCGCCGGCATCAAAGAGGAGGTTTCTGATGAAATTTGAATATGAAATGATTTTCTGCATTGTCAACGCCGGATTCAGCGAGACCGTCATGGAGGCCGCAAAAGAAAGCGGCGCGGGCGGCGGCACGGTTTTTTCGGCGCGCGGCACCGCCAATAAAGGGGCCGAAACTATTTTCAAAATTACCATTCAGCCTGAAAAAGAAGTGGTCATGATCCTGGTGCCTGCCGAGATCAAGGAAAAAGTGTTGCACGCGCTTTACAAAAAAGCCGGACTCCAGACGCCGGGGCAGGGCATTGCTTTTGCCA
>ULVO01096263.1_pt1 | contig 47206 bp, 36 predicted proteins | sample 1959521 | NCBI WGS metagenome assembly ULVO01 (sample SAMEA4835788, study PRJEB28245) | human gut metagenome | biome: gut microbiome; material: fecal sample | place: Denmark | collected 2008
ATTATCATCAATTTCGGACAGGGCATTACAACTGCCGGTGCAATCCTCATATCGCAGTATATAGGGGCCGGTGAAAAACGTCAGGCAGGAATAATGGCTAATCATCTGTATATATGCTCAATGATATTTGCATTTGTATGCGCATCAATATGCATTATTGCCACACCCGGTATTGTCAGATGGCTCGGTGCTGATGGTGACGTACTTAATTTTGGCATAACTTACCTCAGAGTTGTTGTTATTGATATGCCGTTTCTTTTTACAATTAATATGTACAATGCCATACGTCAGGCTCAGGGAGATACGCTGAAGCCAATGCTCATGAATCTTCTGGGAATATGTATTAACTTTGTACTCGATCCTCTTCTTATGATTGTATTTGACATGGGAATTCTCGGTGCCGCACTTGCGACTCTTCTGGCGAAGGTGCCGCCTGCACTCATCTGTCTGTACTCACTGTTTAAAACAAAACAGGGTATCCGGCTTTCATTAAGGGGATTCCATTTTGAATCCTCAAAGATACTGTCAATCATCAAAGTCGGCCTTCCTACCGCAATAGGCGGAAGTACCATGCAGTTCGGTTTCCTTCTTATGACCAAAAATGTTTTAAAATACGGTTCAATCGCAACCGCTGCCTACGGAATCGGCAACAAGATTAACAGCATAATCACCATGCCGTCTAACGGAATAGGTTCAGCCGTATCAACAATCGTCGGACAGAATATGGGTGCGAAACAGGTTGACCGTGCCAACAAAGGTTACAAGATTGCTATGGCAATGGCAATTATCTTCCTTTTTGTCGGAGGAATGATATTTTCAAGAAGACCGGTATCACAGGCACTCGTAAATATATTCACCAAAGATGGTGCCGTATCTAATCTTGCAACAGACTTCTTAAGCCTCATGGCATTCTGGTGCTGGACTAACGGTATCTACAATGCGACAAGCGGCCTCTTCCAGGGTTCCGGCCATACGATGATAACAATGCTCGTTGATGCCTCACGTATATGGGTCTTCCGTTTCTTAGTGCTTTTTATATGCGAGACGATACTTCATCTCGGAGTTGCAAGCATATGGTATGCCGTTGTTGTCAGCAACGCAACATCTTCAGTTATTCTTATCATTCTTTACTTCACGGGAATATGGAGAAAATCGACGGTTAAGATTGAAAGTGATAGTGAAAAACAGGCTGCATAATAAGCAGCCTGTTTTCTTATATTTATAACATTTACTGTTCTTCGCCGGTTCTTTCATCCATCTCAACATAATCACAGTGTGTTCCGACATACTTATACGCCGGACGGATAATCTTGCCTTTGTTTACAAGTTCTTCAAGACGGTGTGCACACCATCCTGATGTACGTGCTATTGCAAATATAGGCGTGAAGAGTTCTTCCGGAATTCCAAGCATTGTATACACAAAGCCGCTGTAAAAATCGACATTGGCACATACCGGCTTTACAAGATGTCTCTTCTGTGCAATGATAGCACCTGCTGTCTGCTCTACAAGCTCGTACAGTGCGAACTCCTTCTGAAGTCCCTTCTCCTCTGAGAGGCTCTTCGCATATCTCTTAAGTATCACGGCTCTCGGGTCTGAATCTGTATAGACTGCATGGCCCATACCATATACGAGACCCGACTTATCAAACGCGTCCTTATCAAGTATCCTGGTAAGGTATGCCCTGACCTCATCAACATTAGTCCAGTCTGATACATTCTCCTTGATATTCTGGAACATCTTCTGAACCTTAAGGTTGGCGCCTCCGTGACGTGGTCCCTTAAGAGAAGCTATACCTGCAACTATTGCCGAATATGTATCAGTACCACTTGATGTAACAACATGCGTTGTGAATGTTGAGTTATTACCGCCGCCATGCTCTGCATGAAGGATAAGTGCAACATCAAGCACCTTCGCCTCAAGATCTGTGAATATTCCGTCACTTCTGAGCATATACAGCAGATTCTGTGCTGTTGAATAATCCTTACGCGGATTACGGATAATCATGTTCTGGTCAAGTCTGAAATGTCCGTATGCCTGATATGAATATGCTGCTATAAGCGGCGTCTTCGCTATCATCTGGAGTGACTGACGCAGTACATTGGATACCGATATATCATCCGGATTGCCATCATATGAATAAAGATTAAGAATACTCTTCATCATCGAATTCATAATGTTGGCACTCGGTGCTTTCATAATTACATCACGTATAAAGTCACCGGAGAGTTCACTAAGGTCTGCAAGGATTCCGATAAAGCTCTTGAGCTGTGACTTAGTTGGAAGTGAACCAAACAGAAGAAGATATGTCACCTCTTCAAATCCGTAGAAGCTGTCCCTGCTTCCCTGAATCAGCTCGCTTACATTGTAGCCCTGATAATAAAGGTTGCCATCTGTAGGAACCTTCTTACCATCAACAATCTTACTTCCTACAACATCCGAAATCTCTGTAAGTCCTGTAACAACGCCATTACCGTTGCTGTCTCTCAATCCTCTTTTAACATCATGCTTAGTATAGAGTTCCACGTCAAAGGCTCTTGACTTCATACAGCTCTCAACAAGCTGTCCAAACTCCGCATCATGTTGTGTTATTTCCATCATCGATCTGTTGTCCACGGTAATGCTCTCCTTTACTTTCCTCAAAATAATGTGCTTATTTTAACCTATTGTCGAAAAAAAGACAACATTTAAATAGTATTTTCTTAATAAATTAAGCTTTTTATTTCTTTTACTTTCGATTATTAGTCACTTTTTCAACAATCTCATCAAACGGAACCGGTCTGTAATCCGTGCGTTCTACGCTCACACAGTATGACTGTTCACTGTAATCTCTGTACAGCTGACTGCCATGCACATGTCCGAATATGTTGGCATAAGGCATATTGCGGCACACATACACAGGTTCGTGCGAAAGAATCCAGAATCCTTCATATATTATTGGATATCTGCTGACAAACTCAAAACCGCATCTATACCAGAAATCCTCCGTAACAATATCATGGTTGCCAAGTATCAGGCTCTTGTGTCCGTTAAGCCTGCAGGCAAGCTCTGTATTCCTGCCGACACTTTTATAAGCCGAGAAATCACCCAGCACGAATACATTGTCATCTTCACCTACAGTCTCATTCCATCCGGCAATAAGCTTCTCTTCCATATCATCGGTATCCGCAAAAGGCCTGTTCTCATATCTTATAATGTCCGCATCTCCAAAATGTGTATCCGCAATAAAGAATGTTCTCATATCAATTCCATTTCTGTATTATATAATCTCCATGCAGTGTTCCGCCTGCGACCTGCGCAGAAGCGGCCTGTCATTATTAACCGCCACGCCTTCTCCCACAGAACCATACTCTGCAAAGCGCGCATTCTTATATGAATTGCCGCTCATGTCACTGTATCCGTTGTCACATACAACATCGCTCATATAACAGTTAATGAAAAATGCTGCAGCATCCCTGCCCCATGGACGGGCAAGCCTGTACGCCCCCATTTCTATCCTGTCATCAGCATAGAATCTGCAGTTTCTGAATATAAAACCGTATTCCGCATCTGCATGTGTCCTCGGTGCAGTAAAGCATCCATCCGCCTTATATGGTGTGTATCTTCCGATTATATCGCAGTCATCGAATATTGCAGCACCACATCCATATATAAAGTCAACATTGCCTTCGATATGACAGTAGCTAAAATGCTGGTGTGTGGTAATATCCGGTGAAAAATCATCCTTGTCGGCTGCATCAACAAACAGTGTATCCTGATATCCGAGCAGAGTAATATTGGTAACCGATACATTATCTGCAAGTATAGCCAGCGCATCTGCCTGCTGGTCTGTTCCGTCTGCATAAGGATATGTATTCTCTATACTTATATTGCACATTGAGAATCCTGTTGCCGTATACTCAACAAGCATCGCATTCCTGTCACGCATTCCCGCCGCTGTTCCGTCCGCAACACATGCATTGAACTCAATTCTGGTTTTTTTTGCATCTTCACCGATAATACTTACATCCGCACGTTCAACGACAACTCTCTCCCTGTAGACACCATTCTTAACAAATATGACATCTCCATCACCAGGCATTCCATGTACAAGTGCATCGCTTATTCTGGAATACTGCGGAATACCTGATGCATCCAATGCGCCCTGTGCTCCCTTGTATGAAGCATCCACTACACAGTTATAGTACGGCATGCACAGGAAATTGAATACCTTTCTCGACCTGCTTCCGGTTACGGATTCAAATATAACTTCTATCTTATTAAAACCTTTTGCAGGGTATCCCTCTATCCTGATACTCTCGCCTGCACCACATGCGATACAGCCTTCGCAGTCGCGTTCTCCATGTGTGAATCCATCGAGTGCCTCCGCCGCATCCCGGCCATTTACAAGCACTTTATATCTGCCGTCAGTGTTATAGTGTCCTGTTATATAGAAATAATGTGCGCCAAGCGTATCATTACTCTTATCATCAACTACCATTTCAACCTGCCTGTCATTAACTGCATACACAGCTTCCGCTCTATCGCTTATACGCAGTGCCTGCTGTGGTTCTCCCGGATTGCTGCAGTTATCTTCTGAATATGATATTACATAATAATACAGCGGGTCATATCCGCATGACTTATCAGTAAAGCTTACAACGGATTCTCCGTCAGCATCTTTCTTTGCATCTTTCCCTGTAAATGTTCCCATAAGGACATCATTGTCACCACACACATTACATGTATCAGCGCGGAATACTTTCCACTCATATGCATCATCCGTAAGCTTAAGGCTTATATCTATTCCGTCCGCACTTCCAATTGCAGTAAGAGACGCATCATCGAGAGGTCTGATATAATGTACTGCCTCTGACTGCGCATATGATGATTTATTAACCTCATTGCCGATTCTTCCGTATACCCTGAATGTATAATCACCGCTGTTTTCCGGTGTATATGCAAATGCTGTTGTCGCCGCAGTTCCTACATTAATATATGCTTCATTATTATAAGATACTTCAACATCATACTCGCAGTATCCATCACATGTCTCTGCCTCCCAGCCGAGTTCTATGCGGCGTCTGTCGGATGATTCTCCTGCCTTTGTTATCTTGGTAACAGCCGGAGGTTCACAGTCCGGCTTATAGTAGTCATCCTGATTATAGATAACACTGCCTGACGCATCCTTAAGCGTAAGCCTCGCTATATCTGCTTCAACTCCCGCAAGAGCAATTCCATACCGCACACTCCGTCCGCTTTGCAGTGTCTCATATGTCTGTGTCAGGTCAAATGTATTATCATCCTCCAAAATTAGCTTTCTTCCCATAGCATCCCATACCTGAAGAGTCGCTATATTATTGCATTTGGAATACATCATCCTGTATGTCGTTCCTGTAAAACTGTCCTTATCTATAGCAGCAGACTTTGGATTACCATTGGCTCCCATACCGCTTGCTGTTGAAAAGGTATGCTGGAACACACAATTCTTTTGTCCATGAAGTACATCACAATGCACAGGCATTCCTTCAACAGCATCAAACTGCCCTATTGCTATACCCTGCTTGTCCGTTCCTGCATCAACAGACTTAAGCCTTATCGCAGCCGATATTGTGCAGTCATCATTGCGCGGTTCAAACAGTAAGTATGTACATTCCCTGTCCTCGCGTATGTTCCCCCTGACCTTATGTACTTTGTCAAGCACACTCTTCACTGACAGGACATTGCCTGCATCTTTGCATTCAACCTGCGTGCTCTCAGAATAACTGCCACTGTAAGATCTGCTGCTTGTGCGCTCCGGGCCATCCCCTTTCATTCCGCGGCCTGTCTTTATATAGTAGATAAATATATCTTCATAACTGCCGTCATCCATTCTGAAACCGCCCGGAATAGTCCCTGCTTTTGTAAATCCAAGCTTCTCATACAGATTGTTAGCAGCCGTATTTGATTCCACAACAGCATTGAACTGAAGTATTCTGAAGCCAAGCTCACCTGCCTGTCTTATGCAGTCACGCACAAGAAGTTCCCCGACATGTCTTCCCCTGCAATTCCTGTCAACTGCGTAGCTGGCATTACTTATATGTCCACAGCGTCCGATATTATTGGGATGCAGTATATACATTCCGACAATTCTTCCTGTCTCATCCTCTGCGACACCACAATAACTCTGCCCCTCAAAAAACCGTCTTCCGCCTGCCGTACTTAATGTCTCAAGCTGTGGGAATGCCACTCCTTCTTCAACTACCTGGTTCCATATAGGAACCATAGACTTAACATCTTCTTTTTTGTACTGTCTGATAATAATATTGCTTTCCATTGTCACTCTCCAGATAAAATTATTTATTATTTTAATTCATCTTAAATGTATCACCATTCATACGGGTTGCCTGTCTCTCAGAAGCAGCTGCCTCAAGCAGTTCCATTTTCTTAAATCCAAATATTCCTGCAAATGCTGACCTTGGAAACATCATTATTGCTGTGTTATATTTGGTAACAGTATCATTGTAAAACTGGCGTGCCTTTACAATCTTATCCTCCGTATCGGCAAGCTCCTTCTGCAGCTGAAGGAAATTTGCATTCGCCTTAAGCTCCGGATACTTCTCACCAATTGCGAGCATACGTGAGGCCTCATGTCCGAGTGCCTCTCCGGCCGTATATGACTCTGCCGGTGATGCTGCAGACAATACTTTGCTTCTAAGCTCTGTAACCTGTGTAAGTGTCTGCTGCTCATAAGAAGCATATCCCTTGGTTGTCTCGATAAGATTAGGAATTAAATCCGCACGTCTCTTGAGCTGCACCTCTATCTGTGCCCCCTGATTCTCCACACGGTTTCTGAGGACAACCATGCCGTTATAGCACCTTATAACCGCTATTGCTATAAATGCTATTATTACAAATACAACCCCTGTGACAATCATAATTGAACTTTCCATATTCTTATATTCCTCCATTCTGCAAACGCATTTTCCTGATATCCGCAACTATCTGCTCATTCTCCTCAAGTACAACCGCATATATAAGATAATCATCCCACAATGCGAGCTGGCTCTTATCTGCCTCACTTAGGTTTGAGTAATCATGTATGAAATTCTTCATTCCATATACATATTCCGCCATCTCATTACCTGACTGCGTTCTTCGGTATCTTTGCTTCGTCGCTGTCGACACTATACCTCCGACCACCATTATTCCCGGCATAAAGAAAGCTGCAAGCATCACAATAGCCGCCAATATCAGCTCCGCCATAACCGGATAATACTGCGGATACATGCTCAGATACTCTACCTGTTCACGAAAAGTTGCCGTATCGGGCAGCGCATCAAGTATCTGCTCAAGTTCGTCCAGCTGCGGTGTAATCGCATTAATAAGAAATGCCATCCCGACAATGATTATTATTGGAACAAGGCATCCTGCAAAGCATCCTGCCGCCTTTCCTGCTGTTTCTTTCACTTTACTCCTCTTAGCAAACAGACCGTCATATATATATCCGTCATCTATAGCCTCCTGTACCGCCATGCGCTGCCATGCCGCTTCATCAACCGCATCACACCCACGTTCGGTAAGTGCCTTCACCAGATATCTGTCACTATTGCGTAATACCGGATTCATCTGCCAATCCCCATCGGTATCCAATACATACCTGCCATATTCATCCGTCTTGATAATGCCAAGATTCTCATACTTTAAAATACACGCTGCAATATCCTTGCGCTTTTCAATCTTAAGGTCTGCAAGCAGGCTTATTGTTCCCGGTGCAAGTCCGTCAAGCTTATCCCTGTAATAATCTATGTCATTTACCGTGATAAATGTGCTCCTCTTAAGTAGCTGCCTCCTCGCAGTATGAATAATCACCTTAAAAAGCATCACCCAGAACAATCCGAGTATAAGCCCCACAAGCGCCTGCATGCCTATCATTACCGCAATAATTGCCGGTGTGGGGTTGTCCGCCAGAACTTTCTCCACCTGATCCCATGTTATTATAATGTCACGCAGCATAAAGCCTATCGGAATCAGCCATACCAGATGTTCTGCCATTGTCAGCCTGTTAAGCTGCCGGCTTTTAAACACCTTCTTCTTTTTTATATGAAACAACCGAACTTCCTCCCATATACCGATTATTAGATGTGCCATTCGTTGCCGCATACACTCCGATGCTTATTATACATTAACATGCATCTGTTTTTCAATGTATTGAACGTACCGAACTTAGTAAACTATTGAATTTATTAGTGACTATCATTTTATTCAATAATGTTGCATTATGAAGCAGGGCCTTCCGCCTTCTCGAAGACGGGCGTGCCATGCAGATTAGCATAATTCATATCATCCGGATTAGTGCATGAAAAATCATACATAAGCTTTCCGATAGGTGTGTCATCACGCCTCAGTCCACGCCAGTGCACACCTTACTGCACGTTCCCAGCCTGACAGAAGCTCCTGCCTCCCCGCATCTGCCAGATCCGGATGAAATGTATTGGATATCGCCCAGTTCTTACGGATATCATCCTTATCCTTCCAGTATCCAACCGCAATTCCCGCAAGATACGCCGCGCCGAGTGCCGTTGTCTCAACACACTCCGGTCTTAGCACATCCACATTCAGGATATCCGACTGGAACTGCATCAGGAAATCATTCTTCGATGCCCCGCCGTCAACTTTGAGCTTCGGGATATCAACACCGGATTCATTTTCCATAATCTTAAGAATATCATATGTCTGATAAGCCATCGACTCAAGAACTGCCCTGACAAAATGCGCCTTCGTGCAGCCTCTCGTAATTCCTACGACCGTTCCCCTTGCATACGGATTCCAATACGGTGCGCCAAGTCCCGTAAATGCCGGCACAACATACACTCCCGCCGTATCCTCAACCGACCTTGCATATTTCTCCGACTGCGCCGAAGTCTCAAGAATATTCATCTCATCACGAAGCCACTGTATTCCTGCGCCTGCCACAAAAATACTTCCCTCCAGCGCATACTGCACATCATTATCCGTTCCGGCAGCAATCGTTGTCAGCAGTCCGTTCTTTGATTCAACCGCCTTATCGCCTGTATTCATCAGCAGAAAGCAGCCGGTTCCATATGTATTCTTAACCTCGCCCGCATCAAAGCAGCACTGTCCAAACAGTGCCGCCTGCTGGTCTCCCGCCGCACCCGCAATCGGTATACAGCCGCCAAACAGGCTGTTTTCGGTATATCCGTATACACATCCCGAAGGCTTAACCTGCGGAAGCATCACCTCAGGAATGTCAAAATACTCAATAATCTTCTTGTCCCAGCACAGATTATGTATATCAAACATCATAGTTCTTGATGCATTGGTATAGTCCGTCACATGCACCTCGCCCTTTGTAAGATTCCAGATAAGCCATGTGTCCACAGTTCCGAACAGAAGATTCCCGGCCTCCGCATCTTTTCTCGCGCCTTCCACATTATCAAGAATCCACGCCAGCTTTGATGCCGAAAAATACGCGTCCGGCACAAGCCCTGTAGTCTTTCTCACATAATCTTCCATGCCGTCACACTTCAGCCTGTTAATATAGTCCGCCGTTCTCCTGCACTGCCATACAATCGCATTGTAAATGGGCCTGCCGGTACGCCTGTCCCACACAACCGTCGTCTCACGCTGGTTAGTAATCCCCAGCGCCGCAATATCATCCGCAGAAGCACCGATTCTGCTGACAGCCTCAGTAACAACCGACATCTGCGATGCCCATATCTCCATCGGGTCATGCTCAACCCAGCCCGGCTCAGGGTATATCTGCGCGAACTCCTTCTGTGCCATACTGCATATCCGCCCCTGCTTATCAAACAGAATGCATCTGGAGCTTGTCGTTCCCTGATCAAGTGACATTATATATTTATTCATATTACTCATACTAATCTCCATTCCCTGCGCTAATCAATCCCATTATACAAAAAATACCCATTGTAAACAATATCACAACAGGTTTCCATCAATATATCTTACATATTTAATTAACAACTATACCCTAGGTCAGGGAACTAAGATAGACATTCAGTAACTGTAATGCTGTTGCCCTCGTCTTTGGTGAGCTGTTATTCAGCCACTCGATTATCTCATTCTGCTCGCAGTCAAGTTCGACATCCTCATCCGTAAGGATATCATCCGGCGTTACATGAAGAACTTTACAGATACGCAGCAGCGTCTCTACATGCATATTAACCGTGCCGCGCTCTATGTCGGCATATGTTCTGTCAGAAATTCCTGCAGCATCAGCCACTTCTCCCTGTGTCATTCCGAGCTTCTTACGATAAGCAAGTAAATTGTTACCTATCATTCTAAAATCATACAGCAGCACTTCCGTTCCTCCTTCAACCTTATATAGGAATTATACTTCCTATATACTTTGACAAATAGGAAGTACGGTTATATAATTATAGGAATCATAGTTCCTATTAGTAGATACTGTTATTTATTACCGGTTTATTATGAATATCAGTACCCCCTTTTAAGGTTCCATTGGTTTTTATATAGGAGCCACACTTCCTATTCAATACAAATAATATCAAAAAAAGGAGGAGAAAATTATGGCAAATGTACATACTGTTGATTTGGTAAACAGGATACTTCCTATTGTTGGTGACACAATCTCTGTAGAAGATTACAGAGCCAAACTCGAAGAACTCGGATATGACACCAGACATCAGGCTGGCAGCCTCGGTGGTGCATCTAATTCAGGTGTAATCGAGATAAAAGACGGCATGGTTACCAGAATCAAAAAATATGCCGACAGTAACCCGGTGTAACCTTACCGGCTGTCTGTGCCACAGGCACCGCAGACAGCCACTGTCGCAGAGCCGGACATCATATCTCATGTCCGGCTTGCGGCTGCTTAACACCCTTGTGCCTGAAAATCCAGAATAACAAAGATAAATATGTACCTGTGCACAAACTTAGAATGCCCTGAGAACGGGCAGGAATGGAGAATAATATAAATATGAAAATGACAAATACCTTATTTGATAAGATAAAATCTCACACATCGGCTGTACTGTCCCTCATGACAGTAACATGCCTCTCATTATCAGCACTGTCCCTTGGTGCCTGCGGCAATGAGGCGCAGCCCGTATCCGCCCAACCTGCGGCAGTTCTGAATACTCAGGAATCAGCTTCCGCAGTATCCGCAGCTTCATCGCAGTCTTCTACACCTGCTGCAGAACCATCCGCATCCGGCGCAGTTACATCCGAATCTGCCGCAGTATCAACAAACACATCCGCATCCACTTCATCCACCGCAGAATCGTCTATTGCAGAACCATCCTCCGCTTCTGCTCCATCACAGGAGCCGGTTCCTGCCACAGAACCGTCTTCTGCTGACGTAACTCAGGAAGATAATAAGAATGTTGAGGTTGTATCTCAGGCTGCCGAGAATTATGCTTCTATTGATGCTGATCCTGAGAAGATTAAGTCTGATATTATCGATCAGTTCCATGCTTGGTGTGATTATATTGATACAGGCGCAGGATATCCTGATGATCAGTATCCTGATGACCAGTACATTGCTGTTAAGCGTTATAATGCTTATCTTATGTGTCTTCTTTTTGGTAATGATAAAGGTGTCGGTAATGCTTATGAAGGAGTATTTACTCTTGATGAACAGGTTAACAGAATGAGATATGCTTTCTTTAATCGTATTCCTTATTCTCTTGCTACCTGTACTATTGAATACAAGGAAGTTCTTTCAGACTGGTTTAAAGGTAATGGTCCTGAATTTAAGGCAATTAATTCTATAGTATTATCATCTCCTGCTCTTGAAGGAAGATCAGCTAAGACCTTCGATGATATTCCTGCCGATCTTGAAGCTGACATAGTAGGTGTAGAAGTCGGAGGTGATATTCTTAACTGTCATGTCTATCTTTCATCTGAGAGAACTTCTGACGGTTCTGTATCGAGATACAGGGTATTAGACTGCAAGACTAACTAATTGAATGATTATAAGAAAGGTATGCATATATGAAGACCATCGTGATGAGACAGGACAGAGCGGTTCTTCAAATAATAAGAACTTCTAACTAAAAGCACAGTATACACAAGCCTGTAAGTCAGCAGTTGTCAGTGGTACTATCCGCGCAGCTGCCTGCCTTGTGTGTGCTGTGCTTTTTTAACTTTCATGAGCTGTAAAGACAGCTGTGTACAGCTATGTAAAATCACGCTGATGTATAATTATGTCACATTGACATTAATGAGCAGATGTGTACTTCGCCAGCGCCTCCTCTGCCTGCTCTCTTGTAAGGTGGGAATCTTCCTGAAGCAACGCTATAATCTGCTCATCAGTCTGTCCGAGCCTGCGGCATGTGCGGATTGTTCCACTAACTTCGCCTTCTTCAATACCTTCCTGCCTGATCTTCTCCTCAATCTCAAAACTCTTCATATATGCAAGACCTACCTCTCCATCCTGCTTGACAGCCATAACCATCTTATGGAGTTCTCTCAGTTCTTTACTGAAATGATTTTTAATCATCTTCTATCTTAGTTACTTCTTCAATCATTCCCGTAACAACAGAATTTAAGCTGGCTGCATTCTGACTTGTAATTATTGGATTACCTGTTTCTTTTTCTATTTTCATTCTTGCTTCACCGGCTATCTTTCCACCTGTTTTCGCAACATTTCTGTTTGCCTCCAATCCATATGGATTCTTCACCTTAGTAAGCTCAGTTGTTGTTGCTTCTGCCAACATATTCAGTGCAAGCTCCAGTGTACTCATATTGTCACGAAGATTTTCTTTCTTTAATCCTTTATAATTCTTATATTGACGAGTACTCATTCCTGCCCATGCCTTTGTTACCTCATCTGTAAGAATTGCATATTCTTTTCCTTTTTTTACTCCATGCGACTGCCACTCATCTGTCAGTTCTTTTCTGGCACGAATTGTCTGCAACCTCTGATTAATCCAATCAGCCGGATATCCTTTCTTTGAATATGTCTCTAACGCTCGCTCAATTGTAAGCTCCGGGTCAATTATTTCTTCGATCCTGTCGCTCCCCACTTGTGCTAACCATAGTTTAAAAGGTTCTGCTTTTTTTGAAGGAATAGATTGGATTATACGTAATAATTGTTCAGTATTCGCAACATCTGTTAATCTTCGCTTGCCATCAGGTGCTCTCATTTTCAAAGCGTGACAATTTGTCACGGTTTCATTTCCTTCTTTAATTAATCTTTGCTTTAATTTTCTCCAATATGAATTTGCATCTTTACTCTCTGTTAATACTGATACTACATCAATTATAGAAAAATACCATTCTTCTAATTCTTCATTCCATGCAGTTCTGATAGGCTGATTTTCAAATAATTGTATCTTATTATCTTCTTCCAATATTTATCTTCCTTTCCTATATCTAGCATATTCCTGCATTAAAGAATTTTTATATAGACTATCAACCCCATCTTCCGTCCAATGCACTATGCTATAAAAATGTTAAATGAGTTACAAAAGCATAGAATTCATTGAATAAAGATTAGAAATAGATCAACTTACGTTGTTGAATTGTAGAATATATGCTTTGTGTTGATTGTAGCAGAGTGCAGGCAAAAACACAAGTAAAAAAGGAACAAGCACATAAGTACTCATTCCTTTTACCAATCCTTATATTAAGTGGCTCTCAGACTATTAAATCCTGCTGTCAATTAACCAAAATATCTCTTTAACAGGCCTTCAAAAGCTCTTCCGTGTCTGGCCTCATCCCTAGCCATCTCATGAACTGTATCATGAATTGCATCAAGGTTAGCAGCCTTAGCACGCTTAGCAAGGTCTGTCTTGCCTGCTGTTGCGCCGTTCTCAGCAGCAACTCTGAGTTCAAGATTCTTCTTAGTGCTGTCTGTTACAACCTCGCCAAGGAGTTCCGCAAACTTGGCAGCATGCTCTGCCTCTTCATAAGCAGCCTTCTCATAGTAAAGTCCAATCTCAGGATATCCTTCTCTGAATGCAACTCTTGCCATTGCAAGATACATACCGACCTCTGAGCACTCACCGTTAAAGTTGGCTCTTAAGTCTGCCATGATGTCCTCGCTTACACCCTGTGCAACTCCTACCGTATGCTCTGCAGCCCATGTCATGCCTGAATCCTGAACCTTGAACTTGTCAGCAGGTGCATGGCATACCGGACACTCAGCCGGTGCTGCATCTCCTTCATATACATATCCGCAAACTGTACATACAAACTTCATATTGTTATCCTCCTTTAAAATCATAAATGTTCTATCGCAATCATTAACATATTAGTAATGATTACTGTTTTGTTGTTGATATTAATTTATCATCTTTTATCATTATTGTCAACACTTATTTTGCTTTTATTTTCTTTTTTTATGCATGCCGGACATACGCCGCTGAAGAACAGCTTGTGTCCCTGAATCTTTCCGCCGAATCCGTCCTGAACCATCTCATCTATTGCCATGAGCTTCCCTGCATCTATATTCATAAGGTCGATTATCGCTCCGCACCGCGTACATTCAAAATGATAGTGAGGGCTTACATTGCCGTCAAAATGCACCGAGCCGTCATCACACGGAACCTTAACCGCATGTCCCATATCAACAAGCAGGGTAAGATTACGGTATACTGTACCAAGACTTATCTTCGGAAACTCCCTGCGGACATTCTCATATACGACCTCTGCCGTCGGATGATCCTTGCGGCTTATAAGAAATGTAAGAATCGCGTCTCTTTGTCTGCTGTGCTTTATTGCTGCCATATCATCACCTCTTTTAACTCTTTTAATTATTTTAGAATTGATAACTATTACTATTAATGATATTTTACACAAATAATTGAGAGAAGTCAATTCCTATTTCTTCCTATTAAAATCATGTCAAATTAAGAGAATTGTTGACATTCTCAAATTCGTGACTTATACTTGAGATAATTTATTTATATAGTCGAAAGGAAGGATTCGGTAATGGAAAAGAAAGATATCGACTGGGGCAATCTTGGATTTGCCTACATGCCTACAGACAAGAGATTTGTTGCTAACTACAAGAACGGAGCATGGGATGAGGGAACACTTACATCTGATCCTAATGTCGTACTTAACGAGTGCGCATGTGTTTTCCAGTATTCACAGTCATGCTTTGAAGGACTTAAGGCTTACACAACAGAGGATGGACATATCGTAACATTCCGTCCTGACCTCAACGCAGAGCGTATGGCTAACTCAGCAAGAAGACTTGAGATGCCGGCTTACCCTGAGGACAAGTTTATTGAGGCAGTTGTTAAGACTGTTGAAGCTAACGAAGCTTATGTACCACCTTATGGTTCAGGTGCTACATTATACATTCGTCCATATATGTTCGGAAGCAACGCCGTAATCGGTGTTAAGCCTGCTGATGAATATCAGTTCAGAATTCTTACAACTCCTGTTGGTCCTTACTTCAAGGGTGGCGCTAAGCCTCTTACAATCAGAGTTTCAGATTTTGACCGTGCAGCTCCTCACGGAACAGGTCACATCAAGGCCGGTCTTAACTATGCAATGAGCCTTCATGCAATCGTATCTGCCCATCAGGAAGGTTATGATGAGAACATGTACCTTGATGCTGCAACAAGAACTAAGGTTGAGGAGACAGGTGGTGCTAACTTCATTTTCGTTACAAAGGATGGCACAGTTGTAACACCTAAGTCAGACAGCATTCTTCCATCAATCACACGTCGTTCACTTATGTACGTTGCTGAGCATTACCTTGGACTCAAGGCTGAGACAAGAGAAGTTTACTTCGACGAAGTTAAGGATTTTGCTGAGTGTGGTCTCTGTGGTACAGCCGCAGTTATCTCACCTGTCGGCAAGATTGTTGACCACGGCAAGGAGATCTGCTTCCCAAGCGGAATGACAGAGATGGGTCCTGTAACCAAGAAGCTTTACGAGACACTTACAGGCATCCAGATGGGTCGTATCGAAGCTCCAGAGGGATGGATTAAGGTAATAAAGTAATAAAGCATGATATAATGTAATAGAGTAATTTAAAAAGTCATATGATATATCGCCGTTTTTCAACAGTTGCATATATCATATGACTTTTTTTCTGCCCGCACATGCTTATGCACAACCACCGCAGAGATTATAACCGCTGCAATACACACACTCTTATCATATCTCATTGCAGCAAGCGCAGCCCACCAGCATGTAAATGTTATTATCGACCGCCTGGAATGCGGATTAATTCTGACCGCCGAAAACAATATATAGAAAAATGCAAGGCACAGCGCAGGAACCCAGTCCGGTGCAAGCCCGATAAGCACACCGAACGATACGGCTATTGCTTTGCCTCCCCTGAACCTTCTGAACACCGGATATGCATGACCGAGCACCGGCGCAATCAGCACAGGTATTATGAGCATCGACTGCCCGGGTATATAATTAAGCGCCATATGCACCGGAAGATAGCCCTTGAGCAGATCTGTCGCAAGGACTAATATTCCGCACGTCACGCCCGCATTTTTAAATACATTTGCAGCCCCCGGATTCCCGTCATCACTCATCAGGGCAACATCCATGTCATACAGCCATTTCGGTATATAGTATGCCGACATAAAGCTTCCGCATACATATCCGGCTATGGCAAATATCAGCACAACCTTCATCTGCATAACTCCTCAATTATGTGAACAAGCTCCATGCCGCAGTTTCCTTTAATGCACCGCTTCTGGGCTTCTATCATCTGCTGCCGTCTGCTCCATGAGCTTATCAGTGCTATGCCTTCATCCACAAGATTCTCACGCTTTGGCGCTATTGCCATTCCATGCCTTACAAACAGCCCGCTGTTAGCCTTCTCGCAGTCCGACAGCGGTTCCATAAATACAGCCGGAATCCTCATTATTGCGCTCTGCGTTGCCGTAAGACCGCCCGGCTTAGTAAATATCACATCGCATTTGTTCATGTAATCATAGACATTATTGACATAGCCGAGAACATTTATATGTCTGTCATTGCCATAGCTTTCAAGCATTCTTGCGTGAAGCTTCTCATTATTGCCACATACCGCAGTTATGCTGCACTCAGGCATTCCATTCTTAATCAGCCCGCCACGCAGCTCTCCTACAATCTGTGACATTCTTCCGGCTCCCATGCTTCCACCCATAACAAGTATGTCACTGCAGGTATCATTGGCAGTGCGCTTATCATTGGCAGTGTAATCTCTTGGAGCAGGTATTCCGAGCGGTATCAGCTTATCCCTGTCAATCCCGCGCCTTACAAAGTCCTCCACGCAGTCCTCATGTGGTATGACATAATAATCACTGTCGGTCTCTTCCCAGAACGGAATACTCGTATAGTCCGTTGCAACCGCAATCGTAAGCGGCAGCCTGTAACCATTCCTCTTCATCCACGTAATCGTCTCAACCGGATAGAGGTGTGGCATCACAATGGCATCATAATGCCCTTTTTCAATCACCTCTGCGAGATGCCCTGCCATACCCGCATTAGCATAGTACACAGGTGACTTTATATTGATATTATGGTTAAATGTGCTTACAGCCCTTCCGATGTGATACACACCACGGAATACCGCCGGACACGCCTTGACGCTCTTAACATATGCGCCGCACACAGCCCTGTCCACAAGCTTGCCGTGCAAAGCAAGATAATTAGGCATAAAGTCAGCCACATGGCCGCAATCCGTCAGTGCTTCCGCAATTCCCGCACCACAGGCATTATGTCCTCCGCCGGTGGCACAAGACAGAACCAGAACCTTCATGTTGTGTATCTCCCTTCTGAAAAAGTGTGATTTGATGTTTCGGCAGGTGACGCGGGGAGAGGCGGCAAGGCAACGCAGGCCCGCTCTCGCTGCTTAGAGCTGGCAGCGGTACATAATGCGGCACAAGACGCCGCATAAGTACCGGCCGCTCTAAAAGCACCTGCTTATGCCTTACCGCCTCTCCCCGCTGTGCGCATCCAGCCACAACTCATCTCACATCTCTCCACCAAAATCTCACTTCGTTCACGCCTTCAACATATTATATAGCCAGGGGTGGGTGGTCTGCGGCGCACTATGCAGGCGCCGGTACTTATGCTGCGTCCTTTGCAGCATTAGTATCCGCTGCGTCTGCATCGTAGCGGGAGCGGGCGCCGCGGATCACACACAAATCGCCCATCACCTTATATAATTGGTCGCAATCTTCTTCTCATACTCCGGTCTTTCAATTCCGGCCTTCTTACCTGCCTCAATGCACTTCAGGAGCCATGCCATATTCATTCCGAGCGTACGCATCGTCTGCATGCCTTCCTCATCCTGAACGACCTGCTCAGGCGTGCTGCCGTGAACCTGATTCCAGTATTGTGAAGTAACGATAGGCATATTTGAAATAGAAAAATATTTGTTAATCTGGTCAAATGCTGCTGTTGCACCTCCACGTCTGCAGCTTACAACTGCCGCTGCCGGCTTGCCTGCAACAAGGCCGCCTCTTCCGTAGAATGCTCTGTCCATAAAGCTCGTAAGCGCGCCCGAAGCAGATGCATAATGAACAGGGCTTCCGAATACGAATCCGTCTGCCTGTGACATTTTCTCTATAAATGTATTAACTACATCATTACGGAAGCATCTGCCGCTCTTAAAACAGGCTCCACATCCGATACAGCCTGCAACAGGATCATTGCCAAGCCACATTATCTCAGTCTCTATCCCTTCTTTGTTAAGAATCTTCTCCACCTCAGTAAGTGCCGTATATGTACAGCCCTTCTCGTGTGGACTTCCATTTACAAGAATTACTTTCATAATTTTCTTGACCTCCGTTAAATGAATAGTTGTTATTCCCAATCTGTCTGCCGCACACTTATAATATATCCAAAATGTCCGGCCGGACTGTATCTAAAATATTATTATACAACCAATGAGGTTTTTTCTCAACTATGTGCTTATAACCATATCCGCCATGTCATATCTGCCATCATACCCTTTAAGGATAGAGCTTTCTGCTTCCATATTCCTGCCTGCCTGCATTGCCGCTTGTTGTTGCTACCGAACTAAGCGTTACCTCTGTCTGTGTATCTCCTGTTACAAGTGTATATGTGCTGCCCTGAGCAAGTTCCGCCGTACTTATCACAACGCTTGAGAACTGCTTAGGCGATGTCCATGATATCAGCACATTTCCTGATGAATCCTTAAGACTTATTACTGAGCCTGCAGCTATTGTCTCTGAAAGATTAACAAGCATTGAGCACTGTGTAGAATTGCTTCCCATGCCCTGTGCCATTCCGCTTGAGCCTGCCGCTATGAGTGTTCCGCCTGTAATTGAGGCCTCTCCTTCATAATCAAGCGCACCGTTACCATTGCTTGTAGGGCCTGCAACATATACTGTTCCTCCTGTAATATAGAAATTGCCGTTTGAATCAATGCCGTCACCGCCTGCATTGACCGTTATTGTTCCGCCCGTAATCTTTATATATACATCATCATCGGATGCAGACCGGCTTGCAGGTGCCTGCATTTCCTGTGGCTGCTGTCCGTCCTGCGGCATCTGCATTTCCTGTGACTGTACATCAGCCCCCTTCTGTCTGCCAAATCCGCCAAATTCACCCTTCTGTCCGCCCGGCATCCGCTGTTCGTCTGAGCTTCCGCCCGTGGCTGCATTTATTCCGTCATCACTTGCCGTAAGATTAATTGTGCCGCCGCTTACAGTAATCCTGCGTCCTTCAATGCCCTCATAGCTGTCCGTGATTGTTATGCTGCCGTCCGTGATTACTGTATCGTAATTGGCATGGATTCCGTCATCGCCCGCAGCTATTGTGTATGTTCCTCCGGCGATTATGCAGCTTCCGTCTGCATGTATTGAGTCATCCTCCGACTTAATTGTAAATGTTCCGCCGGCAATATATATGCTGCCTTCCTTGGCATCGTCATCGTTGCCTGAGTTCAGTCCCTTGCTGCCTGCCGTAAGAGTAAAGCTGCCATCAAGTATCTTAATTCCGTCCTTGCCTGCAAGACACGTCTTAACGGCATCAATTACATATGTTCCTCCGGTTATGCACAGTGTATCTTTTGTCACTATACCGTGCCTGTAATCGGCATCAATCTTAAGAGTACCTGTTCCGTTAAGCGTGAGGTCACTCTTGCTGAATATTACGCCGTCAACCGTATTATCATCTGTCTGGACATACTCCGTACCACCTCCAAGGCTGTTTGTTGTGCCTGCCGGAAGTGTTACAAACACCTTATCCGCACTCTTTACATATACTGCGGCACTTGTATTACAATTAATCTCCGCATTATTAAGCACAAGCTGAACCTTGTCTGAATCCGATGCCGCGATAACAATCTGTCCGTCACTAAGAGATCCGCTTATAATATATGTTCCCGCTGACGTAATTGTTACCGTGCTTCCGCTTATGTTTACTCCGCTGCCGCTTACGACGGCACTGCTGCCGTTAAGCGTAATCTTTACCGCGCTGCTTTCATCATATTCGCTGCTTTTATCCCTGTCGGTAAAATTGATATCAACATTGGAATCTGTAAGCTCTATGTTCTTCTGATTTTCCGATACAGCCGTTGTAATGTATGCGCCGTTTGAAGAAACATCCGAGGAACTTCCTGCAGTGCCCGTCTGACCGCAGCCTGCAAGCGCTGCCATGACAAGCGCACCTGACATGACAACCGCCGCGGCTGCATTTTTATTTATCAATAACTTTGTCATTATAATTCCTCCCTTGCCTGATTGGCTGCCCTGCTGCACATAATCTCAAGATTACCGTTGCGGCATCTCAGCTCATCTATCATATCCTTTTCCGTTCCCGAATCCTTAAGCCTGATGCAGTATTCAAGCTTGAACAGGCTTCCCATGCTTGAAGTCTTAACATTTACAAGCTCACATTTTGTAACATACTTATCAAATATCTCTTCAAATACATCCGTGTAATCAAGTGATTCCGGTATTGTTATTCTTAAGCTTCTCTCAAGCTCAGGCCTGTCGCCAAAGCTGCTGAGTGTGAGCACAACATTTACAATCTCCATAATAATTACAAATACCACTGCTGCTCCGATATAGCCCATTCCGCAGGCAAGACCTACTGCCATTGCAAGGAAAATGCTGTTAATCTCACGCGCCGTTCCCGGTACCGAACGGAACCTCACCAGTGAAAATGCACCCATAACCGCAACTCCTGCGCCGAGATTGCCATTTACAAGCATAATCACAAGTGCCACTATTGCCGGCATAAGCACCAGCGTTCCAACAAAACTTTTTGTGTATGTGTTGCGGTACATGTGTGCTGCCGCTATCACCACGCCAAGCACCACCGACGCTATTATACATATTAAAAATGTCTGAATTGTAACTGTTCCTGTTGTTGTATCTGCTATTGACTGAAAAATTGTTATCATATTAATCTCCATTCCGCCCGTTTTTCAGGGCATCTCTAGTTTGTGTGTATCTCAACCTACCTGACTTAAGTACGCCCTTCCGTACTTTGAAAATGACGCAGGGTATATCCCCAGCTCATCAAGTACTTTTGTAAGCCACACCGGAATTGCCCCGCCGGCCTTAAGCTCCATAAGATGCTGCCCCGGTTCAAGTATGCTCTCACCTTCAACTCCCGCCGCAAGACTTAAGTTATATGAGCGGTACATAATATTCCGGTCAAATGTAATCCTCAGATCCGGATTTTCAAGTGAATAATATGCCTCGCGCTCATATGAAATGTACATCGCCGGTTTCAGATTCTCGTAGTAATCCCTGAACCAGTCTATTTCACGGAAAATCTGTGTATCGCAAGGTGCCTTCGTGTGGCCTGCCAGATATTCATCAGATTGTGCGAGTGTCAGCGTCTCACGCCTCTTATATACGATTCCGTTGTACTTCTTTTTCAGTTCAACAAAAACCTTATCCTCCGCTCCTGCCGTTCCGTAGCTTCTGAGCCTGAGCTTCTCCTTGTACACAGGCTTTTCAAGAGATTTCCTTATAATCCTGAAATCGGGAGTATCATAATAAATGTTGCATATCGTTGACCTGCCATGCTCATCCTCAACAAGCCTTGCCTGCAGGCGCTCCTTCAGACTGTTATACTCATCGTCATCCAGAAGGTATTTTATTTCGCGCCTTTTAAATGTCATTATATTGTTCATAATGCCTCCTGTCTCTTATTTTAAATATTAAAAAAGTGGATATATGGTTGTTTTTCCTTTCCATATATCCACTATAAAATACAAACTTAAATTGAAACTTAATTTTAGAAATTTGTGTAAAATAAATTTTACCCACTCCCACTACGCCCGCACAAGCGTCACCGTGAAGCATGCGCCGCCGTCTTTTTTCTCTGCGCTTATCCTGCCTTTGTGAAGCTGTACGACAGCCTGTGCCACCGAAAGACCTATGCCATAGCCTCCCGTGCTTCTTGAACGTGATTCATCTGTCCTGTAGAATCTGTCAAAAAGCTTATTCATATCATCCGGCAGCTCTCCGTCATAGGAATTATACACAGAGAATACTGCCTTGCGTCCGTTTATCCACAATTTCACGCTCATGCTTCCGCCATCTGTGCAATACTTTATCGCATTGTCAATAAGAAGTGACACAAGCTCGTCAAGTCTTCCCGAATCTCCCATAACACGCACATTATCAGCTATATCGGTACTGCATGTAATATTTTTCTTCTGCATCATAGCCATGAAGCTGTCCGTACTGCCGCGAACCGTTTCGCTCAGATTAACATTTACAAATTCAGGTTTTTCGGACATCTCATCCATGCGGCTTAATTCAAGCATGCCCTTAACCAGGACATTCAGTCTCTCGACCTGATTGCAGATACTCTTCGTCCACTCAGTCTCACCATTCATCATCTCAATAACCTCTGCGTTGGCAGATATTATTGCAAGCGGTGTCTTAATCTCATGTCCGGCATCCGTTATAAATCTTTTCTGCTTTTCTATACTCTGTGCCACCGGCTTTATCGCACGCCTTGAGAATATCATAACAAGTACTGTGACGAGTGCAAGACAGACTACTCCTATAATCACCGATAACAGGGCAAAATTGCGCATCGTACGCAGGCTCTCATCACAGTCAAGAAATACAATAAGCTTCCCATCGTCTTTTACGGTAACCTTGAATCTGTAATTACCATTGTAGCCTTCCGTTCTTCCACCCTTGAGCACACTGTCAGCCATCTGCCTTGCGCCATCCCGGGACACCGCTGCTATGCTGTCGGTATTTATATCACAGGTGCCGTCATTTTTAATATATACAGAGAAATATCGCGTACGGAACTTAGCCTCAGGGGACGCAAGTGCTCCCGGTCTGCTGCCGTTTTTCTGCCATGCATCACCCTGCTGCGGACTGTCCTGTTGCGGATTGTCCTGTTGCGGATTGTCCTGCTGCGGGCTGCCCGTCTTTACCTTCATTGAATCCTTATTATTATCCGGAAATCTTCCATCGTTGTCACTGAGCATGTGAAGAATCGTGTCCGAATCCTGCTCTGTCTGTATCATATTAGCGGCATTAATTCCGGCAAGAAGCACTATCATTACGATTGCCACTGACAATGCAGTTATCATTACAAATTTTCTCTGAAGACGTTTTATCAACCTACTGCCCTCCGTTCTGCTCTCCCGTACCTTCAAGCCTGTAGCCAAGCCCCCGCACTGCCTTAATCTCAACCGGAGCATTAATCTGTGTAAGCTTGCGCCTGAGATTGGATATATTGACCCAGACAACATTTACATTGATATCAGTCTCATACCCCCAGACATGCTCAATAAACTGCTCTGACGAGACAAGCCTGCCCTTATTTCTCATAAGCATCTCAAGCATCTGGTATTCCTTGTTAACAAGCTGCACTTCACCGCCGTTATACTCGAGCATGCAGTTCCCGCGGTTAAGCTTCATTCCGTCAACATCGAGCGTATCAGGCGCATATGATGCCGTACGCCTCGTCATTACACGTATCCTTGCAAGCAGCTCCTTCATTGCAAATGGTTTTGTAAGGTAATCATCCGCTCCCGTATCAAGTCCAAGCACGCGGTCTTCTACCTCCGACTTTGCCGTAAGAAGCAGCACAGGTGTCTTTATGCCGTCCTTTCTCAGTTGTGCAAGCACATCAATGCCATTGCGCTTCGGCATCATTATATCAAGTATAATTCCGTCATAATCATCCGTCACTGCCCAGTCATATGCATCTGCTCCGTCATATACGGCATCAACTATATAATTATTGGCTTTCAGCACAGCCACAAGTGCATTGGAAAGCTCCTTCTCATCCTCAGCAAGTAAAAGCTTCATTATAATCCTCCATTTGCAGTTGCAAAATGCATTCTCTATCTTCCCATATGCTGATAAAGCGTTGAAGGAATCTCGCCTGACGCACCTGTATTAACAGCTTTGTCGAGTATTGAAACCTTAATAATCTGCTTTCCCTCATACTGTACCTTACATTCAACACCGGCACCCGATGCTTTTGCTTCTACAGCATCCGCAAAATCCTTATATGCAATCTGCTCTCCGCTGTTATTATAGAAAGTACATCCGTCTGCAAGCGGCTGCTTTGTTACTTCCTTCCTGCTTCCGTTATCCGTCGTATATCCACCAAGCACCTTAAGGCTTCTCTCTGCTGTTGTAACATTCATCACAAGCTCTGATGAAGCTGTAACCTGTGCTGTGCTGACGTTATTCCCCACATTGCTGCCTTCACTGACGTTTCCTTTGGCAGCACCGCAGCCTGTCATAATAATCATTGCACACGCACACGCCATTGCTGATAACATCTTTCTTTTCATTATAGTTCCCTCCTAAGCACCCTGATTCTCCGCCCCCTAAAAAAGGCAAACAAAAAACACCGCCCCCGCAGCTCCTACGTCTGCAAAAACAGTGCTTTTCTTAGTGCGCCTCCAGGGGTTCGAACCCTGGACACCCTGATTAAGAGTCAGGTGCTCTACCAACTGAGCTAGAAGCGCATGTGATAAATTTTACTGTTCAGGAAGCTTTCATGTTTTGTTCACTTGCTGAACACAATGGTTATTATATATGATGGTTTCAAAAAATGCAAGTACTTTTTTAAAATTTTTTAAAATTTTTTGACACAATTTGTACAATTCCCCGTAAAGCCCCTGTTTTAGCGCTTTTTCAGCGGTTTGGGATTAGTATGGCAGGGGTCTGAATTAATAATTTTGTAGATTTCGCGATAAGAATTTTTCATTTTTATTAAGCATCTGTTGAATTTGCAATTCTTATACATAAACAAATCCATCCGGCTATAGAATCTTCTGCGCATCCTGATACCTATTGCACTGATTAACGATGTTACATTATTATATGCATCTTCAGGAATAACTGTTAACAAAAAGGACAAAAGGTCTTCCCCCGCTTAAGAGCGGACTCATACAGATTCCGGCCTTTTGTCCCTGCATCAGATAATAACTATGCCTGTATATCTCCGCTCTGCCTTACAGCTATCAGCTTGCAGATTGGATTACCCATTGAAGAAAACTTCTCTTCATATTCTGTCATGACATTGCCCTCGTTAAGAACCGCATCGTTATGGAGATCATGCGTCTGGGCTGTAAGTCTCCATTTTGTCTCTCCTATCTCCTCAAGTGACCAGTCAAACAGATCCACGTTGTCTGTCTTGAACTGTACTTCTCCGTCAGGAGCAAGAATATAATCATATCGGTCAAAAAACTGTCTTGATGTCAGACGTCGCTTCGCATGCCTGTCTTTTGGCCACGGATCTGAAAAGTTAAGGTAAATGCGTCCAACCTCATGTTCACCGAATACATCCTTTATATTCTCCGCATCCATTCTTATGAACTTAAGGTTAGGAAGCTGTTTCTCGTTCTGTTTTTCTACAGCACGAAGAAGCACACTTGAATACTTTTCAATTCCTACATAATTAATATCCGGATTCTGCTCGGCCAGCGTAGTTATAAACTGTCCCTTTCCCATTCCGACTTCTATGTAAATAGGATTATCATTGCCAAATACTTCCTTCCATGTTCCGCTCATTCCTGCCGGCTCAGTGAACACAAAACCGCTTTCTTCCATAACATCCCTTGCACCGGGTACATTTCTAAGACGCATATTCCATTCCTTTCAATTTGAAAATATATACATTAAAATCTATATTATATGAAATCTCCACAAAAGTCTACCAAAACTGTCCACCAAAACCAAATGTGCTATTGCACGTTTTTTCATTTTACAATATAATTTAAGGATAGCCTTAAAACATAATCAAATTAATAATGAGGATTAACAGGATGAACTTCAATAAAATAAAGCTACATAATATCAGGAAAACATTACTGCGTTCAACCGCTGCAGCGCTCTGTGCCGTAACAATATCAGCTTCAGCTGCGTTATCGGTATCCGCTGCCACGGCTTCAACCGCAGCTTCCAATGCTGCAACATCAGCCGGCAATGCTGCAACATCAGCCGTCAATGGCACTGTGCAGAGCACAACCGGTACAACCGATACAACCGGCAGTTCCCAGGGCAGTTCTGATAATCAATGGCCCGCATCACCAACGATATCTGCCGGAAGTGCCATTCTTATAGATGCAGACACAGGCGCCATTTTATATGAGAAGGACTGCCACTCGCGTGCATATCCCGCAAGTACAACCAAGATAATGACTTCTCTTCTTGCAATTGAGAACAGTTCTCTTGATGATGTGATAACATTTTCCAAGGCAGCTGCCAACAGTTATAAGTGGGATGAGGCCAATACAGGCACACGTGAAGGTGAGCAGTTTACAATGGAACAGGCTCTCTATGCCACACTTCTTAAGTCAGCCAATGAAGTTGCCTACGGAATTGGCGAATACATCGCCGGAAGCATTCCCGCATTTTCAGATATGATGAATGAGCGTGCCAGGGAACTCGGCGCACTTAACACACATTTTAACAACCCTAACGGTCTTTCCGATACCAATCATTATACGACTGCTTATGATCTTGCAATGATCGGACGCGCATGCTTTAACAACTCTACATTCATGACGATATCTTCTTCCGTAAATTACAGCATACCTCCTACCAACAAGACTGCTGAGACGCGTTACTTCAGGCAGCGCCATGGCATGGCAAACAGCAACGGATATCAGTATGAGTACTTCAAAGGCGGTAAGACGGGCTTTACGGATGAGTCGGGATATACTCTTATCACATTTGCACAGAAAGATGATATGAGGCTTATATGCGTTGTGTTCCGCGAATCAGATGACGCATCAAGATATGTTGATTCCAAAGCACTGTTTGATTACGGATTTAATAATTTTAAAAAAGCTCCAATATCCAGCAGCGATGTAAGCTCGCTGTTTAACAGCTCCAACTACTACAATTCCAAAGTGTTTGGCAACGCCGGGATATCATTCTCCATGGATTCGGCTTATGTGGATATTCCTCAGAGTGCCTCAATTACTGATATTGATATATCCGTCTCCGAGAACAGCGAAGCATCTGATAATAACTACGACTTCACGGCAGATGTTTCATTCAACTACGGCAGTCACAAAGTCGGAACAGCAACACTTCTCGTTACAACTCCGAAGTCCGACACCAAAGATACCAATCTCCCTTACATTCAAGAGAGTACTTCTTCTGTAGTGAGCCAAAAAAATTGCCTTGTCATCAATATATGGCATGTTATAATTATGATTATTGCGGTTCTTATAATCTTCGAGATAATTGACACCGTACATGATAATAAGATGAGAAAGCACCGCAGGAGATCATATAACCGAAGAAGACACAGATAAACCAAGGGCGGATGTTTAATCATCCGTCTTTTTTTATTACAGAAAAGCTTTTATTACAGGAAAGGAAAAGTATGTTCAGCAATAAAGATATTTTCAAATTAATCATACCGCTCATAATAGAGCAGATTCTTAATTCCGTCATGGGCATGATGGATTCACTTATGGTCAGTACCGTAGGTCCGACCGCAATCTCGGCGGTATCTCTTGTAGACTCGATAAACACACTTATCATACAGGTATTCTCAGCACTTGCAACAGGCGGGGCAATCGTATGCTCACAGTACATCGGAAGCCGCAACCACAAAAAAGCCAACGAATCCGGCCAGCAGCTTTTACTTTCCGTGTTTGCAATCTCACTGATAATTACAGCATTTGCAGTAATATTAAGGAGACCGCTGCTTTCATTAATATTCGGAAGCGTTGAGCCGGCAATCATGAATAATGCACTTACTTACCTTGTAATAACGGCATTTTCATATCCTTTTATTGCGCTCTACAATGCAGGTGCGGCACTCTACCGCGCATGTGGCAATTCCAAATATCCAATGACAATCTCCATGGTTGCCAATGTCGTAAATGTAGCCGGTAACGCAATCCTTATATTCGGCCTGCACTGCGGCGTTGAAGGTGTCGCAATTCCAACACTTGTATCACGTGCTTTCTGTGCCGTTGTCGTGCTTTACAGCCTGCGTAAGCCTAAGCAGGAGATTGTCATCAGCAATTACTCGTCAGTGCGCCCGCAATGGGCTCTTATCGGCACTATCTTAAGTGTCGGAATACCTACCGGTATTGAAAACGGAATGTTCCAGTTCGGCAAGCTTGCAATCCAGTCTACCGTATCCACACTCGGAACAGACGCCATTGCCGCCAACGCCATGCAGACAATACTTGAATCCTTCAACAGTATGGCTGCAATCGGCATAGGTCTCGGAACAATAACCATAGTCGGCCAGTGTATGGGTGCAGGCAGACCTGACGAAGCAAAGCGATACATAATAAAGCTTGCCAAATATGCCGAGGTTGCACTTATCATCTCATGTGCTCTCACCTATTTTGCAACAAGACCGCTTGCGGTGCTTGGCAACATGACACCTGAAAGCACGCGTATGTTTATAGAAATGTCCACATTCGTATCAATAATAAAGCCTATTCCGTGGATATTCTCATTCAGCCTTGCATACGGAATGCGTGCCGCCGGCGATGTTAAGTTCTCAATGATTGTATCATCAATCACAATGTGGACCTGCCGTGTTCTTATAGTTACAATCCTCTGCCGCGTATTCGGCTTCGGTCCGATTGCAGTGTGGATAGGTATGGCGTGTGACTGGTTTGTACGTGGAATATGCTTTACGACAAGATTTATCAGTGGCAGATGGAGTCAGATAAAAGTAATAGATAAGGCTGCCGGCAATTAGCTGGCAGCCAGTCCTCCCGTATACAGCTGGTAATATCTTCCCTTAAGTTCCATGAGCTGGTCATGATTGCCACGCTCTATTATCCGTCCGTTCTCAAGCACCATGATGCAGTCTGAGTTACGCACTGTTGAAAGTCTGTGGGCAATTACAAATGTTGTCCTGCCCTTCATAAGCTTATCCATTCCGTCCTGTACAATCCGCTCCGTTCTTGTATCAATTGAGCTTGTCGCCTCGTCAAGTATGAGTGCCGGGGGGTCTGCTATTGCAGCTCTTGCAATGGCAAGAAGCTGTCTCTGTCCCTGGCTTAAGTTAGCACCGTCACCCGTAAGTACCGTGTCATAGCCGTCAGGAAGCTTTCTGATAAAGCTGTCCGCATTGGCAAGCTTTGCTGCTGCAATAACTTCATCGCCAGTTGCATCAAGCTTTCCGTATCTGATATTATCACGTACTGTTCCCGTGAACAGATGTGTATCCTGAAGAACTATTCCGAGAGAATGTCTTAAGTCATCCTTCCTGATATGGTTAATATTTATTCCGTCATATCTTATCTTACCGTCCTGAATATCATAGAAACGGTTAATAAGATTCGTAATAGTAGTCTTTCCCGCACCTGTCGAACCGACAAATGCAATCTTCTGTCCCGGTGTCGCATACAGATTTACTCCGTGAAGGACTATCTTATCAGGGTTATATCCAAAGTCAACATCATCAAATACAACATCGCCCTTAAGCTCAACAAGCTCCTCTGTTCCGTCCTTATGTATATTTTTCCATGCCCACATATCGGTTCTTTCGTCAGTCTCGGTAAGAACACCATTCTCAAGCTTTGCATTTACAAGAGTTACATTGCCCTCATCCTCTTCATGAACCTCGTCAAGCAGCCTGAATACCCGCTCTGCACCCGCAAGGCCCATTATAACGCTGTTAAGCTGCTGGCTCATCTGATTAATAGGCTGGTTGAAGCTCTTATTAAATGTAAGGAAGCTCGCAAGCCCGCCAAGAGTGAAGCCGCCAAAGCCGTTAAGTGCAAGCACACCGCCGACCATTGCACACACAACGTAGCTTATGTTGCCAATCTGCATAGTTACCGGTCCCATGATGTTAGCGAATTGGTTGGCATTATATGAACTCTCGCAGAGCTTATCATTAAGTATGTTGAAATTCTCTATGCTTTCTTCTTCATGACAGAATACCTTGACAACCTTCTGTCCGTCCATCATTTCCTCTATATAACCGTTAACCCTGCCAAGCTCCTTCTGCTGCGCAATAAAGTATTTACTGCTTCTTCCGGCGATTGCCTTGGTAGATGTAAGTGTGACTGCAACCATAATCAATGTAACAACCGTAAGCGGAACATTGAGCACTATCATGCTTATAAATACACTGACAACCGTAATTACACTGTTAAGAAGCTGCGGCATGCTCTGGCTTATCATCTGTCTGAGTGTATCAATATCGTTAGTATATATTGACATGATATCGCCATGCGCATGTGTATCAAAGAACTTTATCGGAAGTCCCTCCATGTTGGAAAACAGATCCTGACGGAGGTCTCTTAGTGTTCCCTGTGTGACATTAACCATAATTCTGCTGTAAACCCATGTTGACAGCGCACCAATCGCATAGAACACCGCTACTCTTGCCATCGCTGCAAGAAGCGGTCCAAAGTCAGGGTCTGCACTTCCCATCATAGGGAGTATATAATCATCAATAAGTGTCTGCATAAAGAGTGTACCGCGTACATTGGCAAGCACACCGACAAATATGCATATGACAACTACTGCAATATGAACAGTATATTTTCTCATGACATACTGCATGATTCTTTTAAACAGCTTGCCGGGATTAGCTACCTTCGGTCTTGGTCCGCGTCCCCTTGCTCCCGGTCCGCCCTTGAATTCACGTACTTTCTCTGCCATACTATTCTCCTTTTCCAGGCTCATCAAAGTCACCGCCGCCACCGGTCTGTGACTCATATACATCACGATAGATTTCATTGGACTTCATAAGCTCATCGTGGTTACCAAATCCGCTTACCACTCCGTCATCAAGCACAATTATTCTGTCACAGTGCTCAACACTTGAGATTCGCTGCGCAATGATAATCTTCGTAGTATCGGGAATTTCCTTTGCAAATGCGCTTCTTATCCTGGCATCTGTCGCCGTATCAACAGCACTTGTAGAGTCATCAAGAATAAGAATCTTAGGCTTCTTAAGCAGTGCTCTTGCGATACAAAGTCTCTGCTTCTGTCCGCCGGATACGTTGCTTCCGCCCTGCTCAATATATGTCTTATATCCGTCAGGGAATCTCTCGATAAATTCATCCGCGCACGCAAGCTCACAGGCACGTCTGCATTCTTCCTCCGTTGCATTCTTATTGCCCCAGCGGAGATTATCAAGAATTGTACCCGAGAAAAGGACGTTCTTCTGAAGAACAACCGATACCTCATCTCTCAACGTCTCGATATCATATTCTCTTACATCCCTTCCGCCAACGTATACGGCACCTCCGTTAACGTCATACAGACGGCTTATAAGATTGACAAGACTTGACTTTGCGCTTCCGGTTCCGCCGATAATGCCAATCGTCTCACCTGCATTTATACTGATGTTAATATCCTTAAGTACAGGCTCTGCGGCATTCTTTCCATATGCAAAATTAACGTGGTCAAACCTTACGCTTCCGTCAGCAACCTCATATACAGGCTCTTGAGGATTGCAGATATCAGTTTTCTCATTAAGCACCTCAGCAATACGTCTTGCACTTGCCGCACTCATCGTTATCATTACAAATACCATCGAGAGCATCATAAGGCTCATCAGGATATTCATGCAATATGTAAGAAGGCTCATCAGCTCTCCTGTCGTAAGGGAGCCTCCGACTATCATCTTAGCACCCATCCAGCTTATGCAGAGGATACATGTATAGACCGTTGTCTGCATAAGAGGTGCGTTGAGCGTAATTATCTTCTCGGCATTTACAAACATATTGTAAATGTTACCGTTCGCCTTTTTGAACTTATCCTTCTCGTAATCCTCACGTACATATGCCTTGACAACGCGGATTGCTGATATGTTCTCCTGAACGCTTGCATTAAGGTCATCGTATTTTTCAAACACCATTCCAAAATACTTCGTTGCCCTGCTCATAATAAGCACAAGCGCACACCCAAGTACTATTACTGCTATCAGATATACGCTTGCAAGTCTCGCATTAATGATAAATGCCATTACCATCGCGCAGATAAGTGAAAACGGTGCTCTCATACACATTCTCAGAATCATCTGATATGCATTCTGTACATTGGTCACATCGGTTGTAAGCCTTGTTACAAGACCTGCAGTACTGAACTTATCAATATTAGAGAATGCAAATGTCTGTATGTTCTCATACATTGCCTTCCTTAAGTTCCTTGCAAATCCTGTAGAGGCCTTGGCACCATACTTGCCGCCAAGCACACCGAATAACAGTCCAAGTGCCGCGACAACAACCATCATTGCACCAACCGTATATATATGCTTCATGTTGCCCGCTTCGACACCTTTATCAATGATTGATGCCATAAGCACGGGAATCGCTGTCTCCATGATTACTTCAAGAATCATGAATATAGGCGTCGCAATTGAAGCTGCTTTGTACTCTTTAATATGTGCCGCCAGCGTTTTAATCATATTCTTCCACTTCCTTTTCAATAGATTTCAGCAATGTTAATATGTTAGCGTGCTAACAATAATAATACAATATTTTTTTAATGTCAAGCCGCTATTTGTGTACATTTTGTGACCTTTGCTTGACATCCGCCCTATTACAAATTAAAATGAAAACTGTTTACAATCTGATGCATATGAATGGAGTTTCGCGTGAAGAAAAGACTTGGTCATGAATTTCGTGTTGTTCACAACAAAATAAACAGATACATATCCTGCTTTATCAGTGAGATCGGCAAGTCAGAAGCTCTCACACAGCCTCAGTGCCATATTCTCGGATACCTTATGGCTCACAAAGATACGGATGTATTCCAGCGCGACATTGAGAATGAATTCGATATATCACGCGCCACAGCAACCAATACACTTCAGGTCATGGAGCGCCACGGACTTATAATGCGTGTAGGCTGTCCCGAAGATGCCCGTCTTAAGAAGCTTGTCATAACAGATAAGGGTCGTGATGTATTTGAGTTGTTTGTACCATATTTTAAGAAAATGGATAACCAGATTACTAAAGGTTTCTCCGGAAAAGAGATTGAGCAGCTCTATGATTTTCTTAAGCGCATACAGAAGAATCTTGACCCACCGTATTAATGTGTAAGCTTATGCTCAAGCTCCATGTGGGCATACATTCTGGATACACTCCATGATGCATTAGTCTTTGTAAGTATTGCTTTGTAACCTATGTCAACATTATCCCTTCTCAATGCAAACAACAGTCTGTCCATATGTTTTTCCGTAAGCCCGCACATTACCATAAGGCTTTTATCCGGACTAAATGCTGTACCTGCGCTGCTTACCGCATCATCTGTTTCGGCAATCATTCCTATTGTTTTTCCATACTCCGCTTTATCTGCAACTTTAGTCTTAATCCGCATCTGTGATGCTATTTTCTGAACTTTGGAACTCACAGCGGATGATACTTCAAACAGTAATATTTTCTCTGACATATTCCCTCCCGGATACTTTACACGGATACTTTAATTCCATACTTTAAAAATGGGACTGCATATAATCAATATATGCAGCCCCAATCTTCAACAATTATTATCTTATTCATCACCAAGTCTGAGATGTCTTGGAAGACCATCAACCATAATTGGTGAAAGTTCTGCCTGAATCAGTGGACGGATGTAATGGATAAGGTCATCTGTTACATATGCGTCATCTGTAATCCACTCAAGAGGAATCTTCTTCTCGATGTTAGCAATCTTATGTACATCATGTGTCTCTGTAATACAGATATATGGGTCATCAGATACTCTCTTAAGTACTACAACCTTACCTGTCTCTCCCTCGAATGCAGCCTTAACAGCAGCACCGCCTACCTGGAAAGCCTCTGTTATATCTGTACGTGATGTCATGTGGGCTGCACATCTCTGAAGTGTTGAGAACTCAAGTGCTCTTGTCTTAATTCCAAGCTCTGAGCCAATCTTGTCCGCAAGGAACTTAGCAGAACCTGCAAGCTGCTTATGTCCGAATGCATCGACAAACTCAACGTGGTCAGCAAGTTCAAATACATATCTTCCGTCTGCAACCTTAATACCTTCTGAAACGGCAATTACAAGAGACTTGCCTGTAGCACTTCTCTTCTTAACCTGCTCCATAAAATCAGCGATATCAAATACCTTCTCAGGAAGATAGATCATATCAACACCTTCGCAATCGTCTGAACGTGAAAGTGCCGCAGCAGCTGTAAGCCATCCTGCATTACGACCCATAATCTCAACTATAGTGATAGTTGGGTAATCATATACAAGACCATCTCTGATAATCTCCTTAAGTGATGCTGCGATAAACTTGGCAGCGCTTCCATATCCCGGAGTATGGTCTGTGATTGCAAGGTCATTATCAATAGTCTTAGGTACACCCATGAACTTGATATCACTGTTAATTAATATAGCATAATCTGAAAGCTTCTTGATAGTATCCATTGAATCGTTACCACCAATATAGAAGAATGCTGATATCTCAAGCTCCTTAAGCTTTGCAAATATCTGCTCATAAACTTCCTTATTATCACAAATCTCCGGAAGCTTATAGCGGCATGAACCAAGGAATGAAGATGGTGTTCTCTTAAGAAGATCTATGTCGAGTGTTGTCTTAATGTGCTCTGACAAATCAACATACTGTCCGTCCAATAATCCCTTGATTCCATGGAGCATACCATACACCTTGTTAGCTCCTCTGTCCTTAGCTGTCTTATATACACCTACAAGACTCGAATTGATAACCGATGTAGGACCTCCTGACTGTCCAACAATAACATTACCTACCATTATGTAGCCCTCCTAATAATTGTATACCCATCCCTGACCCATTGGCCGTCCATCGGGTCAGTGTATACTGATACTATTAATATACTGATATTTTAGCATATATGACCTGATTTCTCAACCAATTAATTAGAGACTCTTTGCAACATTTGCAACATTCTCTGCTGTAAATCCAAAATATTCAAAAAGCTGCTTAGCCGGGCCTGATGCTCCGAAGCCCTTCATTGTGACATACGCTCCGTCAAGTCCCACATATCTTCCCCAGCCAAAGTCTGAGAGAGCTTCTACCGCAACTCTCTTACGGCATGCCTTAGGAAGCACCGACTCCTTGTACTCATCGCTCTGCGTTTCAAAAATATCCATACATGGCATGCTTACAACTCTCGCATCAATTCCATCACCGGCAAGAAGCTTCTTAGCCTCCACTGCCAGCTCTACTTCCGAACCTGATGCCATAAGAATTACATCAGGGACTTCCTTAGCTGAATCATCAATTACATAACCGCCCTTAAGTGCATCCCTGCTGCTTCCCGGCATCGGAGCAAGATTCTGTCTTGAAAGTACAAGTGCGGTAGGTGTCCTGTCAGACTTGATTGCTGCGTACCATGCAGCTTCTGTCTCAATTGCATCACATGGTCTGAATACGTTAAAGTTAGGCAGTGAACGAAGCATTGCAAGCTGCTCGATAGGCTCATGTGTAGGTCCGTCCTCTCCTACTCCTATGCTGTCGTGTGAGAGTACAAATGTAAGCGGCACTCCCATAATAGCTGAAAGTCTTGCCATAGGCTTAACATAATCACTGAATACAAAGAATGTTGCCACGAATGCACGCAGTCCTCCGTGAAGCATCATTCCGTTGCCGATAGCCGCCATTGCAATCTCTCTCACACCAAAGTGCATATTGCAGCCGCTTCTGTCCTTTGCTGAATAATCACCCATGCCTGCCATGTTAGTCTTGTTAGATGGTGCAAGGTCTGCTGAACCACCGATAAGATTAGGCATTACCTTCTTAATCTCGTTAAGCACACGGCCTGAGATACCTCTTGTAGCTTCCGGCTTCTCACCACGTGCCCAGTATTCATCTGATGCAAAAAGTTTATCAAGCTCTGCATTGTCTCCGTAATATTCATCCCACAGCTTACGCATGTCAGGATACTTTGCAGAATACTCTTCAAAGAGCTTATTCCACTCTTCCTCCTTATCTGCTCCCTTAGCTGCGTACTGTGCATAATTAGCATATACCTCTTCAGGTACTGCAAAGCTCTCTTCTAACGGCCACTTAAGATTCTCTCTGAGTGCCGCAACATTCTCAACGCCGAGAGGCTCACCATGTGCGCTTGCCTTACCCTGCTTAGCCGGACAGCCATAGCCAATCTGTGTATGAACCGTAATAAGTGAAGGACGTGTCTGGTCAGCCTTTGCCTCCTCAATAGCCTTGCCGATTGCCTCAAGATCATTGCCATCCGCAACATCTATTGTCTGGAAGCCGAATGCCTCAAATCTCTTCTGCACATTCTCTGTAAATGCTATATCAGTGCTTCCTTCAATTGAAATATTATTGGAATCATAGAATACTATGAGCTTGCCGAGCTTAAGCGTACCCGCAAGTGAAAATGCCTCAGATGAGATACCTTCCATCATACAGCCGTCTCCACCGAGAACATATGTGTAATGGTCAACCACATCATATCCGTCTTTATTAAATACAGCCGCAAGATGGGATTCTGCAATAGCCATACCTACTGCCATACCCATTCCGGCGCCAAGAGGGCCTGTTGTTGCCTCCACGCCTACTGTGTGGCGGTATTCAGGATGTCCCGGTGTCAGTGAATTAAGCTGACGGAATTCTGAGAGATCCTTAGCTGACAGATTACCATATCCAAACAGATGAAGCAGTGAATACAGAAGCATTGAACCATGTCCGCCCGAAAGAATAAATCTGTCCCTGTTCTTCCATTCCGGATCCTTAGGATTGTGATTCATATGCTTTGTCCAGAGCTCATATGCCATAGGTGCTGCACCGAGTGGAAGTCCCGGATGTCCTGAATTGGCCTTCTGGATTGCATCTGCTGATAATACACGTATTGCGTTAACTGACAAATTGTCAATCGCACTGTTGTTCATTGTAAATCCTCCTTGTTATACAGGTTTATATCAATCTTTAAAATCAGACTCGGTAAGCACAAAATATTCTCCGCCACGTCTTACATGCCTTCCGAATAATCTTCTGGAAGCACGTCGTTCTGCCTTGACAATAGCCTTGTCTATAATCTCCTTAACTTCATCCGTCCTTACATACTCTTTTTCTTTGCTTAATTTATTAATCTTCATATAGAGAAGTGTAAGTGCATCATCATTTACAACATGCTGGCGCTTGCCCGCATATTTTCTTGCATAATCAACAAGCTCTGCAACCGCATACTGCTTGATAACTATTCTGTGGTTAAAGTTCTCTGCCAGATCAGGATTAACACTGAGAAGCACATTAATCTCTGTATCTGAATCTATCAGTATTACAATCATTCCGCCTGTATCCTGCTTCATAACCTCAAGAAGCTCCGTGATTCTCTTCGGAACAATTGAACCCGCGTCTTCTACAATAAGGACCGTTCCTATAAGTCTTGGAAGTGACTTAGCGATTCCACGCTGGTTAATACTCTCACCGGTAGTCTTGGCAATCTTCTTAGGATATTCCGGATACAGCTGGTTAAGTGCCCTCGCAATATTCTTGGCAAGACTTGTCTTATCAGCACTCCTGTTGCCGCTGATAATTATATTACCTCTCTCCGATGTATTCCGGCCAATCTCATCACCGACAGTGTCAAAATACTCTGCCAGCTGTTCGGTTACGCCATCCATATCATTATATTTGTTGAAAAACTTACGTACTTCCTTTGGAATTTCCAATTCAAACGCCTCTTCTCCATCATCATATTCTGATTCGTCATATTCAGGCTCTTCTTCATCAGGACTGCCTTCATATTCTTCCTCATATTCGTCCTCTTCCGGCTCCTCCTCAACCGGCTTTGACTTTTTCTTTCTGCCAAAATGGAATAATGCCCTTACGCCTGATGGCTCTTCTTCCTCAATCGGCTCTACATCATACTCCTCGTCCTCTTCGTACTCCCCATCTTCATCGTACTCATCGTCTTCCGAATACTCATCTTCCGCATACTCATCGTCATAGTCATCTTCTGAATATTCGTCATCATAACTGTCATCGTATTCTTCGCCGTATTCTTCATCTTCCGCATCAGGAATCGGTTTCTGTGAGTCCTGCTCCTGTGATACGGCACTGTTATCCATAGCTTCCCTTACCTCTCTGGCAAGTTCATCTGCCATGGCCTTCTGTGCCTGCCTCTGATGTTCCTCATCAGAGAACCTCTGCTCCAATACCCTGCGCTGCTCCTCTGCCGCCGCTTCTTCCCTGTCTTTTGCAAGCTTGCTCTTGTATGCATACAGCCATATTCTTCCGTCTTCCTTCTGCTTTACAGCATCCGTCTCGATATGCGCTGCTGCCTTACCTGTTCTGATTGCAAGGTCTGTCTTCACCGACTGCAGCATAAGCTCCTGATTGGCATTGTCTCTGGCCTTCGCCTCATCAAAAGGCACTCCTGTCTTCGCCGCTTCCGCCTTCTGCTTTGCCATAAGCCTGTCATATGCTTCTTCTTTGGACTCTCTTGCTGCAAGCTCTCTCTCAAGTTCTTCTTTGGAGAATTCCCTTGTCTCCCGGCTGCCGTATTTTTCTTCCTGTACAGCCTCTACCCAGTCAGCAATGCTCATCTGGCCGTCTATCTGCTCATCAGCAGCATTATCACTGTCGTCACTATCATTCTTACTGTCTTTGTCAGCCTCATCCTGGACACTGCCAAAGTCATTATTCATAAATGACGGCATTGGGCTTACAGGTGTAATAGGTGCAGTATCTGAATTCATAATCTCATCAAGATTCTTGGCAAGCTCTGCCTGAAGATTGCGCGTGTCATATATGCTGTATTCCCTTACAGGAACCTCGATCTGCTCTGCTGTCTTGGCAATCCGCTCTTCCGCATCTTCCTGACGTACATCTTCATAACTGTCTTCAAGATTCTGTCTTGCCTTTGCAATAAGCTCATTAAGTGACTGTTTTGCTTTTTCTATTCCTTCATTGCCGGATGATGAATCACTGTCGTCCGTGCCTGATGAATCCGCATCCTCTGCATCATCCACGTATGAAGAGTCCTGATATTCCGGATTGTCTGCCTGTGTATCAGCAGGAGTCTCCTCATCCTCCTCATTCTCTTCTTCCCCGTCTTCATCATCAGGACTGCCGCCCTTTGCACTCATGGCAGCCTTATTAATTAACGCGCGGAAAAAATTCTTGGCATTCTCGTCAGCCTTATTCTGGATAAGATCCATCGCCGGGCCGTCGTCTTCCTCATCATCTTCATATCCGGCACCGTCGTATCCGTCTTCCTCGTCATCTTCATATTCAGCATCTTCATACTCATCCTGTGAGTACTCTTCCTCGAGCTCATTTTCCATCTCATCACTGTATCGGATCTTCTCATGCTCTTTTGCAAATATCAGCTCTTTTGTCTGATCCGCATCCGGTGCATCCTTTTTTCTGACAGCCTCTTCAAATATCTTCTGCTGTGTAGCCGTTATGTCAGCATACTTCTGCTTAAGCCTTATTGCACTGTCAACATATTCACCGTCAGAGAACCACAATATAATCTCATCACATATATGAACACACTTATCAGACATGCCGGCATAGCTGTAAAGCTGTGCAAGCTCATACATGTACTTCTCGTCTATCTCCTGGCTCTTGTACTCCTCAAGTATCTCGATAAGAGTATCTACCGGCGCATTCTCTGCCTTGCGGAGCTTATACTCAAGAATAAATCTGTTCACATCATGTGATGCCATATGAACATATTCCTCATACAGATCTTCCGCATCCTCGAACTGTCCAAGTCTGATAAAAAGCTCTGTAAGCTTATATACAAGCCTTCTTCCGCCCTGGTTCCTGTTATATGCGAGTATGGCAGTATCTCTTGCTTCCTCTATGTATCCTGCTGCTTCCTGAACATTAATTATTGTTGCAAGTGTAGCCCAATCCTTCATCTTGCGCCAATCCATGGAATTAGCAATAGCTGCTGCCGCCTTGTAATCTTTTCTGGCTGCGAGTTTCTTAATCTGTTCTAATTTTATATTGAATTCGTATTTATCCACGATAACGCCACCTTTTCAAAAGAAAGTTAAACATACATAATTAAGTTTATCACAGCATATAATGCTTGTCAAAAAAGTTTACAGCTCTGCCGCTTTCCAATACATGGCATATCTGTGTAAACTGCGTGTTGTCATATATCGCGGATGCATTACAGCAGGTCAAGCGTCTGCTGCTCATATTCAATCCTTGTATACTCAAGATTCTCACGCTCAATGTTGCTTTGATAATCCACAACAACAGTCTGCTGTATTCTGCCGGCCATCTTCTGCCCAAGAATATAATTAACATCAAACCTTCCCGTAATAGCAGGTGTTGCACCTCTTGCAGGAACAATAAGCTGCACATGGTTTGTCTTCAGCAGTTTGAATATGGGCTCCCATATGTATATATCCTTAGCCGCGCCAAACGGATTATCGATAAATATTACATTGCCCGTCACTGCTGCCCCATGAGTTGCCGCATTTATATTGGAGATATAATTGATAACCGCAATCAGGAACTGAATATATATGCCCTGTGACTGTCCCGTACTTCCCACAGCCTCCTCATACTTAAGGAACCTGCTCTGATCGCCGATTCTCTCACGTTTGTACAGATTCACCCTTATTGCATCCATATCCGTAACAATGACAGAAAAAAGTCTCTTCCATGTCAGTCTGTTGCGTATATACTGAAGTCTCTGTGCCGTATCCCTGAAGCTCTCAGCCGCTGTCACTGTCTCGTCTATGTAGGCAGACATGCGCTCCTTGTATGACTCCTCTTTTACATATGGTATCTGCAGGTCAATTATCGATATAAGCTTTCCGTCCAGCGTTATTGTCGAAAGCTGTGGAAGCCTGTCAAGCTCCGTCTTTATATTGCTGCAGGTCTGAAGACATCTGTTCTCAAAGCTTTCCTTTATACGTTCCATGTCTTCCGTGCTCTTTGCAACATTATCTCTCTCAAGCGCTATATACTCATTGGTCTCCTTTAGCTGTCCGGCAAGCTCTTCACACTGTTTTGCATCAGCCGGTGCATCCAGGCTTCTTGTAAATTCATCCGCAAGATCTGCTGCCTCAAGTCTGCGCAGTCTGTCAGTAAGCTCTGCTTTCTGCTTTGCAAATGTATCCTTGCGCTTTTCAAGCCTTACAAGAATCCTCTCGAGTTCTTTCTGGACATTCTCGTAATCCATGTAATTCTCCAAAGCCACATTCTCATCTGCTCCGGTCACATCCGCATCCGCCTCATCTATTCCGGCAGCACGGATAATTCTCTCCATATCCTTAATCATAACCTCAAGCTTTGTGTGCTGCTTAACAGTCTCCTTCTGTCTGTCAGACAGCCTGGCTTTGTTTTCTCTCATCTTTGCAACAAGCGCCGTATGCTGCTCCTTGAATGCCGCTGTATTGGCACATTCAAATTCCTCATAACTTCCGTATTTTTCCTCTATCTGATAGATTCCATGTGCTATACTTCCGTCAAGTCTGTTATAAAGTGCGCTCTGCGATTCTATTGTCTGTGTTATTGAAGCAATCTGCCCATCATACTCAGCCAGTCTGTCACGTATCGACATAAGCGCATCATTACTGCTGTCCGCCATTGAGTCGTCATCAAGCGCTTTCCTGACATCATCAACCGACATTCGCCTGTACTCTATCATACGGCAGCATTTGTCCATAGACGCAGCAAGATGGTTCTTAAGCTTCTCCTTATCCGTTAGATCAGATGTATCCTGCTCAATAATGCTTCTGAGTGCTGCAAACCTGCTCTCGAGATCCTGTTCACTGAATTGTTGTGCATTAACCGTGTTATCGGAACCTGCTTCGTAATCTTCACTATAATATGGTGCAAATGCAGTCCACTGGACATCCATTCTTTCAAGCGCACTCTGTACCGATGCAATCTTCGACCGGTATGCGCCGGCCCTTTCCTGTGATGCGCTGAGATCTGCCCCCGCTTTCTGTTTCCTTGAAGAGTACTCCTGAATCATCCCGTCAAGCTGCTTCACTTCGGCTCTGTGTCCCACAGCCCTGTCGAACAGCTCTGTAATCTTTTGAAGAAGCTCTGCCCTCTTAAGATCATGTGCCTCTCTCTGCGATTCGTCATCGTACTCTCTTGTGAGTGAAGCCTTTGATGTGTTAAGGTTCTCAAGTCTGCCGATAAGCTCCGTTCTGGTCTCTGCAAGCTGCACTGCTTCAGCTTTAAGCTTTTCAAGCCGGACTGCCGGACTGTCATTATAATCAGACCTCTTTACCGCTTCTCTTACTGCAAAATCATAGTCCTCCCTTATCACATCTCTTCTGTCTGAAAGACGCGCTATCACATCATCAAGCTCAGCTATCTCTTCGCTGCATTTTTTAATCTCATTGTCAATGCCTGACGGTTCTGTAAGAAATGACATATCCCTCGATGCAAATGTCACAAGTTCATTGTTCACTTCAAGCTTCATATCATACAGCACATTTTCACTGATAACCGGTACCGCATATGCACCGTTAAAGCTTCCAAGCACTGTATCCGCCCTGACTCTTTCAAAATCATTTTTTATTATAAAGCCGTTATGAATGAATGGAACGCGCTTTATGACATCCCGTTTCTGTCCCTGCTTAAGGCCCGCATACCAGCGTGAGCCCTGCATGGCATCTTCGCCATACTGCTTCTGAAGATAATCCCACACTTTGTCATACTGTTCATCGCGGCACACATACACGCCGTTCTTAAGTGACTCAGCATATACTTCAAGGTCAGATCTTCTGCGCATACTTTTGTCAAACTGTGATTCAGTCTCCTTAAGTGCCGCCGATACCGCTCTTGCCAGCCCCTCCGGCGTCTTCTGTGAATACACATTGCACAGCTTGTCAAAAAGCTCATCGGCATGCTTTCCTGCCGCAAGTTCCTGTTCAAGCTTCTCTGCCTGCTGTCCGTTCACCTCTATAAGAGTATCTGTTCTGTCAAGCTTAGTACGGCACATATCAATCTGTGTCTTTACTGACGCCAGTTTTTCCTCAAGTTCCCGCATATGCATTCTGCATGCTGCTGCCTCATCATTCACTCCTGCCAGCTCATCAGACGCATTCTCAGCGACAAGTACCGTATCGGCACCAAGCATTCCCGATATGGCATTCTCGTCGGAAGTTATCTCATTCTTGAGATATTCAGAACGTCCAAGTGCCTTGGATATTCCTGATTCTGCTGCCTTAAGTGCATCTGCTGCTGTATTGGATACGTTCTCCTCATTGGCAAGAAGTGCTTTTGCCTCTGTCATACCCGACAATAATTCATGTCTTCTGATATCATCAGCTGATTTTTTATATGATGCAAGATTTCTCAGTTCCGCAGCTATGTCTTCATGGTCACGGAGTCTGTTATCTATAATCTGTGTTATCTCATCAAACTGCTTCTTATATTCAAGATATTCCCTGTAATCTGCAATGCACTCCTTAAGAGTAAGTTCAAGCCGCAGACTTTCAGAAGCCTGCACAGCAGACGACCTCTCCTGCTCAGATTGCCTGAGAAGTTCCCCGACTTCCTTCATTGAATTCTTCTGTTCGATAATCTCCGCAGTGTCTATGAGCCGATGTTCTCTGTCGGTCTCAATCTGTATTCTCTCAATCGCCTCTGCTGCAGACTGCTCCTCAGCAGCTGTTTCATCACTCTTTTTCCTTGCTGCCGCGAGCATCCTTACAAGTCTGGCACTGTTCTCATTTTTATTGCGGTATATACTTTCAAAATCTGACAGTCCCTGTGCGAACTCATCTATGGCCTGTATCTGCATGTCATACTCATCCATAATGGCATGCTTTCTTGAAAGTTCAACAAGCTTATCCTTTATGTCAAGAAGCGTCCTTGCCATGCGGTCATCATCATTACCGTTGCCTGTTATGTTGTGGAAGGATTTCTGGATAATCTCCTCAATAAGCAGATCCTCAACAACCTTGCGGCTTGTCCTGTAATTCGTCTCAAAATATGTTCTTACATGACCTTCCGTCTTATTGATTCCTCTTACGATTTCCCATTCACTTTCATAGATTCCATATCCGCTTATAAAGTTCTGATAATCTCCCTTGCGGTCAAATATCTTTACCGATACTCCGAAATCCTTCTTCTCAAGGTCTCTCAGGTAATCTTTAAGTTCCTGATATGTTACCTTTTTGCCATCCTTTGAAAGCGGCAGATTTCTTATGTCATTATCGCCGAATTCCCTGTAGAATATGACATAGTTAAAATATTCCACTGATGAAGCCTGTGACGTTCCCGTGCCGTCCGTATCATATCCATCTGACACTGCTGGCTGCTCTGATGATGTATTTCTTGCTTTGCGTGCGCAAAAGCCCGTAAGCATATATTTGTAATTGTCCTTACGGTAGCATGGGTCAAGATTCCACTCTATAAGTGAATGTATCGTTGTATTGCCGCTGTCCCCGCGAAAAAGCTTTTCTATCGGCTGTTTGTCATCAAGTGTGCAGTTTGGAATCATATTCTGCATAAGCAGAAGCATAAGAAGACTCTTACCGCCGCCGTTGGCAAGATCATACAGCGTATTCTTGCCGGAAAAGCGCATCATGAAATCATCATAATACTGGGTTCCAAAGTTATATTTGACATTGTTTACACGTATGCGGTTAATCTGTGGCATCTTCTTCCTCCCTCATTACTTCGAGAAGTCTTCCCTTATATTCCTCAAAATAGTTCTGTGCAAGTGCCCTGAACCTGTCTTTCGGATAATACCTCGTATCAGCCTGCACAAAAAGCTCCTGTCTTACCAGAAAGTTCATAACAAGCTTTACAAAGCCCGTCTTTGAATTCCTGGCGGCACGAAGCCCCTGCGAATCTTCCACGCTTACAACAGGAAGCCCATCCCAGCTTAAGGCAATCTGTCTGAAACTGTTTTCTTCAATCTCGTTAAGCACTATCGCCTCACGCCTGTCTGCAATCCCCGTAACTGCAGCATCCGTTCCTGATATTATATCCTCAACCCTTACAAATTCAGAATATGCCGTACTGTCCGATGACTGGTAAAAAAATGTCAGCACATTATATATTACAAAATACGCAAGATACAGTTCCCTGTTATTCCTTATGCCTATCTCGCGCCTCAGTTCCTCATTGGAGTATCCGAATGCCCTGTTATTCTCTCCTGCGCTTACATAGAGACCGTTAGCATACTCATACATATGTATATTCATCTTTTTAAGAGACATATGTACTATGTCATACACTTCACCGTTATTATTGTATTCCTGATAAAGTGCGGCATTACTGCCCTTTTCCGATATCTCCTCACCCATGAGCAGCTTTGACACAATATCAAGTGCCTTATCAAGATTCCTCTGTTCCATCACTGCCTCCGTTGTCCTGTGTTCTGGCAAGCCTGAATATAAGCTCGCTTACCACTGCTTCTTTGCCAACTTCAACTTCACCGTCAGCCATCTCTATCTCTATCACATATGGATTACCGTTCACTCCGGCTGCGCCATCCGCTGCCAGTCCTTCCTTAAGTATGCCGTCAAGGAAACTCTCTTCCGTATCATCCGGACCGCCTATGACATAGCGCCGCTTCTGGCACAGATTAACGAGAAATGAATAATAATCCGCATTGGCAAGTATATTATCTGCCTTTTCTCTGTATCTGTCTTTGAGCCATGCATTATACCATGACAGTGTAAATTCCTGCTTTTCCTCAAGGAGCCTGATTATACTCCGCATGAAAAATATGTAATTATGGCTTATTCTTTCATCTTCCGCCTCATCAGCGAAGATGATATCCTCCTGCGTTCCCGGAGCATCTTCCTCGACTATATCCTGTTTCTGTGTCCTTTGTGTGAGACACTCGTCGATTATTCCAAAGTCGAACATCTTAGAAGTCTTTGGCCTGAGCATGGCACCAATCATCATCTCAAGCGGTCTTGTTGTATCTGAACGCACCATCTGCTCAAGAAGCTGTCTGTAGTCACAATGTATTCTCAATCTGCTGAGCTTATTCCGATGTATCACATTATCTGTCAGCTTCTGCAGATCCATGCATGCCCGCAGCAGTTCCCCATGTCTGCTCATTGCCATCTTAAGCTGGTCATCAAGTTCATATATCTCATCAACCGCTCTTCTGTAACCATCCCCCGCATGTGCCGGCGTGCTTTCCATCTTAGCTATTGCCGCATCTATCAGCTCTTTATTTTTTACAAATAATCTCTGCTCGTCATCAAACCACTGCATTCCGTTATCAGTAAAATCCCTGTACGCTTCAAGGCCTGCAAATACATCCGTTGCCAGAAGCCTCTCGACTTCCCTGCGCTCGAGCATAAGTCTCTCGACCTCATCATTGATACGGCCTACTACCTGCGTTCCCCGTCCAAAATCCTGTGACTTAATCATCTTTTCAAGCAAAAGCTGCTGCACGCTTATTCTGCTCTCATCCTTAATCTCCTTAGTATCAAGATAGAACTCTATCGCATCAGGACTTATTGAATACCACACCGTATTATTGCGTATCGAACTGTCTATCAGCTTCATTCTTGAGACCTTGTGCTTTCTGTCCACAGGGTCATAATATCCGAATTCAAATGGTTTTCCGTCATTTTTTATCTTATCAAATACATAGTCTGCAATATCCCTGCATTCTTCATCTGTCACATTAAGCACAAAATCCCTGCGTATGCATTGTCCTATGAACTCTACATACTCAGGGTACGTCACATCTTTTTCTTTAAAATTATTCTCTTCAATAAAAAAACGCAGGACCGCCATGACGATATAGCCCATGTCAAGATCTGCATACTGGCCCTGCCTGAAATTCTCAAAAGAAATCTCCGTAAGCTTAAAGAACGGATAATACTTCTTCAGGTTCAGCATTCTGACTCTGTGTTCATGCACGATATCATTCTGTAAAACATTTGCCTGCGCCATATTATCCTCCATTCCGCAGGCACAAAGTGCCGGAGG
>ULVO01088280.1_pt1 | contig 47165 bp, 38 predicted proteins | sample 1959521 | NCBI WGS metagenome assembly ULVO01 (sample SAMEA4835788, study PRJEB28245) | human gut metagenome | biome: gut microbiome; material: fecal sample | place: Denmark | collected 2008
GTGCGCAATTATTTAAATATCAGCGTTATAAGAGAAATGTTGGCCAACTCCTATATGGTTTCCTAAAATTCCTAAAATTTTATGGCCTTTTTTGAAAATTCGCAACGTTTCTGTATATTTGTCAAGACTATATTGATAGTTATGCTAAAAGACGGAAAGCAAGAAAGGACTGTTGTTCATTTGGAACTTAATGGTAGCCATTTCTATTATGGCAATCTTAAAGCATTATGTGACAACTGGGGAAAGAATGACATTGGGATAAGTTACAACTACCTTAAAAATTATGGAATATCTGAGACAAAACCCTATGTCGGAAAGAAATGTATAATAAGGAGAGGTACGATTGTGACCTCACCTCAACAAAAGGTAAAAGACAAGTAGTTTTAGCCGAATACACAGTTCTCGCATCTTCTGTACGGCTCCTATCAACAAAAGACAGTTTGTATATGAAAACGCTATCTGAAATTTCAGACCAAATTGCTGATTTGGAACCGCAAAGGTATAAGATTTACAAGACAGAGAATATGTATAATCTCATAAAACTAGATACCGCAACAGGGCGTATATGGCAGGTGCAGTATGGAATGAACAATTATGCAAAGCCAATGGAAACACCGATAGACGACCGTTCCCTTTTGATGAGTTCAGAAAAAGTTTGTTCTGGTCGATTTGAATTATACCCGACAAATAATATGTACACATTCATTCTACTTGGTAACATGAAAAAAATAAGTTGCCTCAGATTAAGAGAATATTTTCGAGGATAGATCTATTTTCGAAGAAGGAGTGTGCCGGTGGCACATGACTGATGAGAAAAGAGATATAGACCGAAAAGATTCCTTAAGATGATGCAGGTTATTTTTTGAAGGTTACTTGATACGTTGTGGGGTAGTGTATGGCAAGTTCAATGGAGTACAAATCCAAAGCAACGATTCAGGTCTGTTATTGCATACTGATTATGCTGTATCAAAGATTATTTTGATACACTTGCGCTTTTGATACGGATTTATTAGATTTGTCGAAAAGAAATGAATATTAACCCTCCTTAAGTACATTTAGGATTTTTAGGGTCAGGTATGACGAAACGCAAAGCCCATATCTTTTCCAAATCTTCCAAAAGTTCGTTCGAGAAAAGAACATCAGGGGGGTACAAGAAATTGGAATAACCTTTCATGTCCTTGGATGTGAATCAACCGCTCATATTATGAAAAGAATTCTAATCTCTCTCGCGGCTGCGATTTTTGCTTTTGTTCCGTTGGTGTCGGCTCAGACACCGGAATCTCGTAATGAAATAACGCTTGGCTACGGCAGGGTCACCGTTGTGGATGTGGCTCATGTGGTCGGCGGGGTTTTCGCCACGGCTTTCACGGCCGGTTACGCCCGTTTTGACAACTTCCGGTCATACGGGTCTGTCAATCTTGAATATTACAGAGTCCTCAACAAGACTTTTTCCGTGGGGGCGGCAGTCTCTTGGTTCGGTGGCACGGCCGATGAACTGAACAAGGACAACGTGAAGGTCGGCAACGCTGACTATAGCGGATTCGCTGTGATGCCTGCGGCGAAGGTTTTCTGGTTCAGAAAACCGCATGTCGCCATGTACTCAAAGCTTGCGGCCGGAGTCACGCTGCTGGACGATTACGACGAGGAGGCGGACTCGCATTCGTTCGACCCGTATTGGGCCGCGCAGGTCACCCTTGCCGGAGTGCAGTTCGGAGGAGAGCGATTCCGTGGTTTTGTGGAGGCCGGGGCTGGAATGCAAGGCCTTGTGCTGGCCGGGTTGAGCGTTTCCTTCTAAAAGGAATATGACAGCAAAAGAAAGAGAGGCCTGCCTTTTGGGGAGACCTCTCTCATTAGTTGATTAAAACCTGATCTACTTACACCAGCGGTCAAGCCAGTCGAAGTAGCTGCGGTGCCAGAACAGCGCGTTCTGCGGCTGGAGAATCCAGTGGTTCTCCTCCGGGAACACGATCAGCTTGGACGGAACTCCCATCATCTTGGCGGTGTTGAACGCGGCCATACCCTGATCGTAAGGGATGCGGTAGTCCATCATGCCGTGGATGCAGAGGATCGGAGTGTGCCACTTGGCCACGTTCACGTCAGGAGAGTTGGCGTAATGGCGCCTGGCCTTGGCGGCGTCGCTCCACGGCGAGCCGGCCTGCTGGATGCCGCCGAATGTCTTGCCGTCGCCGCGCGGACCCTTCTCGCCGGCGGTGTAGGAATATTCAGAAAGTCCGCCGTTGTCGAAGTTCGCGAACCAAAGTTCCTCTGTCTCGTAGTACATGTACTTCTCGTCGAAGATTCCGGCGTGAGCGATGAAGCAGTCATAGACATTGCCGTGGATTCCGGCCATGTAATAGACGCTGAATCCGCCGTAGGAGGCTCCACAGCCAGCAAGTTTGCCGACATAAGGTTCAGCCTTGAGCTCCTTGGCCGCGCTGAGGTAGTCCTGCATATTCTGACCGATGTAGTCGCCGCTGATCTGCTCGCACCATTCCTGACCGAACGCGGTCGTGCCTCGGCGGTTGGGAAGAATCACGATGTAGCCTTGGTTGGCCATGAGACGGTAGTTCCAGCGGTAGCTCCAGCCCTGGCTCAAAGTACCTTGAGGTCCGCCAAGGAATATCTCGATGGCAGGATACACCTTTGTGGAATCGAACTTAGGAGGATAGAGTACCCAGGTGAGCATCTTCTTCCCGTCAGTGGTCTTGATCCAGCGTTCACGCGTCTCGTAGGCTGTCAATTGGCCGATGATGCCTCCGTTCTCATCGGTGATCCTGCTGAACGATCCGTCAGTCTCGTTCACGGCCACGAGTTCGGTAGGGAACTCCATCGAGCAGTAACTTGCGAGCAGGGTGCTGTCAACGATGGCGAACGGAGAGTTGAAATCGTACCATGCATCGTCCGGAGTGATTCTCTTGATTTCGGAGTCGGCCACCTTCACGTTGCAGATTGCTTGAAGTCCCTCGATCAGGGAATTGAAATAGATGCTCTTAGAGTCCGCCGCCCAGACAGGGCCGCCTGCGTTGTACTTGAAATCAGCGGTGAGGTTACGGATTCCATTTATGTGAGGGATGGCGGATTGTCCATCGGAGGAAGCCTCCGCGTCAGCCAGCTCGGCGACCATAAGGCGAACCTTGTCGGCCTCGTATCCGTTGCGCTCCATGCTCAGCCAGGCGATCTGCTTCCCGTCCGGGCTCCAGACCGGATCAGTGTCATAGCCGCCGGCCATCGGAATCTGGACGGTCTCGCCTGTCAGGATGCTGTAGATGTAGATCTCCGTGTCTGTTGAGAAGGCATATTCACGACCCGTCTCAACCTTTTTGCAGGAATAAGCCACATAGTGTCCGTCAGGACTCCAGCAAAGCTGCTCGATGCCGCTCATAGGCTCCAGTGGCAGTTCGTACCTGCCCGCTCCCTCCGCGAGTATATTCATTGAATTGTCTTCTGTGACCTTGGCGCCGAGCGGTGCCACGTATGTCTGCGGCCTTTCGGTCGTCCAATGGTCCCAGTGGCGGTACATAAGGTCTTCCGTGACGTAGGCCTGCGCCTTGTCCAGTTTCTCGTCGAAATCCTTAGGCGTCTTCACCGCTCCCGGAATGGTGCTGGTGTAGAGAACCTGTGTCTGGTCCGGACTGAGGGAGAACTCTCCGATTCCGGCTTTCACATCGCTAAGCTGCTTCTTTGCTGAGAGTGAGGCCTTTCCGTCAACGATAGAGATGGCGGCATTGTAAAGCTGACCGCCCTGAAGGTAGTAGATGGACTTTCCGTCCAGACTCCAGCGGGCGTTGCTTACGCTCTTGCCTTCGGCTGTCAATTGGATCTTGTCCCCGAATGAAAGCGATCCGTCATCATTCTTGATAACCTCGCCAAGAAACAGGTTCCTGCACGAGCGGTTTTCCTCGATGGAAGTGTAGCTGACTCCGTAGAGGATCCAATGTCCGTCCGGAGACAGTTGCGGATCTGACAGGCGACCAAGTGACAGAAGCGCTTCCGGAGTCATCCTTCCGTCCTCGATCTTGATGTCGGACGGGCCTATGTACCCGTTGTCCGCCTGTGTTTCGTTTTTCTGTGTACAACTCATCATTGTAATCAGTGCCGCCGCCACGAGGGCGGCCTTTCCATTGTTTATCATAAATATTATAAGTATTGTTTATACGCTTTCTCAAGTTCTTCCCTGACTTCCTGTCTTACGGATTCCGGCTCGAGCACCTCCAGCCTTCCGGCGTGGCGGCAGAACTCCATCGTCAGGTTACGGTTCGGAATGACACGGATCCTGAATATTCTTCCGCCTCCCTTGGCCGCGCCTTCCTCTACCTGCGACCGGTGGACGGGCAGATCCCGAAGATATCTTGCCTCCTCGTCTGTCACCTTGAAACGGATCGTGACCGGCTTCTGCCCGGGCCTCGGGAAATATATTCCATAACTTTGGCTGAATATTCTCTCCACGTCGAAGTCTTTAGGCATCTTGAAAGGCACGTCTGTCACTTTCAGCGAGGTGATCCGGTCAAGGCCATATACCCTCCAAGCACTCATGTCGTGGTTTCCTGTCTCAGCCAAGGCCCTTTCGTGGCAAAAAGCCACAAGGTACCATCTCTTCTCATGCTCTTTGACCGCTAACGGCTGAATATGAAGGTTCTCCGAAGAGTCGGAGGTGTATTTCCCATAGGCGATCTCCAGCTCTTTCCCATCTTCCATCGCCTGCATTATCGCCGTGAGGTACTTTTGCCCGGATGGTATCTCCTCCACGCTTACCCTGCCGGAGAGACGTTCCTTTCCCAGTGAAAGCAGATTGTTGACCGTGAATGTGTTGACAAGCCATCCGATGCTTTCGTCGTTGTCCAGGACATCGCCGCTGTACGGGATGAGATAGCGGCTCGTGCTCCTGTCGCATTCGATGTCGATCCCGAAAAGATCCGCCACCGCGAGCCTGTGGTTGTTGAAAGTTCTTCTTGAATATGCCTGCCCGAACCTTCTGGAATACTTTTCATTAAGTTCCTTGAAGGTCATACCGCCATCACCTGCGGCGATGAGGCTTTGAACGAGCCAGATATATTTCCCGATCAATTCTGAAACCATTGCGTTGTGCTTCTTTTCGGCACATCAAATATAGCAAACAAAAAGTAATTTAACCCTGATTTGGCTTGTTGTTTTGAAATTTTTCACATCTTTGCACTTGAAAATCGCTCTTGTTCCAAGCAAGGGATTTGATTTTGGGGATTTGGTAAACGGTAGGAGATAAATAGTCTCATCCCAGGTAACTTATTTTTTGAAGGTTACTAAGCAGATTTGCGGTTGAAATGATGAAAGTTGGAATGAATATGTTTGTAAAGACGTTGGCGCTGCCATTTCTGGTGGCTCCGATCTTTGTCTCGTGTATGGTTGATGATCCTGAAGACAAGTTCGATTTCTCATCTGACGGGCAGCCGATAGCCAACTATCAGATCATGGGCAAGGTCTCCGATGAGGATGGAAAGCCAATCAACGGAATCCGGGTCATAGCCGATTACAGTACCGATGTCATCTATCGCGCCGACACCCTCTATACTGATCAGGAAGGTGAATATTCCAAATTCATGTCGATCCCCCGCGTGGATAAATTCTACATGTCATTCACCGACATCGACGGTCAGGCGAACGGCGGTGAGTTCGGGCCGAAATCCGAATATGTCACTCCGGTTCGCACCGAGATCTCAAGCGGCCATTTCGGCGGCTCCTATGTCATCTCGTTCAACGCCACGCTCAAAAAGAAATGATGTGAAGGATGGTGGATTAAGTTGTTTTTTATCCACCCTCTTCTTATCTTCGCACCATGATCAGGAACAAGTTGGACACAGAGGTGCAGTTTCTTCCGGGAGTGGGGCCGAAAAGGGCCTCGCTCTTGAAATCGGAGTTGGGTGTGTCCACTGTCGGAGACCTTCTTCGCACCTTTCCGTTCCGTTATATTGACCGAAGCACCATCCAGAGAATCGCCGACATCCAGTCCACGAGCGCCTATGTCCAGATCCTCGCCCAGGTGGTCAGCGTACAGATGACGGGCAAGAAGCTGAGTGTCATGGTAAAGGACCAGAGCGGGATGATGGAACTGGTCTTTTTCAGGGGTGTCAAGTACACCTCAGAACGGCTGAAACCAGGTTCTTTTTTTCTGTTTTTCGGCAAGCCTAACCAGTTCAACGGACGTTTCAACATAGTTCATCCCGAGATAGACAATCCTCCCGCACAAGGTGCCACCAGCTTTTCAGGAGTCCTCACGGGAGTATATAACTCTACCGACAAGCTTCGCAATGGTGGGGTTACCGGCAAGGTGATGAACAGGCTGATGGCCGAGGCGATCGATCTTGCGATCGGAGATGTAGGTGAGACCTTGCCTGAATATATTCTCAGGGAAAAAGGCCTTGCCCCGTTGAGGTTCGCTATCAGGAATGTCCATTTCCCGTCCGACCAGAACGCTCTTGAGAAGGCCAGGTACCGTCTCAAATGGGAGGAACTGTTCCTTTTGCAGTTGTCTTTGCTGAAGCAGAAATATGTCCGCAGCCGTTCCGCGGTCGGGATTCCTATGCCTAAGGTCGGCATGGCTTTCAATGCTTGCTACAGTGCTTTGCCATACGAACTTACAGGTGCCCAGAAGCGCGTGATAAAGGAAATCCGTTCGGACATGATGAGCGGCCGACAGATGAACCGGCTTCTTCAAGGGGATGTGGGTTCTGGCAAGACAATGGTCGCTGTGCTTTCCGCCCTGATCGCAGTGGGGAACGGCTATCAGGCCTGCATCATGGCGCCCACAGAGGTTCTTGCTCAGCAACATTACGCCAATATCTCCAAATACTTGGCGCCGACCGGAGTACGTTGCGAACTATTGATCGGATCGACCGTAAAGGCGGCCCGCAGACCGATTCTGGAAGGTTTGGCTGACGGCTCTGTGGGAATAGTAATCGGCACGCATGCCTTGATAGAGGACACTGTGATATTCAAAAACCTCGGCCTCGCCATCATAGATGAGCAGCACCGCTTCGGTGTGGAACAGAGGGCAAGGCTTTGGGCCAAAGGAGCTTCCGGTGTGCCGCCTCATGTGCTTGTCATGACCGCCACTCCGATTCCAAGGACGTTGGCGATGACATTCTATGGTGACTTGGATGTCTCGGTCATCGATGAGATGCCGCCGGGCAGAAAGCCGATCCAGACTATGCTGATAGGGGAGGGCAAGCGTCCGCAGCTTTACAATTTCATGAAGAAAGAGATCGCCGCCGGACGTCAGGTGTTTGTTGTCTATCCCTTGATATTCGAGAGTGAAAAGGTTGACTATCAGAACCTTGAAGCTGGTTATGAGAATATCGTCTCCAGATTCCCGTTTCCGCCTTACAAGGTCGCCATCGTGCACGGACAACAGACCAGCGAGGTCAAACAGTTCAACATGGATGCTTTCTCGGCGGGGCGTGCGAATATCCTTGTGTCCACAACCGTGATTGAGGTCGGCGTCGATGTCCCTAACGCCTCCGTGATGGTGATCGAGAGCGCGGAGCGGTTCGGTCTCGCGCAGCTGCACCAGCTCCGCGGACGTGTCGGACGGGGATGCGAGAAATCCTATTGTGTGCTGATGCACGGCAACAAGGTCAGCAAGGAGTCCCGTAAGAGGCTTGAACTCATGTGCGCCACGGAGAACGGTTTCGATCTGGCGGAGGAGGACATGAAGATGCGTGGGCCGGGTGATCTGGAGGGAACCCAGCAGAGCGGCCTTCCGATCGAGCTGAACATCGCCTCATTGGCTCATGACGGAGCCTTGCTGGCGGACGCGAGAAGTTATGCCGAGCATGTGCTGGCCCATGACCAGACTCTCGAACTTCCTGTAAACGAACTTCTTGCCCGCGAACTACGCAAAGATAAGTACAACATCAAGGATTACAGCAAGATCTCGTAATCGATTTTAAGTGATCATTTAATACAGTGCGCTTACGGCAGATCTTCCGGCCGGCAATCTCTCAGTTTCGGATGGCGTTTGTCTTTCTCGGAGAGGATGATCTTGTCTTTGGGGACCATCCAGTCGATTTCCAAATCCGGATCATCCCATGCGACCGCTCCTTCCGACTCCGGACAATAGAGACTGTCGCACTTGTACTGGAAGATCACCTCGTCGCTCAGGACGCTGAATCCGTGTGCGAACCCTTTGGGAATGAAAAACTGCCTGTGGTTGTCTTCGGAAAGCTCGACCGACACGTGTTTCCCGAAAGTCTTTGAGCCTGGCCTAAGATCCACAGCCACATCCAGGACCTTGCCTTTCACTACCCTGACCAGTTTGCTTTGCGAATGCGCCCCTTTCTGGAAATGCAGTCCTCTGACTACTCCATAGCAGGATTTGCTCTCGTTGTCCTGAACGAACATCACCGGACCGATCTTCTCCTCGAACTCCCTTTGGTTGAACGATTCGAAGAAATACCCTCTGCTGTCCTGGAATATTCTTGGCTCTATGATGAGGAGGCCTTCGATTTCGGTTGTGATGATGTTCATGCTGTTTCTACCATTGTGATATTCATTGAAATACGGTCGCTTTTATTCTTCCGCTATCTTGATGAGGTACTGGCCGTACTGGTTCTTGATCATCGGCTTGGCCAGCTCACGAAGCCTTTCGGCTGTGATCCAGCCTTTTCTGTAGGCTATTTCCTCCAGACAGGCGACCTTGAGCCCCTGACGTTTCTCGATGACCTCGATGTAGGTCGAGGCCTCGGCAAGGGATTCGTGAGTGCCCGTGTCCAGCCATGCGAAACCTCGTCCGAGTTTCTGGACCTTCAGCTTTCCGGCAGTAAGAAACTCTTGGTTCACCGTTGTTATCTCCAGCTCGCCTCTGGCTGACGGCTTGATCCTATGCGCGATTTCCACCACTTCGTTCGGGTAGAAGTAGAGTCCGGTCACCGCATAGTCGCTCTTTGGCTCGGCCGGTTTCTCCTCGATGCTGAGGCAGTTTCCGTTGGCGTCAAACTCGGCCACACCGTAACGCTGCGGATCGCTGACCTGATAGCCGAACACGGTCGCCTTCCCTTCCTCCTCGGCGGTACGCACTGCCTCTCTCAGCTGAGCGCCGAAACCTGTGCCTTGGAATATGTTGTCTCCAAGCACGAGACAGGCGCAGTCTTCGCCAATGAAGTCCTTACCTATGATGAATGCTTGCGCGAGTCCGTCCGGGGAAGGTTGCTCCGCATATTCAAAACTCACTCCGAAATCACTCCCGTCACCCAGAAGTCTTCGGAATCCTGGTAGATCTGTAGGTGTGGAGATGATGAGGATGTCTTTGATTCCGGCTGTCATCAGAACCGAGATCGGGTAATAGACCATCGGCTTGTCATAGACAGGGAGCATCTGTTTGCTGACTCCCTTGGTGATAGGGTAGAGACGAGTGCCGCTTCCGCCGGCTAATACGATTCCTTTCATGGTTATATTCAGTGTTATTTGATTCTTTTGATGCAGTCCGCCAGCGAGTCTCTCCAGTAGGGGATCGTGACTTTGAATGTCTCTTTCACCTTGGTCTTGTCCAGGACCGAGAAACGTGGCCTCTGCGCTTTGGATGGATATTCCTCCGTGTGGCATGGCCGGATGTCGCAGGTCGTTCCGCCGATCTCGCTGATCGCCTTTGCGAAATCGTACCACGAGACCGCGCCCTCGTTGGAGAAATGGTATATTCCTGTCTTGTCAAGTTGGCCGTCTTCGATGATTCTTGTGATCAGTGAGGCCAGGTCATAGGCGTAGGTCGGAGTGCCGATCTGGTCGAAAACGACATTGAGCGAGTCCCTCTCTTCCGTCAGGCGAAGCATCGTCTTCACGAAGTTCTTGCCGTAAGGTGAATATAGCCATGCGGTTCTGAGGATCACGCTCCTGCATCCGGATCTCTCGATCTCTTTTTCGCCGGCCAGTTTGGTGGAACCATAGACCCCAAGCGGATCTGTCGGCCAATCCTCCTTGCATGGCATGGGAATATCCCCGTGGAAGATGTAGTCCGTGGAGATGTGGATCAACGCCGCGTCTCTTTCCGCCGCGACTTTGGCCAGATTACCGGCCGCCGTGCAGTTCAGAAGCATAGCCATAGAAGGCTCGTCCTCTGCCTTGTCCACATTCGTGTAGGCCGCGCAGTTCACGATTACATCGACCTTTTCCGAGTCGCAGACAATCCTGACCGCGTCTATGTTCGTGATGTCAAGATTGAGCGTCTCGACTCCGGGCAGCGATGTCACGTCTGAGAATATGTAGTTGTTGCGGCTTCCTGCCGTCACGTTCCGGAGTTCGGTCCCTAGCTGGCCGTTGGCTCCTGTCACAAGAATATTCATGGTGTCTCCAAATTCGGCCCGGGCCGTCAAACCGACGTCGGTCGCCATTCACAAATTTAATCAGAAATATTCCTTTATCAAAATCCGAGGTTCAGTAATCATTCCCTTTATATGGACCCCTTCCTGACGATTCTTGCGCTATCGGGCGTGAAAAATGCGGATTTTTATGTAAGTTTGTATTCTATGGAGACAAATTCATCGAGACCAAGGATATTCCTTTACACGGACGGGGCGTCAAGCGGCAACCCGGGGCCGGGAGGATACGGCGTTGTTCTCAAGTGCGCCGGGCATGAGAAGGAGATGAGCGGAGGGTTCGCCCGCACGACCAACAACAGGATGGAACTTTTGGCTGTGATCAAAGGGTTGGAGGCGATTAAGTGGCGGGACGCAGAGGTTGAGGTCTATAGTGATTCGTCATACGTGGTCAAGGCCGTGAATGAGGGCTGGCTTCTGAACTGGGAGAGGAAAGGATGGAAGAAGGTCAAGAATCCGGACCTATGGAAGAGGTTCTTGAATGTTTACCGGATGCACAGGGTGGCGTTCCATTGGCTCAAGGGGCATAACGGGCATCCCGAGAATGAACGTTGCGACCGGCTTGCCGTGGCTGCGGGGGCGGGTGCGGTGGCGGCGGGCAGGACGCTTCCCGCCGATGAGGGCTTTGAACTTAACGCCGCAGCTGAAGGCAGTCTCATTGATTTTGATTAAATTTGTGAATGAATATGCTCACGGAGGTCCCGGACTTGCCGTGGCCGCTTACTTAATAATAGGAAAACATGGAAAGGAATAACAAAAAGCCGATTGTCGGTATCACGCAGGGTGACGGCAACGGTATCGGCTATGAGGTGATCATCAAGTCGTTGGCTGACGCCAGAATTCTGGATTCGTTCACTCCGGTGATCTACGGTTCGTCAAAGATTTTCGGTTTCTACCGTAAACTGATCCATAACCTTGACCAGATGGACACTTATGTGATCCAGAGCGCCAAGGATGCTAAGCCAAAGAAGATCAATATTGTCAACTGCCTTCCGGACAATGTGTTCGTCGAGCCGGGACAGTCCACTCCGGAGTCGGCTAAATCGGCCATCAGGTCGCTTGAGTGCGCTGTGGAGGACATCAAGAACGGTGACATCGATGTGCTGGTGACGGCTCCTATCAACAAGAAGGCCATGGTGGCCGAGGGTTTCGGAAACACCGGGCATACTGAATATCTCCAAAAGGAATTCGGAGTTGATGACGTGCTGATGTTCATGGTCTCCGACCAGCTCAGGATCAGTGTCGTGACCGGGCATATTCCTTTAAAGGATGTTCCGGCGTCGATCACGCAGGAGAAGATCGTGAACAAATTGAGGCTGATGACCGCGTCGCTGAAGAGGGATTTCGGCATCGTGGAGCCTAAGATCGCGGTGCTGGGACTGAATCCGCATTGCGGGGACGGCGGCCTGCTTGGCGACGAGGAGGAGAGGATAATCCTTCCTGCCGTGAAAGCGGCCAACGCTGAAGGGCTTATGGCTTTCGGACCTTATTCTCCGGACGGGTTCTTCGGGCTCGGACATTATGCGAAGTTTGACGCCACTCTGGCCATGTATCATGATCAGGGACTGGCTCCGTTCAAGGCTTTGGCCTTCGAGGACGGCGTGAACTTCACGGCAGGGCTTCCGATTGTCAGGACTTCTCCGGATCATGGCACGGCCTACGAGATGGCCGGGCGTGACGAGGCGGATCCGCAGTCCATGATGTCGTCCATCTACACGGCGATCGACATCTTCCGCAAGAGGGCGGCGTACGATGACCTGTACGAAGGGAAAATGCAGAAGAAATAATTGAATATGAACTACAAACGATCGATTCTGATAACCGGTGGGGCCGGTTTCATAGGCAGTCACGTGGTGAGGCTGTTTGTCAACAAGTATCCGGACTACCGGATCATCAATCTTGACAAGCTTACCTATGCCGGCAATCTCGCCAATCTCAAGGACATAGAGGATCGCCAGAACTATACTTTCGTCAAGGCCGACATCTGCGACCTTGAGGCCGTCCGCAAAGTGATCTCTGAATATTCTGTTGATGGCATCATACACCTTGCCGCCGAGAGCCATGTTGACCGCTCGATCAAGGATCCGTTCATATTCGCCAAGACAAATGTCCTGGGCACCTTGACTCTGCTTCAGGCCGCCCGTGAGTTTTGGGAGCCGAAAGGTTGGGAAGGGAAGCGGTTCTATCATATTTCCACCGATGAGGTTTATGGCGCTCTTGAGTTGACAAGGCCGGAGGGAGATCCTGCCGGCAATGAGTGTGGCGGGGGGCCGTTCGGTGACACTTTCTTCACCGAGGACTGCAAGTACCAGCCTCACAGTCCGTACTCAGCGTCGAAAGCCTCAAGCGATCATTTTGTCAGGGCCTATCATGACACCTACGGGATGCCGACGATCGTGACGAACTGCTCGAACAATTACGGTCCGTACCAGTCCCCTGAAAAACTGATTCCTCTGTTCATCAACAACATCCGGCAGCGTCGTCCGCTTCCGGTCTATGGAAAAGGGGAGAATGTCCGTGACTGGCTCTATGTCGAGGATCACGCCCGGGCGATCGATTTGATTTTCCATAAGGGAAAGATTGCCGAGACGTATAACATAGGTGGTTTCAACGAGTGGAAGAACATTGACCTGATCAAGGTTCTTATCAAGACTGTGGACAGGTTGCTTGGCCGCCCGGAGGGAGCGGATGATGATCTCATCACGTTCGTGACCGACAGGAAAGGGCATGACATGCGTTATGCCATCGATTCGTCCAAGCTGAAGAATGAACTGGGTTGGGAGCCGAGCCTTCAGTTCGCGGAAGGTATCGAGAAGACCGTCCGCTGGTACCTTGAGAATGGTCCATGGCTTGACAACGTGACCAGCGGGGAGTACCTCCGCTACTATGATGACATGTACAAAAACCGATAAGGTGATCGTTCGGTTGCTTTGACATGTTCCGCGACAATATAAGTTGTCTATGAAATTTGCCAAAGTCGGTCGCTGAGCTTGCCGCAGTTTGCAATATAAGTTGCTGTGGATCACAGTGGCAGAAAAAAGGAAAATCAGGAATTTTGCACGTTACCAAAATTCCTGATTTTCCTTTTTTCTGCCACAGTGCCCGTGCGATTGCTGCGCGTGCGATTGCATAAAAAAATAACTTTCCGCTTGCGGTAAGGTTTTCTGATGGAGATGCGTTCGCACCTGGCATTTCTGCTGCCTCACGGCCTTGAATCCAAGGAGTTCCGCTTTGGCGTCCGATCAGCCTTTGCCTGCTAGACAGAAAGTGTACGCAAAGGTACACATTATTTTGTTATATCCAAATATTTTTCTGCAATTTATTGAAAAAATAATTCATTTGACATGAAATAAGTAATTATGGTATAATATAATCATACGCTCTTTGTTTACTTAAAGCACTATTTCAAGTAAATCAAAAATCCCGATGGCCGCCCATCCCAACGTCTCATCCCCACTGTGACCACCGGGAAAAAAGTCGTGCGGCCTACTTCATGTATTGAGCGGAGATGTTTTCATCAATGGCTTCAACCGAGTTGGCGATCACTTCCATGCTTGTTCTTTCTATTCCGTCGCTGGAAGTATATTTCTGAGACCGGAGCCTGCCTGTCACATAGACGGGAAAACCTTTCTGGATGACATCCAATGACGAGATGCCCTTGACTCCTTCCCATGCGGTCACATTGTGCCATGTGGTCTCGATTACCGGCTCACCGTTCCTTCCCTTGTAGGCGAAGTTGGTCGCGACGGAGAAATGCGCCACCCGCGTCTCCCCGACCTTGAGAATGTTGACATTGCCGACATTTCCTCGGATTTCAAGTCTGTTCAATTGTTCCATAATTCAAGTTGTTTTGAAGTTTTGTCTGACGCAAAGTTATAATGTTATTTCAGGCGGGGGACGGATGAAAAAGAATTACACGTGAGATTTTTCTGAATATTATCAAATCGCTGATTTGTCCGCCTCCGGATTAGCGGCAAATGATTTTTTTTAGTGGGGAAACGATATCTGTCTTATGGGAATAAAATTTTATCAGGCATAACAAAGAATTATTTTATGGCCACAAAATTTTTCTATGCGTTTACCTTGGTGATAAGAAACAGAAAAATATTCATGAAATTTCTTTTCACCTCTTTCAAAACTCGTTTAAGAAAGACATATTTGCCGAAATCATAGGTTGGTGGCAGTGAAGTTCACTCGCTCAAGCCTCTGAACATATTTACCATGGCAGGCAGGCCTGCCGATAAAAGATAAGCGATGAAGAACTTGGAAGACGAATCGAGGGGGAGATGTCTGGAGTGTGGGGATGTTCTTCCTTACGGGCGCAGCGATATGAAGTTTTGCTGCGTCACTTGCAAAAGCAGGTACCACTATGTCAACAGCGGCCATCTGAAGGGGCTGCGGCTGAGAACCATCGGGGCGCTGGACCGCAACCACGGGATTCTGATGTCCCTGTTGGAGAAGGGTGTCACATCAATGAATATTCCTGACCTTGCTCAGATGGGCTACAGGTTTGACTGTGTCACATCGTACCACAAGGTCAGGAATCACAATGAATATCGTTGCTACGATATCAAATATTATTTGTCGGAAAGCCGCTTGTTCGGGCTCTCAAAGGTCGAGACAGGCCCGCCGGTGAAGAAACCTTAGGCCTCTTCGGCGCACTCCTCGTCCTTGCCGGGATCCTTGAACAGGAATATGAACAGGATGCCTACAAGAAGAGCGTAACCGGCGAACACGTACCAGGCTGTGGCCCAGTCAGGCTGGGCGGCGTTGTAAACGTAATGGTTCACGACCTTGCCGGCGGCCCAGGTTCCGATTGAGGCTCCGAGACCGTTCGTCATCAACATAAACAGTCCCTGGGCGCTGGAGCGGATGTCCTTGGTGGTCTTACGGTTCACGTAGAGGGATCCGGAGATGTTGAAGAAGTCGAACGCCACACCGTACACAAGGCAGGAGAGGATGAACAGCCATACTCCCGAGCCAGGGTTGCCGATTCCGAAGAATCCGAATCTGAGAACCCAGGCGAACATCGCGATGAGCATCACCTTTTTGATTCCGAACCTCTTCATGAAGAACGGGATGAGGAGGATGCATAGGGTCTCGGACATCTGGCTGAGCGAGATCAGGGCGTTGGCGTTGCGCGCGCCCCAGGCGTCGGCATATTCAGGACTTCCCGCAAAGGAGGAGATGAACGAGTTGGCGTAGCCGTTGGTGATCTGGAGAGACGCGCCGAGGAGCATCGAGAAAATGAAGAACACGGCCATCTGCCTGTCCTTGAACAAGGAGAACGCCTTGAGACCGGTAGCTTCCATAAAGCTGCTGCCGCTGACCTTCTTGACAGGCACGTTCGGGAGACTCAGCGCATAGAACCCGAGAATCAGGCTGAGAACTCCGGAGGTGAAGAACTGGAAGTAGCTGTGCTGGTACTGGATTCCGGACGGATCCTTCATAAAGTTCACCAGCAGCATCGTGCAGATGAATCCGACCGTTCCGAACACACGGATCGGCGGGAACGCCTTGACAGTGTCCTTGCCGGCTCCTTCAAGACCTGCGTAGGCCACGGAGTTGGTAAGGGCGATTGTCGGCATGTAGAACGCCACGCTGATCGTGTAGAGGATGTAGAAAATGCTGAAATTGAAGTCCGGACCGACCAGATACGCTCCTTCGGTCAGGTTGACGTTGCCCATCGCGTACAGTCCGGTGCCGAGCATAGAGACACCTGCGATGAGTTGGCAGAGAGACAGTGTCTTCTGTGCGGGGATCCATCTGTCGGCCACGATGCCGATCAGGGCTGGCATAAATATGGAGACGAATCCCTGTGTGGCGAAGAAAAGCCAGATCTGGGGACCAAGCCCGGCCTTGCCGAGAAAACTTCCCATAGATGTCAGGTACGCTCCCCAGATGGCGTACTGGAGGAAGTTCATAATGATCAGCCTGAGGCTGATGTGCTTGTTGCTCATAACGTTATTGTGTTTTTTGTTATTATGCGTATGGTCAAAACAAACAAATGTACGAGTTTTCGGCTAAAAATCACTATCTTTGAGGGTTAAATTTTGGAAGAATGGTTTTCAGAGAGATAGCGAAGGATCCCGGCTCAAGGGCAAGGACAGGCGTTTTCACCACCGATCATGGTGAGGTGAGGACTCCGATATTCATGCCTGTCGGGACGGTAGGCTCCGTCAAAGGGGTCTATCACAGGGACTTGAAGGAGGATGTGAAGGCCGAGATCATCCTTGGCAACACCTATCATCTCTATCTGAGGCCGGGTCTCGACACCTTGAAAAAGGTCGGCGGACTTCACAAGTTTGAGAACTGGGACAGACCGATCCTGACGGACAGCGGCGGATTCCAGGTGTTCTCTTTGACCAAAATCAGAAAAATCACCGAGGAGGGTTGCCGTTTCCAGTCTCACATTGATGGTTCGAGGCACACTTTTACACCAGAGAATAACGTTGACACCCAGAGAGTTATCGGCGCTGACATAATGATGGCGCTTGACGAGTGCTGTCCAGGTGACGCTGACGAAAAGTACGCTGCCAAGTCTCTTAAACTGACTCAGGGATGGCTTGAGCGTTATTTCAAGCATTTCTGTGAGACCGAGCCTCTGTATGGGTACAATCAGGTTATGTTCCCGATCATCCAGGGTTGTGTCTATCCGGAACTCCGCAAACGGGCGGTTGACCACGCTGTCAGCCTCGTCGGAGACAGTGAGGCTGTCGGCGGTTTCGCGATCGGCGGACTTGCGGTAGGGGAGCCTACCGAGAAGATGTACGAGATGCTGGAACTCGTCTGCCCGCTCCTGCCGGACAACAGGCCACGCTACCTGATGGGAGTCGGCACGCCTGCCAACATCCTTGAGGGAATCGCGAGGGGAGTGGATATGTTCGACTGCGTGATGCCTACACGCAACGGCCGCAACGGAATGCTTTTCACGTGGAACGGCATAATGAATATGCGTAATTCCAAGTGGGCGGAGGATTTCTCGCCGATCGATCCGGACGGAGCGTCGTTCGTCGACCGGACATATTCAAGAGCATACCTGCATCATCTTTTCATCGCGAAGGAGATGTTCGCCGCGATGATAGCGAGCGAGCACAATCTTGCCTTCTACCTCGACCTTGTCAGAGAGGCGCGTCTGCACATCGAGGCGGGGGATTTCGCCTCTTGGAAGGAAACGACCGTAAAAAGAATAAGTTCAAGACTTTAGGAATATGAACGTGGGACTGAAGAAGATAGACTGGTACATCATAAAGAAGTTCATAATGACCTTCTTTATAGCCCTTCTTCTCATCATCGGAATCGTCATAATCTTCGACATCAGCGAGAAGATCAACCATTTCGTCGAGAACAAGGCTCCTCTTCACGCCATCGTCTTCGACTATTATGTGAACTTCGTCCCGTATTTTGTGAATATGTTCAGCCCGCTGTTCGTGTTCATCACGGTCATATTCTTCACCTCCAGAATGGCGGCCAACAGCGAGATCATCGCCATTCTGTCCTGCGGCGTAAGCTACAAGAGGATGATGGTGCCGTATATGGTCTCCGCTTTGCTGATCGCCACGCTTTCCCTTTCTCTCAACCTCTGGGTGATTCCGAGGGCGAACGTCAAGCGAATAAATTTCGAACTAAAATATATAAAACACAGGAACTCATTGTCTTCCAGTAATGTACATTATCAGATTAATCCAGGGAAGTTCGTCTCGGTCGAATCTTTCAGTTCATGGAACAACACCGCCTACGAATTCAGTCTGGAAGACATAGAGGACAACAAGCTCGTCAAGAAGATTTCCGCCGAGAAGGCGGTCTGGGACAGCACTTTCAATGGCTGGAAACTGAAGAATTACTTCATAAGGGAATATACGGAAGGTCTTCAGGACCGTGTGACCACCGGTGCGGAGCTGGACACCGTGCTGAACCTGACAGTCACTGATTTTTATCGCAACAAGAAGACAGTCGAGACCTTGCCCGCGGAACAGCTTGATGAGTTGATCGCCACCCAGAAGATGAGGGGAGACGCCAACGTGATGTACGCGCTCATCGAGAAGCACAACCGTCTCGCATTACCATTCTCGGCGTTCATCCTGACCCTTATGGGGGTAAGCCTTTCCTCCAGAAAACGAAGGGGAGGCATCGGCCTGAACATAGGAATAGGTATCGGTCTCAGTTTCACCTACATCCTCTTCATGCGGTTCAGCCAGATGTTCGTCTATTCGGGAGCGTTGCCTCCGGTGGTCGCACTTTGGCTTCCTAACGTGATATTCGGTATTATCGCCGCCGTTTTGTATATTCGAGCTTCTAAATAACTTAATATTTATGTCACAACAAACCTTATCCCCACTGAAACGATCCATTGTCGGAGTTCAGTTCATGTTTGTAGCATTCGGTTCCACAGTACTGGTTCCACTTCTGGTAGGATTCGATCCCGCCATCGCTCTCCTCGCGGCCGGTCTCGGCACTCTTCTTTTCCATGCCGTCACCGGAGGCAAGGTTCCGATCTATCTCGGCAGCAGCTTCGCGTTCATAGCCCCGATCATCAAGGCTACCGAACTCTACGGACTGTCGGGAATGTTCTGCGGGCTCGTCGCTGTGGGACTTGTGTACATTCTGATGAGTTTTCTGGTCAAGTTGTTCGGTGTCAAGTTCATCAAGAAACTATTCCCGCCGATCGTGATCGGACCGGTCATCATCCTCATCGGTCTTTCCTTGGCCGGAACGGGAGTCGATATGGCCAGCAAGAACTGGATCCTGGCTCTCGTGTCGCTCTTTGTGGCGATCATCTGCTCGTGCTGGGGTAAAGGTATGATAAAGCTCATCCCGGTTGTGTTCGGCGCACTCGCCGGCTACATCGTGGCCGTGATATTCTACAGAAGCTCAATGGATTTCTCGGGAGTCGCGAACGCTCCTTGGTTCCAGCTTCCGCATTTCTCGAAGATGAGCCTCTCCTGGCAGGCGATCGTGTTTATGGCTCCTGTGGCCATCGCTCCGATCATCGAGCACGTTGGTGATGTCTATGCCATCAGCGAGATCGCCGGTAAGGATTTCGTCAAGGATCCTGGCCTTCACCGTACGATGCTGGGCGACGGTCTTGCCTGCACCCTCGCGGCATTCCTCGGCGGCGCTCCTGTGACGACATATTCAGAAGTGACCGGCGCCGTGTCGCTCACCAAGGTGACAGACCCGGCTTGTATGAGAATCGCCGCTCTTTCCGCTATTCTGATTTCCCTTGTCGGAAAGGTCGGCGCGGCGATCCAGACCATCCCGACAGCCGTTCTCGGTGGCATTATGCTCCTTCTTTTCGGTAGCATCGCATCCGTCGGAATCAGCAACCTTGTGAAGGCTCAGATTGACATGAACAAGACCCGCAACCTGATCATCGCCTCCCTCATCCTGACCATCGGAATCGGCGGCGCTGTCATCAGCTTCGGCAAGTTCTCACTCGCCGGCATCGGCCTCGCGTCAGTCGTCGGAGTTATCCTGAACCTCATCATCCCGGACAAGAAAGAGTCTGAAGAAGCTAACGCTTAATGAATATAAAGGTGTGCCCTATGAATATGACAGGGTGCACTTTTTTTAATGAATATTCTGACATGAGAATATGAATGCATTGAAAGTCAAGATAGTAAACAAAAGCCAATGGCCCGACCCGGCTTACGCCACTGAGGCGTCGGCCGGGATGGACCTTCGGGCGAACATCACCGAGCCGATTGTGCTGAAGCCATTGGAAAGGGTTCTGGTGCCCACGGGCATATTCATTGAGCTTCCTGTTGGCTATGAGGCGCAGGTCCGCCCTCGCAGCGGCCTTGCCACGAAGCACGGCATCACCGTGATCAACAGCCCCGGGACCGTGGATGCGGATTACCGTGGGGAACTGAAGACTTCGCTGGTCAACCTATCCAACGAGCCGTTCGAGATTGTTCCCGGCGAACGCATCGCCCAGATGGTTGTCGCCCGCCACGAGCGGGTTGAGTGGGAGGATGTTGAAGTTCTCTCTGAAACCGAGCGTGGTGCGGGTGGATGGGGCAGCACGGGGAAGAAGTAAGATGTATTTCTGATTCATTGAATATGATGAGGCTGCCCCTAGAGGTCAGCCCCTTCAACCCCCCAGTCCCTTACGGGACAGCCCCGGTGGGGCATTGGGGACCGTATTCCCCAAACCCCTTGCGTCGCTTCGCTCCGAGTTTGTTGTTTTGCATTATTACTATTATATTTAAGAAATATTTTTGGATTTGTTTTCTTATATGGATGTGCAGAGATTATATTCGGCATTCTTGGAATGCGGGCGTGTGACGACGGACAGCCGTGCCATCAGCGGCGGCGAGATGTTCTTCGGACTGAAAGGCGAAAATTTCGATGGTAATGAATATGCTCTCAAAGCTCTTGAGGCAGGGGCACGTTATGCCGTGGTGGATGAAGGTTCGACAGCGGCTGCTTCGGGAGATGCCCGTCTGATTGTCGTGCCGGACACGCTGGAGGCCTTGCAGGCTCTCGCACGTCATCATCGTGAGAATACTTTTGTGGATGGCAAACGTCTGATTGTCATAGGATTGACCGGAACCAACGGCAAGACCACCACCAAGGAACTGATCACGAGAGTGTTGTCCGTGAAGTACAACGTCACGTCCACGCAAGGCAATCTGAACAATGACATCGGAGTGCCTCTGTCTGTCCTGAACATCAATTCCGAGACGCAGCTTGCAGTCATTGAGATGGGGGCGAATCATCCGGATGACATCGAGAAACTGGTGAAGGTCTGCGAGCCTGACTATGGTCTTATCACGAATGTCGGCAAGGCGCACCTGCTTGGGTTCGGTAGTTTTGAGGGCGTGAAGAAGGCCAAAGGAAAATTGTACGACTATATTTCCGAGCACGGAGGAAGCATATTCCTGAATGCTGATGATGAGAATCTGGCCGCTATGGCCGCCGAGCGTAAAGGCTTGAAGGTCATTGAATATGGCATCGGTTATTGGAACGCTATGGTTCTGCCGTCCGATGCGGACCATCCTTTTGTCCGGATGGCCATTCCTGACTCAGTCGCTGAGCCTGTTGAAACGAAAGAAGGCACCGAAAACCTGCTGTGCCTCGAAACTCACCTGGCCGGTTCGTACAATGCCAACAACATAGCCGCCGCCATCGCTGTAGGCCTCCATTTCGGAGTGTCCCTCGAAGACGCAATCCAGGCTGTGAGTGAATATATTCCTAAAAACAACCGCTCGCAGTTGGAAAAGACAGATCGCAACATTTTGATAGAGGATGCCTACAACGCCAATCCGACGAGTATGTCGGCCGCTCTTGACAACCTTGCCACTGTGCAGGCTGCACATAAAGCCGTAATGATAGGGGATATGCGTGAACTTGGCACGGAGTCTGTCGCCGAGCATATTGCCATATTAAAGAAATTGGCATTGATGGATTTGGATCTTGTCTGCCTCGTAGGGGAAGAGTTCCGTAAAGCTCTTGACTCGGAACAGATGGTTCGACAGGCTCGCCATCCGTTCGCTTTGGGCGCTGAGCCTGTGGTTCGACAATGTTCGCCAACCAGCGAAGTGTCCCCCTCAAATACGAAATGGTTCCCGACCTCCGATGACCTTGCGACTTGGCTGAAAGAGAACCCTATCACCAATCACACAATCCTAATCAAAGGCTCCCGCGGGATCCGGATGGAGAAGATTTTGTCAGAGTTATAGGGAACTTCCTCTCGTCAAAAATCATGGTGAGCCCAGTGACAGGTACTTTGTCGATGCGAGTCTGGATGACATATCTGGCAAGCATTCCGACAAAGTAACCTATTGTCAGTCCGACAATTGTCCCGACAATCACATCACCGAGGTAATGCTTCCCGACGAATATCCTGCTGACAGCCACCAACGCCGCCCATGTCAGCGCGAACTTGTAGAAGCCGTTGTAGGTGTGTGTGCGGTCGTTTCTGAATCCGATGATCAGGCACATCACAAGGGCGAAGGCATTTGCCGCATGCGCCGAGAAGAACCCGTAGAACCCTCCGCGGCCTTCCAGCACGTTCAGCCCTCCGAGGAGCATCCTCGCGCTGTAGCTTGGCCTGAGTCTATCGACTGAATGTTTTACGATCGTGGAGAACTGGTCGCACAGCCCGAACGCGATTCCGACAGAAACCAGCACAACCAGAGCCTTTTTCCATCCAAGCCTTCTGAACAGGAAATATGCGCAGATCGCATACGCCGGGATCCACACCGTCTTGTCCGACATCAGCATCCAGAGCTGGTCCGTTGCCGGCGTGCTGAAACTGTTCAGAAACAGGGTGGCGTTCTGATCAATCCTGTGCAGGAATCCTATGAGTGAAGCGCTGACCATAGCATATCCTTTAAGTCCTTGATCCCCTCACCGCTGACCGATGAGATGAACACGTGAGGAATTCCCTTAGGCAGCGACGGCTCGATTTCTTTCTCGATGTCCTTGTCGATCAGGTCGCATTTGGTGATGGCCAGAACCCGATCCTTGTCCAGAAGTTCGGGGTTATATTCCTTAAGCTCGTTGAGCAGGGTCTCGTAGCTTGCCTTGATGTCGTCCTCTTCCGCGGAGACCATAAAGAGCAGCACCGAGTTCCTTTCGATGTGGCGGAGGAAGCGTATTCCTATGCCTCTTCCTTCGTGCGCCCCTTCTATGATTCCAGGGATATCCGCCATTACAAATGACTGATCGTCATAATATTGTACGATTCCAAGATTCGGCTCCAGCGTCGTGAAAGCGTAGTTGGCGATTTTAGGTTTCGCCGCCGTGATCGCCGCCAGCAAGGTTGATTTTCCGGCGTTAGGGAAGCCTACAAGCCCCACATCAGCCAGCACCTTGAGCTCCAGGATGAACCATCCTTCCTGCCCATCCTCTCCCGGCTGCGCATACCTTGGAGTCTGGTTGGTGGCTGTCTTGAAGTTGTTGTTGCCCAGACCGCCACGTCCTCCCTTGCAGAGAATCCGCGTCTCTCCCGGCTCCATCATCTCGAACAGCACCTCTCCGGTCTCCGCGTCCTTCGCCACGGTACCCACCGGCACGTCCAGAATGATGTCCTCTCCGTTCTTGCCGGTGCGAAGTCCGCCCTCTCCGTGTCCTCCTTCCTCTGCCTTGATGTGCTTGCGGTACTTGAGGTGGATAAGCGTCCAGAACTGCGGATTGGCCCGAAGGATGATATGTCCCCCACGGCCTCCGTCTCCGCCGTCCGGTCCCCCCTTAGGCACATACTTCGCCCTGTAGAGATGCATCGATCCCGCACCCCCGTGCCCCGAAGCGCACCAGATCTTCACGTAGTCTATGAAATTGCTGTCCGGCATAGTACTCTATAAATCAATTTGTCAAATGATTGCGCAGACTCCCGTGCGGGTTTTGTGCGGCACCATCGCGCGCTGTAAAACACCTTTTTCTAATCGTGTTCTTCACGCTGTTCATCCCCGAAGCCTTCAATCGTACAAAGATAGTAAAAGTTTGGGAAAGAAAGGTTATTCTGAAATAATGAGCGAAAATGAGTCAAAAAGCAAGTGCGACATTACAAAGGCAGAGTTTTGTCCGGCAGAAGTCCTCTTTCCCGGACAAACCGATGATATTACAAAGTTTCTCCGGTATTATGCCGTTTCGGTGGACATTTATTATTATTCAGCTGTCGTGCTCCGCCTGAAATCCATTATCACCCATCGAAAAGTATTTCCCGATTTTTTTGTCGCATCTTTCTCAATGTGACCCATTGATCCATAGGTATCTGACTGAGTGATGATTCAGGTAATCAAAAGCCATATAGATGAGTCCACTTGAAAAAGTCTTTTTTCAAAAAAATATGTGCCACACAGGTACTTCCAACGGGGGTAAAAAGTGGCGAATGGCACTTTTTCAAGTGGACTCATTAATTCATCTCCACGAAGTACTTCCGTACTCCAAGAGCGGAATTTCGGCCTAAAGTCGCTCGTGAGGGAACAATCATCCTTATAGAAGCGTGAACTAGGCTAAATATCGCTTGTAGGAGAACATTATAATGCTCCTGTGGTGTGTGCATGACACATTCCCACCGATTATTGACAGGGGTTTGCAATTACAATGAGATAATGTATTTTACTGCAAGCAGTCTGCTTGCGGAGGTTTAGTTGATGATGTGATAGTCAACAACCTTGGCTTATGCTCGCATATTCTTTTGAACAGGATTTCCGGTTGTAATGATGGATAATTTATGACAATCGTTAAACAACAAACACACAAAGGGGAAGTGTGGAGGTTAATCTTCTTTGAATGAAGGAGTTATCTGCTCGTCCTCCAACTTGTTTCTGGTAGGAGGAACTATTGGTGATTACTTGATTACTACCGTGTTAGCCTCCATGCCAGAATATCATGTGTCAGAGTTTTTAGTGTAATTATTGCAAATTAATGTTATTTTTGCACCGATAATCAATGAGTTGAAGCAAGAAAGACAACTTTATGGCAAAAATCGCCTTCATTGACCTTGAAATAGATGGCAAAGGCAGGATTCTGGACATCGGTGGAGTGAAAAACGGACTGAGCTTTCATTCCGCGAGGATTCCGGAGTTTGCGGACTTTGTCTCTGACTGCGATTGTCTTTGCGGGCATAATATCATCGAGCACGACATCAAGTACCTGAAACCATTCCTTAGAAAGGAATATATCATCATCGACACCCTTTATCTCTCGCCGCTGCTTTTCCCGCAGAAGCCTTACCACAAACTTCTCAAGGACGACAAGATCCTTACGGAAGAACTGAATAACCCGTTGAATGACAGCTTGAAGGCGCAATCTCTCTATGAGGATGAGGTGATGGCGTTCAAGGCCTTGGACAAGGATTTCCAGCAGCTGTACTATGATCTGCTGAACGAGGATATCCACTTCTCAGGATTTTTCAAAAGCATTGAATATGTCCCTCAAGGAAGCCGTTCTTTTTCCGGAAATCCACTGCGGACATCTTCCGAGAGTTATTCAAAGGCAAGATTTGCGAGCATTCAAATGTCGAGTCTTTTGTTAGGGATCACAAGGTGGAATGCGCCTATGCGGCTGCCTTGATCAGCACTGATGACAGAAATTCCATAACTCCTGCGTGGATTCTTCACAACTATCCGAGTGTCGAGAACGTGATAAGAGGTTTAAGGGCCGTGAACTGCGGAGATGCTCGATGCCGATATTGCTCACAAAAACTGAATGCGGAATATTCATTGAAAAAGTGGTTCGGCTACGACCGTTTCAGGACTTTCGGAGGGGAGCCGCTGCAGGAGAATGCGGCAAAAGCAGCGATTAAAGGTGAATCGTTGCTTGCCATATTCCCGACCGGCGGAGGGAAGTCGCTGACATTCCAGTTGCCGGCCTTGATGGCAGGGGAGACCGTCAGAGGGCTGACCGTCGTGATCTCACCGCTCCAATCCCTGATGAAGGATCAGGTGGAGAATCTGGAGAAGAAAGGAATCTCGGAAGCCGTCTATATCAATGGCTTGCTGTCTCCGATTGAACGCCGCAACGCTTTGGAGAGGGTAGAGTCCGGGGAGGCCTCGCTGCTTTACATCGCCCCGGAGCAACTCCGCTCCAAGACCATCGAGAAGGTTCTGATGTCCAGAACCTTGGTCCGAATCGTGATTGACGAGGCGCATTGCTTCTCCGCTTGGGGGCAGGACTTCCGGATTGAATATATGTTCATCGGGGAGTTCATCAAGCATCTTCAGGAGAGTAAAGGCCTTCACACTCCGATTCCGGTCTCCTGCTTCACGGCGACCGCGAAACCGAAGGTGATCAGCGACATCTGTGACTATTTCCGGGACAGGCTTGGGATAACCTTGAAGCGTTTCACGACTGATGTTGCTCGCACTAATCTTCGATATACTGTTCTGTTCAGGGCTTCCGATGAGGATAAATACCAGACCCTGAGGAACTTGCTCGATGGCACAAAATGTCCGGCCATCGTTTATGTGACCAGAACCAAAGCCGCGGAGAAAATCGCTGAAAGGCTCGGCAAGGACGGTTTTGACGCAAAGGCCTTCCACGGTCAGATGGAGGTCAACACAAAGGTCAAGGCCCAGGATGATTTTATGAGCGGCAAGGTCAGGATAATCGTGGCCACATCAGCGTTCGGGATGGGAGTGGACAAGAGCGATGTCGGTCTGGTTGTCCACTACGAGATTTCGGATTCGCTGGAGAATTATATTCAGGAAGCGGGAAGGGCGGGACGTGATGTCAACTCGCAGGCGGAATGCTACGTCCTTTACAATGACGACGACCTTAACAAACACTTCATACTTCTGAATCAGACGAAGCTCACCCTGAGTGAGATAAACCAAGTCTGGAGCGCTGTCAAGAAACTTACGGCAAAGCACGACTGCATCCACATCTCCGCTTTGGAGATAGCCCGCAAGGCAGGTTGGGAGGAAATCCGGGACGTTGAGACCAAGGTGAAAAGTGCGATTGCCGCCCTGGAGACCGCCGGTTATCTGAGACGCGGGATGAACAGCCCGAGAATATTCGCGACAAGCATTGTCCCGAGGAATATGGACGAGGCTTCGGAGCGGATAGAACGATGCCCGGATTTCACTGAGGATGACAAACTGGACGCCAGAAGAATCATCAAGTCATTGATCTCGGAGCGCAGCCGTTCCCGCGCCGGGACCGCCGAGGCGGAGTCCCGTGTTGACTATCTTTCGGATATGCTCGGCATAGAGACCCGCAAGGTGATCAGTATCGTGGAGAGAATGCGTGTGGCCGGAATCCTCGCCAAGGACGACGATATGACGGCCTACCTCCGGCTTGGCCAGCTCAGGAAATTCAAATATTACATCCAGCTGGAGAAATTCCTCGTCGAGACAGTCATCGGCGAGTGCACGAAATTCAGTCTGAAGGAGATAAACGAGAAAGCGATCGCTTCCGGAATCGCAAGGTCCTCCGTGAAGGACATCCGTACAATCCTGTTTTTCTGGACGATAAGGCACTACATCGAAAAGCGCCCGGTCACGGACGATTATATTCAGATAGCGGCTAAGGTTTCGGCCTCGGATCTGGAAAAGCAGATCGCTGTCAGGAACTCAATCGCTTCGTTCATCGTCTATCGTTTCAAGGATAATGATAAAGAGGAGGACGGCGAGGTCAAGGTCGGGTTCTCGTTGGCCGGACTTGTCGGTGACTACAACGACAGCGCTCTTTTCCCGGAAAAGGTGGATGTCGGAATGGCCGAAGAGGCGCTCCTGTTCCTCGCGAAGACCGGAATCCTGAACCTGGAAGGCGGCTTTATGGTCTTGTACAACAAGTTGCAGATCGAACGGCTCAAAGACAGCAAGTGCCGCTACAAAAAGGACGACTACCACAATCTGGACGACTTCTACAAGCAGCGGATCCAGCAGATCCACATCATCGGAAAGTATGCGAATATGATGGTGTCCGACAAAAATCGGGCTATGGAATATGTCCACGACTATTTTGTGCTGGATTTCAAGGCTTTCATAAAGAAATATTTCGATTCGAAGGAGGCGAAAAGAATCGACAGGAACATCAGCGAGAAAAAGTACGAAGAGCTGTTCGGAAGTCTGACCGGGACACAGTCAGATATAATCAATGACAGCGAATCAAGGTTCATCGTGGTTCCGGCCGGACCTGGAAGCGGCAAGACCTATGTCCTCGTGCGCAAGCTGGCCTCTTTGATCCTTCTGGAGGATGTCAAGTCCGAGCAGCTTCTGATGCTGACATTCTCAAGGGCCGCGGCTACGGAGTTCAAGAAGCGGCTCAAGGCTCTGATCGGCAACGCCGCCGAATATGTCGAGATCAAGACTTTCCATTCATATTCATTTGACATTCTTGGCAGGAAGGGAACGGTCGAGGGTTCCGAACATATTGTCGCCGACGCTGTCGTGGAGATTCGTTCAGGCAGGGTTGAAAGGAGCCGGATAACCAAGTCAATCCTTGTCATCGACGAGGCACAGGACCTTGGTGAGCAAGAATTCGCTCTGGTCAAGGAACTTATCCGTTGCAATGAGGATATGAGGGTCATAGCGGTCGGTGACGATGACCAGAACATCTACGAATTCCGTGGCTCTGACTCCGGGAATATGAAATCCCTGATCACTGAATATGGAGCGTCTGTCTATGATATGCTGGAGAATTTCAGAAGCTCCCAGACGGTCATCTCTCTGGCGAACTCCTACGTTAAAGGAATATCCGGACGTTTGAAGTCCGATCCGATCGTAGGTAAGAGAATTGATCCAGGGAATATCCGTTTGGTCCGTCATTCCACTCCCGACTATGAACAGGCCATTGTTAATGAGATTGTTTCGGATGGAAGCCCTGGCAACGTCTGCGTTCTTACCGCCACGAATGACGATGCCTTGGTGATATCGGCTTTGCTTAACAAGTCCGGACGGAAAGCCAGGCTGATTCAATCCCGAGAAGGATTCCAGCTTTCAGACCTCGCCGAGTTCAGAAGTTTTCTTGACGCCATCCGGAAATATGACTCCGCCTGCCTCGATGATGTGACGTGGGCTGAAGCGGCGGATGCCGTGCGGCGCCGTTTCAGTGACAGTGGATGCCTTGATCTGCTTGAGAACTGTCTGGCCGCTTTTAATGATGAATATCCAACCCGTAAGTACATCACTGATTTTGAGAACTTTCTGCTGGAGTCTCAACTTGAGGATTTCACGAGGTCCAAGGATTCGGAGGTAGTCGTCTCAACCATACACAAAGCCAAAGGTTGTGAATATGACAACGTGTATGTCTCGCTGAAGGGACTACATAATGTGACCGACAAGGAGCGCCGGATGGCCTATGTCGGAATGACCAGGGCTAAGAACAACCTATCGGTGCATTTTGACAATGCGGACATATTCACAGATGAAGTGTCCCGCGCCGTGATGGTTGGAGATGATTCGGTCTATGGCTCACCGGAGGAGGTTCTGATGCAGCTTTCGCATCGGGATGTCGTGCTGGATATGTTCAAAGGCAACCAAAATCTGTTGCAGAGTCTGCATTCCGGAACCAGACTTGAGCTTGATGGTGACTACCTGTCCGCCGAGATCGACGGTTGCCGCAGGACGGTTCTGAAATTCTCGGCCTCGTTCCGTGAAAAACTTGCCAAAATGGCTTCCAAAGGATATTCACCGGTCGAGGCCAAGGTCAGGTTCCAAGTGTTCTGGCGTTATGATGAGCAGGTCGAAGGTAGTGCGGAGCCTGTTCGCCGTGAGATAATGATAATTCTTCCTGACTTGACTTTTCATAAATCGTGACCGTGGAGGATAAATACTTCACTATGAGTGATATAACAGAGCGTCCTCCAATGGGTGGAAGGACGCTCTGGGATCTCGATGATTTCCAATCGATTAGGCTCCACGGTATGTGGCGTTGTTTTGTTGCCGCTCGGCTGCCTTACCGCTCAATGAAGAGCGGCTCGGCGCGGAGGTAGTTGCCGGTCGTGGTGAAAGAGGCATCCTTTATCCTGATTTTCCTCGCAAGAACCGGTGTCTCGGCGTTTTTGGCCGCGATGAAGGAATATGTTCCCTTCTCGGTGGCCCAGCCGGAGCGTTGCTCATCGTATGAGGCGAGGAGATTCTTCGGGATCCTTATCTCTACTGTCTGTGATTTTCCCGGGGCTATCACATCCGTCTTTGAGAAGCCTTTGAGCTCGCGGGCAGGTTTGTCCATGTCCTTGCCGGGGGCTTTGACGTAGATCTGGACGACCTCCTTTCCGGAATATTTGCCGGTGTTCTCCACGGTCAGGTTGACGACATATTCATCACCGGCGTCCTCCACGGTCATTCCGCTGTACCTGAAGTCCGTGTAACTCAGGCCGAAGCCGAACGGATAGGCGGTGCGGATCTTCTTGGTGGTGTAGTACCTGTAGCCGCAGTAGATGCCTTCACGGTAGTTGACGTAGTCGATGTTCTCGATGTCGTACCGTTTCGTGACTCCGGCTGGAGCCGGACGGTGGAACGAGTAGTTGACCGGTTTGTCGGTGAGGATCTGAGGCATGGTTCCGGCCGTCGGGTCATCGTAATAACTTACAGGAATGCTCATCGGAAGCCTTCCGCTCGGAGTTTCCTTACCGGAAAGCACTGAGGCTATGGCATGTCCGGCCTCGCATCCCGGAAGCCAGCTCATGACGATTGCGTCGGCCATGTCCTGCCATGCGGTCATGTCCACGATTCCGCCGACATCCAGCACGACAATCAGCTTTTTGCCCTCCTTGTGGAACGCTGTCGAGACTCCCTTGATAAGCCGCATCTCGGCGTCGGACAGCAGATAACTGAATTGGTAGAGTCTGTCCTTGCCTTCACCGAATATGCGACCGATGGTTATGACGGCCTTGTCGGCTTCCTTTGCGGCCTGCTCCAGCACGGCTTTGGACGGCATGGCCTCGGCCGGACGTTCGGCATCCACGAACCATTTGTCGAACTTGCTGTTGATCCTGCGGGTATTGAACCTTTCGTATCTAAGGCAGTCTTTGTAGAAGTCGTCTGTCGTTTTGTCCAGTCCGAATCCCGCGTCGGAAAGCCCCTTCTTGAGGTCTATAACGTATGAGCCGTTGACGTTTCCGGCTCCTGTGCCTCCGGTGATGAACTCGTAGGAAGTCACTCCGAACAGCGCTATCTTCGACTCAGGTGCCAAAGGCAGGGAAGCCGCATCGTTCTTCAGCAGCACGATTCCTTCCTCGGCGGCTTTCCGGGCCACAGACGCATTGTGCCGGAGGTTCGGTTTATTGGAATATTCATACCCTTTGAACCGAGGACATTTGACGATGAGCCTCAGGAGTCTCGCCACTGCCGTGTCAACCACCGGCATAGGCAATGAGCCGTCGGTCATGGAGTTGACGAGACGATTGTAGTGCTCGTCGCTGCCCGGCTGGATCATGTCGTTGCCGCTTGCGACCATCTTGTCTGAATATAATCCCGCGGCCCAGTCTGTCATGACCACACCTTTGTAGCCCCAGTCATCACGAAGAACTCCTGTCGCCAGGTCGTGGTTCTCTGCGGCCAATGTCCCGTTGACATAGTTGTACGATGTCATGACGGTCCACGGATCGCTCTCCTTGATGGCGATCTCGAAGTTCCTCAGGTAGATTTCGCGCAGTGCCCGGACGGGAACCCTTGCGTCAAGGTAGAGCCTGTTGAGTTCCTGATTGTTAGCGGCGAAATGCTTGATGGATGTTCCGACTCCTTGGCTCTGGATTCCGCGGATGTAGCCAGCCGCGACCCTGCCGGCCAGAAGAGGATCTTCGGAGTAATATTCGAAGTTTCTGCCGCACAGAGGATTGCGTTGGATGTTGATGCCAGGGGCGAGCAGGACATCGACTCCATATTCGAGAACCTCATTGCCTATGGCTCCGCCGACCTCCTCGACAAGCGATGGATTCCAGGTGGAGGCGAGGGAGGTTCCGATCGGGAACTTGGTGCATGGGCGGTCGTCGATCCTGACTCCCGCAGGGCCGTCCGCCAGCACGATAGCCGGGATGCCCAGCCTTTCTATCGGGTGGGTTGTTCCGGCGGAACCCTTTACGTAGAGAGTCGTGTAGCCGACTCCGTCGAAAGCTTTCGCTCCGCTGCCTACCAGCAGGGCAGCCTTCTCCTCGGTTGTCAATTCATTGACAATCTGTGAAATATTATCACCGTTCAACTTCAACGGAGAACCCGCGAGCAGAACGGTGACCAAAAGAGAACCAATCATCATTGACTATGCCTTGTCCATCATTGTGAATATCCTTGCGCGGACTTCCTCGATGGTCCCGGTGCCGTCGATCTCCTCGTACTTGCCGGCTTTCTTGTAGTACTCCACAAGCGGTTCGGTCTTCTCGTGGTAGGTCTTGATGCGGTTGTTGATTGTCTCGTCCCTGGCATCATCGGCGCGGCCTTCGATCGCGGCCCTGTGCTTGATGCGCTCCATGATCATCGTGTCGGGGATCATGATGGAGACAACGGATGTGACAGCCTCGCCGTTCTTAGCGAGCATCTTGTCAAGAGCCTCGGCCTGGGCGATGGTGCGAGGGAATCCGTCAAGAAGGAAGCCGGAGACTCCGGTCACGGTCTTGAACTTGTTCTCGATCATGCCTTCCACAACCTCGTCCGGAACGAGTTCGCCTGCGTCGATCAGAGCCTTTGCCTTGAGGCCAAGCTCAGTACCCTTGGCGATCTCACCGCGGAGAAGCTCACCGGTGGAAATGTGGCAGAGATTGTATTTTTCAACCATTGCTGAGGCCTGGGTGCCTTTCCCGGCGCCCGGAGGGCCAAAAAGAATAAAGTATTTCATATCTGTGTCCAATACATAAATGTCTTTGAGGTTTCTTCCGATCTCGTTGTAGTCAAGCCCGAAGCCGACAATGAAGTCATCCGGAATCTCCATCGCCACATAATCTAGCTTCACGTCCTTTGTGTAGGATGCCGGTTTGAGGAGCATCGTGCAGATCCTTGTCTCGACAGCGCCTTTCTCTTTGAGGAGCTCCTTGAGAGCCACGATGGTGTTGCCGCTGTCCACAATGTCTTCCACGACAATCACCCTCTTGCCCTCGATGCTTCTGGTCAAGCCCATGACCTCGCGCACGTTGCCTGTGGTGTGGGTGCCGTTGTAGGACGAAAGCTTGATGCAGACCAGCTCGCAGTTGAACGTGAGCCTCTTCATCAGCTCCGACGTGAACATCAGTGATCCGTTGAGGACACAAAGGAGTACCGGGCAATCTGTACACCCGTTGAAATCATGGTTGATCTTCTCGGCTACCTTGTCGATGGCTTCCTCAAGCCGCTCGTTCGGAATGAACGGCTTGAAGGACTTGTCAAATAGTCTGACGTTGCTCATTGTGGTTCGTTGTTTATAGTAAAAAACAAAATTAGGCAATATTCCTTAAAAAAACAGAAAAAACATACCTATGTTTTATGTTTCTTTTCGTTTTTTACGTTTACTTGCCTTACCTTGCCGGCCTGAACTTAAAGGGATGTGAATCTCTTGGCATAAACATCACGAATCATGAATATCCTGAAAAACTTCACTGCCGCGCTGCTGCTCGCGGTGCCTTTGTTTCAGGCTGATCTGACAGCTCAGTCTGACAACCTCATGAAGGCGATATTATATCTGTCCGGCGTGGATTCCGAGGAGGAACTGGACGAGCAGGAGATGGAAAGATTCTCCGTATTGGCATCCAGTCCGTTGGAAATCAATCTTGTGTCAAGAAGCCGTATGGCCACATGCGGACTTATGAGTCAGTACCAGGTGGCGAGCCTGATGGACTATCGCTTGCGGAATGGTGATGTGCTTTCCGTCTCGGAACTCGCTGCTGTTGACGGTTTCGGAGAGGATTACGCCAATGCTCTCAGACCGTTCATTTCGTTCGCCTCCAACGCTTTGCCTGGTCAGACAGAGATCGGATCAAAGCGTCTGACAAATGAGGCCTTGGCCCGTTCCGCGGTCAAAGGGAAGGATTTCAACTATGGAGCCAAGTACAGAATGAACTATGGCGAGTCTTTCGAGTTTTCATCGGCTGCCAGGACTAAATATTCAGACAAAGAGCGGTTTCCTCCATCGGCGTGGGCGATGAATATGACATATTTTGGCAAGAGAAGGATCGGCAAGGTCATCATCGGGGACTTCAACGCCCGTTTCGGCCAGGGGCTTACGCTATGGAGCGGAATGTCCATGTCTGGACTGTCATCTTCATCATCATTCAGTAAACGGCCATCCGGATTGTCTCCGTCATGGTCATGGTCCGGGATAGGAAGCCATAGGGGAGTGGCGGCCGACTTCACGGCCGGGCGCATGGTTCTCTCCGCGTTTGCCTCCTTTCCAGGGCTTCGCTCATGGTGCGAGAGCGGCAAACCCGCCGAAATCTCTCTGATGACAGGAGCGAACATAACCCTCCATTCCCGCAACGGGCAGTTATCCCTCACAGGCTACTGCCTGACAGAGCCAATGAATATGCCGGTTAGGCCTAAGACCGGCAAACTGTCAGGAGACTTCCGCCGTTCATGGCGCGGGGTGGATTACTTCGGGGAGTTTGCATGGGATTTCTCCGGAAAGAGTCCCGGAGCCATTCTTGGAGCCGTGTTTCCTTTGGGAGGCGATTGGAAACTCTCATCGGCTGTCCATAGTTATTCCTCAAGTTTCGGTTCTGATTATACGGGAGGGATACGAGGCTGGACAAAGACTTCCGACGAGCATGGAGCCACCGTCGGGCTTGAGAAGGCGGGAGCTTTCCTTACGGCCGACTTTGCCGTCAAGGACAGAGACCGTAGCAAGAGACAGGTCCGTGTGCTTTTCAGATTACCGTTGCAGTTGACCAAGGTGATGGTTCTTTCTGTGAGGATTACGGAACGTTTCCGTCCTTACGAGGAGGTTCTTCGATACCGCACCGGGGCTCGTTGTGATCTGGACTGGTCAAGTTCAGGGCTGTCGGCGCGTTACGGCCCGTCAGACAAGCCGGCCTGGAAGATCAGAGGCAGGCTTGAGGGACTGCTGTGCCGTTCGCTGGCCGGTCTCGCCTACCTGGAAGGTGGACGGAAAACAGACTGGTTCAGCGCCTATCTTCGAGGAACCATATTCATTGTCGATAATTGGGATGACCGGATATATTCATACGAGCGGGACGCTCCGGGTAACTTCACTGTCCCGGCCTATTACGGGCGTGGATGGAGTCTGTCAGCTGTTTCCGGATGCAAATTGCGGCTTGGCAGGGGGAGGGCCTTGAAACTGTACTTCAGGGCCTCGACAATGGCATATTCATTCATGAAAGAGCCAAAGCCTTCGGTTTCGGAAGCGAAGGCTCAGGCGGTGGTGATGTTTTGACGGCTACTTTGGAATCCTTATTTTCATCCCAGGCTTGATGTTCTCGCCTATCCCGTTGAACTTCATGATCTTTTCGGCAGTCATGCCCGGGAACTTCTTCGCGATGCTGTAGAGGGAGTCACCAGCCTTCACGGTGTAGTCGGTGTAACTCAACTGGCTGGAGGCTGATTTGACAGCTGATGCGGTCGGCGCCCCGCCTCCCTTATAGATGCGGATCTTCTGTCCGATCCTGAGGTTCGTGCTTCTGAGGTGGTTCCACTTCTTGAGTTGGTTCACGGTGACATGGTACTTGGCCGCGATCTTTCCCAAAGTGTCGCCCTTCTTGACCTTATAAGTGATCGTGCCGCCTGAATATGTCTCACCGGACGAACGCTTCCCGTCATCCACAAGGGTCTGCGGGTTGAGATATTCAGAAGCCTTGTATGTGTAGATCGAGTCCTCGTGGGCTATGAAGTCGCTGGAGTAGTTGTATGGAATCCGGAGGATGTAGGTTTTGCTGTCGCCTGGAATCACATCCTTGATGTACTGCGGGTTAAGGTTTCTGAGCTCATCGACGGAGATTCCGACAAGCTCGCTGATCTGCTTGAAATGCAGGTTCTTGTGAATCTCGAATGTGTCTAGCTGGGCCGGCATCCGCATGTTTGCCGGAGCAAGTCCGTACTCCTTGCTGTAATGGATGGCGTACATCGCCCCGACGAACGCCGGGACATAGCCTCTGGTCTCACGCGGAAGGTAGTCATAGACCGACCAAAAATCCCTTTTGCCCCCGTTCCTGCGAATGGCCTTGTTGATGTTGCCCGATCCGCAGTTGTAGGACGAGATCGCAAGGTTCCAGTCTCCGAATACGTTGTAGGAGTCGGTCAGGTAACGCGCGGCGGCATCGGCTGACTTGAACGGGTCAAGTCTCTCGTCCACGAAGGAGTTGATCTCCAGTCCATAGAGCTGCGCGGTCCTGAACATGAACTGCCACATCCCTTTCGCTCCCGCACTTGAGACCGCAACCGGGTTCAGCGCCGATTCGATGATGGCCATGTACTTGAGCTCGTCCGGGAGGTTGTACTTGTTGAATGTCTCCTCGAAGATCGGCATATAGTACTGGCAAAGCCCCAGGATCGTGCCCATCTTGGTCGGCATCTTCTCTGAATAGAGTATCATGTAGTTGCGGACCTTGTCGTTGTATGGGAGGGTGATGAAGGAGTTCATCTTTTCCAGCCTGGCTTTCATCACTTCGTCCGGAACGTTTGACGTGAACCGGATCGAATCCATGTCGTAGCCGTTCCCTTCCTCGTTCTTTCTGGCCTGACGGTGCAGATACCAGATACTCAGAAGGCTGTCCGTAACCTCCTGGGTATAGTCCTCGGGATTCAGTCCGGCCGCCGTCTTGAGTTTGTTCTCCTCATAGACATCGATCATCTCACCCGCGATGCTGTCTTTCAGGATGCTTTCATGCTTCAGTTTGTCCAAGGCTTTCTGAAGGGAATCGACCCGTTGTCTGAGTTCCTGATTCTCTTCCTTGATCTTTTTTCTGAATACCTGCGCTCCGGCGTTCCCTTGGAGCAGGAAGACCATGAGCAGTATGACGGGCAGTGTCGCGTATGTGGTTTTTCTCATCCTTTCGTGCTCTTGTTAAAATCTAAGACCGACTTTGATTCCTATCGCGTTGTCCCCGAACGCTCCCATGCCGAAACTCATAGGTGGAACCGAGCGTGTGGGGGATGCGATGGCATATTCATTATGTGGCGGGATATATTCATTATAAGGAGAGATGACGGTCGGCGTGACATTAAGGGTGAGCTCGTCGTTCATCTCGAAGTCCTGCATGTAGGCGAACACATTGGCATCGATAACTTGAAGCAGGTAGCTGCCTACAATAGCGACAACAGAATAATCCCTGTAGCGCCTGTAAACATTCCTGAAGTACAGCGCCCTTTCCGCCGGAATGGAGCCGGTGTATCCTCCGTCAGGATTTGTCGCCTCGTTGTGGATGCGCTTGAATCTTTTGTAGTTCTTGCTGTTCAAGGCGTAGAAATGGTAGGAACCGATCATCATTCCCCAATATATCGGAATCTTCCAATATTCCCCGTTGTACGCCTGCCCGAGTCCCGGCAGGAGGATTGAATATATCGTCGCCTTCCCAGGTTGGTTCTTCACATCCCTCTTGTAGTTGACAACTCCGTCCATGAGAGTGGCCCAGTAGATGAATCCGGCGCTTGCGAACATATACTTGGCCATGTCCTTCGAGCGAGTGTCCAGCTCGAACTCCATGTTAGGGTCAAGCGCCATGGCGATGTCATAACCCTTCTTGGAGTGCCTGTACTTGCTGTTGTAGTGGATTCCCAGTCCAAGGGTCGTTCCGATGCCGCCGTAGATTATCGGCAGTTTCCAGTACTGCTTGTTGTAGATCTGCTCGGATCCGATGAACACCGTCGATCCGGCGAACATGGTTCCGATCCTCAGTGTAGTGTCCTTGTGGCTGACCCCTCTGAAGAATTCCCGGAAAGACCACATCTTGTCCACGGAATCCCTCGCGGAGGTGGTGTCGCTCGGGTCATTGTAGGTCTGGTTGAACGCCTCTTCCCTGAACTGCGCTTTCGCGCCCGTGGAAAAGGCCGCCAGGCAGACAAGTGCCAGAGATATCCTGAGAATCAGATTCTTCATTGTTCTTCTTAGATGTTCGAGTCCTCAAGGGCCTTGAGGAACCTGCCCACTTCCTCGTCGGAGTTGAACTTGATTGTCATCGTTCCCTTTCCGGAGGCCGAGCGTTTCAGGCTGATGCTGTTATCAAAAAACTTGCCGATGTGCTCCAGAACCTTGTAATATTCATCCGGAAGATCCTGCTGTTTTGTGGCCGCCTTTGTGTTTTCGTCCTTGCTCAGTTTGTGAACCTTCTCCTCCAGCTGGCGTACCGAAAGGCCGTCCTTGATCACGAGGTCGCAGAGAAGTTCTTGAATATGAGGGTCTTCCACTCCAAGCAGGACTTTCGCGTGTCCTGTGCTGAGAAGCCCGGTCTTGAGGTCGTGCTGGACTTTGGTCGGGAGTTTGAGAAGCCTCAGATAATTGGCCACTGAGGCTCGCTTCTTGCCGACGCGCTGCGCCATCATCTCCTGGGTGAGGTTACACTCGTCCATCAGTCTCTGGTAGCTCATCGCCACCTCAATCGGATCGAGATCCTGCCTCTGGATGTTCTCCACGATGGCCATCTCAAGCATTCCCTGATCGTCCGCGGTGCGGATGTAGGCCGGGATGATGTCCATTCCAGCCCTCTTGCAGGCCTTGAACCTGCGCTCGCCGCTGATGATCTGATAGCGTCCGTTCTTGAGTTTGCGCACCGAGATCGGCTGGATGAGACCGAATGTCCTGATCGAGTCGGCCAGTTCCTCCAACGCCTCGTTGTCGAACGCCATACGAGGCTGGTAAGGGTTCGGCTCAATCAGATCCACAGGGATCCTGAGCACGTCACCGTAGTCCTGCTCGGGTTTTGACCCGGCGATCTCCTTATTGATATAGCCGACCGGCTTTCTTTCCGGCCCGATTGTCTGGATGTCTCCCAAAAGGGCGCTGAGCCCTTTGCCCAGCCTGCTTTCCTGCTTGTTATTGCTGCTCATTGTCTTTATCTCTCGTTCTTTTCCAACACTTCCTTGGCGAGGTTCATATAGTTGGTAGTTCCGTTGCTGACCACATCATAGAGGATTATCGGCTTGCCGTGCGAAGGGGCCTCGCTGAGACGTATGCTCCTCTGGATCACCGTATTGAAAACCATGTCCTGAAAATGTTCCTTCAGTTCGTTCACAACCTGCGCGTGAACCTTTGTCCTGCCGTCGAACATCGTCACGACGAACCCTTCGATGGTGAGCGACGGGTTCACGCCGCTCTGAACCAGTCTGATGGTCTGGAGCAGTTTGCCGAGCCCCTCAAGGGCGAAGAACTCCGGCTGCACAGGAATCATCACGGAGTCGGATGCCGAGAGAGCGTTGATCGTGATGAGTCCCAAGGAAGGGGAACAGTCGATGATGATGTAGTCGTAGTTGTCGCGGATCGGGGCGAGTCTTCTTTTCAGGATCGTCTCCCTGTCCTCCACATCGATCATCTCAATCTCCGCTCCGACAAGGTTGATGTGCGACGGAATCATCTGAAGGTCAGGAATCTCTGTCTGAATCAAGGCATCCTGAATGTCAATCGTGCCGATCATCACCTCGTAGATCGTCCTCTTCTCGTCATTGTCCGGAGAGAAATTCAGTCCGGAGGTGGTGTTGGCCTGCGGGTCGGCGTCGATGATGAGTACCTTCTTCTCCAGCACCGCAAGCGACGCAGCGAGGTTGATGGCGGTCGTGGTCTTTCCCACTCCGCCTTTCTGATTGGCTATTGCTATGACTTTTCCCATATCCTGTGTGTATATTCAAATTTCAAAGTTACGGAAAATCTCTTGAAATGAAAAATCATTCGGTCTTGCTCGATTTTCCCGTTCTGAACTCTTGCGGCGACATTCCGGTCTCCCTGCGGAAGAATCAGCACAAATACGACGGATCGAGACCATCAGCGGAATCATCAACCATCGCACAGGCACGGCTTCGGTGCGATGCGTTTCCCCTGATCCAGGATAGCCTTTTTAGAAGCGAAAAAGGGAAATAATGTCGCCCGTATGTGCTCGGCAGCACTCACGGGAGGCGAAAAGTGGGGCAAACGTTTCCCAAGAGTGCGGTATGCACTCTTGAGGATCAAAAGGGGCCGAAAGTGCTGCCGATGGGATCAAGCGTAAAGAGCATAAGTAAAAATCTATTCAGGCCGGATCGACATCAAGCGCGATGTGGCCTGAATATTTTTTCTCCTTCTCGAAGCGTTCCACCGCCGCCGCAAGCGTCTCCTTGTTTCTCGCCAGCGAACGGTCTTTCGGCAGCAATACCCTGATTTGGCGGATGTTCTGGTTCGAGATTTTGTCGATAGCCGGTGAATATGGTCCTATGACATTCGGGCCGTTCTGCACGCCCGGAGCGAAGCTGACCTTGACCGCCAAAGCTCCCCGCAGGTACTCTCCGAGATCACGGCTCAGCAGGTCCACTCTGGCTTGGTTGTAATCTTTGATGACGACTCCGATGACCCTTGAATATGGCGGATAACCGAACAGCTTCCTTTCCCCGAGGAAACGGGCCATTGTACCGTTCTCGTCCAGTTTCCCGTCTATGCTTTGATAGACAGGGTGTTCCGGCTGTGAGGTCTGGATGACGAACAGACCTTTCTCTCCCCGCCGTCCGCAACGTCCTCTGAACTGTTCCAGAAGCTGGAGTCCTCTTTCGTCCGCCCTATAGTCCTCCTGCCCGAGGATAGAGTCGGCCTGAAGCACGGCCACAAGGGACAGTCCGCTGAAATCGAATCCCTTGGCGACCATCCTTGTGCCGATGAGTATGTCGATTTCCCCATTGGAGAATTTCCGGATGGTGTCCGTCTCATATTTCCGACTCTGTGCCGTGTCACTGTCCAGCCTCGCGATCCTTGCGTTCGGGAACAGTTTGGAGGCTTCCTCCTCGATCTTCTGTGTCCCTGAACCTAACGGTTTCAGTTCTCCTCCACATTTATGGCATTTCCCGGTATATTCATAAACCCTGCCGCAATAGTGGCAGACTAGTCTTTCGCTTCCGTCGGCGCGCCTGTGCAGGCTCAGGCTGACGTTGCAGCAGCGGCATTTAGGAATTTCGCCGCACTCCTGGCACTGCACGATCGGGGAATATGCCCGCCTCTCCCTGAGAATCAGCACCTGACGCTGCTCGCCGAGGCATTTGCCTATGTGCTCGATGAGTTTCCTGGAGAAGTTCCCGATCATACCGTTCTTGCGCCGCTCGGCGATTGTGTCGATGATTTCGATGTCCGAGTCCGCTGCGTCGTAGAACCGTTTGTTCAAGGTGACAAGCCCGTAACGCCCTACGCTGCAATTGTACAGCGACTCCAGCGACGGCGTGGCCGATCCCAGAATGACGTTGGCTCCGAATATCTTCGCCATCATTATCGCCGTTTCGCGGCCGTTGTACCGAGGGGCAGGTGAGTCCTGCTTGTAGGAGGTGTCGTGCTCCTCGTCCACTATCACCAGCCCTAAGTTTTTATGCGGCAGGAATATGGCGCTTCGGGTCCCGAGGACAACATAGCCCTTTCCCTCTGCCGGCTCTCCAGCGTGCCTTAGGACGGTGGCCACCTCTCGCTTTCTGGACATTGTCTCTCCGGAATGGAACACAAGCAGTTCCGGGAATGTCTCGCTGATCCTGTCCTCCAGTTGTCTGCTGAGCGCTATCTCCGGAACCAGATAAAGCACGTTCTTTCCCATCGCGAGCGTTTCCTGCGCCAGTTTCAGGTATATCTCCGTCTTTCCAGATCCCGTCACCCCATGCAGCAACGCCGGCTTCCCTTTCGCAAAAATCTCTTTTATCTTTGAATATGCTTCCTCCTGTGCCGCTGACAAGCTTATTTCCTTCTCTGTACCCTCGGACGTTTCGATTATGGACCCACCTATTGGCTCTTCGTCTTGATGATATGTAACAGAGTCACCATAACCGGTCACTGAGCCAGTGGTTCGACAAAGCTCACCAACCGTCGAAGTGAGCTCCCTGACCAATAATCCAATCTCCCCCTCCAACATTTCCTTCTCTGCCAAGTACCTTTCCCGACTCTCTGACTTCCGAGCTTTCGCGGCCAATTCCGCCTTTTTCTCCGCTCTTTCTTCCAGCCTCTTGATCTTATCCGCAATCTTTGTCCGATTCTTCTCTTCTCTTTCCACTTTGAGTGCCTCCTGACGGGCCTGCACAACTTCCTTCTCCACTTTCTGCGCTGGATAAGCCGCCTTGTAAACTTCCCCGACAGTGCACAGGTAATATTCCGCTATCTGTCTCCATAGTTCAATCTCCTCCTTGGTGACCGGTTCCAACCCTTCAGCCATGCCTAAGATCGGCTTCACCTTGTCCACAATTCCCATCTCCTCCGCCTGTTTTCCTGCGTCCGCCATGCTTACCACTCCGACATATTCCTTTCCAGCAAAGTTCACCCGCACCCGGTCTCCGACCCTAACCTGTTCTTTGTCTCTTTCGGTCACTGAGCCTGTCGAAGTGACCGGAAACAATCCAGACGCATCCCCAGCCGATTCACTCAATTCAATTTCTTGATAATAGAACGGCTCCCACTCCAGCCGGAGCGGAAGGATAACTTGTATGAAGATCCTGCCTGTCATATGGCGAATTTAGCCAAAAACATCCACTCAGCGAAGAAAAACGCAAATTCTTCTCAAAAAAATTTGCAGCCAAAAGAAAAATGCCTATCTTTGCAATCCCAAACGGAAACGGTGTCGTAGCTCAGATGGTAGAGCAATGGACTGAAAATCCATGTGTCGGCAGTTCGATTCTTCCCGACACCACTCCTTAGGCCGCTGATGAGTATTCATCGGCGGCTTTTCCTTTTTTATATATCAGTATCTGGTTTCTTCCGAGACGGGGCAGCGGGCTCGATTATCTTACCGTGAACCTATCATGCCTATAATCAAATGATTAGATAACTGTCTTCGGTTGGTTTACGCTAAAGACGATGCGCTATCTGCTTGATAAAAAGCATGTTATTCGCCACATGCTGATACACAGTAGGTGATGGATAACGTGCTGATCATCAGTCGTTAAAGTGTTCAGCTTTAGCGCATTATTACTATAGGAATAATCTTAATGTCGTGATTTATAGTGACTTGTCTGCCACGGCAGCAATATGGGCAGCCAACAAAAAACTCTTTCCGGAATTTTGCACGTTACCAAAATTCCGGAAAGAGTTTTTTGCTTGGCTCCCCTCTACGCTTTCTCCAGCCGACAGTCACCCGGGCCCTTGATGTTCTCATCAATGATGATCTCCCCGACGGAACCGTAGCGGATGAAGCCGGTGCGTGGGTTCTTGATGGAAGGAACATGGCCTTTCACGGTGGCCTGGACGGAGGAATATTCAAAAGCCAAATCAGCGTCAGCGCCCATTGTGCAGTCCTCAAGTACGAGGTCGTCGCAGTAGCACAGAGGCTGGGTCTCGGTGATGTGGCAGCGGACTAGGCGGAGGTTCTTCGAGTACCAGGCAAGATATTCACCATTAATCACGGAATCGATGACTGTGACGTTCTCGGCCTCCCAGAAGGAATCCTTGGAGTTCAGGACGCAGTTCAGGATCTCCACGTTCTTGGCGTACTGGAAACTATAGTTGCCGTTAAGCTTGACGTTGGTGAGTTTAACATTCTCGCAGTGCATGAACACATAGTCGGCCCTGTCGATCACCGAATCCTCGACCTCGATGTTCCTGCAGTCCCAGAACGTCTCCGTACCGCCAGGAATCTGGACGTTCTTCAACTTGATTCCGTCCATCCTGCGGAAGGTCTTCGGAGCGTCGATGATAGTGTCGTATATCTCGCAATTTCTTGAATACCAAAGTCCTGAGCGTGCGCCTACAGTCAGCAGACTGTCCTTGATGACGAATCCGTCACACTCCCAGAACGGATACTTGCCCTCGAACTGGCAATGTACGGCGGTGATGTTGCCGGTCTCCTTCAGGGCCGACTCACCGGCGTGGATCTTGACATTTTCAAGATAAAGGTCGTGCTTGCAGTACAGCGGTCTTTCCCCGCCGAATTCCTGGTTGATGATCTTTTCCATATATTCAAGTGATCTTTAGTTTCATCCATTTCTCGCCCCGCAGTCTCCAGTAGAACAGCAATCCGCGGACATTCAGCTCGATGCACATCGCCACCCAGTAGCCGACGAGTCCCATCCGAGGTGTCAAAATCAGTGCCAGTCCGATGCGTATCACCCACATGCTCCCGAAGTTCATCACGCTCGGCACCAGCGTGTCGCCTCCACCTACGCAGGAGCCGTAGCCGGCGATCGAGAATGCGTACAGTGTCTCGGCGAACGCTTCGATTCTCAGCACCTTGGCTCCTAACGCGATGACATCCGGATCCGAGCTCAGCAGCATCATCAGATCGGTCGCGAATATGAACATCAAGGCTCCCAGCAGAGTCATAATCCCCGCGGCCATCATCATCGTGATCTGCGAGAACCGCTTGGCGACTTCCTTGCGTTTCGCCCCGAGGCTCTGGCCGACAAGCGTCGTGGCGGCCTCCTCTATACCGTATCCTGGCATGTAACAGAAGCTTTCAGCGATGATTGCCAGCGAGTTGGCCGCAATGGAAATAGGCCCGAGCGGCGCCACGATGATGGTGCTCATAATGTGCGAGCCTCTCATTATTATGTTCTGGAGCCACATCGGCGCAGTGATGCCCCAAGCGTTGCGCACAGTCTTGCGCTGAGGAACGAACGTGCCTTGTTCTCCTTTGATATTCAATTCCTTGGAGCGTCTGAGAATATACCAGATCACGAATATTGAGGTGACGACCTGCGCCGCGCCTGTGCCTAACGCCGCGCCAGCCACTCCCATCTCACAAATGTAAATGAATATGTAGTTGAACACCACATCAAGGCCGCACATTCCGGTGTACATCAGGCTCGGAATCTTCATGTTGCCGCTGGCCTGTAGCATTGAATTAGCGGCCCATCCGACAGCGCCTATCGGAATGAACGCTGAATATATCAGGAAATATTCAGATGCGTCCTCATTGATTTCCGGCGTTCCGCCGAGCCAGTGGGGGAGCGCTCCGCTGATGCTTACGCCTATCACTGCGAGAACCAGGCCGATGAGGAACACGGTGGTGAGCCCTTGCCTCATCACAGCTCTGGCTCCCTTGAAATCCTGCGCTCCGCAAAGGTGGGCGACCTGGACTGAGAATCCCGAGCTGGCTCCGGACTGGAATCCGCCCATTATCCAGGTCGTCGTGGCGACCAGACCTATTGACGCAGATTGGTTCGCGCCGAGTTGGCCGACCATTCCCGCGTCGATGTACTGCATCAGCACGGACGAGATCTGAGCGGCAATGGCGGGCAGACTCAGCAGAATCGTGAGCCGAATCTGCTGTCCGAGAGTCATCGGGAGGCCGTTCCTGACCATCCCGAGAAGTATGTCCTTCTTTCCCGATGCCATAAATTGAGGACAAAGATATCCACTTATAATTATATGGCAAAATTCATTTTGCCATATAATATATCTTCCACCCCTCAGTCACTACGTGACAGCCCCCGGTGGGGGCACCGAGGACTGTATTCCCCAGACCCCTTGCGTCGCTCCGCTCCGATCGATTCGTTCTACATTTAGAAGCTGTTTTGAATTGTTTGTTTGAAGGTTTGAGAGTGAAAAACTTCAGTTTCGACCGCTTCTTCCAAGGAAGATAGCGGTGCTATCTGACTGAAGAAGCGGGAAGAAAATGAAGATTTTTCACCTCAAAGAACATTTCAAACAATTCAAAACAGCTTCTTATATTCATTTATCAAAATCAAAGGATTTTGTGTAGTTTTGCAATATGAAAGTTGCGATTGTGGGTGCCGGGGCGGCGGGGTGTTTCTGCGCCGTGGAGCTGAAACGGAGGATGCCTTCCGCTTCGGTGGAGGTGTTCGAGGCGGGGACGAAGGCTTTGGCTAAGGTGGCGATCACCGGGGGAGGACGATGCAACCTGACAAATTCCTTTGAGGGAATATCCTCTCTGTCAGCCGCTTATCCTCGTGGAGACAAGCTTATGAAGCGGCTTTTCCGTTCCTTTGATTAGCGAAGTACTTGGCAATGGTTCGAGAACGAAGGCGTGAAGCTTGTGCTTCAGGAAGACCATTGTGTTTTCCCGGCGTCACAGGACGCGATGGAAATCGTTAACACCTTGCAGGCAAGGATGCGACAGGCCGGAGTGGTATTGCATATGAGACATAAGGTCTCAGGAATAAATCCCTGTTCAGACGGAGGATATGAATTATCTATTGAAGACGCAGAATGTAGCGGAAGGTCGCTTCGACAGGCTCAGCGACCTGATTCTCTGGCTCCAGAATCGATAATATCGGTCCCTGAGCCTGTCGAAGGGCCGATATTACAGAAATCCCAACGACTCGATAAGCATAATTGTTTGGCTGACATAGTTGTCGTCACCACCGGCGGCAGCCCGAAACTTTCCGGTCTTGGAATGCTTGATGGCCTTGACCTTGAAATCGTCCCACCTGTCCCGTCCCTCTTCACTTTCAACCTTCCCGGCAGCCCTGTACGTGAACTGATGGGCACAGTGGTCGAGAACGCATCGGCATCCTTGGTAGGCACGAAATTCAAGGCCTCCGGTCCGCTCCTAATCACGCACTGGGGAATGAGCGGTCCCGCGATACTGAAACTCTCCTCTTATGCGGCCCGCTATCTCGCTGAAAATGAATATTCCGCAACTCTCTCAGTGAATTGGTTCGGTGACGCGGGCGAGCAGGATGTCCGTGACAGAATCACTGCGCTTTCAAAAGACAGTCCTCAGAAACAGATTCTGAACACCCGTCCGTCCGAACTGCCGTCAAGACTTTGGAACTACCTGATCTCCAAGTGCGGAATCCGTGAGGATGCCCGCTGGGCCGAACTGGGATCCAAAGGAATGAACCGTCTTGTGAACACATTGATCAATGACGAGTACCAGATTCGTGGCAAAAGCCGTTTCAAGGAGGAGTTCGTCACCTGTGGCGGAGTCGCTTTATCCAACATCAACCTCAATACCCTTGAGTCCAAGACTCATCCCGGCCTCTATTTCGCCGGAGAAGTCCTTGACGTGGACGCGATAACAGGCGGTTTCAATCTGCAGGCGGCCTGGTCAATGGGCTACACTGTCGCCCGATCCATCACCCTACATCAGGAATCATAAAAATGGCTGGCCGCTGAGTTTGTCGAAGCGTGCCAACCATTTCTGAGAATCAATAGAACCAATGTCACTTCGACAGGCTCAGTGACCGGATGACCTATTTCGCCAGTTCCTCGCGAAGCGTCTGGGCGACCTCCTTAAGCCCCTCCTCGGAGGATCCGATCCCGACGTAAGCGATCACTCCGTTCTTCCCGATGATCACGCAGCGCGGAACTCCAGACTTCGCGTAAAGCCCGAATATGCTCTTGTCCTCATCGACCAGCGTCAGCGGCTTGAGGTATGAATATATTGTCTTCTCAAGTTTCGCAAGTGAAAAATAA